>NICF_comb_assmDRAFT_10003635_pt1 | contig 11086 bp, 10 predicted proteins | sample NewIslPassag4_SG_FD_11279 | JGI IMG/M metagenome (IMG submission 11279) | reverse complement strand
GGTTTGATCGCAGCGGTGTTGACGATGGCGGTAGGCGTCGCGGGCACGGTGGTGCCCGCTTTGCCGGGTCTTCCCCTGGTCTGGCTTGCGATTTTCGTGTACGCTCTTGCGACGGGCTTCGAATCCGTGAGCGTCGGATTCGTGACCGCCACCTTGGCGATCACGATTCTCGCGGAGGTGGGAGAGCATTATGCCCGGGCCGCAGCCGCGCGCCGCTTCGGAGCCGGACGAGCCGGGGCCTGGGGGGCCGTCATCGGCGCTCTCGTCGGCTTGTTCTTCCTCCCATTGGGGCTTGTGGCCGGGCCGTTCCTAGGGGCAGCCATCGCGGAGATCTTGGCCGGCCAAAGCCTTGCCGGTGCAATGCGGGCCGGCGTCGGCGGGGTGGTGGGAACGCTCGGCTTCATCCCCGTGAAACTTACCATCGCGGTCGCACTCGGCATCGCCTTCATTGTTACCGCATTGTGACGCCGTATCACGGCCAAGTTTTCTACATCCTCTCCTTGACTTTAGCGAACAACGAAAAGCCCGGCTCGCACGAGCCGGGCTCACTTACTTGCGATGGATCGAGGGATTGGGCCGTCAAGTGCCAATGAAGCGTCAAGCTGCGGCCGGAAGGACAAAAGACTCGCTTGTTTACCCTCACTTAACCGAAAGCCTCTTTCGGCTTGCGTTTCTGGGCTACCTTACGATCTTAAGCTCCTCGGCTCGCCGCCTGAGCTCGTCGGCCTTGTCCGTCCGCTCCCACGGCAGGTCGAGGTCGTTGCGGCCAAAGTGACCGTAAACCGAAACGGGCCGGTAAATGGGCCGGCGCAAGTTCAAACCGTGGATGATCGCCGCGGGGCGCAGGTCAAACACTTCGGACGCGATCCTCGAGAGCTCCTCGTCGCCGATGATGCCCGTACCAAAGGTGTCGACGTGAAACGAAACAGGCCGGGCGACCCCGATGGCGTAAGCCACCTGCACTTCGCAGCGCTCGGCAAGGCCTGCGGCGACGATGTTCTTGGCCACGTAACGGCAGGCATACGCCCCCGAACGGTCCACCTTGGTCGGGTCTTTGCCCGAAAGCGCCCCACCGCCGTGGCGCCCGGCGCCTCCGTATGTGTCGACGATGATCTTTCGACCGGTGAGCCCGGCGTCGCCAGCCGGCCCGCCCACGACGAAACGGCCGGTCGGGTTGACCAGGTAACGGGTGCGATCGTCGATGAGGTGCTCGGGGACCACCGGACGGACCACGTGCTCGATTACGTCCCGGCGGATCTGCTCGGTGGAAACTTCGGGTCCATGCTGCGTCGAGACGACGATGGTGTCGATGCGGACCACTTCATGCCCGCAGTACTCCGCCGTCACCTGCGTCTTGCCGTCGGGGCGCAAGTAGGTCAGGATCCCCCTCTTGCGCACTTCGGCAAGCCGCCGGGCAAGGCGGTGCGCAAGCGAAATCGGCAGGGGCATGAGCTCAGGGGTCTCGCGGCACGCGTAGCCAAACATCAAACCCTGGTCCCCTGCTCCGATGGCGTCGAAGGGATCTCCCCCGTCGGCCTCCATCGCCCTGTCCACGCCCTGGGCGATGTCGGGCGACTGCTTCTTGAGCGCGGTGAGCACCGCGCAGTTGTCGGCGTCGAGGCCGTAGTCGGGGTGCGTGTAGCCGATCTCCCGGATGACCTGGCGTGCGATTTCGGCCACGTCGACCCGAGCCGTCGTCGTCACTTCGCCCATCAACACCAGCAAACCCGGGCTTAGGGCAGCCTCACACGCGACGCGAGCGTTGGGATCCTGCTCAAAGATGGCATCGAGAATCCCGTCGGAGATCTGATCGCACACCTTATCAGGGTGGCCTTCAGTCACCGATTCGGACGTAAAAAGATAACGCCGCTCGTTGACGGACGGCATGGCACTGCCCCTTTCCTGCCAGTGGTGGATGAACGGGACGCGCGAGACGGCCCTGGTGACATCCAGGTCCGCGGGGCGACGTCATCGGTGCTTTACAAGAATTCAGCATGGAAACTCCCGCTCGGCAAATCGCCGTCCTAATCCTATCATTCCTCAGCGGAAACTGTCAATTTTCAGCAGTAGGCGCATGAGCCGGCCTGCGCTGCCATACTTATGGAAAGAAGCTCCCGGCGAAAGGCCGCGCACTTCCAAGCACCGGCGCGCAAATGCACTCGCGGACTCCCCGACACGGCGCGCCGTCAAAGAGCGAGGTGCCTCCTTGCCTTCCTTCATCACTCTCATCGTGCCCAAACGCGTCGCCACTCTCTCGCTCCTCGCCTTGATCGCCTGCGGCACGGCGTGGCTTTTCTTAAGCCGAGCCCCATACCCCGCCGCCCCACCCCCGCTCGCCCTGCAGGTGCAAGGGGGCGCCGTGGTCCAGGCGATGGCCGTGCCGGGCGAACCCGCGCCCGATTTCACGCTCTCCGGCCTCGACGGCAGACCCGTCACCCTCTCGGACTTTCGCGGTCGGCCGGTCATCCTCTACTTCTGGGCTACCTGGTGCCACTACTGCCTCGAAACCTGGCCCGAACTCCAGGCATTGCAGCAGGAGCACGGGAACGACGGCCTTGAGGTGCTCGCAGTGAACATCTTAGAAAACGAGGATAAAGTGCGGGTATACGCCCGCCGTCATCGGCTTTCCCTCCCCATCCTGCTGGATGCCGACGCCCAGGTGACCCATAGCTACGCGGTGAGAGCCACCCCGGCCTACTACCTCATCGACCGGAACGGCGTCTTGCGCGAGGTCATCATCGGCGCCGCGCTCCCGGGTGAGCTCGCCGAGCGTCTTCCAACCATTCTCTCGCTTCCCGGCGAAGGCTAATGCTTGCGGAAAGGAAACCCGCCACTCCTTGTCCAACCCCCTCTCATCCGGTTAACCTCTCAAGAGAACGAGTTGACGTCAGGAGGCCCATACGTGTTTGAGATCAAAACGCGCCGCGTCGAGGTGAAAGGCAGGGAGCACGAGTTTTACTACTTGCCGCACCCGGGAGCGGTAGCCATCGCAGCCTTGCAAGACGGCAAGATCGCGTTGATCCGCCAGTTCCGGCCCAGCATCGAGAAGCAGATCTGGGAGGTGCCCGCAGGCACGCTCGAGCCCGGAGAAGACCCGGCCGACTGTGCTTTGCGGGAACTCGCCGAAGAGACCGGTTACCGGGCCAAAGAGGTCGCACATCTCCTCTCTTTTTATGTGGCCCCCGGCTACAGCACCGAATTCCTTCACCTCTTCCTTGCGCGAGAGCTCACTCCCGGCGAGCAGTCGTTTGACGAAGCGGAGAGCATCGACGAGGTCGCCTGGTTTTCCCTCAAGGAAGCCCAGCAGATGATCGACGACGGGCGCATCGTCGACGCCAAGACCATCATTGCCGTCCAGCACCTGTCTCGCATGGCACACAATGTCACATCCGTATGACAGGACGCTCCGGCACGCCCGTAGAAGTAGGCAGCCTATGCGCTGCCCGATCGAGGGCGATCCCCGCACGGGTACGCCGAGGAGGGACCATGGGATGAGAAATGTCTTTGCAACTCGCTTTGCCACCCGCGCTGGAGCTTTGGTCTTAATGCTCTTCGTCGTCTTCACCGTCGCGGGAAATGGATCGGCGCAAGAGTTTGGGGCGAGAGCGCTCAGCATGGCCGGCGCGTACACGGCCGCTGCGAACGACATCTCGTCGCTGATCTACAACCCGGCTGGCCTTACTGAAAACTCGTTTGAGATTGCACTGGGCGTCGGCAGCGCAAGCCTGAACGAACTGCAAAACTTCCAATCCATCCTTGCCAACGAGTTTGAAGAAGATGTGACGCTGGACCTCGTGACGCTGGGAGGCGTGTCGCTTGGGCGCTTCGGAGCAGGGGTCGCCGCCGACGGCATCGTCGAAGCGCGCCTCGACTGCGAAGACGGCGCCTACCGCTGCGGCCAGGCCAAGTACATGATCCAGTTTCTCGCCGGCGGCGGCATCGATCTTGGCCGGCTTCCCCTGGGACTTGCGGATCTTAAGGCAGGGATCAGCGTCGGCCGTCTGGACGGGCGCCGCATCACCCACAGCCGCGTCGAGGCGAGCGCCGACACCTATCATGGCCGCACCGATGACCTCCGCGGGAAAGGATACACGCTCAACTTCGGCGTGACGTTCAAGGCTACGGACGTCGTCACCCTCGGGCTTGCCGCGCAGAATGTCGCATCCAACGTCACCTGGTCGGGCACGAGCACCACGGGCGTCTATCGCAAGAACGACGACACCGCGGTTGGTCCCGAGACCAAATCGCCCGTCGCCGAGTACAGCGAGAAGCTCCCGTCCGTCTACCGCGCAGGCGTCGCGATCCGCCCACCCGTCCTGAGCGCGACGATCGCCGCCGACGTCGCGAGCGACGGCACAGTCCGGGTGGGCGTCGAGAAGGGCCTCTTGGCCAACGCCTTGATCCTCCGGGCGGGTTATGCCGCAGGCAAGGATGAGCAGTTGACGACGGCAGGCCTCGGAATCGTCATCGGACCCGTTCACCTCGACCTGGCGGTGGGCTCTCCGGACGGCTTTAAGACGACGAAGACCCTTGTTGAAGGCTCGGTCAGGTTCTAAGCGGCTGCTTATCTTTGAGCCCGCATCCCCGGGAGCTCTCCCGGGGATGCACCGTTTCCCGGTCAGACGAGATTTCTCCTTTGCGCTCGGGCGAAAATCTGATAGGTTATCAAGTGAGAACCGCCCGATGCACCATACCACGCATACGACCACAATCTGTGACTGACGATGCCAACAGCAGGCGCCGCCTGCGGCGCCAAGCGACAGGGAGGACGAGGAAGTTGAAGCTTGCGGAGCGAAGTGGATGGATCGCTCCTTCGGCGACGATGGCCATGGACACCGCGGCCAAGGAGATGATCCGCCAGGGGATCGATGTGATCAGTTTCGGTGTCGGCGAGCCCGACTTCGACACGCCGGATAACGTCAAGCAAGCCGCGATCAAAGCCCTTTCGGAGGGCCGGACCAAATATACCCCCGCCGGCGGCATCCACGAGCTCAAAGTGGCGATCCAGCAGAAGTTCGCCCGCGACAACGGCCTTGAGTACGGCCTCGACCAGATCGTCGTCACCGTCGGCGCCAAGCACGCCCTCTACAACCTTACCCAAGTTCTCTGCGATCCGGGCGACGAAGTGATCATCCCTGCGCCGTACTGGGTGAGCTACATCGAACAGGTACGCCTCACCGGCGCTATCCCTGTCGTCGTCGAGACCTCCGGGGAAAACGGCTTTCGCCTGACCGCCGAGCAGCTCAAGGCGGCCATCACGCCGCGAACCAAGGCGCTGGTGCTCAACTCGCCCTCGAATCCCACCGGCGCCGTCTACCGGAGAGAGCACCTCGAGGCCATCGCTGAAGTGGCGGTCGCGAAGGGCATCGTCGTGATCAGCGATGAGATCTATGAGCCCTTCATCTACGGCGGGGCTAAGCACGTCTCCATCGCGTCGTTGGGTCCCGAGATCAAGGCGCTCACTCTGGTCGTCAACGGGGTCTCCAAGAGCCATGCGATGACGGGGTGGCGCATCGGTTTCATTGCGGGCGATAAGCGCGTGGTGAAGGCGGTCACCGACCTCCAAAGCCACAGCGTCTCAAACCCCACGTCCATCGCCCAGTATGCGGCCATCGAGGCGCTGACTGGGCCACAGGATTCTGTCCAGACGATGGTGTCCGAATTTGCCAAGCGCCGGGATTATCTCGTGGAGCGGCTGCGCGCGCTGCCCGGCGTCGAATGCGACGTCCCCGAAGGCGCCTTCTACGTCTTCCCCCGGATCAGCTCGGCCTTCGGCAAGAGCCTTAACGGCCGCACCATCCACAACTCTGCCGACCTCTGCCAGCTCCTTCTCGAAGAGGGCCACGTCTCGGTGGTCCCGGGGAGCGCGTTTGGCGCGGAAGGCTACATGCGCATCTCGTACGCCACGTCCATGGCCAACCTGCAAAAGGGAATGGACCGCATCGAGCGCGTCTGGCGGGCGTTGGCTTGACGGAACGCGGGATCATCGCACGTGGAAAGGAAAGGTGGTACCGTGAAACCGCCCATCGGACCTTTTCTGATCGTCTTCTTCGCCCTTGTCCTGGTGGCGGCGCTCCAGATGGCGCTCGTCCCCGGCCACTGACCCAAGCGGCCTCTCAGGCTGATTCCGGCCTATGAGTCAGCGCTTATCCGTTTGTCACAGCGCCTCTTGAGCGCAGGACCTCCCGGAGGGCCTTGCGGCGGCCAATCCGGGCGTGTTTGGAGAGCCAAAGGAAAGGCCTCGGCACGGTCGCAATACGAAGACCCCAGCGTTCGCTGGGGTCTTTGAATATCGTCTCGAGCGAGGATTAGATGACAGCCTGTCATCGGTGCGCCGATAGCGCCGGCGAAACGTTAGTCGTCCGAAGAGGAATTCGACGAAGACGACGAACCGCTCTCCGCCTTGGCCGCCTTCTCATAGCTGGCAGAGCGGTTGTCGGTCGCATAAAACCCAGGGCCCTTAAAGATAATGTTCACGTTGTTGCTGATCAGGCGGGTGACAGGCTTGCCGCACGTGGGACAGGCGGTGAGGGGATCATCCTTAATGCTCTGCCACTGCTCAAACTTGCCGCAGCTTGGACACTTGTACTCGTAAGTAGGCATGCCTCTCCCTCCCTCGAATATATTCGATACGCATCGGGTGCGCGGCGCTCAAGCGGTGGGATCAAGGCGCGGCGCCGCTTAGATGGGCAGTCACGGAATTATGATAGCCGCCCCTTCGAGGGCGTGTCAAGAAAGGAACCCCGTGCATGATCCCTCTGCGTGACAGCGTCCGCTCGCGATCCCGTCCCCTGGTGGTCTATACTCTCCTTGCCATCAACGCGCTGGTCTTTTGGCACGAGCTTTCGCTGGGCCGGGGCGTCTACACCTTCTTCTACCAGTACGGCCTGATCGCGAGGGAGTTCTGGATGAGCACAAATCCCCTCGACCGCCTGGTTCCTGTGCTCACTTCCATGTTCATCCACGTCGGTTGGGTACACTTCGGCGGCAACATGCTCTACCTTTGGGTGTTCGGCGACAACGTCGAGGACCGGATGGGCCGCGGTCGCTTCTTGGCCTTTTACCTTCTCTGCGGCGCCATCGCCGCCGTCGCGCAGATGATCATCAACCCCTGGTCGACGGTGCCGATGATCGGGGCGAGCGGCGCGATCGCGGGCGTCCTCGGAGCGTATCTGCGGATGTTTCCCGGGGCCCGGGTCCTCGCCCTCGTCCCCTTCTTTTTCTTCCTTCAGCTCACCGAAGTGCCGGCGCTGATCTTCCTCGTGTTCTGGTTCCTCGTGCAGCTGGCGCAGGGAACCCTCGCCCTTGCCGCCATGCCGAGCGGCGGTCCCGCCTTCTGGGCGCACATCGGGGGATTCGTCGCCGGCTTTCTCCTCGCCCCACACTTTCGCAAGCGCCCCAAAGTCGAGGTGATCCCGCCGTGGTGGTGAGCGGGACCGAGCGGGATGAGGCGATTTGCCACGTAGCGGGAGAGCTTCGCGGCGTCACCAAGGTATACTGGCCAGGGCGCGCAGGCGAAGTTCGGGCGCTGGCAGGGATCGATCTCGTCATCGGCCGCGGCGAGATGGTGGCCCTCACGGGACCATCCGGCTGCGGCAAATCGACGCTCCTCCACATCTTAGGGCTTCTTGACCGGCCGACCTCCGGAAGCGTCACCGTCGCCGGGGTCGATGTCCTTCGGGCTCCCAAGAGAACGCTCCCCGCCTTGCGCAACCGGCACATCGGCTTTGTCTTTCAACGCCATCACCTCCTGCCCGCGCTGACGGCCGCAGAAAACGTGGCCGTCCCCCTGCGTTACCGGGGGTACCCGCGCAAAGCCGCCCTGGAGGAAGCGGAGGAATGGCTTCGAAAAGTCGGGCTCGGCGCCCGCCTTCGCCACCTGCCAAGCGAGCTCTCCGGCGGTGAAAGGCAGCGGGTGGCCGTCGCGCGGGCTCTCGTCGGAAAGCCCTCCCTCCTTCTCGCGGATGAGCCCACGGGCGAGCTCGACTCGGTGAACGCCGCCCGGCTCGTCGAGCTCCTCCGCCTGCTTAATCGCGAATACGGCCAGACAGTCGTCATCGCCACCCACGATCCCAAAGTGGCCGCCGCCTGCGACCGAATCGTCGAGATGCGCGACGGCCGCATCGTCTAGCGGGAATTCTCTGGAACATTCGGTTATCCGATCGAAATCCGGGGCATAATACCTGCGAGTGCCCGCCCCGCTGCCGCGCGACTCCTAGCGCGCGTCGATCGCACCTTACAGGCGGGCTCCTCGCAAAGCAAGCGCCACGGGAGGGAACGCCGCATGGCACGGGAGAAGTCAAGGCGCGATGGCCACGAGCACCGTCCTGACCGAGCGCTCGAAGCGATCCGCCGCGCCGAGCAGCACGCTCTGGCGGAGCACGCGGCGGAGATGGCCGACATCGCCGACGCCGTCGAGGTGCACGAGGTTGCCGGCGCAGGTGGCAACTCCGAGAAAAATGACAAAGCCCCTGAAAAGCGCGAAGCCGGGGAGATCCAAGAAGCCCGGGAGGACAGGGAACCAGCCGGAGGGCTTGCCGACTCCGGTTTCAACCTCGATTCCGAGCAGTACCAGGAGACTTCGGACTCCGGGGAAATCTGGGGAGTGGCGAAAGCTCCCCTCAACAGCAGCGACGCCGACGCTCTCGCCGAAGCTGAGGCGACTCTCTCCGGCAGCGCTGCCGACTTCGAGGCGGCCTCCGAGACTTCCGATCTGCCCCCGATCAGCCAGTGGATCTTTCCCAAACTCCCGATTTACGGCCCCCGCAGGAGCGGCTTCGACGAAGCTCAGGCCTTTTTTGAATTCTCCCGGCGCCTCGCTGCCCTGACGGAAAACGAAGGCGCCAACGCGGTGCAAGCGTCCACGGCGCAAACCGAACGAGCGGTGGACACGCCGGGAGAAGGAACGGCCGCAGCCGGGAACGATGCGAAAGACGACGATTCGGAGGCCAAGTAGCCCGGCCTAGGCCATCAGGATTTGCCGTGCGCGCTCGACTACGGATTCGGGGACGAAGACGTTCACCGCCACGCGGGGACCCGCGGAAAGGGCGCGCATCGTCGGCGAAAGCTGCGTAATCTCTTGCGGCGTTCCCGTCTCGTCCAACACCAGTATGGGCTTTTTGCGCTTACCCGTGCCGTCGGGCCGGTAGAGGTCGTACGCCGCCCCGGAGACGTCGTCGACGGCCAAGTAGTATTCGGGGGGCCACCCTTCCTCGGCGAGTAGGGCCTCCACCTCGGGGAGCCGTTCCCTGGGCACGCTGGAGTGGTGCACCTTGTAGACCGGCTTCAACAGCCGCCGCTCGATGAACCGTCCGGCCAGGTCGGAGAGGATGCGGTCTTGCGAGTGCACCCACATCTTCGCCGCATAGACCAGGTCGTGATCGTCGACGGCCAAGTACTGCCAGAGCGCCGGTTCACCCCTCAAGAAGGGCACGAGCGTGGGCGGCACTTCCGACTCGCTCAGCCGGTCTTCGCGCCAAAGGTCGACCGCCCGCTGCCACATGCGGGAGAGGACCACCTCTTGGCTGCGCGTCGTCTTGTGCAAGTAGACCTGCCAGTACATGAAGTAGCGGGCGAGGAGATACTCTTCGACGGCGACGATCCCTTTGGCGAGGGAGACGACCCGGTCGCCGTCGAGCTGCAGCGTGTTGATGAGCCGCTGCAGGTCGAAGGTGCCGTACGTCACGCCGGTGTAGAGGGAGTCTCGCAGAAGATAATCCATGCGGTCGACGTCAAGCTGGCTCGAGACGAGATCGCGGATAAAGGCGGGACCGGCGTGCTCGCCGGAGATCACGGCCGCCACCCGCTGCGGCAAATCGCGGTCGGCCTTGGAAAGCACCTGGTGAATGTGCGTCGGTTCGAGCAAGATTCGCAGCGTCCAATCTTCGTGGTCAAGGCCGGGCGTAAGCCGCCCTTCCAGGGCGTGGGAAAACGGCCCGTGGCCCACATCGTGCAAGAGCGCTGCGGCGCGCGCCACCGTGACCCACTCTTCGTCCAGAGGCACGCCGATGTGGCGAAACCGCTCGAGGATCATCGTCATGATCCAGAGCGCTCCGAGCGAGTGACCGAAGCGGGAGTGCTCCGCCCCATGATAGGTCCCGTACGACGCTCCGAGCTGGCGGATTCGCCTCAGCCGTTGGAACTCTGGCGTGTCGACCAGCTCCAGAAAGAGCGGCTCCCTCAGCGTGATGAAGTCGTGCACCGGATCGCGGTACCACTGCTCCCGAACTCGCTCTCGCATAAACCCACCTCCCTCGGGCCCAGTTCCGCCGCACCCTCCGGCGGACTCAAAAACTCACCTTACACCTCTTTCATCCGGCTCAGCCGGCCCTGATCCGTCTCGAATCGCTTGCGATCCCGCAGCGAATCCGCTGTCGGACTCGCCATACCCGCTGACCGGCCGCATGCACCCGGTATCAGTCCGGCAGCGGGTCAAACCCCCCGGTCACCCACAGGACGTGGCCGGTGACGTAGGAGGCCTCGTCCGACGCTAGAAATGCCACGGCGTGAGCCACGTCGTCGCCGGTGCCGAACCGGCCCAGCGGAATGCGGTCCAGGAGCGCCGCGCGCTCTTCGGGGTCGAAGCTCGAGTTCATCTCCGTGTCGATGACGCCGGGGGCCACGGCGTTGACAGTCACCCCGAGGCGAGCTGTCTCCTTGGCCAAAGCCTTGGTGAAGCCCGTGAGCGCCGCCTTCACCGCGGAGTAGGCCACCTCTCCGGCGGCGCCGACTTCTCCCCAGATCGAGCCGACTACGACGATCCTTCCCCAGCCTTTGCGGGCCATATCGGGCAAAGCCTCCTGGGCCAAGAAGAACGCGGCGGCCACGTGCACGTCAAACAGCCTTTGCAGCTCGGGATAGGCCGTTTCGCTCACCAGGCGGCGAAGATCTATTCCCGCCGCGTGCACCAGGATGTCGACGGGCCCAAGGCAGGCTCTCGCTCTCCGGACGAGCGAGAGCGCGCCCTCGGCCGACGAGAGATCGGCCCGGAGGGCGACGGCTTCTACGCCGTGCCGGCGGGCCGCCCGCGCGACCTCCTCGGCCCGTTCCGGATGGCTGTGATAGCCTACCGCCACGTGGACGCCGC
>NICF_comb_assmDRAFT_10003633_pt1 | contig 11088 bp, 8 predicted proteins | sample NewIslPassag4_SG_FD_11279 | JGI IMG/M metagenome (IMG submission 11279) | reverse complement strand
TCTTGAGGGCCGGCCGATCGGCCGCACCATCCGCGGGAAGCAACAAACAGTCTGCCGGTGTCGCTACGGTCGAGAATCCCCGGGGCGACTCAGGGAACAGATGAGCATCAACAATGTCAGGGAGACAGTCGGGAATGAACAGTGGAAGCGATAGTCGTGCTTTGCAGACCTCCGGTGAGAAATTGAGTTGGTGGAATATCCCCAACACCATCACCACAGCCCGAATAGTTTTGACAATCTTCCTGTTCGTAACGCTCGCTTTTCATAAGCAGTTGGGTTATCTCCCTTCGTTGATATTATTCGTAGTCGCAGCGGGAACAGATTGGTTGGACGGCTTCCTTGCACGGCGGCTCCATCAGGTGACCTCTTTAGGGCGTGTGCTGGATCCGTTTGCTGACAAACTCATTATCTGTGGGACGTTTGTGTTCCTGGCGGCTGACCCGAAGATGCTCGAAACACCCTGGGGGCTTCATCCCTGGATCGTGGTCGTGATCATCAGCCGCGAACTGCTGATCACGGGATTGCGGAGCTTCCTGGAAGGCCAGACGGTGGATTTCTCCGCAAAATGGTCGGGGAAGTTCAAAATGGCGTTTCAATGCGTTCTGGCTATCGTGGCTTTTCTGTACCTTGACCGTGAAGCCACCCCGGCAAAAGATCCAGGGCTGTGGACACTCCTGGTCATTTTTACGTATGGCACGCTCCTTTTGACCGTTTACTCTGGTGCGGCCTATGTCATCATCGGTTTGCGGCAAATTCGACGCTTGGAGGCGTGACATTGTGGCTTTCCCGCCCGAATCCGTGGTCTTCATCGGTATCTCCTCTCTTTCCGTAGGCTGCTGGGTGCTCCTTTTCAGTTTCCCCGGATTGCGTAAGCGTATGTGGCCACGTTATTCGTTTCGCCCACCCCCGTGGCGACTGGTGGATGTGTGTGGCGCATGGTTGGCCCTTATCCTGCTTATCCTTTTGATCACCAGTGTTCTTCAGGGGACCACGACGAATGAGAGTCACTCCGGCCAGCGCACGCACACCGCCAATTTACAGATGGGCAGGAATAAGAAATCGGCCTCCACACAGCGGGCCCACTGGGCGATTCTGCTCCTCAATGAGCAGCCGAGCGTTTCCACACTTCTATTAGTCGTCGCCAGCGCGGGTGTGCTCGGGCCGCTGGTGGAAGAAATCGTATTCCGTCTTTTTGTTCAGGGATGGCTTCATGGGCACGAACTCCGCTGGCAGCGTCTCCGCAGTCGTCTCCGACGATTCGGCCCAGACCGCATGGCCGCGGCAAGCGATGAGTTTGGATCGCTCAGATTTCGGCCGACATTCCGGGAACGCTGGGTTCCCGTCGGAGCTATGTCGGTCGCGATCTCCGCATCCGTGTTCGCACTCCTGCATGCCCGATCCACCGACAATGTTCCCGCTCCGGAGACGATCCGACTGCTCCTCTGGGGACGCACGTTCGCCTACGTCCTGTTTCTCGTGTTTTTTTTCGCCTTTGTCGCACAACGGAATTCCTCCCTGTGGAGACAGCTAGGCCTGGTGCGGTCTTCCATTCTCTCAGATGTGGCCCTGGGACTGGGCTGGTTTTCTGCTGCGGCCCTGCCGATCTACGGTGTCCAGTTTTTTCTTTCCAGCATCGTGCCCGAGCACATCGTGGTGGACCCGTTGACGATTCTCGGGGTGGGGATCATTCTCGGCGCTCTGTATGCGCGGACAGGCCGTCTTTTGCCGAGCGTCGTGTTTCACATGAGTCTCAATCTGACCAGTCTGCTGCTGGCGTGGCTGGTTGTGCAGTTTCAGTAGAACACATCCATGATACCCACAACGCACGACGACCGTCGCAGGTTCGTGACGGCGACACTCGGCGATTGTTACAGATCCTCTATAGGGCGGAGATTATTCAGGTACCCACACGGCAACGGGTGTTTTCATGAGGGCAAACCGTTACAATCGATGGGGTAAAGATGACACATTGGTTTACGTTGTGGGAGTCAGGCAATGCGCAAGTCACCTTGGATTTCCTTTCGACTGAGTTCGGTGTGGTTGCTCTGTATTCTGGTCCTGTGTGTTGGAGCCTGGTGGCTGGGTCACCACTGGCACGATTTTCCTCCCGTTGCGCGGGCAGAAATGGCTGCGGCTGATACGCAAGTTGATGCCCGAATCGGTGTTATCGATCTTCCTGCCGTGATGCAACGAATTCCCGAATTACGTGCCGAATTGACAGAGCTTCAGAGCGATGTGCAGCGGGCACAATCGCAGTTTCAAAAGCGACAGTCCGAACTTCTGTCGCTGCAAAAAGAATTGCAAACGCTCTCCCCGGAAAGTCAGGAGTTTCAACAGCGCCAGCAGACGCTACAGCAGCAAATGAGCCAACTCCAAACGGAAATGCAATTGCAGCAGCAACAGTTTTTCGAACGGGAGCGAAAGGCGTATCTCTCGGCTCTTGGCCGAATCGACGAGGCCGTGCAAAAAGTAGCCCGTGCCAAAGGACTGGTCATCGTCCTGAAGCAATCCCGGCCTCCCGCTGCCACGTCTAACCCGCAGGAGCTTCTGTCCTACCTCGCGCGGGAAGTGATCTGGGCGGAACCCCAGCTCGATATCACAGACGATGTTATCCAGGAGTTGCTGAGGAGATCACAGTAGCGACGCGGAAGCGTTGATTTTTGTACGAGATCTCACTTGACGGAATCTCACTTGACGGAAATATCTTCCGGAATCCCTAAGCTCTCATAGTGACGTCGACGCTGCACTTTGTCCGTTTCGAGGGTTTTCCGGGCATAAAATGCCACCTGCTCAGCAAATTCACGTGGTACCACAATGACCCCATCACCATCACCTGCAACCACGTCGCCCGGCCGTACGAGCACCCCGCCGACTTCGACAGGGCGATTGACCGATTCGACCAGATTTCGACCAGGACGCACACCACGACCGGGCCGACGCAAATAAAGTGGCACCTTTTCCAAGGCAATTTCATCAAGATCCCGGGCGGTGGCATCGGTGACAACGGCCACACAACCGCGTTTCTTCCAACTCAGAATGTTGTTCGAGCCAATTGTCCCCACGTCTGCCCTGTCCGCGTCGTCAATCACGACGACAGTCCCCGGTCGGATCAACGGGACGAAAGGTTCTGGTGAAAGATTTTGATACCAGTTGCCCATCCACTTGTCGAACTGCTCAGGAGAAAGGGGCCCGGTGGCGGGCAAATTGCTGGGCACATAGCGAACCGTGACGGCAATTCCCACGAATCGATGGCGTAATTCCACCGGGTCTTTCCATGCGGGGTGAATCTCGGGTGACATCAGTCCCACGTTGTGGAGGCCTACCTGATCCATGGCATCACAGATGTCGGCGACGCGGAGGCCTTCGAAGAGCTTCAAGATTTTTGCGTCTTCTTCCTCCGAATACACCGGTGTTTGCAAAAACGCTTTACCTTTTCGAAGTTCCTCGATCGCGGGTTCCACCCCGCCGGAGGAGGCCATCTCCTCTGCCGCCGCCGGGAAAAGGAAAACGTTGGTGGCCATGTTCCCCCAAGCGAGCATCATGGCCGTCGCGATTCCACCCAGCAACCGAACTGCTGCAACCGTGTGATTTTGCATCACTCCACCCCCGCGGGCTGTGCCCTTGTCAAGTCTGCTAGTGTCCGTTTCCATTTAGCCGAATCGAAACGACCCTACTGGGATGGATTTCTCGTCGGGGGCGGGGCGGCTTGCGGGATGGGGGCCGGCCTTGCAGCCGGAGGTGGCGACGGTATTGGCGAAGCAGCGGGTTCGTTTTGTGGGCTGCCAGCAACGGCCCCGCCGGCAGCAGGTGCCTCCGGAGCTTTGGAAAGGCTCTTTCTCGCAGAACGCGGTCCCACCGGAATCGTCTCGCCATAAGTTGGTTCCGGAATCACCTCCAGGATTTTCTCAATGATTTGATCAACGTCGACACCCTCAGCATCGGCATTGAAGTTCGTAAAGATCCGATGCCGCAGAACGGGAAACGCCATCGCACGGATATCATCGGCAGTAACAGCAAACCGCCCATGAAGAATGGCGCGTGCTTTGGCTGTCAGAATGAGATTCTGCGCTGCCCGCGGACCGGCTCCCCATGCCAACCACTTTTTCACGAAGTCTGGACTGGGGGGATCTTTAGGGCGAGTTGCGCGAACCAGGTCCACCGCGTAATCGACCATGTGCTGAGAAGCGGGAACCTGACGCACAAGCTGCTGAATCCATAGGATATCCCGACCGGTGAGTACCGGTTGGATTTCATGTCTCACAGTCTGNGTGGTGGCCATGACAATTTCCCGCTCCTCTGCCCGAGTGGGATAGGTGATGTTGATGGACAGCATGAAGCGGTCCAGTTGAGCCTCAGGAAGCGGGTAGGTTCCCTCCTGTTCGATGGGGTTCTGCGTGGCCATCACGAAGAATGGTTGCTCCAATGGGTAAGTCTTTCCCCCCACCGTCACTTCATACTCCTGCATCGCCTGGAGGAGGGCCGCCTGCGTCTTGGGTGGAGTTCGGTTGATCTCGTCCGCCAGAACGATATTGGCAAAGATCGGCCCATGCACGAATCGAAAACTTCGCTTTCCTGTCGTCGGATCAACGTCAATGATCTCCGTTCCTGTGATGTCGCTCGGCATCAGGTCGGGCGTGAATTGAATCCGACTGAATTTCAGGTGCATGGCCTTGGCCAGCGTGGAGACAGTCAGCGTTTTAGCGAGGCCGGGCACCCCAATTGTGAGGCAATGCCCGCGGGCAAAGATGCAGATGATCATTTCTTCGATCATTTCATCCTGCCCGATGATCACCTTGTGTACTTCCTTTAAGAGTAGTTCCCGCGCGTGCGCCACGCGACGGACGGCTTCCTCAGGCGACATTTGAGAAGTTGTGGCGGCGTGTGTCTGGGACATGATATTTCAACCTCCTTCCAATTGCCCTGTCAAAATCCTACATTAGTCTAAGGGAAGATTTCAGGCAACCATGATAGGAGTGGCGTTTTGCCGAAACGTCTTGCTTTCGGAATCAATTTATGGAGCACTCGCGCGAGCAATTCACCCATCGCTTGACAGGCATGACTGGTCGATACTTTTTTTGCAGCAGAGCAAGTTGGCTGGTTTTTCTTGTCGTCTGCCTGATGCCTCGCGGTGCTCAGGCCCAGCTTTTTCGACGTGCAGGCCACGAGTTCTCCTACATTCGACCGATAGACCTTGCGGCGACAGGCGGGGCCACCATCGGTGTGGTTGAGTTTTATCACCATGGTCAAATTGATCAGCAGGGCAAAAATGTCATCGTGGCCGTGGGAAATGAGGTGCTCCCCGTCCGGATCCTTCAAATAGGGCCGGGCGATTTTTGCCGACTGGCCTTTCAGATAACAGCCGCGCGGGCAACAGGTGGTCGGGGGCCCTTTGAGATCCTCTACGGCGGGGATCCTTTCCCAGAGGAGAGCCGTCCCAAATGGTCGGCCGAGGAAGGACTTCTGCTTGAAGTTCGTGAGTACAAAGAGTGCAACCTCAACAGTTTTCAATCGGTGAAGGCAGCCTTTGAAAGTGCGCGCCCCATCGGAGCCGACTACGTGCCAACGGTTTTCCACGCCGGGAATCCATTCGCCTCAGTCCCTGGTCCCTACATGAGTCGCTACAGCGGCGTCATACAGATTCCCAGAACAGGGACGTACGGGTTTTACACGTCGAGTCAGGATTGCAGCTTTCTGCTCATCGACGGAAAAATTGTCGCAGAAGCACCCGGTCGCCCCCCGCCGGAACGGCGAGCTCGCCCCGGCTTGCGACGAGATGTGCAACTGACGGCGGGCCCGCATCGGTTCGAATATTACCATGTATCCACGAGTGAAATGGGCGTGGCGGTGGCCGCGTGGGAAGTCGAGCCACGTGGCAGCCATCCAGCTCCGGTCCCCATTCCGCCGGAAGTATTCCGAAATGCCTCCATTGTCCGCCCCGCTGTGGGGCCTCCTATGAGCCAAACGCAGCGTTTTTTGCCCGATTTTCGTTTCAATGTTGTTGGCGCTGTATCGCTGCCCGAAAACGAAATACCGCTCGTGGTGGCAGAGTTCCGCGACGCGTCCCCCCCTGCTCTGGTGTCCTCGGCACGCGTCGAGTGGGACTTCGGAGATGGGCAGACAGCCCAGGGGCCTGCGGTTGTGCACGTTTTCCTTCGGCCTGGCCTCTTCACGATTAAGGAAACAGTGACCCGCGCAGGCCGACCTTTTGAAATGCCCCAAAGGATTTGGATCGGCCCACCACCCGCTCCACCGCGAGAAGCGGGCAAAAACAAGCCCCTTCAGTTGGACGATATCCTGCCTGTTCTGGACACCTACAATCCTGCGGCAACGGATGCACAATCCCTTCTGCAGATGGTCCAGGCCTATTTGACTAAAGCGGACGAGTATCTCCCACCACCGCCGCCGGACACAGTTTTTGTCGACGAGGAACAGGCGGCGGCCGCCGCGCAAAAGTCCACAATAGACCCAAAGACGAGGGAATCGGAACGTCGTAAATATCTGATGCGTGCGCTGGAGGTGGCCAGGGACGGACTGCTGAAGGGCAAGCAAACGGGGGACGAGGAGCTTCTCCAGCTCCTCCGGCTGGTTACTCCCATCGCTCAAGATGTTTTCGTCGATTCGACGCTTGCAGTGAACCTTTGGACGAGCGTGTTGCCCCGCCTGCAGGCGGACACAGCGCGGGCCGAAGCCCATCTCGTTGTAGCGGATATCCAGTTGAATGATTTGCTCGCGCTGGCTGAAGCAAAAAAACATCTCGATGCGGCCGAAAAATTGCTCCGGGATCCCAGTCGCCATGAACATTTGGGAGCACTTTGGTACCGTTTGCGGGGCGAAGTGGCCGCCAGCGAAGGTCGTCAGGACGAGGCGGTGAAGGCCCTCCAGCAGGCCGAGCAACTGGTAGCGGCTCGCCGTAATGAAGTGGAACGCACTGCCTGGCGGGGTGCCCACAGTCGTTCTACCGAGCAATTTCTGCGGTCCGGGGAGCTGGATCGAGCGGCGGCTGAGCTGCGCTCCTGGTCGAATGAGTTTCCTCTCGATATTGTGGAGGGCTATTTGCCCCTTTTATGGGGAAAATACTGGTTCGCTCGGGGTCGGTACGAAGTCGTCACCGCTCTGGCGGATCGGTTGCTCGTCGTAAACCCCTATTCACCCTACATCGAAGAGCTGCTGCTTCTGTCAGCCCAGGCAGACCTGGCCATGAAGCGTGTGGATCGCGCAAAGGCGACGCTCGAATCTCTGCTGAAAGATTATCCAGGCAGCCCGCTGGTCGGTGAGGCGAAACAGTTACTGGAGAAATTGCAGTCCGCAATTCCTGAACGAAAATAGGGCGGCATAAGCCTGGGCAAGATCGCCCGGCTCGAAAACTCGCTAAAACTTGTGAAAGGTCAATTCAATTGGATCCGGTAAGTGAATGACTCATGTGATCTTTTGACGCACGGGCAGCATGGCGCTTGTCATGGGAGGGTTTGATATGAGGCTATGGCGGAGGTGGCTATTCGTGACATGTGTGGCAGTGACAGTGGCGACGGTGGGGGCATCGCGCCACGTGGCGGCGGGCAGTTTCACTCTTCGCATCAAGGGTGCCCCACCGCTTCAGTTGGTCGGGGTTATCCAGCGGTGGGATCAGGATGGAAACCCTGTCAAACCGGTGGATCCCAAAGCGAAGATCGACGCCCCCGACTGCATTCCTGCTAAGCAGACGGCCGAAGGCGTGTGGCAGGTAGAGAAACTCGCACCAGGGCGGTACGACGTTGTGATCCTTGGGCAAGGTAAACTGCGGATTGATGGATTTGATTTTCCGCCGGTCCTCGAATTTGACCCCTTTTTCCCCGGTACCTCCCAAATTTCCGATGAACATCGCGAAGAAATTGAATTCCAGATTCGCAACTCGAGATACTATGAGAACAAGGTAGAACCGTTGTATTTCGGCGGTAACGACCAGGTCGTGCGGGTCCTGGTCATGCTCATCCGCGATCTCCCCACCAGCTACGAGGGCGAATTCCCAGGGGCCGCCACAATTCGCCACGAAATCTGGCAGTTCACCTGGGCTTACGGCGGTTGGAAAAAGGAACGTCGCACCCGGGTGATTGACCGCTGCATCCTCCACCGCAATGAACTGCGACAATGGACCTGGTTGTGGGATCCCAAATTGGGCGGGATTGAAGTCGGTAAAGAACCCATCACCCTGGATTATGAATTTCCAGACATCGAAAGGCGACCCCTCAAAGGACTGTATCCTTATTGAAAATCGCAACCGGTGTAGCTTACACGACATTCTTACCGCTTGGGAGATGACCTTGGGACAACTTGTGTAACCTTTTTGGACGGAATGTGTAGAGTTTGCTGAGTGGCTCTTCGCCGGATATTGACTGGACCGCCAGGGACGCACAAGTTTTTTGACGTTCGCCTTCCGCGGTTGGGAAAAATGGGACCGATCGGTGGGGGATAGGAGACTGAGCCATGCAATGCCGTAACTCCAGATCACTTGTCAAATGGGCAGGTCTTGTCCTCGTGTATTGCACTCTTTACAGCGTGGCACAGGGGCAGGATGTTCCCTACGCGGCGAAAATCTTCCCTCAGGACACGGCAGCTTTTGTAAGCATTCCCAATATCGCCGACGCTAAAACGGCGTTTCTGCAATCTTCAGTAGGACGGATGGCCACCGATCCGCAGTTACGTCCGTTCGTGACGGACGTTTGGGACGCCCTCATTAAGGCGAGCGAGGAGTTCGAAAAAGAAAGCGGTATCTCTCTCAAAGCACTTTTTGCCATTCCCCAAGGAGAAGTGTCGGTGGGCTTTGTATCTTCCTCTTCACAGAGTTGGGTACTGCTAGTCTATCTGGAAGCCGGCGAAAACGCTGAGACCCTTGGTAAGCTCGTTGATTTCGTCTGTCAGCAGGCCACCAAGGAAGGCGGCAAGGTTCGTACAGAGCGGGTGGAGGATGTCATCTTTCGCATTCTGAATCCGGAGCGCGAAGAAAAAGCGGTGATTGGACTGGCGGTGGATGGGCCAAGATTTATCGGGGGGATCGCCTTCTCGGGTGAGACCGACTTGCAGATCATCCGAAACGTAATACGCCGGGCTAAAGGATCCGCTGCGGAATCAGCAACTCTGGCGGAACAGAAAAAGTTCCAGCAGTTTCTAAGCAATATTCGTTATGCCAAACAGGGCCAGATCCATGGCCTGGTTTTCGCGGATCCTCTCCAAATTCTCGAAGGCTTTAAGACGATGAATCCCTCCGCAGCCGTGACGCTGGCAATCCTGCCCGTGCTCGGATTGGACGGCTTGAACTCCGTCGGAGCGGCCATGAGTTTGGACGTGGCAGGTTGGGATTCCATCCGGGAGATCCACATTTTTCTGGACAATCCTCGCCGCGGCGTCCTGAATATCCCGGCCTTCAAAAAAGGAGACGGAACTCCGGAGTTTTTCATCCCCGAGTCCGTCGTGCGGTACATCACAATTTACATGGATCTGCCCGTTACTGTGGAGCGCATCGCCCAGATTTACGACGGCTTCCGTGGTGAGGGAGCTTTCCAGCGACAGGTTCTCGATGAGATGAATCGAGGATTGCAGCTCGACGTGGTTCGGGATGTACTGCCGGCCACAACAGGGCGAGTAACCCTGGCACAGTGGATCGAGCGTCCAATGCGCCTTAACAGTGCCGCTGGCGTTTTTGTGATGGAAATGAAGGATGAGCAGATTGCGACCAAATTCGTCGAGGCGGTTGGTCAGTCCTACCCGCAAACACTTGAAAAAAAGGATTTCGGACAACGAACTTACTACGTTTCGACCCGACAACGTCCGGAATGGTTTCCTGAAAACATGCGACTCCCCGTCCCCTGTTTCGCAGCGATTGATCAGTACGTCGTCCAGACGGACAGCCCGGCGTTCATGGAACAGATACTCATGACCGCGGACGCCCCCGAAAAGTCTCTCGCTGAATCCCTGGAATACAAGCTGGTGCGGGGTCGGATTAAAGCGCTGGCCGGTACCGACAATCCCTCCCTGTTCATATTCAGTCGGCCGGATAGCGTGCTCGAGATGTGGTATGAGGCTTTTCTGTCGAAGAATTCCTTTATGCTCCAGGCCATTGAACGCGACGCACCCAAAGATTCAGTCGGGATGGCCATCGTCCAGGCAATCAAGGACGGGAAGCTGCCCCCCGTGGATGTGCTCAAGCGATACTTCGCTCCCCAGGGAGGATTGCTCATCGATGACGCGACCGGCCTGCATCTCGTGTTCTTTGGCCTGCGCAAGAAGCTCCCCTGAGACTGCCGAAACGGTATTATTCGCTCGGCCGCGCCGTTCCAGGTAGAGCGCAAGCACTGCCAGATCCGCGGGCGTGATGCCGCTGATCCGGCCCGCCTGGGCAAAGTCGCGAGGTCTGATTTTGGAGAATTTCTCCCGGGCCTCTGCCCGTAAATGCGGCACGGAAAAGTAGTCAATATCATCCGGGATTCGCTTCTCTGCCAATCGACGTTGCTGCTCGATGGCCGCCTCTTCCCTCGCGAGATACCCGGCATATTTGATGTCAATGACGACCTGTTCCACGACGTCGCGAGGAAACTCTGAAAGGGAAGGCGCTATCGACACAATGTCTTCCCAGGAAACCTCCGGCCTGGTGAGAAGCCGCGAAAGTGGAACCCCACCCTGTCGCGTGGCTTCCAGGACAGCCCGAAGCCGTTCCATCGCCTCGACCTTCCGCACAAATCGGTTCCAGCGTTCATCATCGACCAGTCCCAGCTCACGCCCCAGGGGTGTCAATCGGCGGTCGGCGTTGTCGTGACGCAGCCGCAACCGATATTCAGCCCGACTGGTGAACATACGATACGGCTCATCCACCCCCCGGGTGACCAGATCATCGATCATGACCCCGATGTAGGCTTGGTCTCTCCTCAGGATGAGGGGATCCTTTCCCCGCAGCTTCAGCACGGCGTTAATCCCCGCGATCAAACCCTGTCCGGCGGCTTCTTCATATCCCGTGGTGCCATTGACCTGGCCGGCCAGGAAAAGCCCCTCCACACGTTTCGTTTCCAGTGACAAATGGAGTTGATCCGGCGGGAGATAATCATACTCGATGGCGTAACC
>NICF_comb_assmDRAFT_10003623_pt1 | contig 11106 bp, 10 predicted proteins | sample NewIslPassag4_SG_FD_11279 | JGI IMG/M metagenome (IMG submission 11279) | reverse complement strand
GAGGGCGGCCGCGCCCCCAGGCCGCCCTCAGGCGGCGTTGCCGCCACCCTGCAACGTCCGGCGAAGGCGGTTCACACGGCGAACCGCTTCGCGCACGGCGTAATCGGCCCGGTCGCCGCCAGCCGGGCCGGGGTTCAACTGCGTCGCCACGAGGATCGCATCGAGCGCCTCGACCACCTCGGCCAGGAGCTTCCGCATCTCCTCGTCGTCCATGCCGGGAGTCTGACGCCGAACATCGCCGAAGAACAGACCCAATTTGGTTGCGGAACGGTGAATTGTTGGGTGACTTAGGTTGCGCGGACGACTATGGCCACCATCTGCATCGCCGTTTCGAATTCGCGATCGAGACTTCCGCAGCGGCGCTCGTAGATTTCCGCAGCGCGGGGCACCGCAACGGCGAGCACATCGTCCGGGATTTCCCACGTGGCCGAATGCACGCGGTTCGCCAGTTCGTCCACCTCGTGACGGCCGGTTTGCGTCTCGGTCCAGGTGGCGAGCGTCATCTGTTCGACCTTCGCGCCCGGTCCCAGTGCCTCGCGGAGGGCCTGCTCGGCGTTGACGTTGCTTCGTCGCCGCGGCGCCCGCCCCAGCAGCTTCACGATGAGTTCGTGCACCTCCACTTCCGCCTCCTGAATGGCGTTCCGTTCGGGCCGGGTGTGGCAGGCGATGAACATGCCGCCCGGCCTGACGCATCGCACCGCCTCGGCCAGCGTCCGCGAGAGGTCGGGCACGAGGTGGAGGATGTGCACGAAGAGCGCCGCGTCGAATGCGTTCGAACGAGCCGCCGCCGCTCCCGGTCGAACTCATGCCGGGAACGGCGGGCTGGCCGCTGTACGGCATGGCACCCCAGGGTTCACAGCCGGTGCCCAGCGCACCTCCGGCTTGACACGCGGTGGTAAAATACTCGGCATGGAGTTTCCAATATGGGGTTGGATTCTCGGTGTCCCGCTGGGTGTAGCGTTGTGGTGGAAGTGGGACGATCCGAGGGCGCGTCATGATTATGGCGTGCTTCTGATCGGGTTGCTGGTGATTCTGTTGTTGCATGCCTACGGTGGGGACTGGAATCCCGATGGCGAAAGCATGGATCGCTTCTAGGCGGATGGGCTAAGCTTCGCGTGTCGGCACCTGCGGGTTCCCGCGACTGCCCATTGGGAGCAGTCGCGTGGTTGTTACGTTCGCGAAGAAAAGGGAAGCGCGGCGGCCTCCGCGAGCACGGCGCCAACACCCGGGTTGCGGCGGCGAAGGCGTTCAAGCATGCGAGGCGAGATATCGACGCCCGTGACCGGAACGCCCTGCGCAGCCAGGGGCACCGCGACCCGGCCGGAGCCGATGCCTACTTCGAGCACATGCGCACCAGCCTGGAGCAGGCGCGCCAGCCGTTCGGCCATCGCCACCTCGGCGTCGGGTGGCAGCCCGCGCGTCTGGTCGTAGATGTCGGCGACACGGTCGAAGGAGAATCAGCGGGTTCGGGGTTCGAGTCCCTGGCGGCCCACCAAGCCTTACGGCACAAGGGTTTCGGGCCACTGCCCCAGCCTTCTCCCTCTTGTATGGTGTGCGTAGATGTTGTGACCTGAGAGGTTGTTGACAAAAGGAAGGCCGGGCTGTTGGTGCACGCATCGAAACAACACACCAGCAGCGGAGGCCTTCCTTGTCTCATCCTAACGCCAGGCTGAGCCCCTTGGGGCGGCGTACGCTCGTCGAGCGCATCCTCATCGAGGGCCGGCCGGTCGCCCAAGTGGCTGGCGGACGGGACCCAGTGCCGGGCACAAGCGTTGACCACTGGTGACCACTGTTTCATGCATGCGGGCCACGTGGCGGCGGCGCGCCGGGCGGCCCAGGCGCGGGGCGGACAAAACTCCGCCGCGCCCCGGCGGCTCATGAGGCTTGCCCCGGTGGAGCTGCGGGAGCTCGTAGACCGCTCCTCCTGGCGGTGGAGGAGGTCCGCCAAGGCCGCCTGGACCCTCGCCGGGCCCACGCCATGGCGGTCTTGGCCCGTGCTGCCGCGGCGGTCTACCAGCAAGCGGAGCTTACGGCCCGGCTTGAGGCGCTGGAGCGCATCGTTGAGGGGAGGAACCTATGGACCGAATTCAGCGACTGGAGCACCGCCTAGCCCGACGGGCGCCGTCCTTCACCGCCCTCATGCGGCTTTCCGCCAAGGCCGAGGATGGCGACCTCGTGGCCGCGGCCAAGCTCGCCCGGCTCCGGCCCCCGGCGCCCTACGCGGTAGCGCTTCACCAGGTCGCCTTCGGGACCACGGACTGCGGGCCGAGCTGTCCATGCCGGGAGGACCGTTGACGCTGGCGGAGTTGCCTGTTCCGACCCAGGTCCGCCCCAAGCTCTTCCCCGCCATCAACGCCGCGCTCGCCCGGCGCAGCCCCTGGGGCTACACCTACCTGCGGGAGTCGACGTGACAGAGAACAGGACCACACGGAGACATGTTTGGGCGGACCCTGTGGAGAACCCCCGATGTCGCTCGGCATCAGCGGCCGAGGAGGTTCAAGGCAGTTCGTCGACGCTGCTCACGACCCGGTAGTCTACGTCCAGCAGCGCGAAGTGGCGGGCCCCGCAGTCGATCTTCCGGCGCTCGTCCGGCCGGAGGTCGGTCTGCCACGTCGCGCCCTTCGTCTCCCGCACGAGGTAGAGGCGCTCGTTCCCCGTCGGTGTCCCGTGCTCGTCCCGCTCCTCCATGACGATCGCCCAGTCGGGGTTGTAGGCGCCGATGGGCGTGGGGACCGTGAACCACGCGGGGAGCTTCACGTAGAGGAGAACGTCGTCGCGCTCCTCCAGCCCCTGCACGAACGCGCGCTCCACCTCGGAGTCGTACTCGACGTGGTCGTAGAGGGCGCGCTCTGCGGGGACCAAGTGCTGCTCCCAGCGCTCGAACTCCACGTCGAACTGGGACATCTCGTACCATTCGCTGGTCCGCTCGTAGCGGATTCCGTCGACGAACTGGTCGGCGAGGCGCTCCCGGATGATCCGCACCGCCACCGTCGCGAACTCGTGCGGGTTGTCCATCGCCGCCCGCTGGTTCCGGGTGCGGCGGACGATCTCGAGCAGGGTCCGTCGGGTGAGGCGGACCGGCGGCGTCGCGTGCTCCAGCAGGTGCGTCATCGTGTCCACGAGGTTCGGGAGCGGGAACCGGCCGGCGAGGTCCGCCACCCGCTTCGCCGCGCTCATCTGGAGGGCGGTGAATGCCGCGTCGGTCCCGACCTCGACCCGGGCCTTCGTGACGGTGACCGCGGGCGGGCGAATCACCTCGGCATCGAGTGCCGCCACCACCTCGTCGACGAGCCGCGCGGTGTCGATCCGCACCGCGTACCGGGTCCGGTGCTTGATCCGCTCCCAGAGCTCCTGGAACTCCGGCCGCAGCAGGTACGCCTTCCGCAGCCGGACCGTCCGCTTCTGACGGGCGTTCGGGGGCGGCGGGGGCGTACCTGCGGCACCGTAGGCCTCCTCGATCTCCGCCTGGTACTGGGCGACGTACCGCTCGTACGCCTCGTTGGCGACCACGGTGAGCACGTTGACCTGGGGATCGTGGACCCGCTGGCCCGCCTGGTCGACGCAAAGCCGAATGCCGCGGCCCACTTCCTGGCGCTTCTTGATCTCCGAGGCCGTCTGGTTGAGCGTGCAGACCTGGAAGACGTTGGGGTTGTCCCAGCCCTCCCGGAGCGCGGAGTGTGAGAAGATGAAGGCCACAGGCTCCTCGAAGGAGAGGAGCCGCTCCTTGTCGCGCATGATGAGCTCGTACGCCGCCTCGTCGCGCTGGGACTCGCCAGTGGAGGAGTCGAGCAGGTCCACCTCGCCGGTCCGCCGCCGCTGCTGAGCGAAGTACGCCGCCTGCACCCGCTCGGGATCGACGCCCCGCCACTCCGGGTAGCGCTCCTTGAGGTCGTCGAAGGCCTCCCGGAACAGCCGCCGGATCACGCCGTCCTCAGGAGCGTAGTTGGCGACGCGATCGATGAAGAAGAGGGAGAGGACCTTCACCCCGAGATCGCGGAGCCGCGCCTGCTTGCGGAAGTGCTCCTCAATCGTGTAGCGGATCTGCGCGGCGAACACCGCCTCCCGGTCCGCCCCGCGCGACTCCCCCACCCGGATCTCCACCCCGTTCGCGAACCGGACCACGCCGAGGCCGCAGTCGATCTCGTCCACCTCGTACCCAGCGTACTCCGGCCGCCCCGTCTTCTCCCGGAGCGCGTCGCCGGGCCGGACGGTCACCACCTGCTCCTTCACCGTACCGTCCGCCATGAGCTTGTGGACCGCCACCCGGGCGATGACCGTCCGCCTCTGGGCCTGCACGGCGTCGACGCGGACGAAGGCCTGGGTCTCGTCGTGCTCGCCCACCACGGAGGCTACCTCGACGCGCTTGACGAGCCCCTGTCGGTAGGCGTCGAACGGCGTGAGCCGGTAGACGAGGTTGTACGGGTTGCGGTGGGTGGCGCTGTAGCGGAGCGCGAACTGGGGGTTGAGGACCGCGAGGCTGGCCCGGCTGAGCTCGCTCTCCATGTTCTGCGGCTCGTCCAGGATCAGCACCGGCCGGGTGGCCTGGATGAGGTGGACCGGCGTCTCCCCCATGAGCCGGTCGGTACTCTGGTGGATGACGTTCGACGCCTTGTTGAAGGCGGCGATGGTCATGACCATGATCTCGACATTGGCGCCGAGGGCAAACTCGCGGACGCGGGTGAGGTTTGTGGAGTCGTAGGCATAGTACCGGTACGGCAGGTTGTCATAGAGGTCCCGGAAGTGTGTGCGGGTCACCTGAAGCGTCTTGAGAACGCCTTCCCGAATCGCGACCGACGGGACGACGACGATGAACTTCCGAAGCCCGTAGCGGCGGCAGAGCTCGAGCGCGGTCCGCAGGTAGACATACGTCTTTCCGGTCCCGGTTTCCATCTCCACAGAGAAGTTCGGGAACCGGACGGTCGCCGGGCCGGCCGCGGTTGCGACCTCCTCCTCGATGTACTGCAGGGCGTCGTCCGGCGGGAGGCCGTTGCGGGCCTGGACGGCGCGCAGGTTCGCGAGGAGGTCGTCGCCCGGAAGGTCGAGCCAGTTCGCCACGGCGCCGACCCCCTCCGTGATGAGCGGGGCCAGCGCCGCCTCCACGAACGGCTGGCCCTCGAAGAGGTCGGCGACCGACTCGATGGCCTGGACCTGGTGTTCCTGGTCGGCGTCGAAGCGGAACTGCATGCGGCTCACACCGTCTTGAGGCGGCACTGGAGCGCGAGGTTCGCCGCGAGCTCGTCGGTGAGCGCGGCGTCACGGCAGACGAAGAGGTCCTCTCGCCCCAGGCCGAGCGTCGCCGCGAGGTCCGGCGGTAGAGTCTCGTCCAGACAAGCATGCACGACCTGCCCGGTGTCGGGGTCGGTGAGGCGGTACACTGTGGCCCCCCCGACCTCCAGGCGCTCCAGCCGCGCGTGCAGCCCGATCCCAGCCTCCTTGAGCGCAACTTCCCAGAGGACGCCCTCCGGCGTCCAGCCATCGGCCAGTGGGTCGGTGTGGAGCTCGATCTGTCGCACGTACGCCTCCGGCTCGTCGGCCCCGACGCCGGTCCACACCTTGTAGTTGGACGGGGCGAGCTTGAACACCCGGAACCCGAGGTCTTCGGGGGCGTCGCGGGTGTCGAGGTCGAGCCGTCCCTCCCGTTCGGCGGCGAACACCGCAGCGACGTGGCGGAGCCGCTCCTTGGCGATGTCGGCAATGGTCCGGAGCCGCGTCTCCGGCTCCGGCAGCAGTTCCGGTAACTGCACCATGAGGTAGCGCCGGTTCCCGCCGTCCGCCCGGTTCTGCCGGAGCACGCCGTGGGCCGTGGAGGCGCTGCCCGCGAAGAAGTCCAGCACGAGGTCCGGCTCCGTGGGGGAGGTGGCCAGCTGGACGATCCGCTGGATGAGCCGGGACGGCTTCACCGTGTCCAGGACGTTGTCGGTGTTCTCGAAGGCCACGCACTCCAGGAGTTCCTTCTTCGCCTCCTGGGTGTGCCCCACCTCGCCGTAGGTCCAGAGGGTCTGCGGGACGATGCCCTCCTTCACCTCCGACCTGAACCGCTTTAACCGGGGCATGTTGTCGCCTGTTGGCCCCCACCAGATGCGCCCGTCCCGGTCCAGCTCCAGGAACTTCTCGTACTTCACGCGCCAGTACGTCCCAATCGGGGGCCTAAACTTCTTCCCGCTGGGGCTCGTCACCTCGTACCGGCCCTCGCTGTAGTAGTTCCGGGCGGTGAGGTTATCGGACATCCACGGGCCGCGCCGATCGTTGTCCGGGTTCCGGTACAGGGAGTCCGCCTCCTCGGTCCGCGGCAGCAGGTTCGGCGTCCAGACCTCGGCGTTCCGGGCGTAGACGAGGACGTAGTCGTGGTCCTCGGAGAAGTGGCGGGCGGTGTTCTTGGGCGCGTACACCTTCTGCCAGATGATGGTAGCCACGAAGTTCTCCTCGCCGAACACCTCGTTCATGAGCAGCCGCAGGTTGTGCACTTCGTGGTCGTCGATGCTCACGAAGATGACGCCGTCCTCCCGCAGGAGCTGGCGGGCCAGGAAGAGGCGGGGGTACATCATGGACAGCCACGCGGAGTGGTAGCGGCCGCTCTTCTCCAGGCGGCTGCTGGTGGCGTTGCCGTCGCCGTCCAGCTGCCCGGTGAGCCGGAGGTACGTCTCCAGGGGGTCGGCGTAGTTGTCGGGGTAGATGAACTCGTTCCCCGTGTTGTACGGCGGGTCGATGTAGATGAGCTTCACGCGGCCGAAGTAGGCCTTGGCCAGGACCTTGAGGACCTCCAGATTGTCGCCCTCGATGAAGGCGTGCCCGGTGGTCTCCCAGTCCAGCGACTCCTCCGGTGCTGGGACGAGGGTCGCGCGGGTCGGGGTCTGCAGGAGCCGGATGGCGTCGCGCTTCCCGGCCCACGAGAAGGTGTACCGCTCCGGGCGGTCGTCGACCACGTCGCCCAGCGCCGCGCGGAGCGCGTCGAAGTCGACCCGGCCCTCGGCGAACGCCTCGGGGATGAGGTCCCGGAGCGCCGCCAGCCGGCCGGCGATTCGGTCGGCAGAGGTCGTCGCTACCGGTTCACGGTTCGGCGTGGTATCGCTCATACACTCGCACTGGGCAGCAGAATGGCCGTGGATGCCGCAGAGGTATCGCGCGGAGTATNCCGGACGTACACGGTCGAGTGGAAGGGGTTGTACTGGGTCAGGACATATCGGANACCGCCTCCTCTCCCTCGTGTTGGGCGGCGAGCCAACGGGCGTAGAACTCGTCCGGGGTGAGGTAGCCCAGCGCCTGGTGCGGCCGGACCGTCTCGTCGATGGCGTTCCACGCCGCCAGCGCCGCCGCGACTGCCTGCAGGTCGTCCGGGAGATCCACCACCTGGGAGAACTCCTCCTCATCCGTCCGGAACGCCCGCTCCACCCGACCGGTCCCCTGCGGGTGGTACGGGTGGTTCACGTAGTGGACGAGCCCGAGCGCCCGCGCGGCCTGCCGGAACTCCCCGCGGAAGTCGCTCCCGCCGTCGGTCTGGACCGCCCGGACCGGGAACGGGAACTGCGCGACCAGCCGCCGGAGGAACGCCGCCCCCAGCCGGCTCCGGAGGCCCACCGCCAGTGCCACGACCCGCTTCCGGGTGAAGCCGTCCACCGCTGAAAACTCGTACACCGTTCGGCCACGCCCCAGGGGCATCGCTTTGGTGTCCAGCTGGACGAGCACGCCCGGGGCGTCCACCACCAGGCCCTTGGGCCGGCGCAGCACCCCCTCGCCGCGCCTTTCGTGTGGTGGGCGGCGGGGTCGGCTCGACCAGCGCGCCCCGCGCCCGGAGCCGGGCGAGGACCCGGTGGATGGTCTTGGCCGAGACCACCATCCCTTCGCGGGCCAGTAGCACGCGCAGTTTCTCCCGGCCCCAGCGGGGGTACTGCTCCCGAAGTGTCTGGATGCGGGCCACGACCTCGGACGGCGTGGTCGGCTGCCGGACCCGCTGGGGCCGGCGCCTCCGCGGCTCCAGGCCGGGAACCCCGTGCGCTTGGTACGCCCGCCACCAGCGGCTCACCGTGTCCGGGCTGAGCCCAAAGTGCCGGGCCGTCAGCCGGACCTGCCCACCGTGGGCGTCGCACCACTGCACCACCTTCAGGCGCCGCCTGCATTCGGGGGAGGGCTCCGCCGGGAGCCGCGCCAGGCGGCCCGCTCCCGGCACGACCGCCCCGTACACGCTCATCGAGACGCCAGCATGGTGATGTCCCATAGTGTCTGGAAAAGGGGTCTGAGCTACCATCGGTGGTGACCAAAACCAACGCCCCGGTGGGGGCACCGAAGGAGGCCCAGACCCATGGCGAGGATACCACCAAGCGAACGGCTGAGGGAACGAGCCGAGCAGTTGCGGCGCGAGACAGAGGTCGAGGACCTGGCCAACGCGCTGGTGCGGCTGGGAGCCCGCAAGCTGATCCAGGAGCTGCTGGAGGCCGAGGTGACCGAAGCGTTGGGCCGCGCGCCGTACGAGCGCCGCGCCGAGGGCGCCCAGGGCTACCGCAACGGCTACAAGCGGCGTTGACTGGACACCGCCGAGGGGCGGCTGGCGGTGGACGTGCCCCAGGTGCGGGAGACGTCCGAGCCCTTCCGCTCGGCGCTCTGGCAGGCCATCAAGCGCCGCACGGAGGTGCTGGAGCGGCTGGTGGTCGAGCTGTACGTGCGGGGGCTGTCCACGCGGGACATCGAGGACGCCCTGGCGGAGCTGACGCCGGAGCAGGACCCGCTGCTGAGCCGGTCGAGCGTGAGTCGAGTCACCGAGGTGCTGTGGGAAGAGTACGAAGCCTTTGCCCAGCGGGACTTGTCGGGCTTAGAGGTCGTGTATCTCTTTGCCGACGCCGTCTACGAGTCTCTCCGCCAGCAAGCCGGGCTCAAGGAAGGGGTGCTGGTGACCTGGGCGATCCTGGCCGATGGCAGCAAGGTGCTCGTGCATCTGAGCCTCGGCAACAAGGAGAGCTACGACCACTGGCTGGAGCACTTCCGCGACCTGGTGCGGCGGGGATTGCCGGTGCCGCTCGTGGTGGCGACGGATGGCGCGCCGGGCTTGATCAAGGCAGTGGAGGCGATCTGGCCGGAGGTGGAGCGGATTCGGTGCTGGGTGCATAAGATGCGCAACGTCCTGGACAAGGTCCCCGAGGGCGAGCGGGCGGTGCTCAAGCCCTACCTGGAAGCGGTGCGCGACGCGCCCGACTACGAGACAGGCCGGCGGCTGGCGGGCATGACGGCCCTGGTGGCCATTGCCGTGGGTGAGGCCCCCGCGCCCTCCGGCGGTCGATGGTGGGGGAGGCGGCACCGCCTGGGCCTCAGGAGGCGGTCCGGGAGGCGTGCGACCTGCTGCGGGAGGCGCTGGTCCGGCTGGCCGCCGCCGACGACGCGGATGACCGGGAGGCGGGCGATATCCTGGCGGCCATGGCGGGGGACGAGGACTGACGCTGGCGGCGGCTTGAGGACATCGCGCTGGAGGAGCTGACCCCGAACGGGGAGGGGTAGCGCGGTGGCGAGGGAGCCGTGAGCGGCTGGGTCCGTGGACACAGGGCCGGACGGCCATGCGCAAGCACGACCTGCGGCCTCGTCACAGATGATAACAGGACGGGTTTTTTGATCCATGACTAGCTTCGGACGTATGGCGTTGGAACCGGGGTTCCTCATAAGTAGAGCGGACCGGACATATCGAGCGGCATACTACCAGGGCCAGGCGGTGGGGCCTGCTGGTGCGGCCGGGTGCGGGGCTTGCAGACAGCCAGAGCGATTACTAAGGTGGCGGCTAACCTTTAGGGGAGGGTGTCCGAATGGCCAGCGAACAACTCCAGGCCGTCCTTCAGATGCTCGCCGAATCCCGTGCCGCCAGCGCCGAACCGATGGACATTGCGGCTCGCCGCCAGGCCATGGAGACGTTCGCGACGCCGCCGGCGGCCGACGTCAAGGTCGAACCGCTGACCCTCGCTGGCATTCCTGCAGAATGGGTCACCGCCCCCAACGCGGACGCCAACGTGGTGCTTTACCTCCACGGCGGCGGGTATGTGCTCGGTTCGTGCGCAACCCATCGCGACCTCGCCGCGCGCGTCTCCCGGGCGACCGGGGCGCGCGTCCTGCTGCTCGACTACCGGCTCGCACCCGAGCACCCGTTCCCGGCTGCGGTCGACGACGCGACAGCGGCCTACCGCTGGCTGCTCGAACAGGGGAGCGCTCCGGCCCGGATCGCGATTGCGGGCGATTCCGCGGGCGGCGGGCTGGCGGCCGCGACGCTGCTCGCGCTCCGCGACGCCGACGTGCCGCTGCCTTCGTCCGCGGTGCTCATTTCGCCGTGGGTCGACCTCGCGGCGACCGGCAACTCACTCAAGACCCGGGCGCATCGCGACCCGATGATCGTGCCCGACGGCCTCGGTGAGTTGGTCCGGGCCTACCTCGGCGAGACCGACCCGAAGCACCCGTACGCTTCGCCACTCTACGACGACCTGGCGGGACTGCCGCCGCTGCTCGTGCAGGTGGGCACCGAGGAAGTGCTGTTCGACGATGGCGCGCGGTTCGCGGCGCGGGCGTGCGAAGCCGGCGTTCCCGTCACGTTCGAACCGTGGGACGAGATGATCCACGTCTGGCACATCTTCGCGCCCATGCTCCCCGAGGGGCAGGCCGCGATCGACCGCCTCGGCGCGTTCATCCGCGAACACTACCCGCGCCAGGGGTAGGCGTTTCGAACGCCAGAGCAGGAGAACACTACTCGCCCGGCTGCTCCGTGGGCGGTGGGAGCGGCCGAATGTACCGGATGGCGGCAAGGTTCACCAGGACGCCGCCAGCCGCTGCGCCCGTCGCGCCGAGGACCCACATACCGAACGTGTGGTGGCCACTCAGCGGACAGGTGACGGCGCTCAGCAGCATGAGGAAGGAAACCGGCAGCGCCGCGAACAGTCCCCAGCGCCGCCCGGCAACGCACCCCAGCCACGTCGCGATGCAGCCCATCGCGAAGACGCCCACGAACACGCCGGCCAGGAACTCCTCGGTGGCGGTGTGGTCGCGCGCGGCCGTTTCGGGCACGAACGCCGTGGAGAGCAGCCCAAACACCGAAATGGCCCCCGCCGCGAGCCCGGCTTGAGCCTGGTTCACCGGCTGGGGGGG
>NICF_comb_assmDRAFT_10003618_pt1 | contig 11117 bp, 9 predicted proteins | sample NewIslPassag4_SG_FD_11279 | JGI IMG/M metagenome (IMG submission 11279) | reverse complement strand
ACCACCGCCAGCGGGCCAGGATACCAAACTCGGTGGCCGCAGCATCCCCAACACGCCTGAGCTGTGTTGGGCACAACTGCCAACCCCAGAAGCATTGTCCCCAGCAACGCACTTGCACTGATCCGTGACATTTCCAGGGTTCCTTTCATGAAAGTAACCGCTCACCGCAGATGTGAACCTCTCGAGCCGAATCCAGCGAGGCCTGTGCGCCTTGCACTTCTCCTAAGATAGTCTGGAAGGCTTGCGAAATTCAAGCAGGTCGCGCAAAATTTGCCGATCGTCACGCCGGCACGGCTTGTGAGCTGCGCCTGCGTTCTCTTTTTTAAAACAGCTTGTGGTGCGGTCGCACAGTTCGCGCGTCCTTCTTTGTTTCGGTGAGAGTCCGGTAAGGGCTTTCGGCGTTTTACGAACAGCGGTGTAACCGTTACCTCTGGCGAGTGGCGACTGGCTGGAGTTCCAGCGCGTCGAAAGCCACTGTCCCGACTGCCCCCGTCATTCCGATGGCAAGGATGGCTTCCCGCGCTTCCGATGGCACCGGAATGCGGTGGCTTTCTTTTCGCCAGGGGAAACTTCCCAGGAATGGTCCGATGGCCTTTTCCCCGACCGGTGCCCTGCTTTCTCCAAAAAACGTGATCACCACACCCGCCGATTCCTGCAAACTTCGCCCAGGACGTATATTTTCACCACGGACCCAGAAGGTTAGCATCAGTTCCCGGACTTCCCGGCCATCCACGGCGAACCCCTGGAGTGCGCGGGCGGGTCGGCCCGGCTGCTGATTGCGGAAGGCAATGTAAGCCTGACCTGAGGGCGCACCCCCTCCCCTGCGAACCTCGAATTCCTTGCAGTAATACCAACCCGGCGGGGATTCGAGTTCATCCAACTCCTCTTCGAAATCTCCATTAACAAGCCGCGGATTTGCAGGATCAGGCTGGATCTGGCGTTGGGCCTCGGCCTGGCCCGTCATGGGCACGAACAGCGTTGGTTGGAGTGCTTCCTTGACGAGTTTGCCGTTCTCCTTTCGCAGAAGGTACAGAATCTGCTGGTAGCGTTCCCCCACCGGGATGACCATTTTCCCACCCTCTTTAAGCTGATCGATCAGCGGCTGAGGAATGTTTTCAGGGGAGCAGGTCACGATGATTTTGTCGAAAGGTGCGTGTTCTGGCCAGCCCAGGTAGCCGTCTCCCGCTTTCACGAAGACGTTGGAATAGCCCAGTCGTTTGAGGGTGCCGGCTGCCCGTTGTGCCAAAGGTTCGACGATCTCAATCGTGTACACTTCTTTGACCAGTCCGCTCAAGATAGCGGCCTGGTAACCGCTTCCGGTGCCTATTTCAAGGACCCGATCCGTGGGTTGGGGATCGAGTTTCTCCGTCATGAAGGCCACGACGTAGGGCGGCGAAATTGTTTGCCCGTAACCGATGGGTAGCGCCATATCCATGTAAGCCAGCCGCCGTTGGTCCGGTGGGACAAATTCATGTCGAGGGACGCGAAGCATGGCCTCGATGACGCGGGGATTCGTGATGCCGCCGCCAATGATGTCCCGTTTGACCATCTCCTGGCGAAGACGGTCAAAAAGGACTGCTCCGCGAGGCCCCCCCTGCCCTGCCGCCGGACCGTCAACAAGGCAAATCGAAAGGCCGAGAATTGCCAGACCGGCTATCCATGGATTGAGAACTTTCCCTGTCATCGAGCACCAGCGGATATGACTTCCCATACATAACGCTTCCCAAAAACTTTGATTCACGGTCACGGCCGCTGCCCCAGCCCGAGCTTGTCTATTGAGCAGGGACCAGACCGGAGTCGGCAGATCACTTTTTAGTGTACACACCAGATTTGGGAGAAGCACCAATGACGGGTCGTGTCGATCCAGGTGCGGCGGGTTGCCCGTTTACTGGAGCGATCTCCTTTGGTTCCGTTCGCCTTGTTTTATTCCTGCATGGCCTAACAATGAAAGAGTAGTTCCAAATGAGGAGGGGATGCGTGGAGGCAGTGCCCAAGTTCCCCGTCGGTCACTGCTCTCTTGCACACATAAACTTTTCAAACGGATAGATGAGGGGATGTCCATGGCAATAAACCAGGAACTAAAAACTCTTGTGGCCCAGAGGATTTTGCCGAATGTTCAGACTCCCGCCCAGTATCTGGGGGGCGAATTGAACGCCGTGGTTAAAGACCACCGGACAGTCCGCGGTAAGCTATGTCTGTGCCTGCCGGACATGTATTCCATTGGGATGAGTCACCACGGTCTGCAAGTTCTCTACGATGCGATGAATCGACGGAGCGATTGGGCGTGCGAGAGAGTGTTCGCTCCGGCACGGGATATGGAGCAGAAATTGCGAGAGCTGGGCGTGCCCCTTTACTCGCTGGAGACGTTCACGCCGCTTTCGCATTTTGACGTGGTAGGGTTTTCGCTCCAGTATGAACTTTCCTACACCAATGTTTTGACGGTGCTCGATCTGGGCGGGATTCCTCTCCGCGCGGAGGACCGCGATCTGGAGGATCCTCTGGTCATCGCGGGAGGCCCGTGCGCCCAGAATCCTGAACCCATGAGCAGGTTCATTGACCTCTTCGTTCTGGGAGATGGTGAAGAGAGCCTGCCGGCAGTGTGCGACGCCTGGTTGGAAGCCCGGTCCACGGCATGTTCCCGCGAAGAAGCCCTTTTGCTTTTAGCGCGGCGATTTCCCTGGGCCTATGTTCCGCGCCTGTATCGCCGGGAGATCCAACCCTCCACAGGGTTGGCCGCTGTTTTCCCGCGTGAAGACACTGTTCCGGGACTGATTGTTCCCGCGATTTTAACAGAGTTTGCGGAGTACCCCTTGCCGCGGGCCCCAATTGTCCCCTATGTGGAGGTCGTTCAGGATCGCATTTCGCTGGAAATTATGCGGGGCTGTCCCTGGCGATGCCGATTTTGCCAAAGCACCACGATCAAACGCCCTCTGCGTTATAGGCCTGTGGAAAAACTGGTCGAGGCCGCCTGGGAGGCGTACCGCAATACGGGCACGAGTGAGATTGCACTGCTGTCGCTGTCCTCCAGCGACTATCCCCTGTTCGATCAGCTCGTCCGGGAACTCAAAAGGGTGTTTGATCCTGTGCGCGTGGCTATTTCGGTTCCCAGCCTTCGGGTGAATGAACAGTTGAGAGTTGTAACTGAACTCCTGTCGCCGGAAAGGCATTCGGGCTTGACACTGGCACCCGAGGTAGCACTGGATGACATGCGTCAGCAGATCGGCAAACCGATCCGGAATGAGGACCTTATTGAGGGGTGCAAACGGGCTTTCCAGAAAGGATTTCAAAGGGTTAAGCTGTACTTTTTGTGTGGCCTTCCTGGGGAGCGCGAGGCGGATTTGGCGGGGATTGTGGACCTCGCGGAGGAGATTTCCCGACTCGGTCGGTCGTATTTGGGCCGCCCCGCCACCGTTGTCGCCAATGTATCGAACTTCGTCCCCAAGCCACACACACCCTACCAGTGGCAGGCGATGCAGCGTCGTGAGTATTTCGCCGCCGCGCACCAGTTTCTGCGCCGTCGGTGTCGAATGCGGAGCGTGGAAATCAAATGCCACGCCATCGAGAGCAGCCTCGTAGAAGGAATGTTAACTCGCGGAGATTGGCGGGTGGGCCAAGCCATCGAGCTGGCGTGGCACCGGGGAGCACGATTTGACGGCTGGACGGACCAATTTAACCCCCAGATTTGGTGGGAAGTCTTTCACGAGCTGGGTCTTTCGCCCGAAGAATACATCCACCGGCGTTGGGACACGGATGCCCTGCTGCCGTGGGATCACATTGCCATTCGGCAGGGGCGGGCTTATCTGGAACGGGAACATCAGCGATCCGCCGCGCAACTGGTCCAGTTGGTCGGCACGCAAGCATAGGCACTGGCGAGCTCCGAAAACGCTCTGTCAAGGCCTTTCTTCGAAACGGGTCAACGGGTACTGAGCCGCTCGACCTTGACCGTTCCGGTGTAGTTTTGCAAGGGGCGCGGTAAGATGGAATTTACGGATTAGCCCTCGCTATGGGTCGGGCCAACTGTTGATCAATGCCCCCCTTCTGGGAGTAAGGGCTCGAAATACCAATCGGTGGACTCTCCGCGGAAATGCTGGAACGAGACTTCCGACGATTCGCGTGAACGGATAACAGGAATACCCGTGCAGAACGAGTTTGAGACCAAATCGGTGCGAGCAAAGTTGCGGCTGCTGGCCATCGATATTGATGGGACCCTCGTCAACAGCACCGACGATGTAAGCGAACGGACCCGGCAGGCCATTCAAGCGGCCATGAGCGCGGGGATGGTGGTGGTGCTGGCTTCGGGCCGGCGTTACAGCCGGGTTGTACCCGTTGCCCGGGAATTGGGTTGTCCACGCCGGTTATCAGCTCCAGTGGAGCGCTGATCAAGGAGACCGAGAGCCACAGGACGCTATGGCGGGCCGATTTTTCCCCTCAGCTTTTGCGCAGGGTGGTCCAGGCTGTCCGCAGGGCGGGGTTTCCCCTGGCACTTTTGGGTGACACGTTCACCGACGGTTTCGACTACTACGTGGAGTCGCGCGGGCCCAGAAATGGGTATTTGGACCGCTACCTGGAGCTTAATCCTGGGTGTCATCGCGTGTGGAATGACTTCCAAAAGGATCCCCCGCCCGATGTCTTTGCTGCCTTTGCTCTGGGAACGCGCGAGGAAATGGAGGGCTTGGCGGCGGAGTTGCACCGCACGCTGCCGGGCCTGCTGACCACCAACGTCCTCAAAAGCCCCCGCTACGAAGGGTTTTTCTGTGAAATGATGCCCAGCGGAACAACCAAGTGGTCGGCAGTTTGTCGGGTGGCCGATCAGTGGGGAATAACACCTGGCGAAATTTGTGCAGTGGGCGATGATGTCAACGATTTGGCGATGATTTCCGGGGCGGGCCTGGGTATTGCGATGGGAAACGCGTGTGACGAGGTCAAGGCCGCCGCCCACTGGGTAGCCCCATCCCACGAGGAAGACGGTCTGGCCCATGCTATCACCCTGATTCTGGAGGGTCGCGTGCCGCAAACCGCCTGAGTATCCTTAGAAGCCATACCCATGCACCTGGCCCCGTTTGGGAAATCTGGACAAAATCGCGATGACTGAAGATCACGTGCCGAGTCGAACACCCGAACCGACTCCGTCGGCGGAGATTACCATTTCCGATTTTCAGCGTCTTATTCGTAACATGTATTATGAGAAGGACGTTGCGCGGGGGATCGAAGGAACCTTCATGTGGCTCGTCGCGGAGATAGGTGAGCTCGCGGAGGCCCTCCGCAACGGGACACGGGAGCAACGGGCGGAGGAATTCGCCGACGTCATCGCCTGGTTGACGACCATCGCCAACGTGGCGGAGGTGGACCTCACGGAGGCCCTTCGGCAGAAATATGGGCAGGGATGTCCTGGATGTGGGAAGTTTGTATGCGTATGCCCCGACTCAGGCAAACCATAACACGGCCATTCCCGAACTCAGATTCGGCCAAAATCTTTCGGCGTGATTGAAAGAGACTGAAGAACATCCGTGGGCTTTTCCCGTTCGTTCCGGATCATTTTGACGATGGCACAGCGATTCAGCAGTGGGCGCTACCGCACCATTTATGAAACATCTCCTCGGCTGAAGTGTATGCCGGGATTCCTCTTGGCACTCTTGCTATTTGGCGTCCCAGCCCTTGCGGACGAGGCTCCTGAGAACATCCCGACAAATCGTGCGGCGGGGCAGCAGCTCGAGGAGGCCTCGGTGGAGATTGTGGCGTGTCGAGTGGGCGTCGGCGGGGTGTACAAACTCGGGCTATGGACGCCGGTAAAGTTCACGCTCCGCAGCCCGCGAGAGATAACCGGCCGACTGGCCGTCGTCGTGCCCGACGGATTTGGAAATCTGTGCTCCTACGAACTGACGAAGGTCTCATTACGAGGGAGAGGCGAGGAAGAGGTGGAGGTGCTCGTCCAGATCGGGCAGACTCTCACCTCCCTGGAAGTCCGATGGAAAGGGGAGGATGGCTCAAACGCCGCTGTGACCTTTCGCGGCAAGGCGATGGGGAATGGAGAGGTCCCGCTCGTTGTGCCTGCCCATGTGCCGCTTTTTCTGTGGATTGGGCCGGGCGACTTGGGGCGGTTCTTCCGGGATTGGACACGGCGGGGCAATTACTGGTGCCAAGTGACCGAGGTCGGACGGCTCCCGCGGAACTGGCTTGCGTATCAGAGCTTTCGTGCGGTCGTCCTGTGCACCGGAGATGATGCACGTTTCATCCAGGAACTGGCCGACTCTCCTCAGATTGTGTCGGCACTGCGCCATTGGGTGGAAGCGGGCGGAAAAATTGTTTTTTCTGGCGGAACGATGGTCCGTCCGCTGCTGGAGAAGGAAGGACCGCTATCCTGGGTTGCGCCGGGACCTGTCGTCGGCGCAATCACCTTGCGCAGGACCACGGGATTGGAAAGCCTGGTGAAAGCCACTCGACCGGTGATCCTCCGCCGTAGTGACGCGCCGCTGGTGGCTCAGCAATTCGAGCTTGAGGACGGCCTGATCACCGTACGGGAAGGAAACGTGCCGCTTGTCATTCGACATGGCCTGGGCCTCGGCACCGTTGTCGCAGTAACGATCGACGTGAGCCATCGGGCCCTTGTGGACTGGCCTCAATGGGATCGCTTCATCGCTTGGCTGGTGGGTAACGAAGAGGCCTCGCGGGAAGAGGAGGCCAGCGTGGCCCAATCACGAACCCTGATGCACTATGGTTACACAGATTTGGCGGGGCAACTGCGGGCCGCTTTGGAAGTGTTTCCTGGCGTTCCCTTCGTGCCTTTTGCCTGGGTCGCCGGTTTGACGGTCCTCTACTTGGCGATCATTGGCCCTTTAGATTACTGGCTTTGCGGGCTCCTTGGCAAACATCGACGGTGGACGTGGGTGACTTTTCCCACGCTGATTCTTTTGGCGGGATTGGTGGGGATGGCTTTGGCTTCCCACAAAGGAAATGTTCCACATGTCCGCCAACTTGTGTGCGTGGACATTGACCTGAAGGACGGTCAGCTTCGCGGAAATTGCTGGGCCAATATGTACTCACCGCGGCCGGCGGCATACCGAGCACAATTGCGGACTGATATTCCCGCGAATATCAGCATGCACGATGTGAAGTTCGGTTGGTTGGGCATTCCCGGTCATGGCCTGGGTGGGATGGAAAGTCCTGCCAACGTCATGCTGTTGCCGGGTGCGTACGTCAATGAAGATGGCCATGTTTTTCAGGGGCTGCCCGTAGGACAATGGGTGACGCGGGGACTGTGGGCCATCTGGACGGGAAAGCTCCGTGACCTGCCGCTCGACTGGCAGTTGAGAGACCGTGATGGTACGCTCCGCGGGCGGATCATCAATCGCTCAGCTATCACACTGGAGGATTGCGTTATCGTGTACGGTAACTGGGCATATCCCGTCGGTACGCTGGAACCAGGCCAGGTCTGGGAAGCGGGAATCGGCGAGGACCGCCGGGAATTACGCTCGTGGCTCAACGGGCAACATGTTCTCTTCGAGGGGAAAGGCCCCCATCTGCAGACACACCAGCAAGTGCAGCCTTACGATCAAGCATCCCGTGATGTCGGCTACATCATGCGAATGATGGGGCTTTATCAGGCGGCCGGGGGGAAAGCCTACACGCAGCTCTCTCACGAGTACTGGCCCAGCCTGGATCTGACGGATGCCGTTCTGAATGGACGGGCCGTGTTGGTCGGGCGGATGCGTCCACCAGGAGAGGCAGAAGCCCCATGGCCCGAGTTTGGAGTTACACTGGACAATGGTGAAAATCCCGTTTCCATGAGGTGGAGCAACGACGTATTCTGGCGATTTATCTTGCCCGTGCTTCGTTCCCCGGGCGAAACTTCGGCGATGCAAACGGCCAGTCCCGAAAAAAATAACAGTTAGAAAAAACAGGACGTCCTTCAGTTTTAGAACACGCGTAGTGTGATGACAATGGTCCGAGAAACATCTTCCCCCGTGGCGACCACTTCCCCAACGTCGATGAGTGTCGAAAAGTCGTCGAACACCAACGATCGCCCCGTCGCTGTTAAAACGGTTGGTCTTACGAAAATTTACGGCCAGATTCGGGCTGTGGATCATCTGACGCTCGAATTAAGGCAGGGGGATTTGTTCGGGTTTATCGGGCCGAACGGTTCGGGCAAGACAACCACAATGAGAATTCTGGCGACGCTCCTTCAGCCGAGTTGGGGCGAGGCCTACGTTTGCGATCATTCCATTTATACGCACCCAAAAGAGATTCGCCGGTTGATTGGCTACATGCCAGATTTCTTCGGCGTGTACGATGACATGAAGGTCATCGAATACTTGGAATTCTTCGCCGCCGCTTACCGTATCAATGGGCCGAAGCGNCGCCGTGTGTGTGAGGAAATGCTCGAGCTCGTCGAGCTGGGCTACAAGCGGGATGCATTGGTGACAAGTCTCTCTCGCGGCATGACGCAGCGTCTGGGACTTGCCCGCGTGCTGCTCCACGATCCCCAGGTCCTCATCCTCGATGAGCCGGCGAGTGGTTTGGATCCCCGCGCCCGCATCGAAATCCGGCAGCTCCTCAAACGACTCCGGCAAATGGGCAAGACGATCATGGTTTCCAGCCACATCCTGCCCGAGTTGGCTGACATCTGCAACAAAGTGGGGATCATCGAGCAGGGCGTTCTCAAGGTCTGCGGAGAGCTTGAGGAAGTGATGCGGCGAATTCGGGAGAAGATCACTCTGTGCATCGAATTGTGGGATCAGCCGGACGGAGCCGCCCGTCTTCTCGACTCACACGAACTGGTGGAAAGCGTGGACGTTCGTCAAAACCGGTTGTATGTGACTCTCAAAAAAGGCGTGGAAGACTATCGGGAACTGCCCCGTCTTTTGCTCGAAGGGGGCTACGCGATCAAACTGTTCAAGGAAGAGGAAATCAATCTGGAGACCGCGTTTATGATGCTCACCAAGGGCATGACTTCCTGAACGGTTACAGAAATTCACGTGTTCCGAAGGAGGAGTTCGTAGAAAGCCACGTGAGTGGCGCTTCGCTTATGTAGCACGAGTGGCGCGCAATTAACCACCGGGGAGCGAGTTTGAAAGTGCGGCGATGTACTCGCGGGCTCGTTCTGCGAGCATGGTGATGTCCGTTCCCACCGCGATCAGCCGCATGCCCTGCCGTGCCCAAAATTGGGCTTCTTCGGGACTTCTCGCGTGAATGCCTGTGACCCGACCGAAACGTTGTCCCGCGATAATGACCTGCTGGACGTGCTCTGCAAAGGCCCGAGTGATCTCGCTCCCAGGCGATTCCGCCCGCAGACGCGTCTCCAGATCGAGGGGACCCACCAGCAGCGCATCACATCCGATGACGGAAGCAATGGCTGGGGAATTCTGGACGCCGCGGGGACTTTCGATTTGAAGAACCAGCATGATTTCCTGATTTGCTTGGGCTAAATATTCTTCCAAAGTGGCTGCCCAGTGGAGGAAATGGAGAGTTCCTCCAGCGCTGCGGTCGCCATCGGGCGGGAACCGCGTTCCCCGAACGATCCGCTGTGCTTCTTCCGGTGTTTCCACCATCGGCACGATGATCCCAAATGCTCCTGTGTCGAGGGCACGCTTGAGATAAAATGGTGTTCCCTCCGGAATCCGGATAAACGGGACGACGTTGTTGTCGGCAATGGCTCCCACTAGACGAGCGACATCCGACCAATCCACGGCGGCATGTTCCATGTCGATTGTCAACCAGTCAAAACCAAGCGGCAAAAGAGCACGCGTTACATGGTAGTTTGCCGACGTGATCCACGTTCCCCACGCGACCTGGCCTTGGAGAATCTTGCGCTTGACAGCGTTGGTTCGCATCGAGATCGCTCCCCGGGGTGATTTTGAGAAATTCGCCTTTATGTCTGTAACCTTCGTCTCGAACAAGAGGCGAAAAACATTTGCTTGTCAAAGACACTAAAATTAAACGATACACCGCCAGATCGGGCTCATTCTAGTGGAGAGTCATTGCTCGCACGAGGGTGACGCCTGAAATGGCATCAATTGACAGGACAATGTTTGGGCCTTCGGCACCCGATCATTCCGGCCAAGGCGACGGAGAAAACCAGACTGACTGATTCAATTTGGAAAAACCAGTTCAATCACGGAGTTGACTGTGGCGAATAGAAGTTTCGAGTGGCACGATGAGGAGTGGTGGCGAGCAGTCGAATTCAGCTCCCTGAAAGAGGGAGCAGGATTCCTTTTTTCGGCAGACGGCCATGACATTGCCCTTTTTCGTGTGGGAGAGGAAGTCTTCGCAGTGAACGATTATTGCCCGCACATGGGCGACTCACTCTCTGCCGGACAGATTTATCAGGGGGCGGTCATCTGCCCTCGGCATATGTGGGCGTTTCGCCTGACCGACGGACAGTGTCTGGATGTGGCTTCTCTTCGCGCGCGAACTTACCAGGTGGCCATCCGCGACGGGTGGGTTTTTGTCAAGAAACCCACTGACCATAATGACAAGCAGTCAGCCGCTCAACAGTAAGCACGATCCTTCCCGGCAGTGCTGGCAGATCCGTGCGGGGTTGCATGGCGACGGTGTACCCCAGGTCTGAACTTCCATGAAGTGGTGGGCGAGGAAAAGTGCTCTTTCTTTCGGTCAACACTTGACGCACACCGCCGCCGTCAACTTGTTATTTCGCGCGACCGCGCACAACCTGTTACCGGGAATGTGCTATTGGAGCGTCAAAGATTCGCCAGGTTCCAGCACAACAGCCTTGACGGCGGTCTCCTTATACACACGTTCCGCCCAGGCGTGCACGTCCTGCGCGATGAGGGGCCAGGTATTGGCGTGAACTGGAACCACCATTTTGGGGTGAAGGAATTTAACGGCCTGGAGTGCATCTTCGGGCCCCATCGTGAAATTGTCGCCGATGGGGAGTGCCGCGAGAGTTAACCCTTCCTGCCCGATCAGTTGCATATCCAGGAAAAGGCCCGTATCGCAGGCAAAATAGACCTTTCCCTCTGGCAAGGTGAGAAGAAACCCCGCCGCCACACCCCCGTAACTGCCATCCGGAAGCATCGAGGTATGCACCGCGGGAGTCATTTTCACCCGGCCAAAGGGGAAAGCAAAACTGCCTCCGATGTTCATACCGTGGGTCTTTTCCA
>NICF_comb_assmDRAFT_10003616_pt1 | contig 11121 bp, 11 predicted proteins | sample NewIslPassag4_SG_FD_11279 | JGI IMG/M metagenome (IMG submission 11279) | reverse complement strand
GTCACCGTCCCCGCCGATCAGGCGCAGGTGGCCGTCGACGCGGCGGTCCAGGCGGGTATCCGAGCCATCCTAAATTTCGCGCCTACCAAGCTGATCGTTCCGGAAGGCGTCCGCGTCGCCAGCGCCGATCTCAACTTGGAGCTTCAGCGGCTCGCCTATTACCTCAACGATTGAGCGTGGATGTGGCCCGGTGGAGGGGCAGCAAAGACGTGAAACTCGCTCAGCAAGTATTTGGCTTAGTTGGAGAGGCATTGCTCGAGGTGGAGGCTGGCCTGCGAGCCGCGGTGGATGACGCCTCCCCCATGGCGCGCGAAGTGATCCTGCACCTTGCCGAAAGCGGCGGCAAACGCGTGCGGCCTATGCTCTCGCTTCTTTCGGCGGCGAGCTTCAGCGACGATCTCAAACCGGCGATTCCGGTGGCTATCGCCTCCGAAATGATCCATATGGCGACGCTGGTGCACGACGACGTGATCGATCGCGCCGAGACGCGCCGGGGGCGAAAGACCGTCAACCACGTCTGGGGGAACCACGTGAGTGTCCTCGCGGGTGACGCGTTGCTCGCCAAGGCCCTGGTGATCCTGGTCGACCATACGACCAGCGAGATCGTGCGCATCATGTCGGACATGATCTATCGCATGTGCGAGGGGGAGATCGCGCAGCATGCCTCCTTGCACGACATCCACCAGGAAGACCGGCACTATTTCGACCGGATCGAGAAGAAGACTGCTCTCTTTTTTGCCGCATGCTGCAAGGCGGGGGCGTTGATGGGCGGAGCCGATCCCGGTCAGGCGGAGGCGATGTGGGCCTACGGGAGGCACCTGGGCATGGCGTTCCAAGTGGTCGACGACCTCCTTGACGTGAGCGCTGAGGCGGAGGTCGTGGGCAAACCGGTGGGCAACGATCTGCGCTCGGGAATCCTCACGTTGCCGGTGCTCCACTCGCTCAAAATGGAAGGCTACCAAGGCGAGGCGACGGCGCTGATCGGCAAAAAGGACGAGATGACGCCCGATGACATCGAGCGGGTGCTGGGGCTTGTCCGGGCCCGGGGGTCGGTCGAATACTCCTTTGAGGTGGCCAAAGGTTTCTCGGAGCAGGCAAAGGCGGCGCTGGAGCCTCTTTCCCCAAGCGAGGCGAAAGAGCTTTTGATCCAGATCGCCGACGAAGTGCTGACCCGCAAGTTCTGAAGCTCAAGGCCTCGCAGGCTTCGGCTGTGGTATAATGGCCCCGAGCGAGCGTTGGAAAGGGGGATTTCCGGTGAGCGTGCGCGTCGGGGTGATCACGGTGAGCGACGGGGTCTTCGGCGGCCACCGGCAGGATGAGAGCGGCCGGGAGATCGAGAGGATCGTGACCGAGGCCGGAGGCGTCGTCATTGAGCGCCGGGTCGTTCCGGACGAGATCGACGAGATCAAGCGCGCGCTCCTTCACATGGTCGATTCCCTTGACGCCGACCTGGTTCTGACGACGGGAGGCACCGGTGTCGCTCCTCGCGACGTCACCCCGGAGGCGACGAGGGACGTTCTCGATAAGGAGGTCCCCGGAATCCCCGAGGCGATGCGGTACTTCTCCTTGACCAAGACGCGTCGTGCGATGCTCACCCGGGCGGTGGCGGGGGTGCGCAAGCAAACGCTCATCGTCAATCTCCCCGGCAGCGCCCGCGCGGTCCGTGAGTGCATGGAAGCCATCTATCCCGAGCTAGAGCACGCCGTGGTCCTGATCCGCGGCGGGCCTAGCGACCATTAGGAGGGCGCCCGATGCGAAAAATCCCTGTGCGCGACGCCGTCGGGAGCGTCCTTTGCCACGACATCACGCGTATCGTCCCTGGCCAGCGGCAGGAGGTCGCTTTTAAGAAAGGGCATGTGATACGCGAACACGACGTGCCGGAGCTCCTCAAACTCGGGAAGGAGCACGTCTACGTCTGGGAACCCATGCCCGGGATGGTGCATGAAGACGACGCCGCGCTCCGGATTGCCAGGGCGGCCGCCAGGACGGGGCTGTATTTTGATGGGCCGAGCGAGGGCAAGGTCGAGGTGCGAGCGGCGCACCCCGGCGTGCTGCGGGTCGACGTGGAGGCGCTGCGGCAGGTAAACAGCATTGACCAGGTGACCCTCATCACGCGCCGGACGCATACCCCCGTCCTGCATAAAGGCGATCAAGTCGCCGCGGCGCGGGTAATCCCGCTTCTCATTGCGGAGGAAAAACTCAATCTAGCGGAGCGGATCCTGACCGAAGCGGGCGGAATCCTTGAGGTGAGCCCGTTTCGCCTCACGCGGGTGGGAGTCGTGATCACGGGCAGCGAGGTCTATTACGGCCGCATTCAGGACGGCTTCGCTCCGGTGTTGCGGGAGAAGTTCGCGGCGCTGGGCGTCGACGTCATCGGCGTCGAGTATGCCCCGGACGATCAGGAGCTCATCGTGGAGAAGATCCGCTCCCTGGCGCGGGCAGGCGCCCAGTTGATCGCGGCCACAGGCGGGATGTCGGTCGATCCCGACGACCGGACCCCTGCGGCCATCCGAGCAGCGGGGGTGGAGATCGTCTCCTACGGCGCCCCTGTCCTACCCGGGAATATGTTCCTTGTGGGGTATCTCGGCGAGATCCCCGTCATGGGCCTTCCTGGATGCGTGATGTTCAAAGAGACGACGGCATTTGATATCCTCGCTCCCCGCCTCCTGACGGGAGAGCGCCTCACCCGCGCTGACATCGTCGAGCTCGGTCACGGGGGACTGCTCTCGCCTTGTTAAGCAAGCGATCGTCCGAACGGGAGAGAGCCCGGGCGGCCTATCTGCGGCGGAGCTCGAAAGGAGATGCATGACGTGTTTGGAAACATCGGCGCGACCGAGCTCATTGTCATCTTGGTCTTGGCGTTGATCATCTTCGGCCCGGGCAAGCTGCCCGAGGTCGGCAAGGCGATCGGTCGCAGCATCCGTGAGTTTAAACGCGCCCAAAGCGGGCTCGAGGACGATGACAATGGAGCAGGAGGCTCAAAGAGCCATCCTCAGAGCAAGGGAGACTCAGCCGGCGAGCAGGGAAAGTGATGCCGACGGCGCCGAAAGGATCGCTCAAGGCGTGAACGCAGGAGGCGAGGGGGATAACCCCCTTCCGGGCCCTCTCGGACAGCTCCTCAAAATGCTCGAGGAGGAGGGAGAGGCTCTCGTCGAGCACCTGGCCGAGTTGCGAGTACGGCTGATCGTCTTCGCAGCGGCGTTTGCAGCTGGGATGACGATCGGCTGGCTCTATTCGCCCCACGTGCTTGCCCTGTTTCAAAGGGCAGTGGGGCGGCTGATCTTCGTCGCTCCGGCCGAGGCGCTCATGACACGAGTCAAAATCGCGAGTGCAATCGGGCTGACCCTGGCGCTTCCCGTGGGCCTCTACCAGGCGTGGCGGTTCGTGGCCCCGGCGTTATTCCCCGAGGAGAAGCGGCTCTTGCGGTTCTTCCTGTGGGCGGGAAGCCTTCTTTATGCGGGGGGACTCGCCTTCGGCTACTGGGTGGTATATCCGGTGTCGCTTTCTTTCTTCCTCGCGTTCGGGACGGACGGGCTGCGGCCCGCCATCGTCGTCAGCCGTCATCTCGCGTTTTTCCTCGGCACAACGGTCTCGTTTGGAATCGCGTTCCAGCTGCCGCTGGCGCTCCTCCTCCTCGTCAAAGCGGGGATCCTTACGGCCCAAAGGCTGAAAGAGGTGCGCCGGCCGGCTCTTTTTGCATGCGTCGTCGCCGCAGCGGCGCTGACGCCGGCCGACATCGTCTCTCACGTGCTAATGGCGGTTCCGCTCGTGCTTTTGTACGAGCTTGCGGTCTGGCTTGCGCCGCGATTTGAGAGGAAGTCGGAGTCCGCTTGAGCAAGAGCTTCAACCTTCTCGATCATCTGGAATTTGTGAGGCTTCGGCTGCTGCGAGCTATCGCCGCCTACGCGGCTTCGGCGGCGCTGGGCTTTTGGTTTGCTCCCTTTGCCATCGACGCGTTGATGGTCAACGAAGCAGGCCTTTCGAACCTGGTTTTTTTGAGCCCCACGGAGGCCTTGAGGGCCCGCATCAAGCTTGCGCTGGCCATGGGGCTCTTGCTGGGCCTTCCCTTCATTCTCTATCAAGTTTGGGCGCTGTTTGTCCCGGCCATGGACCGCAGGACCCGGCGAGTCACGCTCTTTCTCATCCCCGCGGTGTACCTGCTGTTTGTGGCCGGTGTCGCATTTTGTCTCGTCGCAGTTCTCCCGCTCGCCGTCCGGTTCTTGCTTGGGTTCGGCGGAGAGCAGCTTCACCAGGAGATCTCCGTCGCCAACTATCTCTCGTTTGTCATCGGCTTCACCCTGCCGTTCGGCGTCATCTTCGAACTGCCGGTGGTCGTCATCGCCTTCACCAAGCTCGGGATCCTGCGTCCGGAGGCGCTCGCCCGCCAGCGAAAGTACGCGATCTTTGGCATTTTCGTCGCCGCAGCAGTGTTTACACCGCCCGACGTCGTCTCGCAGGTGATGCTCGCCGCCCCCATCGTCGTCCTTTACGAGTGCAGCATTATCCTGGCTCGGCTTGTTGAGCCGAAAAGGGCGGAGGCGGACGAGGTCGAACTCGAAGGAGGGGTGTAGCGTGGGCGGGCCGAACGAGCTGCCCCTGGTGGGCCGGACGATCGCGGTACTCCGGGCCAGGGAGCCGGGGGATTCGCTGATCCCGGAGCTGGAAAGGCTCGGGGCCGAAGTGCTTGTCGCACCGCTGTGGCGGATAGAGGCGCCGGTCGATCCCGGTCCGCTGGAACGGGCGCTCGCGCGCCTCGAAGCGTACGATTGGGTAGTCTTTACCAGCGTCAACGGAGTTGACGCGTTCTTTCAGACGCTGGCGAAGAGGGGCGTCGGAGAAGGCGAATGGCGACACGTGCGCTTTGCGGCCGTAGGACCGGCGACGGCGCGGGCTTTGCACGAGCGGGGCGCTAAGGCGCGGGTCATGGCCAAAGAACACCGGGCGGAAGGGCTCGTAGAGGCGCTGGCAGCCGAGGGGATCTCGGGTGCGAGGATCCTCATTCCACGAGCGCAAGACGCTCGGGACGTGGTGGTAAAGGGCCTGCGTGCCCTGGGGGCGGTGGTTGAGGACGTGGTCGCTTACCGGCTCGCGAGGGAACCCGTCGACCGCGAGACCCTCCTCCGCTTAGGATCGGCCGGGACGGACGCGCTGCTCGTCACGAGCCCTTCGACAGTCCGATACTTAAGCATGGCCTATGCCGAGCAGGGCCTACATTGGCCGACCGAGACACCGTGCTTTTGCATCGGGCCGGTGACCGCCGACGCTGCCCGCGCCCATGGGCTGCGGGTGGCGGCCGTCGCGTCGCGCTACACTATCTCAGGCCTGTTGGAGGCGCTGGTCCAGCACTTCAGCGCTTCCGGGCCGACGGGGGTCTAAGGACGATGTTTCCGACACATCGCATGCGAAGGCTAAGACGGACCGAGGGCTTGCGCCGCATGTTTCGCGAAGCGAGCCTCAGCGTCGACGACCTGATCTATCCGCTCTTCGTCGTCCCCGGGATGGGGAGGGTCGAGGAGATTCCGTCGATGCCGGGAATCTTTCGCTGGTCGGTCGATCGACTGATGGACGAGGTGCGGTCGGTGGTCGACCTTGGCATCCCCGCCGTCCTCCTTTTTGGAGTGCCGGAGGTGAAGGATGAGGAGGGGACCGAAGCCTACAGTCCCGCCGGGACGGTGCAGAGGGCGGTGCGGGCCATTAAACACATCGCTCCCGATTTGATCGTCATGACGGACGTCTGCCTTTGTCAATATACGACTCACGGGCACTGCGGGATCTTTGAAGCCGGGACGGTGCAAAATGACGCGACCCTCGAGATCCTCCAGCGTGTCGCCCTCTCGCATGCGGAGGCCGGAGCGGACATCGTGGCGCCTTCGGACATGATGGACGGGCGGGTGCACGCGATCCGGCAGGCGCTGGATGAGGCGTATTTCGAAGACGTGGGGATCATGGCCTATTCGGCCAAGTACGCCTCGGCCTACTACGGCCCGTTCCGTCAAGCAGTGGACTCGGCGCCTAAAGTGGGCGACCGGAAGGCCTATCAGATGGACCCGGCCAACAGCGACGAGGCCTTGCGCGAGGTTGCCCTCGATATCGAGGAGGGGGCCGACATCGTCATGGTGAAGCCCGCCCTGGCGTATCTCGATGTCATCCGGCGGGTGAAAGAGGCGTACCCACATCCCGTCGCCGCTTACAGCGTCGGCGGCGAGTACGCCATGGTGAAGGCGGCGGCGCAGAACGGGTGGATCGACGAGCGAGCCGTCGCGCTGGAGAGCCACCTAGCGATGCGCCGCGCCGGGGCCGACGTGATCATCACCTATTACGCCAAGGAGATTGCCAGGTGGTTGACATGAGGATCGACCGCTCGCGAGAGCTGATGGAGAGGGCGAACCGCTGGATCCCAGGGGGCGTCAACAGCCCGGTACGGGCCTTTAAAGCTGTAGGCGGCCATCCCCTGGTGATCGACCGCGGGGAAGGGTGCAAAGTCGTTGACGTCGACGGGAATGTCTATATCGACTATGTCATGTCCTACGGCCCGCTCATCCTCGGACATGCGCACCCGCGGGTCGTGGAGGCCATCGAACGAGCGGCAAGGGGTGGGACGAGTTTCGGCGCGACGAGCGAGCGGGAGATCCTTCTGGCGGAGAAGATCGTCAACGCCATGCCCGGCGTCGAGAAGGTGCGCTTGGTCAATTCGGGGACGGAGGCCACCATGAGCGCGCTGCGGGTTGCTCGCGCGGCCACCGGCAGAGAGCGCATCGTCAAGTTCGCCGGGTGCTACCACGGCCATGTAGACGCGCTCCTCGCCCAAAGCGGCTCGGGACTTGCCACCTTGAGCATTCCGAGCACTCCCGGCGTCACCTCTGACACCACCAAAGCCACTCACGTCCTTCCTTTCAACGACCTCGACGCAGTGCAGGAAGTGTTCGCGGACTACGGGAAGGAGATCGCTTGCGTTATTGTCGAGCCGGTGGCGGCGAATATGGGGGTCGTGCCGCCCATCCCCGGCTTCCTCGAAGGGTTGCGGAACATCACCAGAGAGTACGGTGCACTGCTGATCTTTGACGAAGTGATCACGGGATTCCGGCTGGGCTTGGGAGGCGCGCAGCAACGGTATGGGGTCAATCCCGATCTTACCTGCCTCGGCAAGATCATCGGTGGGGGAATGCCGGTGGGAGCGTATGGAGGGCGGGCGGAACTGATGGACATGGTGGCTCCTGTCGGCTCGGTCTACCAGGCGGGGACGCTCTCGGGCAATCCCGTCTCCGTCGCTTGTGGGCTTGCCACGCTGGAGCTCCTCGAGGAGGCCAACGAGAACCTCTACGCCGAGCTCGACGAAAAGGCAGGCTGGCTCAATCAAAGGATTCGCGAAGCGGCCGCCGAGGCGGGAGTCGACGTCACCATCAACCAAGTGGGCTCAATTTCCGGCTGGTTCTTCCAGCGCGGGCCGGTCACCGACTACGCCTCGGTCATGCAGAGCGACACGCAGGCGTTCGCCGTCTTTTTCAGAGCCATGCTGGAAAGAGGCGTCTTGTTGGCTCCTTCACAGTTTGAAGCCGTCTTTCTTTCCGCAGCCCACGCCTGGGAAGATCTCGAGCGCACCGCCGAGGCGGCAAGAGAAGCTTTCCGCGAGGTCGCTAAAGACCGGGAAAAGCGCGGCAGCTCGCGGGGCGTTCGATGATTCTCATAGGTCAATGTGAAACGCACGGACAGGAGTGAGCAACCAATGCAAATCGAGCAGACTTTTATTATCGTCAAGCCGGACGGCGTCGCCCGTGGCCTCGTCGGGGAAATCCTCCGGCGGTTTGAAAACAAGGGCCTCAAGATCCGCCGCCTCGCGATGACCAAGATCGATCCCGAAGTCGCGAAAGTCCACTATGGCCATCATGCGGACAAGCCGTTTTTCGGCGAGCTGATCGAGGCCATCACCGCTGGTCCCGCGGTGATCGCCGTCCTCGAGGGACCCGGCGCCGTCGCACATGTTCGAAATCTCATCGGTGCGACCGATCCGCTCAAAGCGGCTCCGGGGACGGTTCGCGGGGATTTCGCGCTGCAGAATCCTTACAACTTGGTGCATGCCTCGGACAGCCCTGAGATGGCTCGCGTGGAGATCGCGCGCTTCTTCGGGGAAGAGTAAGCCTTCTCAGCTGGCCGGGAGGGGGCCGGGGACGCTCACTCTCCGTTATCCCCTCCCTTGCCACTCAGCTCGCGCTTTTTCCTGCTCGCCAGGTACTTGCCCGCTTGGAGCGTGTTCGGGTCCCGGGAAAACGCCGGCTCATCGTCTCGCCCCACGACTTTTTCCCACGCCTCGACGTCTTCGGCGACCCTGCGTCGGAGCGCTTCCTCGTCTACGACGCCGTCACCTTGCGCCCGTCTTCCCCGGTGCAGGAGAGGGATCAACCGGGCTATTGGAACGTACCGCAGTGCGATATCGAGGAAGATGAGGACGAGCGCCGCCGCAAAAAAGTACGGCGCGAGGGACGTGGCGCTTGTGGCTGGCCTCGGATGGGTGAGAAGCGCCCGCAGGCTCTCGGGAGTCGTGTCGGTGAGCACAAGGCCCTGCGTCTCATGGGCGAGGCGAAAGAGAAGGCCCGAATCGGGACGGAGCACCCGGTACTCTTCAGGATAGGCTACGACCGCTCCGGCGATGGCCGGTGCCAGAGCGTCGTCTGCCTGTCCCCACACGTAGGCGGTGTACACGCCCTGCGCGCTGGCGGGAAAACTCGCCTCGTACCGCCCCGGCGCGACCTGGTTCAGCTGCAGCTCGAAGCGGGAACCGTCGGGGGCGAGCACCTCCGCGACCAACTCGAGGAAGTTTTGGAAGCCGCCTTCCGCGTCCAAGGCGTCCACGGTCAAAAGCGCGCGGCTGCCCTCGATGACAAGCTGGGGGACGAGTCCTTCCGAAGGTTCCGGGCGCATCAGCCAGCGGACTAGCTGGCTCATGAGCGCGCCGTACCCGTCCCAGTCGCGCCATGCCCCGATCCAGGGCTCTTCGGAGCTGGCGGTGAAGGCCGCTGTGCGCCCCAGGCCTCGCCGCCAGGTGGCGAGGACGGGGCTTTCGTCGGGGCCTCGCAGGTGGACCGCCGCCGACGCCTTGGCTGACGTAATAACGTGGCCGCCAAGGGGCGGCAAAGGTGTCCGATCCTGCCAGAAGTCGGCTTGCTGGTACCATTCGGGTACGAAGGGGTCGTCCACCCACGTCGGCCTTGCGATCACTGTCGTCTCCGTCGCGAAGATCTGCGGAATGGCGCGAATGTCTTCCGTATAGTAATAGCGGCCGTCGCCCCAGCGAGCGATGTCGGCCAGGAGCTCGCGGTCGGCGTCGCGGCCGATGCCGACCGTGCTCACAGTGACGCCTCCTGCTCGCAAGTTCAAGGTGAGCGCCTCAAAATCAGCTGGCGTCGAGCGGCCGTCCGTCAAGACAACGACGTGCTTTAGCGCCGCTTCAACTTCCATGAGGCTTCGATGTACCGCTTCCAGCGCCGGGCCCAGATTCGTGCCCCCTTCGGCGGAGAGCGATGCGATTTGGGAGGCGATGGAGATGCGGTTTTCCACCGGCTGCAGGGGCACCACCCAATACGGGAACGAGTCAAAGGCGAGGACGCCGATGAGGTCCCGCTCGTCCATGAGGTCTAGGACGCCCAGCGCCGCCTCCTTGGCAAGATCCAGCTTGGAGTAGGAGCCTTGCGTTTCCGCCATGCTCCCCGAACGGTCCAGGATGAGCACCATCGCAAGCGACGGCACGATCACACTCTGGGGCGTATCCATCGAGACCGGCAAGAGCTCCTCCAGCGGTGTACGGGCATACCCGCCCAGGCCAAAGCTATTGGGGCCTCCGATGGCCAGCAGCCCCCCTCCGAGTTCTTCGACGTAGTGGGCGAGGGCCTCAAGCTGTGCCCGAGACAGCTGGGAGGCGGGCACGTCGACGAGGAGCACCGCGCGGTAACCGGCGAGGAGGGGACCCGGCGGGAGCGCGCCGCTGGTGCGAACATCGGTAGCGATCCCGTGCTCCTTGAGCAACGCAGCCACCCGGTCGCCGGCCGTCCGCTCGCGGGCCACGATGAGCACTTGGTTGTCGGCTTGAGCCCTGACCAGAGCGTAGCCCACGTTGTTCTCTAAGAACTCGTCGTCGAGTGGATCGATCCAAAGCTCATACGCGACCCCCTCGCCGTTGGTCGCCTCCTCCTTGAGTCCCTCAAAGGCGACGACGTTGTGGCCGGAAGCCAGCTCGACGGTGCGGCTTGCAATTAGCGTGCCGTCCCGGTAGAGGCGAAGCGCTGAGACAGTGGGAACGCTGCTCACCAGGACCGCCCGGACGCTGTAGGGATCGCCGGAAACCACGGTGGCGGGCGCCAAGAGATCCTCCACCATCACCTCCGCCGCGTGCTGCCGGGCGAGAGGGAGGACGTCGATCGGAATTCGCCGCAGAGCCGCGACTCGGCCCAGCGCTCCCGCATCGCCGGTCGTCTCCACGCCGTCGGAGAGGAGGAGGATGCGGGCGTTGCCGCCGGCGCCAGCCCGATCCAGGGCCAGCATGATCGCCCGGGAGACGTCGGTTGCGGTCGGATCGGGCGCGGCCATGCTCGCCGGGCTTGCCGAATTCCGCCCATAGGTTCCCGTCAAGACCGTGTCACGGCCGAAGGCGTATACCGCCATGCGATCGTAGGGACCGAGAAGGCCGGCGAGGCTTTCGACCGCTTGTTGCGCCCGGGAGCGCTCGCTGGGAGGGATACTCGCGGAAGCGTCGATGAGAACGTACACGTCGACGCCGGGGCGCGGAGCCCATACGGTCGATTGGGCCGAGGCGAGGACCAACAGAATGAGGGAGAGAGCGCGCAGTGCGGGCACAAACCTCTGCTGTCTCGAGACTCCTGGGAGCAGCGTGTACCGGCGCCAGATCCAGTAGGCGTACGGGACCACGGCCAAGGCCAAGAGCCACCAGGGCTGTGAAACTTCGATGCGCGTGCTCACCTAGCGACACCTCTTCGCGCCGTTGGTTTATCCCGCAAGGCAGAACGGGGCCTGCCGGCGGCGAGAGGCCCCCGGAAAGGGCGCGCGAGCCGGCGGGCGGGGTACAGATGACCCTCTACGAGCAACAGCCCGATGACGGCTAACGCCACCCAC
>NICF_comb_assmDRAFT_10003613_pt1 | contig 11128 bp, 10 predicted proteins | sample NewIslPassag4_SG_FD_11279 | JGI IMG/M metagenome (IMG submission 11279) | reverse complement strand
GGCCGGCCTCCGGGCACGAAGCGGCCGCCCGAAGCCGAAAGGCGCGTCCCCGCGGACGGGCCGCCGGACGCGAAGCGGCCGCCGGACGGGCCGAAGACGGTCCGGCCGCCCGGCACGAATCGTCCGCGCGCGGCTCTCCGCCGGCGAAGGCGCATGAAGCCGCGCCTCCCCGAGAGGAGCATGCCGAGCCGGCGCATGACGCCGCGCCCTCCCCGTTTCGCCATTTGCCCCCACCTCCGCATGCTGCGGCTTACGCCGCCCTACCGGCGGCTCGGTGCGCACCGCCCGTCCGGCGGCGCCCTCATCCCAGCATATGCGCGGCTTCGCGGAAACATTTCCCCGGGCCGTCTTCCGCCCGCTCTCATTGACATTCGGCCGGCTCCGCGCTTTAATGGTAAGCAGATAGATAAGATTTGTCGGGTTTTGCGTATGCTATTTTTCGGGAAGGAGGATGCCGCATGAAAGAGATTCCGCTTCCGCTCATCAAGACGAACCAGTCCGGCATCGTGCTGTTCGTGGTCCTCGCGCTGGCAACGCAGCAGCCCTGGTGGATCTACGCCCTGTTCCTGATCCAGCTTGCCGGCCTGATCTTCGGCCCGCGGGCGAACCTGTTCATTCTGCTGGGCAGGCTTGTTCTGACGGGCGACCGGCTTGGGCGGTCCGAGACGCAGGCCGCGGAGCTCGCGCGCTTCAACCAGACGATCGCGGTGAGCCTGCTCGGCCTGTCGTCCGTGTTCCACCTGTTCGGCCTCGGCTGGCCGGGACACATCGCCGCCGGCATGGTCGGTCTCGCCGCGCTGGCCGCCGTGGCGGGCTATTGCGTCGGCTGCACGATCTACTACCAGTACAAGAAGCGGCGCGCGCTGCGGGCGCGGTCGCGGGCGGAGGGCGTCTGAACCCGGACAGGGCGCTGCCCGGGTTCAGACGTGCGCCGGTTGACGGGCTTTCCGACCGGCGTCTCTGGCTTTGCGATTTTTCTTTTTCTTTATTTTTCATATTGTAAGCGTTTACATTAGGAAAACCTTTTCTTTCTAAAAAATTGGTTATACTTGTAAAAACCGTGCGACAGAAAGCTTGCGGCCAGCTCCCATGCCGCTTGTTCCGCCGCTCCTCCCTCGCATGCGGATCGTGCAAAAATCTTGAACTTTTCATTTTCCCGATTTCAACCGCATCCTTTTTTGCTATAATTGAAATGTCTCCATCGACAAGACAGAACCATTCCCGATCCGGAAGTGGAGAAACCATGAAACTGAAAGCACCTGGCGTCTTGCCGCAGTCTGAAATTTTCATTCATAATGTAAGCGATTTCGCTAGGGAAAACCTTTTCTTTTTGATTGATTCCGGTGTATTTTTCTGCGACAACAGATATGTCATGGAACAGGATGATTGGCAATCATATCTGTTCCTGCTCGTCAGAAAAGGCCGATTGAAATTCCGCTACGAGAATCGGGAATTCATCGCGGGGCCGAACCAATGCGTTTTTCTCAATTGCCACAAGCCCCACATGCATCGCGCCGAGGAAGACGACACGATATTCGAGTGGTTCCGTTTCGACGGAAACGCCAGCGCTTCCTATTTCGAGATGATGTATCAGAAAAACGGCTGTGTGTACACGATCGGCAACAATGCGAAGATCACGGAAAACCTGGACCGGATCATCCAGATGTCCAGGAGAGAGACGATCAACGAACACCTGGCGTCCGTTATCATTCACGAAACGCTCTACGAACTGAGCGAATTGACGAATACGGCCGTAAACTCGATAGAATCCATCATCAAGAAGGCGACGGAATATATCGAAAACCATTTCAATCAAGACATCTCGATCGAAGAGGTCGCGCAGCACGTCAATTTGAGCCCGTATCATTTCTCGCGCAGCTTCAAGAAATACACCAGCTACTCTCCTTATGAGTATCTGCTCAATTATCGGCTGCACCACGCGAAGAAACTGCTGGCCCATACGAAATTGACGGTGGCGGACATTGCGGAAGCCTCCGGTTTCAACAGCGCGCCCCATTTCGTCACGACGTTCAAGAAGCGCATGAACATCACGCCGAAGCAGTTCCGGGAAGTCCACTCCTGACGGGAGTTCCGCGCGGCGCCGGAACGGGTCGGTTCCGGCGGAACTCTCCCGTCCGCGCATCTCACGCGGAGGCCCCCGCAGAACGACTTTTCTGCGGCCGTGGAAAAACCGCGCTTGAGCCGGCTATGCCGACAAAAAAGGCGGAACCTGCGCCGCCGCGCAAGTCCGCCCGTCCATGAAGGTTTGGCAATAAATTGCATTCAATATTGCATTTTACAGACTGTTGACTTCCACGAATCGATTCTCGTTGCAAGATTTCAGTATGGCTGCCATGGTCTTGTCAATGCGGGCCCCGAAATTGAAATCACAGATATACGGGGTTCCCTGCGTGATGGCGCTCAGCAGTTCGTGGGCTTCGAGAATTTTCATATCGTTGTATCCGAGCGAAAACCCGGCTTCGGGATAGAAGGCCTTGTAACCCTTGTGATCGAGACCGAGCAGCACTTTCCGGTATCCCCGGTCGCGGGGAAAATCGGAATGGAAGTACACATGCACTTCATTCATGCTCTCCAGCGTATAGTAGACGCTGCCCAATGTCCCCACGATTTCATAGTGCAAGTGATTCTTCCGCCCGGTGGACACCCGGTTGGCGCCGATCATGCCGATGGCGCCGTTTTCATACTCCGCCAGCACCGAGACAAGGTCTTCGTTTTCCACTTCGCCCATCTCCGACGCGCCGGGCGCGACAGGCCGCTGCTTGATCACGATTTTGGACATGCCCTGCACGCGACGGATATCCCCCATAATGTACTGGGAAATGCTCAGCAGATGGGAACACAGGTCCCCGAGGGCGCCGGTGCCGGAATATTTGCTGATGTGCCGCCACGTCAGCGGAACGGACGGATCGAGCAGGCAGTCCTGGTCGTACGAGCCGCAGAAGCGGATGATTTCGCCCAGGCTGCCTGAAGTCACCAACTCTTTGACGTAAGCGTTCGCCGGGTTCAGAACATTGTTGTAGCCAACATAGTTGATCACGCCCTTGGCCTTCGCCAGTTCGGCAAGTTCCTGCGACTGCTCCCAGCTCAAGGTAAGCGGTTTCTCGCAATAGACGTGCTTTCCGTTTTCCAGGGCCGCCTTGGCCACCTCGTAATGAAATGCGTTCCAAGCCGCGATATCAACCACATCAATGCGCTCGTCGTTTACGACGTCCCGCCAGTCCGTCGTCCATCTGGCGAATCCGAGTTGCTCGGCGGTGGCGGAAGCAGCGCTTTCAGAAACATCGGAAACGATTTCAAAAACCGGCTTGCCGTATTGCCCCCCGAACAGCCTGTACGCGTTCAGCAACGAATTGGCATGGGTTCTTCCCATCCAACCAGCGCCAATCAGTCCGATTCTGATCTCTTTGATGTTAACCATCCCCTTTGCTGCACTTAAGTAACGACCTGAAGCTGGTTTTGATTATAACAACGAGAAATAAAGATGAAATTACATGAAGTTGCGAGATTAATTTAATTTTCTTGCTGTCAATTTATATTCAAGATCGATCCGTTTAATGGAATTATTCTGCCAATGGATCATCATGCTTTGGTTCGGATATTCTCTGTATTGTGAGTGAAAAGGGGCAGACGCGGAAAAGAAAACCGGCCAGGAACTTTATCCTGACCGGTATGTTTTTCCTGTTCAATCCAGCACATAATCTTCCAGCCCCGCCGGCAGCGGCGCGGGCTTCGCGCAGGTGCCGGACATTTGATAGTGCCTGCCTTCCTCCGACGCGATATGGAAACCGTGCATCGCCTCGAGCACGTGGAACGCGAGCGTGCCGCTTGCGCGATGCGCCCGTCCCGCGCGGATCGCCTTCGCCATGTCGGCGGCGCCGATGCCGCGGAAGTTGCCCGTATTGCCGTGGGTGAGCGGCACCTCGGTCCACTCGCGCGAGCCGGCTTTCGACAGCCGCACCGGCCCGCCGAACGTGTTCGGGTCCGGCACGACCAGGGTGCCGTCGCTGCCATACACTTCAATGCGCGGCAGCGTCGTGCCGCCCTTCACGTCGAAGCTCGTGACGATCGTCGCGATCGGCCCGGCCTCGAAGTCGATGACGCCGGCGATATGCGTCGGCACTTCGACCGGGATGACCGTCCCGGCCTTCGGCCGGCTCGTGATCGTTCGCTCCGGGAACGAAATGCGCGCCGAGCCGGTGACGCGCCGGATCGGGCCGAGCATGGCGACGAGCGCTGTCAAATAGTACGGCCCCATGTCGAACATCGGCCCGCCGCCGCGCTGATAGTAGAACTCCGGCGACGGATGCCACGCCTCGTGGCCGCCGATCATCATGAACGCCGACGCGCCGATCGGCGTGCCGATCGCGCCTTCCTCGATCAGCCGGATGCAGGTCTGGATGCCGCCGCCCAGGAAGGTGTCGGGCGCGCCGCCGACGAGCAGCCCCTTGCGGCCGGCAAGTTCAAGCACTTCGCGGCCTTCCTCGAGGGTGACCGCCAGCGGCTTCTCCACATAGACATGCTTGCCGGCCTCGAGCGCCTTCAGATTCACCGGCGCATGCGCCTTCGGCACGGTCAGATTGATGATCATTTCGATCTCCGGATCGGCGAGCAGCTCTTCGACGGAGCAGGCGCGCACGCCGTATTCCGCGCCCTTGCGGGCCGCCCGTTCGGCGTCGATGTCCGCGCAGGCCGCGATCTCAAGCGATTCGAAGCGGCCGCAGTTCCGGAAATACACATCGCTGATATTGCCGGTGCCGATGATCCCGGCTTTCACTTTGTCCATTGCGAGTGCTTCCTTCTTTCCGCATGCGATTGTCGGCTTGATCTTCCCCGGGCCGCCCGTTCAATCCGGACTGTCGCCCATGCCCGTGTATTCCGTGTAGATGACCGGGTTTGCGCCGCCGTACAGCGCCTTGCCCTCCGCCGCCCACAGGAAGCCGCGCCGCATCAGCTCCGTCACGACCGGCATCCGCAGAATGTTCGCCTTGTGGCCGAGCGAACAGTAATAGACGCGGCCGACGCCCCACCGTTTCGTCCAGATGACCGGCATCTCCACCGGGCCGTTCAGCGCGTGCGGGCCGGGGACGGTCGGGAACCGGGTGACGGCCAGCACCTCGACCGCGGGATCCACGTGGAGGTAATACTGCTCGCTTCTCACCGAGAAGTCCTCGATGCCCTCGACCAGCGGACTCGAGGACTGCTTGATGTGGACGACGTACTCGACGCCGTCGTTGCCCGGATGCGCGACCCAGTTGCCCCCCGTCATGAACTGCCAGTCCACATTTTCGCGGAACGCGTCGCACATGCCGCCGTGGCAGCCCGCGAGGCCGACGCCGGCCTGCACCGCCTCCGACACGTTGCGCACGTACCGCTTCGGGATCTTGCCCATCGTCCAGATCGGAATGATGAGGTCGAGGGACATCAATTTTTCCTTGTCGGCAAAAGACTCCAGCGTATCCGACACCTCGACGGCGAACCCTTCCTTCTCCAGAATGCCGCGGAAGTGCTCCGCCGCCTGGTCGGGCTCGTGGCCGTCCCAGCCGCCCCAAACGATCAATGCCTGTTTCATGCGGTTCTCCTTTCCGTCATGGTCCAAAAAGGAAGATTCGCCCGCGGCCGCTCCCCGGACCGGCTCACACCTCGCCCGGCTTCACCCAGCGCCGCTCCGCAACCGACCTCTCGACCGCCTCGAGCACTTCCTGGCATTTGACCCCGTCGCGGAAATTCGGCACCGGCTGGCGGTCCTCCGCGATCGCGCTCAACAGCTCGACGACGACGTGCGTGAACGTCTGGCCGTAGCCGATCGAGTGCCCGGCCGGCCACCAGGCGTCCATGTACGCGTGCGCCGGGTCGGTGACCATGACGCGGCGGAAGCCCTGCACGTCTTCCGCGTCGTCCGTGAAATACACCTGCAGCTCGTTCATCCGCTCGAAATCGAACTTCACGCTGCCCTTCGAACCGTTGATTTCGAACGCGTTCGTGCTGCGGTGGCCCGGCGCGAGGCGCGTCATCTCGAAGCTGCCGAGCGCGCCGTTTGCAAACCGGGCAAGGAACAGCGTCGCGTCGTCGACCGTCACCTCGCCCTTCGGTCCCGACGGGTCGCCCTTCGCGCTGAGGCCGGTCGTCACGGACGGCAGCGGACGCTCCTTGATGAACGTCTCGCTCATGCCGATGACTTCGTCAATGTCGCCGACGAGGAAATGCGCGAGGTCGATCAGATGCGCGCCCAGGTCGCCGTGCGAGCCCGAACCGGCCACTTTCTTGTCCAGCCGCCATACAAGCGGGAAGTTCGGATCGACGATCCAGTCCTGCAGGAACACCGCGCGGAAATGGTAGATGCGGCCGAGCCGCCCTTCCTGCACCAGCTTCTTCGCGAGCTGGACGGCCGGAGCGAACCGGTAGTTGAAGCAGATCATGTGCTTTACGCCGGCCTCTTCGACAGCCGCCAGCATCTCGCGCGCGTCTGCGAGGGTCAAAGCCAGCGGCTTCTCGCAGAACACGTGCTTGCCCGCCCGGGCGGCCGCGATGGCGATGTCCTTGTGCGCGTCCGACGGCGCGTTGATGTCGACGATGTCGATATCGTCGCGCTTCACCAGCTCGCGCCAGTCGGTGACCGCCGTCTCCCAGCCGAACTGGGCGGCCGCCCGCTCGACGCCGGCCTTGTCCCGGCCGCAGATCGCCTTCATGACCGGAACCGGCGCGCCGGGAAACGCCATCGGCGCTTCTTTGTATGCGTGACTGTGCGCCTTGCCCATGAATTTGTACCCGACCATTCCGATGTTGTACCGCTTCATGCTGTCCATTCCTCCTATACGGGGCAGTTTTATATGCAGACCGGAGCGCCGGGGCTCCGGCCGTTCTACGAGCGCGGCGCTGAAGACTCGCGCACGACGAGCTCCGTGGGCAGCGTCTCGTGGAACACGGATTCAGATCCCCGCCAGTCGGGCAGCCGCTCGAGCAGCCGCTCCGCGGCGGTCCGTCCCATCTCGCCGAACGGCACGCGTACGGATGTCAAAGGCGGGTCCGCCATGGAGGCCAGGTCCGAGTCGTCGCAGCCGACGATCGCCAGATCATCCGGCACGCGCACGCCGCGTTCGCGCAGCGCCTGCATCAGCCCGATCGCCATCCGGTCGTTCGCGACGAACACCGCGTCCAGATCGCGCAGCCGGGCGTGCACGTCCTCCGCCGCGCGGCGGCCGCTCGTGCGGCTGTAGTTGCCGGAGAACATCAGCCCCGGGTCCGGCTCAAGGCCTGCTTCCCGCAGGGCCCGCAGGTAACCCGCTTCCCGCTCCCGGCTCGGCGTATACCAGGGCGAACCGTTGAGAAACCCAATCTTATTGTAACCGTTTGCAAGCAAATGTTCCACTGCCCGGCGGCTGCCTTCCTCATGCGCCGCGCCGACGGTGCTTGCCCGGCCGTCCTCGCTCGCATGGTCGATCAGACAGAACGGCAAACCTTCTTCCGCCATTGCCCGGATGCCCGCCTCCTCCTCCGGCAGGCTGCTCGCGCCGAGCACGATGCAGGCGTCGATCCGGACCGAGCGGAACAGCGGCATATAATCGAACGGTTCGCCCGGCGAGCGGTACAGCAGGAGCAGCCCAATGCCGCGCTCGCGCGCCGCTTCCCCGATGCCGCCGAGCATTTCGGAGAAATAGTAGGTCGAGAACAGCCGCACCTTCGGCACGTGGGGCAGCACGACGCCGAGGTTGCCGCTCCGGCCCCGCGCGAAGCTCGCCGCAAGGGCGTGTATCTGGTAGTTGAGCTTGCGGGCCGCATCCAGCACCCGCCGGCGCGTCTCCTCCCGCACCGGACCGACGCCGTTCAGCACGCGCGAGACCGTCGCTTCCGAGACACCCGCCAGTTCGGCCACTTCCTTGCGGGAAGCCACGCCGAATCCTCCTTCCGGACCAAGATATCGGGAAGTGTGGCGATGTACGCGCGTACATTTTCGCACGAAAAAGGATGGGAAGTCAATGCGTTACTTTGGCCGCCCTCACTCCAGCCAGATCGTCTTGTCCGCGGCAGGCCGGCGATTTCCCGCGGGCGGCGGGCCGTTCGGCTTGCCCAGATAGACGAGGGCGACGAGCTCCTCGTTCTCCGCCAGGCCGAGCGCCTGCTTCATCAGCGTATGATACATCGGCTCGCCGGTCCGCCAGATCGCGGCCAGTCCGAGCGCGTGCGCCGCCAGGAGCAGATTCTGCACGGCGCAATGCGCCGCCGCGATCTCCTCGCCGCGAACAACCTTCGGCGCGTCGGACGGCAGCGCCGACACCGCGATGACGACCGGCGCGCGGTACGCCTTCGCCTCCGCCTTCGCGCGCGCGGCGTCCCGCTCCGCCTCCGGAGCCCCGAGCGCCGCGATGTCGCCGTACGCCTTCGCCAGCACGCCGCGCCCGTCGCCGGTCATGACGCGGAACCGCCACGGCTCCGTGCCGTGGTGGCTCGGCGCCCAGTTCGCCGCCTCGAGGATCGCCTCGATCGTCTCGCGCGGAACCGGTTCCCGGCTTACCCTTCCGATGGAACGCCTCGTGCGGATCGCCTCAAGCGCATCCAAGTTCTCCGCCCCCTCCCCGTCAACTGAACACTTCCGCGATGTAGATCATCGCCAGCAGACCGATGATGAAGCTGAACGTCGAAGGCCGCTCATACCCGTGCCCGTGGCTCTCCGGAATGAGCTCCTTGTACGAGATGAACAGCATCGCCCCGGCCGCGAACGCGAGCCCCGGACCGATCAGCCCGTCAATATAGCTGGCCGTGCCATAGCCGATCACCGCCGACACCATTTCCATGAGGCCGGTAAGAATCACAAGGAACAGCGCCTTCGGCTTGGGCGTCCGCGCGTTCAGCAGAAACACGGCCAGGATGAGCCCTTCCGGCATGTTCTGCGCGCCGATCGCGATCGCGACCATCGGGCCGAGCGCCGCGTTCCCGCTCGCATAGCTGAAACCGGTGCTCAGGCCCTCCGGAATGTTGTGGATGAACAGCGCGATCATGACGAGCAGCGTCTTGTTGTCAAGCGAGCGGAGGCCGTTTTTGTTCTCGACGTCGATGTGGGGGATGTTCCGCTCGATCGCGTCCAGCACCACAACGCCGAGCACGAGTCCGACGGTCATCACCCAGAAGCCGGCCTCGGCGATCGCCTGGGGAAGCAGACCGAACGTCGACGCGGACACCATGATGCCCGCCGTGAAGGCGACGAGGATGTCCTTCCACCGCTCGGACATCTTCCGGATGAGCAGCACCGGAAGCCCGCCGAGAAGCGTCGCCATGGCCGACACGAAACTGCCGAGCAGAGCTTCTTCCACGACCGCCAGCACCTCCCGCATTCAACAGATGCGCCATTTTCGAGTATAGCACGAGCGCTGGCGGCGGCAAGCGCCATATTGAACGAACGAAAGCGTCACCCGGCGGGGGACGGAGCGCTTTCTTTTCCATCCGGTTTCGCGCTCTCCCGGATGTCCGGCGGCACGATCCGCACCTTCGCGATCCGTTTGTCAACCGGCCCTTCCGCGCGGAACAGATACCCTTCCCAGACGATCTCCGCCTTGTCGCCCGCCTCGGGGAACCGCCCGAGCTGTCCGATGACGAAGCCGCTCACCGTGTCGTACCGGTCCGTCGGCAGCCCGATTCCGAGCAGCCGCTCGATCTCGTCGAGGTCGGCGATGCCGCTCGCGAGCAGCGACCCGTCGTCCATTCTCACGATATCGCGCACGTCTTCATCATATTCGTCGAAAATGTTGCCCACGATCTCCTCGAGCAGGTCCTCGACCGTGACAATGCCCGCCGTGCCCCCGTATTCGTCGATGACGATCGCCATGTGGACTTTGTTTTTCTGGAAATCGCGGAACACTTCGTCGATCGGCCGCTGCATCGGCACATGGAACGGCTTGCGGAGCAGTCTCTTCAGATCGAACGCGTCCTCGTCGCATTCCATGATGTGCATCGTCAGGTCCTTCACGTGCAGGATGCCCACGATATCATCCATATGCTCGCGATAGACGGGATAGCGCGTATATTTCTCGCGGTTGATCGTGTCGACGATTTCCTTCAGCGTCGCGCCGAGCGGGATGCCGACGACATAGAGGCGGTGGGTCATGATCTCGCCGACGGTCTTGTTGTCGAAGTCGAAAATGTTGTTGATCATCATTTTCTCCGTCTCGTCGATCGCGCCCCGCTCCTCGCCGACATCGACCATCATCCGGATCTCCTCCTCCGTCACCTCCTCGTCGTCCGCGTTCGGATCGACGCCGAACAGGCGCACGACCAGGTTCGTCGACCAGGTGAGCAGCCGCACGACCGGGTAGGTGACCGCGGACAGGGCCGCAAGCGGGCGGACGGCGAGCATCGCGATCGGCTCCGCCTTCTTCATCGCCAGCCGTTTCGGCACCAGCTCCCCGAACACGAGCGTGAAATAGGACAGCACCAGCGTGATGACGACCAGCGCGATCGTGTGCAGCACTTCCAGCGGAACCGGCGCGCCGTTTCTTGCGGCGAAGGCCGCCAGATCGTCCGCGAAGCTCTCGGCCGCGAAGGCGCTCGCGAGAAAGCCGGCCAGCGTGATCCCGATCTGGATCGTCGCGAGGAACCGGCTCGGTTCGCGCAGCAGGCCGGCGAGCAGCTTCGCTTTCTTGTTGCCGTCCTCCGCCATGGCGCGGATCCGGTTGTCGTTCAGCGAGATGAGCGCGATCTCGGAAGCGGCAAAGAAGGCGTTCAGCAGGATGAGCACGATGAGCACAATGACGGCCATGCGTTCACTTCCTTGTCCTGTTCCGGCGAAAGACTCATGCGTAGTATAGGGTTTGCGGCGGTGAAATATGTCCGTGCGGCAGACGGCCGCATCTCCGAGATATGCGAAAACCGCCGCCCCCGAAACGGAAGGGCGGCGATCTTGATTCAGTTCCGCAGCATGTCTCGTTCCAGCTCGTCGATTTCCGGGCGGAGCGCATCGGGCGCAAGGTCGCGCACGTGGCCCAGCATGGCGCGCATCATCACGCGGTTCGGCAGCAGTTTCGCCGCTTCTGCGGCCAGCAGGCCCAGCGCCTCGTCCAGCTCGCCGCGGTCCGCCCCGTCCGGGCAGACGGTCTCCAGCCGCTCGCGCAGATTGCGG
>NICF_comb_assmDRAFT_10003606_pt1 | contig 11134 bp, 12 predicted proteins | sample NewIslPassag4_SG_FD_11279 | JGI IMG/M metagenome (IMG submission 11279) | reverse complement strand
TGATCCACCGCTCCCGTCCGGCCGCCTCTTCGGCCGCCGCGGCCGCGATGTCCGGCTCGGCCGGATTGGCGTCGAGCGCCGCGCGCACCGTTCCGCCGGGGGCGTCCAGCCGCGCGCCCTCCGCGCGGATTCGTTCCGCCTGCTCCCGCGTCCGCGTCCACAGCCGCACCGCGATGCCCGCGGCGGCCAGCCTCGCCGCCCACGACAGGCCGATGGCGCCGCCGCCCGCGATCTCGATCAGCATCCCGATCCCTCCTTCAGGTGTCGGGACCATTGTATCATCCGCCCGAAAACGATAAAAGGCATGCCCCGGCCTTAAGCCGCCATGCCCCTGAAACGCGTCCGCCAGGTGGCCCTTCCGCGGACTTGCATCCTATTCGATCCGTTCGAGGTTGCCGTTCGAATCCATCTTGAACCTCGGCTTCGCATCTTCTTCCTCGTCGAGGACCGCCAGCCTTCTCGCCCGGTCCATGATCTGGATCAGCGTCTTGTAGTCTTCGTTGACGGCGCGGTAGTCGCTCCTGGCGGCCGTGATGTCCCGGATCAGCTGTTCGTTTTTGGCCTTGAGCTCCTGAATTTCTTCGTCCCGCTCCTTGAGTTCCTTCTCGAGCATCCGGATCTGCCGCATCGCGTCCTGCCAGGCGCTCCGCCAGCCGCGCAGATGCCGGATGATCGCGTCGAAGGACAGCGGTTCCTCGACGCCCGCCGCGGTCCGCCCGGACGGTTCGCCCGTGTCGTCCCGGGGCTGGAGCTGCTGCTGCCCGGCGACGGCCTTCTTCAACTGGTTCCGCTTCTGCCGCTGCTGTTTCGCAAGCTGGATTTCTTCTTCATAGCGCTTCCGCACGCAACTGTTCCAACGGAAGCCGCACGCCGCGCTCGTCCGTCCGATCCGTTCGCCCACTTCCTCGAACGCCGCGAGCTGCGTGCTGCCCTCCCGTATATGGCGAAGCGTAACCTCGGCCAGAATGCGATCGTCTTCCGGCGTCCATGCGTCCTGTCTGACTGCCGCCATTGAGCCACTACCTCCCACACGAAAAAGTCGCTTGTTTTATCTCTATGCCCTTGGTAGAGTTCATAGAATCTATCGCATACTCAAATGTATTGCCAAACATGCCGGGGCGCATACATGAAACCGCGGCGGGCGGGTCATGCTAAAGCGGGAGGCCGCGGCGGCTCCCGGCGAAAAGTTCGCTGAATCGTCAAGGTTCCCGGTTTACTCGACCGGCTTTGGGCGCTATAATGGACGTTAGGTTATGGGATCCGTGGCAACGAGAGGGGGATAATCGACGTGGCACGCATGTTCCGGGTGCTCGGCATTTTCACGCTGATAATCGGGCTGATGGCGTTCGCCGGCGGCTTGATGGAGATGGCGCTGCTGTTCTTCTTCCAGACCGCGTTCTTCGTCCTGCTGGGTTATCTGAACCTGTCGGAACGCAGCTACATATTGACGTTCTGGGGATATATGATCGTCGCTTTCCTCGGATTCACGTATTACTCCGTCTTCGTGATGGAATTGCCGTACTGATCCTGTGGAGAGGACGGAATGACGAAGAGCCTCGCGATTGGCGCGGGGCTCTTTCCCTTTTCTCAAGACGATTCCCGAGACTACGGACGCTCGAGCACGATCACCTTGAACAGCTCGCCCAGCGCGTCGCCGACGAGCAGCTGGCGCACCGCCCGATTGCGCCGCGCCTCGGGAGAGAACGGATTCGTCCCGTCGTGTTCCCGGAGCAGCTCCAGCGCGCCGTTCTCGAGCATGAACCGCGCCTGCGAACCGTACCAGGCGGTTCGCCAGCCCCCGGCCTCGGCCGTCCGCCGGACCGCGGTGAAGTTGACGTGCGCGGTGATGTCCTGTTCGCCGGGATGCGCGTACGGGTCGTCGTGCACGACATGCCGCCGGTAACAGCGCATCGTGCCCCGCATGCGGTGCGGCGCAAGCAGCTCTTCCTGCGCATCGCCGTAATCGATCAGCACGAAACGGCCTTCCCGCGCGACGCCGAGCATCCGCTCCAGCCATTCGAGCGCGTCCGTCCCCCACTCGAATTCCTGGCCCTCGGCCGGATCGTACCCTTCCGCCGCCAGCCGGACCAGCGACGCGTCGTCCAGCGGCATGAGCGCGTCGCGCAGACGCCCTTCCCGCTCGTCCCAGGCCGCGCCGATCTCCAGGAGCTTTCCCCCCGCCTTCCTGATCCGCCGAAAAGGAAACGCGTCCAGCAGTTCGTTCGCGATCACGAGCGGCCTGTCCGCCATCGCCAGCCGCTTCTCCGCTTCGTCGGGAGCGAGAACCTCGACCGCACCGGCGAGCCCGGCCTCCCCGGCGGCGCGGCGGGCCGCCTCCCGGTGGCCGGCGTGGCTGTCCGCCATCACATACCGGACGGAGGACGCCCGCTCAGGATCGAACGCCCGCCACTCCTGCAGAAGCCGGATGCCGAGGCGTCCCGTGCCGGCCCCCCATTCGAAGACGGGCGGAATCCGGCCTTCTTCCGCGCAGATCCGGCTGACGAACCGCGCCAGAACGGCGGACATGACGCCGCCCATTTCGGCGCTCGTGTAGAAATCGCCTTCGCGGCCGACACGGCTCGGCCCGGCGGCGTAATAGCCGTGCCGCTCGTCGTACAGACAGAAGGCCATGTAATCGCGGAACGGGATGGCCGGCAGCTCGCGGCGCGTTCCGTCCGCGTCCCCGACCCATCCCGTCCGCCCGTCTTCCCGGATGCGCCGGATCAGACGCTCGGCCGTCTCCGTCGCGCGATAGTCTTCCCGCAATGTCATGCAACCTTATCCTTTCCGTGAAAATGGCGCGCCGCTTCCTCCCCGCGTCATCCGGATAATGGGACAAAAACGCGCAGCCGAATTATAATGGGATCAGGTCCGGCATACGTATGGTGTTATCCGGCCGCGAGAGGAGGACCGCGCTTGCATCGTCCGCATATCAGGCGTCTCGCCGCCCTGCTGGCGGCCGTCATCTTCATCCGGGCAGCCGCTCCCGGGCCGGCGCTCGCGGTGGACGAAAGCGCCCTGAGCAACGAGGAGATCCGCGAACTGCTCGAGAAAAGCCTGAACATCGTCGAGCTCGACAAGGAGATCGAACGGATCGCCGCCCGGCGCGAAGACACCGCCGGCCGGATCCGGGCGATGGGCGAGGACATCGCCGGCATGGAAAGCGAGCTCGAAACGCGCCGGCGGCGGGTCGACGATGTGCTCAGATCCTGGTACATGGGCGAGCGGGACGTGCTGCTTCAGGCCATCATCTCAGCCGACAGCTTGTCGGACTTCCTCGCCATGTTCGATTACTTGAGCGAAATGCTGTCCCATGACAAGTTTACGCTCGAAGCTTACCGGAAGCAACGGGAAGAGTGGGTGCGGGAGCGCGAACGGCTCATACAGGAGGAGAAGCGGCTGGCGGAACTCGAGGACACGCTTCGCCGCCAGCGCGAACGGGCGATGCGGCTCAAGGCCGAAGTGGACGAAATCCTCGCCTCCAGCGGAGACATCGAGCGCCTCCGGCTGCTCATCGCCGAATGGCTCGCCTGGTGGGAGAACACCGGCCTGCCCGAGGTCGAACGGCATTTCCGGGCCTTGGCCGAAGCGATGGAGAATCTTCCCGGCTGGCTCGCCGAGCGGAAGGATCTCGTGAAGCAATCGGGGTTCACCTACACGGTTCGTCTGCCGGAGGCCGATCTGAACGAGTTCCTGCGGAACCAGAATCCGCTGTTCCATGACTTCTCCTTCCGCTTCGAGGACGGCGTCGTGGCGGCGTACGGCCGGAGCGGCGACGTGGAGGTGGAGATTGCCGGCCGTTACGCGATCGAGGAAGAGCCCGAGCATGCGGTCCGCTTCCACGCCGAGAAGATCGTGTTCAACGGCTTCAATCTGCCCGAAGAGACGATCCGCGATCTGGAACGGCGGTTCGACCTCGCGTTCTATCCGCAGCTGCTCCTGCCGCTCGTGCGCGCAACCGGGGTGGAAGCCGACGACGGCACGCTGACCGTCGAGCTGCGCCTCGGGCTCCGCCGCCGGCAGGAGGGCAGCGCGGAGTGACGCCGCGCAGGATTCGCCGCATCCATGCGGCAGGCCCCCGGATCGGGCCGCGCCGGTCGCGTGTCGCGCCAGGCACGCGGGCGGGGCGACACCGGACGCAGGACGCGCCATGCCCGCCGCGCGATGCGCCAAGCCCCGGCGCGGGCGTTGACCCGCGCCGGGGCTTGATTCGTCCTCGGCCCGGCGCGGCGCGCGCCCTACAGCTTCTCGGCCGCGAGCTGCGCCAGCTTCGAGCGCTCCCCTTTCTCCAGCGTCACATGGCCGCTGATCGACTCCGATTTGAAACTCTCCACGATATTCGTCAGCCCGTTGCTCACCGCGTCCAGGTACGGATGGTCGATCTGCTCCGGATCGCCGATCAGCACGATCTTGCTGCCTTCGCCGACGCGGGTGACGATCGTCTTCACCTCGTGCCGGGACAGATTCTGCGCCTCGTCGATGATGATGAACTGCCCCGGAATCGACCTGCCGCGAATGTAGGTCAGCGCCTCGACCTGTATGCTCCCGAGCCCCATCAGGATGCGGTCCAGATCGCCCGACTTCTTCGCGTCGAACAGAAATTCGAGATTGTCGTAGATCGGCTGCATCCACGGGCGCAGTTTCTCGTCCTTCTCGCCGGGCAGGTAGCCGATGTCGTTGCCCATCGGCACGATCGGCCGCGCGATCAGCAGCTTCCTGTACCGGCGCTCGTCCTCCACCTTGTGCAGCGCCGCGGCGAGCGCGAGCAGCGTCTTGCCCGTCCCCGCCCGGCCGGTCAGCGTGACAAGCGGGATGTCGTCATTGAGCAGCAGCTCCAGCGCCATCCGCTGCTGCGCGTTGCGGGCGGTGATGCCCCATACGGGATCGCCGGCGAGGCGCAGCGGTTCAAGCCGCGTTCCGTCGGGCGACACCTTGGCGAGCGCCGATTTCGATGTGCCCGTCTCGTCGCGCAGGATGACGAACTCGTTCGGCCAGAACGATCTCCCGGTCTCGACGGCGGCGAGCGAACGCTCCGAATAGAACGTGTCGATGAGGCCCGGATGGACGTATAGCTGCGAATATCCGGTATAGAACGCATCCGGCGTCACGGTCCGGTCGGACAGGTAATCCTGCGCCGCAAGGCCGAGCACATCCGCCTTCACCCGGACGAGCACATCCTTGCTCACCACGATGACCGGCCGGGGCGAATCGCTCTCCTGCTCCTCGAGATGATAGTTGAGCGCGACGGCGAGCATCCGGTTGTCGCTCGTCATTTCGCCGAATTGGGCCTTGAGCCGGACGAAGCTGCGGTGATTGAGCTCGACCTTGAGCAGGCCGCCCTGGTCGAGCGGAATGCCCTCATGCAGGCGGCCCCGTTCCCTGAGGCTGTCGAGCAGGCGCGACACATGCCTGGCATTGCGGCCGATCTCGTCCTGCAGCCGCTTCTTCGCGTCGATCTCTTCCAGCACGACGGCGGGGATGACGACCACATTGTCTTCGAATTTCAGCGGCGCCTGCGGATCATGGAGCAGCACATTGGTGTCGAGCACATAGATTTTTCGCATCGGCGGATACCTCCCGGCGTCGGTGTGGGTACGGTCCCCAGCGCATACATAACGGCGAAAGATCGGGGCAACGATAAGGTCAGACGGGAAACGAATGCGACGAAAGGATGCTTGAACGATGACGAAACGGTTCGCCTGGTGCCTGATCGCCTTCCTGTTCGCGGCGGCCGCCGGCGGTTGCGCCGGACGGACGGAAAACGGCGCGAACTCACCTCCTCCCGAAACGGCGGGCAATGGCGTTGAAGCGCAGGATGCGCGGCAGATGCGGAAACTTGAAATCGAAGATCCGGTGCGGGTCGCGCGCCATCTCGAGGAACTGGCGAAGAACATTCCGGGCGTGAAGGACGCGCGCTGCGTCGTGTTCGGCAATACGGCCGTCGTCGGCATCGACGTGGACGAGAAGCTTGACCGCTCGCGGGTCGGCACGCTCAAATATTCCGTCGCCGAAGCGTTCCGCAAGGATCCATACGGCATCGACGCGTTCGTCACGGCCGACATGGATCTGAACGAGCGGATCCGCGAGATCCGCGCCGACATCGAGGCCGGGCATCCGGTCGCCGGATTCGTCGAAGAACTGACCGACATTATCGGCCGGATCATGCCGCAGCTGCCGCGCGACATCGAGCTGAAGGACCCGCCGGAGACGGAAGCGCCCAGGACGGACGGCCAATTGTAAATGATAATGGGCAGAAGACACCGGCAAAAAAGCAGGAAAAGCCTAACGGCCCACAGAGCCGCTAGGCTTTCTTCATGGCGTCGAACACTTGTCCGTCGAGCTTGTCGGCGGCGCGTTTGTCGTACGTCTTCTCGTATTCGGGAATCGCCGTAAGCCGGGCCCCGTAGAACATCGCGTCGCGCACCGCGGAGATCGCGATGTCGAAGCAGACGAGTTTGAACGGCACGCCTTCAAGCTGATCCGTCACGACCGAAGCCGTCCCGTAGACGGCCTGCACCGTCCCGCCGGCGAACAGCGTGACGGCGACGGAAGGATTGTTCTTCAGATTGTTCACAAGGCGGGAACGACCGTCGACGGCGAACCGGAGCACGGACGGGCTCGGCGCGAAGATCCACGAGATCGCGTTCGTCGTCGGAGACCCGGTTTCCGCGTCGATGGTGTGCAGCAGCACGAACGTCTCGCCCTGCATGGCGGCGAATTGCGCGTCGGTTAATGCTGTGAGCGTCTCGGCCACCCGCATGACCTCCTTGGCTGCGCGACATGATGAAATTCACAATGCGTGCAATCTTGACTCCATTATACCACAGCGGGAACCGTCCTACCACGGGCGATCCCGCATGCGGCCTTCGTTATTCCAGGCGCGGCGCCATGATCCCGCGCAGCGCGGCCTTCGCTTCCTCCAGCTTCGCCTCGTCCAGGTGGATGTAAGGACTGCGCCACTCGCCCTGAAGCTGGATGAACGTGATGTCGGATCGTCTGATGCCGAAATAGACGCCGATCATCCGCTCGATCTCCGGAGCCGGCATATCGATCGACACATTGTTGCCGACCGCAGCGATGACATCGTCCAGCTTCGTGATGCTGCCGAGCGACAGCAGGCGGTCCGTCAGCGCGCCGATCACTTCGCTCTGCCGCCGGTTCCGCTCCAGGTCGCTCGATTCGCGCGTGCCGCCGTTCGACTGCCTGTAGCGGATGAAATCGAGCGCCTGGTCGCCGTTCAGCGTCTGCTGTCCCTTCTTCAGATCGATGTAGGTGTTGCCGGCCACGTCCGTATACTTCATGTCTTGGTCGACATAGACCTCGATGCCGCCGAGCGCGTCCACGACATCGGAAAATCCCTGGAAATTGATCTTGACCGCGTAATCGATCGGAATGCCGAAGAATTTGCCGAACAGCTCCTTCATTTCATTCCGGGCCTTCTGATCGGCTTCCTTCGCGTCCATCTCCTTGCGGGCGGCCGTGAAGAAATTGGCGTAGTAGGCGTTCGCCTTCCGTTCCCGGTAACCTTCGACGTCGATCCGGGTATCGCGCGGTATCGTGACGACCACCGCCCGCTTCTCTTCCGGATCGAGCGCGGCCGCCATCAGGACGTCCGTGTTCAGGCTGCCGATGTTCGGCCGGGTGTCAAGCCCCATCACGAGCAGCGCGATCGGCATCTCCCGCACCGACACCGGCGGATGTTCGCGGTATTCGACCGTTTCGTCGGACGCCGCTTCAGCTTCGGTGCTGATCGTGCTGATGTTCCGGATCGCATCCTTCGCCGTAAAGTACAGATCCCCGACGTACCAGACGGCCGCCCCCGCGATCAGCAGCAGCGGAAGCAGCAGCCAGAGCAGCCATTTCATTCGCCGTTTGCGGCCCGTCCCGCTCTTCGCCCGGCGCGCCTCGCTGCGGGGCGGCAACGGATTCTGCGTGCTCATGCGCTCACCTATTGCTCATTGAATTTCGGATTGGCGTTGATGTCGTGCAGCAGCTGCTCGGCCGCCGGCCGGGGCGCCCGCCAGCTTCCGGGACGGCCTTCGCGGACATAGGCGACGGTGATGAACTCGTCCGTCCGCTCCGCGATGCCGACCTCGGTCACGCCGTGGTCTTCCGTCAGAATCTGCAGGAAGAAATCCCTCGTCTCCAGCGCGGCCCGGTCATCCGGTCTTCCCGCGGCCACGATCTCCATCTGCAGCCAATTGAACAGCGCGTCATCGAATTTCATCCGCCGCATCCCGTCCCTTGCCGCCCGCGTGCTCCGCCGCCTGCCCGGATCCGCGTCCTCCGCGCCAGCGGTCGTAGATCTGCCTGAGCCTCAGGATCAGCATCAACGCGACCGCCACGGCCATGCATTGAATGATCGGCAGCTTGTCGATCTGCAGGATGAGCAGGATCAGACTGCCGACCAGGATCGACACATAGACGCCGATCTCCTTCAGCAGCGGCAGCCTCTTCACCGGACGGAATACGCTGTTGAAAATATAGATGGTGAACCCGACGATCAGCAGATACGAAACAAGCCGATGTTCCGCCAGCCATTCCTGCATCCATAAACCCTCCTTCCGCCCGATGGCCGCTCACACGCCGGCCCGGGCCGTCTTGCGGTGCTTCTCCGCCCGCTCGCGCTCGCTCTTGTTCAGAATTTTCTTCCGCAGGCGGATCGACTGCGGGGTCACTTCGCAGTATTCGTCGTCATTCAGGTATTCGAGCGCCGCCTCTAGGGTGAGCAGCCGCGGAGCCTTCAGCTTGACGGTCTCCTCCTTCGTCGAGGAGCGGATGTTCGTAAGCTGCTTCGTCTTGCAAATATTGACGACAATATCGTTGTCGCGGTTATGCTCGCCCACGATCATGCCTTCGTACACTTCCGTCCCGGGCTCGACGAACAGCACGCCGCGGTCTTCCACCGAGAGCATGCCGTAGACGGTCGCCGTCCCGGATTCGCTGGCGACCAGCACGCCCTGCCTTCTGCCGTATCCATCGCCCGGCGCGAGCGGCCCGTATTTCTCGAAGGCGTGGTTCATGACGCCGTAACCGCGCGTCAGCGTCAGGAACGTCGTCCGGTAACCGATCAGGCCGCGCGAAGGAATCACGTACTCGAGCCGCGTCTGGCCGCCCTCGCCCTGCGCCATCGAGACGAGCTCGGCCTTGCGCGGCCCGAGGCTCTCCATGACGGCGCCGACGCTCTCGTCCGGCACGTCGATCAGCAGCCGCTCGTACGGTTCCAGGAGCGCCCCGTTCTCTTCGCGCACGATCACCTCGGGCTTCGACACCTGAAGCTCGTAGCCTTCCCGGCGCATCCGCTCGATCAGAATGCCGAGATGCAGCTCGCCGCGGCCGGAGACGATGAACGCGTCGGGGCTGTCCGTCTCCTCCACGCGCAGCGCGACGTCGGTCTCAAGCTCCCGCATGAGCCGGTCGCGCAGGACGCGCGACGTCACGAACTTGCCCTCCCGCCCGGCGAACGGGCTGTTGTTCACGAGGAACGTCATCTTCAGCGTCGGCTCTTCGATTTTCGGCGCTGGCAGCGGTTCGGGCCGCGCGGGGTCCGCGACCGTCTCGCCGATGCCGATGTCGCGGATGCCCGAAATGGCGACGATGTCGCCGGCGCCCGCTTCGCCGATTTCGATCCGCGACAGGCCCTTGAACCCGAACAGCTTCTCGATCCGCGCCTGCCTGACGGTTCCGTCGCGGGCGATGGCGATGGCGGCTTGTCCCTGCCGCAGGCGGCCGCGATGAATCCGGCCGATCGCGATCCGGCCGAGATAATCGTTGTAATCCAGCAGCGACACGAGCAATTGCGCCGGTTCTTCGGGGTCGCCGGCCGGCGCGGGGATATGGCGGATGATCGTGTCGAACAGCGGCTTCATGTCGGTACCCCGATCATGCGGATCAAGGCCGGCGAAGCCTTCCAGCCCCGACGCGTAAACGACCGGAAAATCGAGCTGCGCGTCGTCCGCGCCGAGCTCGATGAACAGCTCCAGCACCTCGTCGACCACCTCGAGCGGCCGCGCGTTCGGCCGGTCGATCTTGTTGACGACGACGATCGGGACCAGCTTGTGCTCGAGCGCCTTGCGGAGAACGAATTTCGTCTGGGGCATGCAGCCTTCGAACGCGTCGACGACGAGCAGCGCGCCGTCGATCATGCGCAGAATGCGCTCCACCTCGCCGCCGAAGTCGGCGTGGCCCGGCGTATCGACGATGTTGATGCGGTATTCCCCGTAGTCGACGGCCGTATTTTTCGCGAGGATCGTAATGCCCCGCTCGCGCTCGAGATCGTTCGAATCGAGCATCCGCTCCTGAAGCTCCGCGCCTTCGCGGAACAGGCCGGACTGTTGCAGCAGCCGGTCCACGAGCGTCGTTTTGCCGTGGTCGACGTGGGCGATGATCGCGATATTGCGGATCTTGTCACTCGGATGCACTTCATGGTTCCTTTCCGTCTGTCAGATTCCCGCCCGGCGCGGCGTCACCAGCGGACGCGGCGTCCGAAGGCCATCCAGGCGCCGGCCAGGATGAGCACGGCGGCCAGCAGGTAGACGAAGGCCGAGCGGAACAGCGTGATGATGAGCAGCAGCCCGGACAGCGCGAGCAGCCCGATCGCGGTCAGATGCAGCCTTCTGTCCCTGCCCGGTCCGAACAGGCAGTATTCGTACAAACCGGCGGCCGGGCCCGCGATGAGCAGCGGCCACAGCGCGCCCATCAGCTTCCAGCCTCCCAGATTGCAGATGAAGAACAGCAGGCCGTACACGGTCAGCAGCCCGGCCGGAACGAGCACCCAGGCGCTGCCCAGCATGCGCCCGAAATAAAGCATATGGAGCAGCACGCCCGCCGCGAGGATGAGCAGCGGCCAGAAAAGGTTACCGATGAACGAAAATACGCCGAGCTTGCCAAGCAGAATGACGATGCCCGCGGCCAATATGGCGATACCGATCGTGTACTGTTTGTTCGACATGCGACCCACCCTCCGCAGCAACCCAGGTCATCTTCTCTAGTGTACTGGAACCGGAGACAAAAAAAAAGTCCGGGACGAAGCGTGTCTGAGTCAAGTCAGCGTGGGCACCTTTTTAAGGGATATTGGAACACAACCGAAAAGGAGCCAATCCCTTGATAGCGATTTCAGTTTTTCTTCCTTACA
>NICF_comb_assmDRAFT_10003603_pt1 | contig 11140 bp, 9 predicted proteins | sample NewIslPassag4_SG_FD_11279 | JGI IMG/M metagenome (IMG submission 11279) | reverse complement strand
GGCGGTCGCCCGCGCGATCCGCCGCGCCCGCGCCGGGCTGAAGGACCCGAAGCGGCCGATGGGCTCGTTCATCTTCCTCGGGCCGACCGGCGTCGGCAAGACGGAGCTCGCCCGGGCGCTGGCCGAAGCGATGTTCGGCGACGAGAACGCGGTCATCCGCATCGACATGTCCGAATACATGGAGAAGCATTCGACGTCGCGCCTCGTCGGCGCGCCTCCGGGCTACGTCGGCTACGAGGAGGGCGGCCAGCTTACCGAGAAGGTGCGCCGCAAGCCGTACTCGGTCGTGCTGCTCGACGAGATCGAGAAGGCGCATCCGGAAGTGTTCAACATCCTGCTGCAGGTGCTGGAAGACGGCCGCCTGACCGACTCGAAGGGCCGCGTGGTCGATTTCCGCAACACGCTGATCATCATGACGTCGAACGTCGGCGCCGACCAGATCAAGCGCAACTCGACGCTCGGCTTCACGGCGACGCAGGATTCGGGCCGCGAGTTCAACCAGATGAAGGAGAAGGTGCTCGCCGAGCTGAAGAAGGCGTTCCGGCCGGAGTTCCTGAACCGGATCGACGAGACGATCGTGTTCCACTCGCTCGAGCAGGAGCACATCAACCAGATCGTCACGCTCATGTCGGAGGAGCTGCGCAAGCGGCTGCGCGAGCAGGAGGTCGACTTCGAGCTGACGGACGCGGCGAAGGCGTTCCTCGCCAAGGAAGGCTTCGATCCGCAGTACGGCGCGCGTCCGCTGCGCCGCGCGATCCAGAAGCACATCGAGGACCGGCTGTCCGAGGATCTGCTGCTCGGCAAGATCAAGAAGGGCGACAAGCTGACGATCGACGAGAAGGACGGCGAACTGGTCGTCATTCCGACGGGCACGATCGCTCCGGAAGAAGCGCCGTCGACGTAAAGCGCGCCAAGGTGAACGGCCGTTCGGGATTGTTGAGATCCCGAACGGCCGTTATTCACTTGGCCGATGCGCGAAGACATGCGCCGGTCAGCCGGTCCGGGAGGAGCGCCCTGCCGATCCGGTCCGGTCAGTCAGCCGGTCCGGGAGGATTCGACTGCCGTCTTGGGCCGGATACTCCTTCCGCTTCGGCTGCGAGCAATAACCGAAGCTGCTTCGCTTATTTTGTCGAACATCATGCTCCATGCAGAAATAAAAGAAAAATTTTCCTCTATCCTTTCGGAATGGCCCAATGAAACAGGCGAAATTATTTCCTCTATTTCGCGGGTTTTGGACGAAAAGCGGGGAATAGAAGAAAAAACTTCGCTAATTCGCAAGCGACTTCCGCTTGCCGGAACCTGCGGTGTCCACCATTACCGCGGGTTATTCCGGCAAGGCATCTGGCATGCGTCCGGACGAAAAAAGGCCGTCCCGACATCTGTCGGAACAGCCGTGGAATTTTCGCGAATTACACCAGCTTGTGGCCGCAGTTCGAGCAGAAGTTGCCCCCGCCCGTCTTCGTGCCGCAGTTCGGGCAGAAGTTCGGCTTCGCGGCGCCGCCGGATTGCGGGGGCTGCACGGCAGGCTGCGGCTGGGCCGGCTGCGGTTGCGCCGCCTGGTTCATCTGCTCCAGCATCTTCCCGGCGATCTGCATGCCCATCATCATGCCCGCCATGTCCGCCGCGACGCCGCCGCCCGCCATCTTGCCGGACGCCATCCCCTCGGTCATCGCGAGCTGCTGGAAACGGCCGATGTCGCCCACCATGCCCTGGGAGGCCACCTTGTTGATCATGTCCTGGACTTCCTTCGGGTAGTTGAAGCTCATCACGGTGAAGCCGGTGATCGTGATGCCGCTCTTCATCATCTCCATGTCCAGGTCTTCCCGGATGCCCCGGCCGATCTCGGCCGCGTTGGCCTGCAGGTTGAACATGTCCCGGCCTTCGCGCGTGATCCATTTCATCAGCAGCTGATCGAGCACCGCGCTGATCCGGATGCGCACGTCCTCGACCAGGTACTGGTCGCGCACGCCGGCGATCTGGTCGATCAACGTCACGTAGTCGCTCACCTTGAAGGTGAACGTGCCGTTGGCGCGGACGGGCATGCCGCCGGGGAACCCTTGCGCCGGGATGTTGATGACGTTCGGCGTTCCCCACTTCACGACGAATTCCTTCGTGCTCACGAACAGCACTTCGACCCGCATGCCGCTGTTGAAGCCGAACTTGAACCCCTTGAGCGTGGACAGGAACGGGATGATCTGCGATTCAATGTCGTAATCGCCTTCGTCACGGAAGATCCCCTCGATCTTCCCGTTCTTCAGGAAGATCGCGTCCTGTCCGGGGCGGATGATGAGCCGGCTTCCCTTCTTGATCTCGTCGTTCTTCCACTTGTAGAAAATCATGTCGTCGCGGAATTCCTGCCACTCCACCACATTCGCGAACTGCTTGCGGAAAAACATGTCTCGCTCACCTCGCCTCGAGTGTCAAAACTTGCCCCTGCTGCTGCTGAAGGAACGTCCGCCCGGCGTGACGCCGCCTCCGCCCCCGCCGAAGCTTCCGCCGCCGGAAGAAGGCTTCTCGATCTTCGTCTTCGTGATGGTCTTGTTGATGAATTGGTCGCGCTTCGTGACGACGCCCGAGCGCTTCTCGTTCAGATAGGTGCGTTCGTTCACCGTCACCCGGCCGCCGGCGTTCGCCGCCATGACGCCGACCGTCACGGCGCCGACGACAAGCGCGACGGCCACCTGAAACCAGTTCTTGAACAGGATGTTGTCCGGATTGACCCCCGGACGGTAGCCCATGTAGTCATGGGCCAGCCGGATATACTTTTCGAACGCTTCGTGGAAATCGCCTGCCGACAGGAGGGGCGTGATCTTGACGCGGATTTTGTCCAGCCGGCCGGAATCGAGATACGTCTCGGCCTTGCCGAATCCGGCCAGGAACACGTCCCGCTCCCTCAGGTCGATGGCCAGAATCGCCGCGTTGCCGTGGGGCCCGTCGTAGCCGGGCGCGACGTCGTCGTAGAACCGGGCCACGTAATCTTCGATGTCGAGGCCTCCGGTGCCGTCCAGCGTGATGATCAGGAAATCGGTCTCGCGCTTCGCGCCCAGCTCGGCGGCCAGGGTGCGCAGCCCGTTCTCCTCTTCGTCGGTGAGCAGGTCCGCATGATCGTACACGAGCGGCTTGTTGATCGGCTGTTCCGCCGCGGCCGGGAGCGCGAACATCAACAGGGTTCCCAGGGCGACGAGCGGCAGGCTCAGGGCCGCCAATCCTTTCCGTATTGCGTTCACAGAAAACCGCCCCCCATCGCCCAGGACACCGTCTTCATCACGAGCAGCGTGCCGGCGGCCACTCCGCCGAACCAGGCGGCGATTTTGGCCCGGGAGAGCGGCGGCTTGCCGACGATCTTGCCGGTCTGGCCGTTCATGACGAAGTTGTGCTTGAAATTGTTGTAGTCGTAGACGACGAGCCAGACGGGCAACAGCACATAATGGCTTTTCTCGTTCCGCGTGTCGATGTCCTCCGACATGCGGGTGACGGTGGTGTAACCGGACAGGCTCGATCGGATTTCCGATTCGATGAAACCGCGGATTTTGTTCTTGGCGCGTTCCAGCAACTCGTCGTCCGTGAACTGGTATTTCTCCGCCAGGAAGCCCGCCAGATAGGGGGTCTTGAACGCCTTCAGCCCGTCGTACCGGTAAGGTTCGAGGCGGTCCATGAACGCGTCGTCCATTTTCACGGAAGCGTCCACGGGCACCTTCTCATAGAACAGATCCAGCTCGCGGTAAAGGCTGAAATGGCTGGTCTCGGTGTACAGGTAATCGCCGCGCCGGTAGGTGCGGACCTTCGTGGCGTTCGCGCTCACCCTGACGCGGCTGTTCAGATCGTACAGCCAGAACGGCACATAGATGCCCGTGATGCTGTTGATCCGGTCGGCGGTCATGAACCCGCGCGGCGTGAGGAGCCCGTTCCGACACCATTTCTTGAACGCCTTGATCGCTTCTTCCCGGCTGATCGTGAACGGGATGACATAATGGGGCGATTGGCTGCCCGTCACCCGGTCCGTGAGGACGACGCCCGCGCCGCAGAAGCTGCAGGTCGTCGCGGCCGTCTCGGGCAGCGCCATCAGGTCGGCGCCGCAGTTGTCGCAGTGACAGGTGACGGTCTCGCCCGCCTCCGGCGTTTCCGGTTCCGTCTCCGGCGCGAGCCGCCCGGCCATCTCGTCGACGTCGAACTCAGCGCGGCAGGAGGGACAAGCCAGCTTGCCGGCGTCGGCGTCGTAGACCATGTCGCTGCCGCAGTTGGGACATTTGTGATGCAGGACCATGCGCGACACCCTTTCCTATAGAAAAAGCCGCGGCCACACGTCGGGCCGCAGCTTCCTGGTCAAGCTTGTTCCTTGCCCTGAATGCGCGCTTTCAGAGCGGCCAGTTCATCGTCGATCGACGCCCCGGAAGGCGTGTCGTATTTCGCTTTGAGCTCTTCGATGTCGTCCGCGGCGCCCGCGTTCAGGTCGGCGAGCGCTTCGGCCTTGTCCAGTTCGCGATTAATCTTGTCCTCCATCCGTTCGAACGCGGCGAGCGACCGTCCGGAATCCGTCACCGAGGACGTGATCTGGTTGATCCGCTGCTGCGTCTTCGCGACCGACCATTTCGCCTTCAGCATCGAGCGGCGCTTCTCGAGCTCGCTGATGTCGCTCACCAGCTTGTCATGGAGCTGCCGCATCCGCTCGGCGTTGGCCGCGGCGATTTGCCATGCCTTGTGCAGCGATTCGGCGTTGGCCGCGGCGGCCGCCTTCCGTTCGAGGAACTTGCGCGCGTCCGCCTCGTTGCCGGCTTCGAGCGCCTTGATCGCGTACTGTTCGAGCTTCGCGATCTCCTCCTGATTGGCGTCGTATTCGCGCTTCGCGCGGCGCTCTTCCGCGATGATCGCGGCCGTCTCGGACTTCACCTTCCCGAGGTCGCTGTTCAGGTTGCGGAGATACTGGTCGATCATTTTCTCCGGATCTTCCACTTTATCCAGCAGTGCGTTGAAGTTCGCGGCCATGATGTCCTTGAAGCGTGCGAGGATGCTCATCGTCCATAACCTCCTTTTGGTCATAACGAGAATGGATTTCCAACTACAGTATTCATACTGAAGGAACGGGACGAAAGTTTCAACCATTAATTGCGTTTTGATAAACTTGTGGAAAACGGAGTCAAAGGCGGGTGCGTGGCGGATGATCAACCCATACATGGATCCGATCCGAAGGCAAGCGCGGCGCGAGGTGCTGTACGGTCTGCTCGGCAAGCTTCCCGACCGGCTGGGCGTTCCGGGAGCCCGGACGGTCTCCGCGACCGTCTCCGGCGGCGTCCGGATCGAGAAGCTGGCGCTGAACCTGAACGGGATCGAGCCGGTGCCGGCGTACTTCCTGAAGCCGGCCGGCGCGAAGGGGAGGCTGCCGCTCGTCGTCTACAACCATTCGCACGGCGGGTTCTACGATGTCGGCAAGGAGGAAGTGCTGTGCGCCGCTCCCTATCTATCGCGGCCGTCCTACGGAAAGGCGCTGACGGCGGAAGGGTGCGCGGTGCTCTGCATCGACCATTGGGCGTTCGGCGAGCGGAGCGCGCGGACGGAGGGGCAGATTTTCAAGGAAATGCTCTGGCGCGGCCGCGTGATGTGGGGGATGATGGTGTTCGACAGCATTCGGGCGATCGACTACGCGGTGTCCCGGCCGGATGTCGATCCGGACCGGATCGCCACGCTCGGCATGTCGATGGGCGGCACGATGGCGTGGTGGCTGGCGGCGCTCGATCCGCGCATCCGGGTCACCGTCGACATCTGCTCGCTCGCCGAGTACGACGCGCTGCTCGAGACGGGCGGCTACGACGGACACAGCTACTACTATTACGTGCCCGGGCTGCTCGGGCATTTCCGGGCCGCGGACGTGAGCGCGCTGATCGCCCCGCGCCCGCATCTCAGCCTGGCCGGCGAACATGACCGGCTGACGCCGGTGAAGGGGCTTGACTCGATCGACCGGGACATGCGGGAGATCTACCGGGCGCTCGGCGCGGAGGATCGGTGGAAGCAGCTGCGGTACTCCGTCGGCCATGAGGAGACGGAAGAGATGCGGCGGGAGGCGCTCGCGTTTTTGCGGGAGTGGCTGTAAGGCGGAGGCGCGGGACGGACCGGCGGGATTGCGGCGGGAGGCGTTCGTGTATTTGCGAAAAAGCGGCGGCAAGGCGGCAGCGTACGGCGGACAGGCGGGATCAATGGGAACAGGTGTTCGATTTTTCCCTTCCAAACGGGCGGCCGGCATGGTAAACTGGGGTTGACGAAATCGACGGCGGAAACGGAGTTTTGAACGGATGGCGAAGATCAGGACGAAGTTCGTCTGCACGCACTGCGGCACGGAATCGCCGAAGTGGATGGGCCGATGCCCCGGCTGCGGCGAATGGAATTCGATGGTCGAGGAGCGGGAGACCGCGCACCGGGCGCAATCGGCAGCCCGCTCCCTCCAGGCGCAAGAAAAGCCGAAGGCGATCATACACATAGAGAGCGGGACCGAGCCGCGCATCGAGACGCGCATGCGGGAGCTGAACCGCGTGCTCGGCGGCGGCGTCGTGCCCGGGTCGCTCATTCTCGTCGGCGGCGATCCCGGCATCGGCAAGTCGACGCTGCTGCTGCAGGCTTCGCACGAGCTGGCGGCGGCCGGACGGACGGTGCTCTACGTGTCGGGCGAGGAGTCGGTCCGGCAGACGAAGATGCGGGCCGACCGGCTCGGCGCGCTGCACGAGCGGCTGTTCGTCCTGTGCGAGACGAACGTCGAGGCGATCGGCGAGGCGATCGACGAGGTGCGCCCGGATTTCCTCGTCATCGACTCGATCCAGACGGTGTACGAACCGTCCGTGCCTTCCGCGCCCGGCAGCGTCGCGCAGGTCAGGGAATGCACCGCCTGGTTCATGCGCGCGGCGAAGGTCCGGGGGATTGCGACCGTGCTGGTCGGGCATGTTACGAAGGAGGGCGCGATCGCCGGTCCGCGGCTGCTCGAGCACATGGTGGACTGCGTGCTGTATTTCGAGGGCGAGCGGCATCATTCGTACCGGCTGCTCCGCGCGGTCAAGAACCGGTTCGGCTCGACGAACGAGATCGGCATTTTCGAGATGTCGGAGGCCGGCCTGCGCGAGGTGGCAAATCCGTCGGAGCTGTTCCTGTCCGAGCGTCCGCTCGGCGTCGCCGGCTCGGCGGTCGCCGCGAGCATGGAGGGGACGCGCCCCGTGCTCGTCGAGCTGCAGGCCCTCGTCGCGCCGACGATGTTCCCGTCGCCGCGGCGCATGTCGGCCGGCATCGACCATCAGCGGATGGCGCTGATCATCGCGGTGCTCGAGAAGCGGATCGGCCTGTTCCTCCAGAACCAGGACGCGTACCTGAACGTCGCCGGAGGCGTGCGGCTGGATGAGCCGGCGGTCGATCTGGCGGCCGCCGTCAGCCTGGCCTCCAGCTTCCGCGACGTCCCGACCCGGCCCTACGACGTCTTCTTCGGCGAGGTCGGGCTGACCGGCGAGGTGCGCGCCGTCTCCCGCGCCGAGCAGCGGGTGAAGGAAGCGGCCAAGCTCGGGTTCAGGCGGGTCATCATGCCGGAGCGCAGCCTGAAGGGCTGGCAGCCTCCGGCGGGCATCGAGATCGTCGGCGTCGGATCGGTGGAGGAGGCGCTCAGAGCCGCGCTCGGGTAAGAGGCCGGACAGGAGGCCGCGCCCCGGACGCCCCGGACAGGAGGCAGTGCTGGCATATGAAAGCTTCGAACCCGCAGGATGTGATGAACCGGCTGCTGCGGCTCGTCGCCCCGGGAACGCCGTTCCGCGAGGGGCTCGAGAACGTGCTGAGGGCCAAGACGGGCGCGCTGATCGTCGTCGGCTACGGGCCGGATGTGGCGGCGATCGTTGACGGCGGCTTCGCGATCAACTGCCCGTTCATGCCGAATCATCTGTACGAGCTGGCGAAGATGGACGGCGCGATCATTCTGAGCGGCGAACTGGACCGCATCCTGTACGCGAACGCGCAGCTCGTTCCGGACAGCTCGATTCCGTCGAACGAGACCGGCATCCGCCACCGGACGGCGGAACGGGTGGCGAAGCAGACCGGCCGGCTCGTCGTCTCGATCTCGCAGCGGCGCGGCGTCATCACGCTGTACCAGGGCGATCTGCGCTACGCGCTGAAGGATATCGGGGTCATTCTGACGAAGGCGAACCAGGCGCTCCAGACGCTGGAGCATTATGTGGCCGTGCTGCGCCAGGACTTCACGAACCTGTCGGCATCCGAATTCGAGGAGATCGTCACGCTCGCGGAGGTGGCGTCGGTCATCCAGCGCATCGAGCGGGTGCTGCGCGTGAAGTCCGAGATACGGCGATACATCCACGAGCTCGGCACGGAAGGCCGGCTCGTCCGCATGCAGCTGGAGGAGCTGGTCGGAGGCATCGAGCAGGAATACCGTCTGCTGCTCAGCGATTACGCGAAATCGGCCGAGGCCGACAAGATCCGCGAGACGGAAGCGGGCTCGGCCGGCTGTCCGTCGAGGAGTTGCCGGATCCGGCCGTCATCGTCCGCCTGCTCGGCTATCCGCTCACGCAGGCCGGAGGCGAGGAGCCGGTCCGGCCGCGCGGCTTCCGGCTGCTGAGCAAGATTCCGCGTCTGCCGGCCGTCATCCGCAACAATCTCGTCCAGCGGTTCGGCAGTCTGCCGAAGATCCTCGCGGCGTCGATCGAGGAGCTGGACGAGGTGGACGGCGTGGGCGAGACGCGGGCGCGGGCGATCCGCGAAGGATTGCGGCGCCTGCAGGAACAAGTGTTTATTGACAGGCAGATCTGAATTTCATTAGAATAGGGTGAATCCCGCTCCCCGACATAATCGGAGACAAGGCGCCGCGGTTTTCCGCGGGCGGGTTTTGTCTCACTCCGCAAAACGGACGCGTCCGCCCGATCGGAATGCGCGCTCCGGACGGATGCGCCGCCAGGGAGAAAGACGCCGGCCGTTTTGCCTGAAAGACAAGCGTTTGCGGGCTGACCGCCTGCGGACGGCTGGTCTGACGAAGAAAAACGGATGCGCCCGTCGGGACGGACGGAGCCGGTCGTTTTTCCTGGGGCACAAGAGAGATGAGGTGGAGCAGATGTTCACGAAGTCCATACCGAGTCTGATCACGATCGGCAACCTGTTCCTCGGAATTGCCGCGATCATGCTCGTGTTCCACGGGAACCCGGGACTCGCGGCCCTGATGGTCATCTTCGCCATGCTCCTCGACGGCGTGGACGGCCGGATCGCCCGGGCGCTGGACGCGCAATCCGATTTCGGCAAGGAACTGGACTCGCTGTCCGATGTCATATCTTTCGGCGTCGCTCCGGCCTTCATCATGTATGTCGCCGCGTTCCAGGACGTGAATCCGGCCGCGGCGTGGATCGTCACGGCAATCTTTCCGATCTGCGGCGCGCTTCGGCTGGCGAGGTTCAATGCCGCTTCCGGCAATCCGGGCTACTTCGTCGGGCTGCCGATTCCCGCGGCGGGTGTCGTCGTCGCGACGCTGGCGCTGTTCTACGAGGACATTCCGGCCATCGTGCTGATGTTCACCACGCTGGCGCTGTCGTTCCTGATGGTCAGCAACATCAAGTATCCGAATTTCAAGAAGGTCGGCATTCCGCGCCAGGCCATATGGGTCGTGCCGCTGATCGTGGCGTTCACGGTGGCGCTCGGGATCATGTTTCCCGACCATCTGCCGAAGATCGTCTTCATTCCGCTTGTGCTTTACGCCCTCTACGGACTAAAAAAAAACGTTGACCGTCGCATCGCCAAGAAGAAGCGGGCACGCGCCTCCAATGCGGAGGAGTCGGCCAAATCCGAGCACACCGCCTGAAGCGGGAGCGCGCGGGAAGGCCGGAAGACGCGCGAATATGGACGAACGCATGGTTTCATCCGACGCCAAGCTTGACGAGCCCGGGGACTGCCGCCGCAGCCTCCGGGCTCGTTTCGTTGTCGCATCGGGTCGGTGCCGCCGGGCGCCGTCTACGTCATGTTGAAAATGCCCAGCGTGGCGCATTTCTTCGATTCCCGTTCGAGCACGTCGTCCAGCTTGATGTCGAGCAGATTGGCGAGCGCGCTCATGTAGAACATCTGCCGGCCGAGCTCGTTCTTCAGCACGTCCCGGCAGTTCTCGCACAACGTTCCCGAGATGTGATGGTCGAGCTTCAGCTTCAGCTCTTCGATNCCGAGCTCGCTGCGGAAATCCTGTTTGCGGGCGTGCAGCTCNATGCATCCGCATTCCGTGACGGCCTTCGTGACGGCGCGGTTNACGGAAGCGCTCGATTGTCCGTGCTTGGACAANACATCCAACAGACTGCGATGGCGAAGCAGCAGCTCGGATACCTGCCGCTGAAAATCCTCCAGCGTCATCCTTCCACCCCATTTCGAGAATGTTGCTTACCGATTTCCATTATAGAACATCAGGGCCGGATTTCCAAAAGAAGATTTGCCCAAAAATACGACCGCGTCCGCGGGCGCGTCCTGCCCGGCGCGGGGCGTCGCCGGTGAAATTGCGCCTCCCACGGTTAGGCCGCCCAAGATCGGCGCATACTTGTAACGGAGGTGAAGACCATGGCGGTCAAACGCACGATCCAGGCGCTGGGGCTGATCCTCGGAGGCATGGCCGGCGATTCGGTCTACGCCTGGACCCGGGGCGCCGCGATCTGGAGCGGCCACGGCGAGCTGTTCCGGTCGGGCGGCTACTACACCAATGTCGCCTTCGGCGCGCTGGTCGGCCTCGCGACCGCGACGATGCTGGCCGGACCCGCGGCGCGATGGATGCAGCGGGGAGCGGAGCGGGCGGCTTCCATCCCGTCGATCGATCTGGCGTCGGGCGGATTGGGGCTCACGGCCGGACTGGCGCTGTCGGCGCTGCTCTATCCGGCGGCGGCGGGATTGCCGGGCGCGGGAGTTGTGCTGCCTGCGGTGATGACGTTATTTTTCGGTTATATGGGGATGCGCATCGGGCTGAGCAAGAAGGAGGAGCTCGGCGAGTTCTTCCGGATGCTGCTTGAACCGAGGCGCGCGCCGGCGCAGGAGGAGGACGAGCCGCGGCGCGAGGAGCACAAGATTCTGGATACCAGCGTCATCATCGACGGAAGGATTGCGGATATCTGCAAGACCGGATTCATCGAGGGTACTCTGGTCATTCCCGAAT
>NICF_comb_assmDRAFT_10003602_pt1 | contig 11141 bp, 9 predicted proteins | sample NewIslPassag4_SG_FD_11279 | JGI IMG/M metagenome (IMG submission 11279) | reverse complement strand
GTGTGCAGCGTGGCGGACGAAAAAATAACCATTAATTGCTTCTGCCGAGCGGTCAGCTGGCGGCGATCCCGTGCGAGGGTTCATGCTGCCGCCTGAGTGGCCAAAGCACTTCGCCAGCCGGAAGTCTATTCCTCGCCAGACATCCGCTTTTCGCAGGCTTCCGTCAGGGCAATCAAAGCGTTCACGAAAGCGTCACGCTGCCGCGCCGGAATCATGCTCAAGATTTGCTCGTCCACGCGGTCGACAGCAGGCCTTACCTGAGCGAGCTTATTCCGGCCGGAGCGGGTGAGCTTGACCGAGTAGGCACGACGGTCTGTCGTGCTCCTACGGCGGACAACAAAGCCCTTGGCCAGAATACGCTGCACGACCTCCGAGAGCGTGGACCGGTCAATGCCTGTGTGCTTGGTCAGCTCGGCCTGGGATGCTCCCTCAAGGCCGTCCAGTGCTGCCAGGACCGCGAACTGTCGAGGAGTCATTATCTGGATTTCGTTCTCGAACATGTTCGACGCGCACTGCATTGCCCGATACAGCAAGTGCAGGACGGAGCGGTTCAAGCTTTTCTCTTGTGCCATATCTACTGAACACCACTAATCATTTGCTGTCGGAGAAAACCCACGGACGTTTGGTCAGGTTCCCGTTCTACTTGCCTTGTGGTCGGAAGAAGTTCGCGCCCGCCGGCGAGACACACGGGCGGTTGTTCCATCCGGGATCTGCGTGGGGAGCTGCTGTCTGACCTTCGCAAGCCCAGCCCACGGATCGCTATCCAAATGGCGGAGCCTGGCAGGGAGGTTCGACAGCGTATAATGAGCTGGTCCGATTTCCGGACTGAGCTCCTCCCATTCGATCGGTGTCGACACAGGAGCGGAAGCGCGCGCCCTGGTCGAATAAGGTGCGACGGCTGTGGCCCCGCGGCTGTTTCGCAAATAGTCAATGAAAACCCTTCCGTCTCGGCTTCGCATGGCGAGCGACGCGGTAAGACGATCAGGGTTCTGCCGGGCCATATCCTCCGCTACACCTTGCGAAAAGCTTTTCACCGAATCCCAATCCGCCGGCGGATTGAGCGGAACAACGACATGCAGCCCCTTGCCGCCTGTCGTCTTTATAAAACTTAGGAGGCCGCGCTCCTGTAACAAGTCCCGCAGGTCAACCGCGGTGTCGATCACATCGTTCCATGTGGCGCCGGGCCCGGGGTCGAGATCGAAAATCATCCGGTCGGCGCGTTCCATGTCATCGATCGTGCTGCCCCACGGATGGATTTCCAGGACGCTCGATTGGACGAGTGCGATCAATCCGTCGAGGTCCTCGATATAAAGAATTTCTTCATCATCGCTCGAACGGATCCGGCGGATGCTCGGGTCCATCCCAGCCCAGGCGTGCTTTTGGAAAAAGCAGGATTCCCCTATGCCCTCCGGACACCGCAAGAGGCTAAGCGGCCGGCGTACGATGTGAGGGCCGATCCACGGCCAGATGTCGGCGTAATACTCGGCAAGGCCAAGCTTTGTGATCCCCACGTCCGGCCATAAGAGACGCTCGGGGTGGGTGAGCTTGCTTTCGTCAAACTCGCGGACCATATCAATAGAATTAATTGGCTCCGGGCGCTCGGCTGTGACCTCCTCGGCTGGTTTATCTTCGCGCAAACCGGCGTAGGAGGCTTGCCTTACCAGGCCAGCCCGCGTCCATGCCCGAAAATCGACCTCGACCACAACCTTCGGCTCGACCCAGCGAATTCCCCGGCGGCGCTCCTCCTCGGGCATTTTGTCGAGAGGTGGGTCCTTGCGCCGCAGCGGCTCGAGGCGCTCGTAAAGGTCTTGGGCAGTCTCCTGCGTGAAACCTGTTCCGACGCGGCCGCGGTAGCGCAATTTACCGTCTTCGTAATCTCCAATGGCGATCGAGCCCACGGCCTTTCGCGCCGTCGTCGACGGAGCGTAGCCGATAACCACGAACTCCTGCCGCAGAATGCATTTCGACTTGATCCAATCGGCTACACGGCCGGAGCGATAAGGTGCGTCGATCCGTTTGGAGATGATGCCTTCTAGCCCCATGCGGCAGACATGCTTGAGCATCGTGGCGCCGTCAGTCTCAAAGTGCTCACTGAGGCGGATCGGGCTTCCTTCAGGCAGCCCTGCAAGCACGTCAGCGAGCTGTTTTTTTCGAGCGCCAAGCGGCTCGTTACGCAAATCTTTCCCATCACGGAAAAGGAGGTCGAAGGCGTAATACCTGAGCTTGTCGAGCTCGCCGGCTTTGAGCGCTGCCTGCAAGGCCGCGAAATTGGGCGCACCCTGCGCTTCCTCAACCACAAGCTCGCCGTCAATGATGGCGGAGCGCGCGGCGATCCGGCGAAAGGCATTGGGCAGAGAGCCGAAGCGGTTGGTCCAGTCGAGACCCTTTCGGGTTAGCAGCTGGATGTGATCCCCACTCTTGCGTGCCTGAAGGCGGTAGCCGTCGAATTTGATTTCGTGGACCCACCTGCCGCCTCGGGGCGGCTTGTCCGCGAGCTTTGCGAAGCAGGGCTCGATGAAGGCCGGCAAATCGGGGTTGTCACTTGCGCTTTCGACGGAGACTTCTTCGATCGTCTTGCCACTGAGAACTGAAGCCGGTTGCTCTTCGAGCACATCCGGATCGTCAGGCCCCCGCGCCGCGTCATCCGCTGACTTGATCAGCAACCAGCCTTCCTGCCGCTGTCGAGCCTTCTGCCGCATGCGGACAAGGTGCCAGCGGCCCTGGAGCTTCTTGCCATTGAGAGTGAAATCGAGGTGACCTTTTTCGAGCCCTTTATGAGGATCACCTTCCGGTTCCCAAGTGCCGCGATCCCAGACGATCACCGTGCCGGCGCCGTACTCTCCTTCGGGAATGTTGCCTTCGAACGTTCCATACTCCAACGGATGATCCTCGACGCGCACTGCGAGACGCTTTTCACCGGGCACAAGACTGGGACCTTTTGTGACGGCCCAGCTCTTCAGCACTCCATCGAGCTCAAGCCTCAAATCATAATGCAATCGCCGTGCCGCATGCTTTTGCACGACGAACTGTAACCCTCCTTTTGATTTCTTGCGCCTTCCGCCCGCGGGCTCCGGTGTTTTGGTGAAATCCCGTTTGACCGCGTAGTTTCGCAAGCGAGCGCTCACGAAGCCCTCCTTGCGGCCGCCCTGCTAGAGGCACGCCGGCGCGCAGTTCCAGCTCCAGTAGCTTCGGCGGCAGCGCGCCGGGTCCGGCGAGGCGGCGGCGCCAGCTCCCGCTCAAGGCTGCGACGCAAGGCTTCCATGAGGTTGGCCGTCGGTCGTGGCCTGGGGGCTTCCGGAATGTGAATGGGCTGGCCAGCGCGTTTTGCCTCGATAAGCTCCTTGAGCGCCAGCTCGTAGCGATCCTCGAATTTGCTCGGGTCGAAATGCGCTGATTTGCGCTCAATAATATCCTTGGCGATCGCCAGCATTTCCTCGGGCAGCTCCATATCGGGAATGGTGTCGAAATACGCTGCCTCGTTGCGCACCTCGTTGGCGTTCCGCAGCGTCGTGGCAAGGAGACCTTTGCCGCGTGGCTCGATCAGCAGCAGGCGCTCACGTCGCGACATGACGATGCGCGCGATCCCTGCCATCTGCTTCTCACGCATCGCTTCGCGGATAACGAGAAATGCATCCTCTCCGACCTTGCCGTCAGGGGCTAAGTAGTAGGGCGCATCGAGATAGATTCCGTCGACCTCGTCTCGGGGCACGAAATTGTCGATGTCGATTGTGTGGGTGCTTTCAATCTTAACAGCGTCGATCTCTTCGTCCTCGATGAACACATAGCTGTTCTTGCTGATCTCGTATCCGCGGACGCGGTCCTCCGGCTCGACAGGCTCACCTGTTTCGCTATCCACGACGAGGTATCGCGTCCGATCTCCCGTTTTGCGGTTCATGATGTGGAAGGAAATCCGCTGGCGGGTGCTTGTGGCAGGATAAAGGGCGACGGGGCACGACACGAGCGAAAGCTTGAGGAACCCTTTCCAAGTCGGTCTCGGCATTTGGCGATCTCCTGGCGTAATTGGTTTGGTGCGCCGGAGTCACCGCCCATTTTCGGGCTACAGGACGCAACGCCCCAACGTCGTGTTAGTCTTTCTGGTCCGGCGGTGATTTCCCGGGCTCGCCAGTGGGGTCTCGTTCGGGACCACCTGGCTGGCGCGTCGGATCGATCTGTGGCGGAACTGGGCTTGGTTCCGGCACCCGGCCTGGTAGGTCGCGTGGCTTTGGCGGATTGGGCTTTGGCTGTGGCAACGCCTATCTCCATGAGTATTTATCCGGCCCAACTTTCGCGCTGCCACCCCAAGCGCTTTCAGCGTGACCGGCGTTCACCGCCTTTGCGTCCAGCCTCCGCTGCGAGAACGCGGTTCTGTGAGAAGCTCCGCTTTTCCGGAGGTACGCTTTCGCCACCCTTGCGACCGGCGTGCGCGGCCAGCTGCGGGTTTTGGGAAAAACTCCGCTTTTCGGGGGGTACGCTTTCGCCGCCTTTGCGCCCCGCATCCGCAGCCAATTGGGGGTTTTGTGAGAAGCTTCGTTTCTCCGGTGGAACGCTAGCGCCGCCTTTGCGACCGGCCAGGGCGGCCAGCTGCGGGTTCTGAGCGAAGCTGCGTTTGGCGGCCGGAACGCTCTCGCCGCCCTTACGCGCGATATCGCGCTGTCGCGCAGGGTCCATCGAGGCAAAGCCGCGCTCCGAGGCTTGCGATTGTTCCTTCGTTTCGGCCATGGAAGATGCCTCCAGGCGATAATTCGCTTAAGGGAAGAACCGCCGCCGTAATCCGTGGTTCCGTTTTATTCCAGCTTGAGCGTTACCTTGGGCAACGGGTCGGTCGGCCAGGAACCTTCCTAAGAGCGGCCCAGGCTTGAAGTTGGCATCTTGAACGAGAACTGAGGCTGAGCCCAAAGTTGCTAAGGGAACGTCGGCGCTGGGTGGGCGTTGCCTCCGAAAGCTCGCGGAAAAGAGTTGCCGATGAAGGTCAAGGAAAAGACGCCAGCCGACCGGCCGAAGCGCTCCAACAAGGATCTGAAAAAAGAAGAGGAGCAGCGGCGCAAAAAGAAGCAACAAGAAGACGCAGAAACCACCACTCCAGGGCGCACAGGTCCGTACGACGATCCTCACCGCCGGCCCGCATGAAGCTGTCGGGCACGGCGAAATAAGATCGTACGTCCCGACGCTATTTGCGCGACATCAAAAAGCCGAGAAGCAAGCCGAGACCGGCAGCGAAGGCAACCGAAGCTGTTGGGTGTCGGGCAACAACCGTCTCGAGCTCCCGCGCCACCGGCTTCATGCTGTCGCGCACAGAGTTACTGACGGTCTGGGCAAGCTTGGCAACGTCAGCCTTCAAATGTTCGATTTCAGCCTGATAATCGGCCGCACGATCATCAATCCGCTCGCTTGCCCGAACACTTTCAGATGTGCCCGAGGCGGGGGATACGGGCTCTCGCATATAAGGCTCTGCCATTGCTTCTCACCAAATCACGTGTGTGGTTACCAAGACTATCCTTGCTAACGAGCGTTCGGCTGGTTGGTTCCGTTCACGGCCGAACGCTGGGCGGGCACGCAGCGATCATCCGGCGGGACATCTTACTACCTTTGCTCACGACCCTCTGGTCGTTGTTCCGATGTCACTTCCAGCTCACGGTTCTGCAAGCGCGCGTATGTCAGGACCACTGCCAGGACCACTACGAGGCTCCAAAACAGAAGCCCCGTTGCGTTTCCCGTGGCGCCACCGAAGCCCAACAGGGTCAACAAAATGACCGCAACGAGAAATGCCACCAGTCCCGCAAAAAGTCTCCGAGGTCCCACAGCATCACCCAATGAGGACCTGCGGCGGCCAAGAAAAAAACGGCCATTCAAGTCAGCGATGCGAGTACACCGGGCTGCAGGACACTTGCCTGCGTGCCCTTCCGCTTATCGGCCCTGCCTAACCTCTCTGACGCCGGTTCCTCCTCAAGCTCAAAACGAGTTTCTCAGGTCCGCCGCAGGTTCAATTTTTCGAAAAAACTTCGTTATTGCCGTTAAAACCAGGGCCTCTTCGATCCGTTCCTCGACATAGAGGGCGGAACGAAACTTAGCCATCGCCTGCCGCCGCTGTCGGTGCGGTGCTCGACCTTGACCTCAAGCAGACCGGTGCTTGAGGCGAGATCGGAATTATAAGGGAAGTGGCCCGGCAGCTTACGTCCGCAGGCGCAGCCGGGCGTATTCGGTTTCGGTCATGCCGTAGGTCCAAGCCACCGCCTCACGCGGCGTGCGGACATTCGGCGGCACTTGAAGGAAAAAGTGCTTGTAAGTTCCGTCGGGCTCGGGTGTGCCGTTCACGACCTCCACGGCAGCCCACGCATCGTTGTTCCACCACTGCTTCCGCCACAGGATGCCGGTCTCATCCCGCGCGACCGGGATAGCACCGCCACTGGCCACGTATTGAGCCGGTGTCATGATCTCGATCATGCAGCGGCGCAGCAGGAAGTCCGGGTGTCGATCGATGAAGGACGGCGTAATCAGATTCGGCTGTTCGATCATCCAGTCCGGCACCTGTATGCCCTTCCACATGTAGATCGACAGCCCATCCCGATACTTCAGGGCAGGGCCTTCCCGGCTGTGGAGGCGCGCCTTGTCGTCGACCTTGAGGATGCACGGCCGCTCACCCAACCAGCAGACGTGCTCATGCGGCACGATCCAGCCGGAGTTCTTGGCAATCGTCAGAACGCCTTCCAAAGCGTCTGCGTCGGCACAGCCGCACAGCGACGCGAGGTAGTCGCATGCTGCCAGCCAAGCAAAGTCAGGGTGCCCCCAACCGCTGTCCCGGAAACGGGGAGTCCTACGGAACCGCCACCCTTCCTTCAGGCGGGCCCAGAAGCGCGGGCGGGCATCCTCCACCGCGGCGTGAACAACCTCGTTGACGGCGAGGCTGGTTGCCGCAGGCAACCGGGTACCGTTGATGACGGTGTGTCGCACCCCGAGACTGACTCGGGATTCCGCATACGTGATGACGCGGGCGAGGGGGTGGTCGTAGATCTCACGTTTGACGCTGGCGCCAATAACGGCACGGTTCGTATTGCGCCATTCGTTGGCAAACTCCAGCGGCCCCTCGCACCACACGATCTTGGGAGCCGCCAAGCCGGCGCTACGGTAGGCTCTACGCACCCCTTCTTCGGCAGCCTCGCGTTCCGCGGGCTGCGTTTGTAGCCCAATTGCAGCCCAGCGGCTCCGATACTCTGCGACTTCTTGGATTTGGAGCGGCGAAAGCCGCTCCAGACGGGTACGCTGATTAGTCGGCGACAACACGGGCGTCCTTAGGCTCCAGCTCACGTTGACGACGGACACGGTAAGTTCCTTTCGGCAACGTCAAAGGCGCATGCTCCTGGTGTTGAATGCGTGCGGCTGGACCTTCGACCTTGACGTGGCCAACGTAAAGTCCACCGGGGATGTCCCTCGCCAGACTGTCATCGCGGAACATGGTGACCCGGCCGTAAATCGAGTGATGGTGCCCGGTCAACTCGCCTTCAGCCAACACGATCGACCCGTCGGGATTAGCCGCAGCCAGGGTGCCGGAAGGCTGCAGATCATCGACGCGCTCGATCAATAAATCGCCTTGTGCGTATAGATCTCTCATCGTAGGGCTCCCAGTTTCCTGTTGGCTGCAGGATCAACCGAAAAGGTTATCTAAGGTTCCCAGCCCGAGCAGAGATGATTAACCGTGCTCGGCCGACCTGCAATGCACGCAAAACAGGGGGCGCCGAGGGAGGGCGCCCCCTGCACCGACCACATCTCTCGCCACGGGGGGGGGGCGTAGGGAGTTCGTTGATGCGGTCGCAAACCCATAACGCGAAGTTTGCCAACCGGTTCCGGGTTTCTGCTGATTTTTTCTCTACACTTACGATTTTATGCTTTACGGGCTTGGCTGAGCATGCTGGCGCCTGCTCCTTCGAGGCTCCGCGGCAACCTCTGGCGTGGACGGGAGCTTAGCCTCACGCGAAATTGATCTAAGTGGCCAATGACATTCAATATTTCCCGCACCTTTGTTTCCCGTAGAGCAATTCTAATTTGGCGATTGCGAAAGACCGTTTCTATACGCCACCGCGCTGGCTTGAGAAGAAACTTCCAAGCAGGAAGGCGCTCGCTAAAGGTGCAACTGGATCAGATTGGGGCGGTGAATTGAAAAGCCGACAGGGCAGCCAAGACCCTGCCGGCCGATGAGTCCGCTAGCTCCGTAAATGCTGGAAGGACTGCGGACTACGTTGACAAGCCGACATGAACTCTTGGCGAGTCACCCGCTGCTCCGTCTGCTTCTGCGGTGCACCGCCAGCGCCGGTGCCGGTTCGACCTTGCGCTGTTTGCATTGCCTGTTGCAAGCGCTGAGCCTGCTGACCCGTGACAAAGCCCTGGTTCTGGGTATCCGCGCTCTCCCAAATGTCCTCGCACATTTGCTGCGCTTGCTGGGGCTGCATCTGTTGGGTCTGGGCTTGCGCGGTCAGCGCAAGACCAAAAAAGGCAGCCGCCGCGATTTCGAGCATTCGCATCGGATGATCTCCTTGGTCGGTTTCGCTACCCAACCTGCCTCGGCAGTCTGGGATGGAGCTGCAACGCGGCGTTAAGAATTTCTGTTCCCCTTGTTCTCGTTCTGTTTCGGCGGTTATTGGATGAACTGGATGTGATACGCTGTTGGGCATTCTGCCTTGGCTTCAGCTCATAGTTTTCGAGAAAAGCCAATGACTTGAGACCGAGCCGAACTGCTGGAGAGGTATCGGCAGGCAGCCTATTGCTTCACCGCTAGAAGGCTGGATCGAATGCGATGATGGGGGCGATTGTCAGCCGTGGATGCCGTACTACCAGTCATGATCCATGCAAAGGCAAGTGGTGTGCGAATGACGGAAACGTCTCATTTTATCTTATCGCCCCCGCTTTGCGGGGCGGATGCTTCGCCCGATGAGCAAGAACGGATCAAGCCAGCCATAATCATCCAATTAAGAGCACTCAAAATTCAGGGGGAATAATGCCTTACTCTGACTATCGCCCGGACCTGATGGGATCAGCGCGGCTGGAGCCGTCCGGCAGTTTCGAGGCCGGCTCGATGCAGTCGTTCACGCTGGTGTACACGGCTGGAACATTCGGCATCGATGACACCGGATCGATCAAGATCGGCTTCCGGTTTGCCACCGATTTCGGCCCCGTGCAGTTCGATGATCCCAAAGGGCCGGGCTACACGACCGTCGAAGCCTCGAACGGTGCGACGCTCGAGGCGAAATGGGAGTTCAAGCGCAACATTCGCCCCTGGAGCCGCTCGCTCTACATCGGCGTGGTCAAAGATTTCCTGCGGCCGGGCGACACCATCACGGTGCGCTTTGGCGACCGACGGTTCGGCTCGCCTGGTATTCGGCTGCAGACCTATTGCGAAAGCGAGTTCGAGTTTCGGGTCTTCGTCGATCCCATCGCGACCTATGACTATGTGCCGCTGCCCAATAGCCCCAAGATCGCTATTGTTCCCGGGCCGGCGGTCACCTGGCACGCGCTGCTGCCCACCATGGTCCGCGCTGGGGAGAATTTCCGCCTTGCGGTGAAGGCCAACGATGCCTGGGGCAATGCCTCGAACCAGCTCAGCGGCCGACTGACGCTCGTTCCGAGCCGTCGCGTCGTCGGCCTACCGGAGACGATCACCTGCGAGCCGGGTGCCTTCGCTGCTTTGGTGGAGCAGCTACGCATTGATGAGCCGGGCGACCTGGTGATCTCGGTGCGGGATGAGAATGGCCGCGAGCTATGCCAATCCAACCCGCTGCGTATCGTAGACAGCCAAGCACCGTGGGTTCACTTCTGGGGCGACACGCACGGCCAGTCCAACGAGACGCTCGGCACGAATTCGGCGCGCGAGTATTTCCTCTTCGGGCGCGACAAGGCCTTCCTCGACGTGATGAGCCACCAGGGCAACGACTTCCAGATCACGCAGGAGTTTTGGCGCGAGCTTAACAAGCTCACCGCGGAGTTCGACGAGCCGGGCCGGTTTGTTTGCATTCCCGGTTACGAGTGGTCGGCGAATACTGCCGTCGGCGGCGATCGTAATGTCCACTACCGGCACGAAGGCGAGACCATCCATCGGTCATCACACGCCCAACTCACGGATGCGGCCGAAATGGCCGACGAAGCCGCCGACGCGCACAATGCCCATCAGCTTTTCGAGAAGCTGGCGGGGAAGGACTGCGTCGTCCTTGCACACGTCGGCGGACGCTATGCCGATATCAAGCAGGCCCACGACGGGCGGCTTGAGACTTCGGTGGAGGTGCATTCCGCGTGGGGCACATTCGAGTGGCTCCTGCGGGATGCGTTCGAGAAGAATTACCGCGTCGGGGTGGTCTGCAATTCGGATGGCCACAAGGGCCGCCCAGGCGCAGATTTTCCCGGTGCCTCGTTTTTCGGGGCCACCGGGGGCCTGACCTGCTACCTTGCGCCGCGCCTCGACCGCGACGCCATCTTCGAGGCTCTGCGTCGCCGCCACCATTACGGCACGACGGGCAACCGGATGCTGCTCAGCGTCGAGGCCCACCTGCCGAGCTCGGGCACCCTGTATTTGCGTGATCCCGCCGTATTCGACGCCCCCGAAACGCGCGAGGTGGACAAGGTCATAATGGGCGACATTGCTGCCGTTCACGACGATGAGGTGGTGCTCGAAGTCGAGGCGGTGGGCTCGGCGTCTATCGAGCGTATCGATGTTTTCGAAAGTTTCGATCTGATCGAAACGGTCCGTCCCTATGGGCTGAACGAGCTCGGGGCCCGAATTCGGGTCATTTGGGAAGGCGCCGAATATCGGGGGCGGGCCCGCACGTCCGTATGGGATGGCGCCCTCACCATCACCGATAACCAAATTCTTCGCGCGGCAGTCATTAACAACTGGAACCTCGACCGCGGGATTCAAAGCCAGGATGAGCGCCAAATCACCTGGAAGGCGGTGACAACAGGCAATTTCGGGGGACTGGATCTTTGGCTGGCCGATCCAACGGCGGGGCGGATCAAGGTCGAAACGCGTCACGTGCGGCAGGAAATACCGGTTGGGGAGATCGGCCTCGAGGATATCGTAGCCGAGGCGGGTGGTCTGGAGCGCCGCATGCGCTTTTACCGGCTGCCAGCAACGATGAAGGAGACGCGCGTCACCCTGCGGA
>NICF_comb_assmDRAFT_10003601_pt1 | contig 11143 bp, 11 predicted proteins | sample NewIslPassag4_SG_FD_11279 | JGI IMG/M metagenome (IMG submission 11279) | reverse complement strand
CCCCGCCGCACCGCCTCAGGCACCTCGGGGCGGGGCGGGTCCAGCAGGAGGACGAAGCCCAGAAAACGAAGCCCTTCCTCCCTCTGTCCCTCCCCGAAGGCCAAGGCCAAGACCCGGTAGCCCTCCCGGGCGTAGGCCTCGGCCTCTCCGAGAAGCCGCCGCTTCTCCTCCTCGGACAGGTCCAGGCGGGGAACGAGGGCCTCCGGGGCCCCCTTGAGGAAGCTCCCCAGAGGGGTGGTGACCCGCATGAACTTCCAGGCGCTGTCAAAGGGGCGCTCGGAAAGGCGGGGGTACGCCTTTCTCAGCGCCTCCACGTCCAAGCCCCGCGCACGGGCGTGGCGGAGGAGGCCGAGCTCCAGAGGATCCCCCGCCCCTGTGGCGGGATCGGCGTCGTTGCAGAGGACCATGGCGAGGAGGGCCCCCTCGAGGTCGGGCCCCACCACCCGCTCCACCTCCATGCGGTTCTCCGTGAGGGTGCCCGTTTTGTCGGTGGCGATGACGGTGACGCTTCCCAAGGCCTCCACCGCCGAAAGACGCCGCACCACCGCCTTGCGCCGGGCCATCCTTTCCACCCCCAGGGCCAAGGCCAGGGTGAGGATGGCGGGAAGCCCCTCGGGCACGGCCGCTACCGCCAAGGCCACGGCGAAGAGGAGCACCTTGGCGGAAAACCCCTCCACCAGGAAGCCCAAGAGGGCGAGGAGGAAAGCGAGGAGGAAAACCCAGCGGGCCACCCGGCGGCCAAAGGTCTCCAGGCGTTTTTCCAGAGGGGTTCTCTCCTCCTCCATCCCCGCAAGGAGGTGGGCGATGCGCCCCATGGCGCTTCTCAAGCCTGTGCGCCTCACCTCCATCAGGGCCCTTCCCCGCACCACCAAGGTGCCGGCGAAGACCTCCTCCCCTACCCCCTTCTCCACAGGGACGCTCTCCCCGGTAAGGACGCTCTCGTCCACCAAAAGGCCGCTCCCTTCCAGGAGGACGCCGTCTGCGGGGACGCGGTCGCCGGCCTCGAGGCGCACCACGTCCCCAGGGACGAGCCCGCGGGCGGAAAGGCGCTGAAACCTTCCGTCCCTCAAAACCCAGGCGGAAGGCTCGGCCAGGGCCTTGAGGCGCTTCAAGGCCTCTTCGGAGCGCTTTTCTTGGAAGGCGCCGAGGAGCGCGTTGAGGAGGAGGATGGCCAGGATGGCCACGGCCTCCAACGGCGCGCCCCGTCCTCCTTCGTAGAGCCAGAGAGAAAACTCCAGGGCAAAGGCAAAAAGCAGGAGGTAGACGAGCGGATTTTGAAGCTGGCGCAGGGCCTTGCGCCAAAAAGGCGGAGGAGGGCGCTCGGGCAAGGCGTTTGGCCCGTGGACCTTAAGCCTTTTCTCCGCCTCTTCCGAAGTGAGGCCAAGCATCGTCCTTAGCCTACACCAAGGCCTTCGGGACCTATGCCCCCCCGGAGAAGCGCCTCCACCACCCGCAGGAAGGCCTGGGCCTCAAAGGGCTTGCCCAGGAAGGCCTGGGCCCCGGCCTCGAGGGCCCGGCGCTGGCTTTCCCGGGAGACGCTGGCCGAGACGGCGAGGACCGGCGGCCCCGCCTCCTCCCGGATGCGGCGGATCACCTCCTCCCCGGGGATCCCGGGCATGACGAGGTCGCAGACCACGAGGTCAAACCCTTCGGCCAGGCGACCCAGGCCAGCCTCCCCGTTCGGGGCCCAGACCACCTCGTGCCCTGCCCGCTCCAGAAAGCGGCGGAGCATGTGCCCCACCAAAGGCTCGTCCTCAATCACCAGGATGCGGGCCATATAGGGGCAGGATAACCCGGAAGAGGCTCCCCTTTCCCTCCTCGCTCTCCCCCTCTATCCGCCCCCCGTGGGCCTCCACGATGTGCTTGGAGATGAAGAGGCCAAGCCCGGTGCCCGCCACGCCCCGAACCCCGGGATGCCTCGCCCGGGCGTAGCGTTGGAAGAGCCTGGGGATCTCCTCCTTGGGGATCCCGGGCCCGGTGTCCTGGACCTCCACCCACCCCTCCTCCCCCCGCACCCCGGCCCAAAGCCGCACCGAACCCCCAGGGGGCGTGAACTTGAAGGCGTTGGCGAGGAGGTTGCCCACCACCTGGACAATCCGGTCCGGGTCCACCTCCATCAGGGGAAGCTCCTCCACCTCCACCCGGAAGTCCACCCCGGAAAGCCGGGCCACCCCCTGGAAGCTCCGCGCCAGGTCCAGAAGCAGGGGCTTGAGGTGGACGGGGCGGCGGGAGACCTCAAACCGGCCCGCCTCGAGGCGGCTCGTGTCCAGGAGGTTGTCCACCATGTTCTTGAGGCGGAAGGCGCTCTCCAGAATGAGCTCCACCGACTCCTGGGCCTCCGGAGGAAGGGGTTCTTGGCGCAAAAGCTCCGCCAGGCCCTGGATGGCCGCGAGGGGCGTCCTGAGCTCGTGGGAGACGGCGGCGAGGAACTCCCCCTTGAGCCTTTCCGCCTCGAGCCTGGGCCGGAGGTCGCGCACGTTCACCACCACTCCCCCGACCCTCGGATCCTTTAGGAGGTTCCGCCCCCAGGCCTCCACGGGGATGGGGGTGCCGTCTTTGTGAAGGAGCCGGAACTCCCCCCGGAGCGTCGCCTCGGGTCTGGCGAGGAGCTCCTGGAAGAGGGCGCGGGCCCGCTCCTGGTCCTCGGGGTGGACGAAGGTCAAGGCGTTGAGGGCGGCACGGCGGTACCCCTCGGGGTCGTAGCCGAGGACGCTGCGAACGCTCGGGCTCACGAAGCGGATGCGGGCCTCCTCGTCCAGCACGTAGACCACGTCCTGGGAGTGCTCAAGGAGGGCCCGAAGCCGCTCCTCCTCCGCCTCCAAATAGGCAAGCAGCCGGGCCTTCTCCAGGACCAAGGCGAGGAGAAGCCCCACCTGGGCGAGCCTCCCTTCCCACCCCGAGGCCCAGCGCCGCGGCCGCCTATATCCGAGGAGGAGCCCCCCTTTGAACCCCTGGGCCCGGAAGGGGATCACGAGGGCGCTTCTTAGCCCCCAGGCCTCCGCCAAAGCGCAGCTCCCCTCCAGGGTCTCCAGGACGAGGGGCTTCCCCTCCTCCAGGGCCCGCTCCAGGAGGTTGGGCCGGGGAAGAGGACCCTCCAAAGGCCTGGTGGCGTAAAGCAGCCTGAGCTCCGCCTCGGCCATGCCCACCAGGGCCTCCTCGGCCCCGAAGAGGGCCTGGAGGCGGCGGGCGATGGCCGCGGCCAGGGCCTCGAGGCCGGACGCGGACAAGGCCTCCTGGGCCAGGTCCACCAGGGCCTGGGTGAAGGCGGCCTGCTCCCTGAGGGCCCGCTCCATCCGGACCCGCTCGGTGATCTCGTGCAAGACCAAAACCCGCATCTCCCCCAGGCGGCGCCCCCGGACGCTGTAGGCCCGCCCCCCGAGGCGCACCTCCGTGCGCCCCCCCTCCAGGGCCGGGGCCAGGGCGGCGGGCAGGTCGCCAAGCCCCACCTCGGCCCCCACGCCGAGGATCTCCCGGGCCCGGGTGTTGGCGAAGCCCCGCTCCCCCAAGAGGACCACCACCCCGTCGGGAAGCTCCTCCAGCACCTCGGAAAGCCGCTTCCTCTCGGCGGCCAGGGCCAGGGAGAGGGCCGTCCTTTCCCGGTAAAGCTGGGCGTTCCGCAAGGCGACCCCCGCCACCCCGGCGAGGAGCTCCACGTACTCCACCTCCTCCTCCGTCACGGGAGGCCCTCCCGGGCCGTGGTCCACGGCCACGCACCCCAACGCCTCCTCCTCCACGAGGACGGGCACGTAGGCCACGCTGGCGCCCACGCCCTCCGCCAGGTGGGGGGGAAGGGCCTCCCGGGGGACGATCCGCGTCCGCCGCTCCCGCACCGCCTGGGCCATGGGGTCCGGGGAGGTGGCCACGGGCAAACGGATCCGGCTCCGCCCCTCGGTCCAGTAGAGGTCCTCCCCCCGGCGGGTCAGGTGCCCCACGAGCGCCCCCTCCCGCACCAAGGCCACCGTGACCCGGTAGAAGCCCAGGCGCTCCTTCAGGATCCCCGCGAGGACGGCCATCACCGCGTCGGGCTCCAGGGCCCGGGCGAGCTCCCGGGACGCGGCGCTCACGTGGGCCAGGCGCTCCGCGTGCTGGGAAAGCCGCCTGAGCGCCGCGTCCCGCTCCTTGAGCAAGGCGCCGTTTTGAGGGCCAAGGCGGTGAGCTGGGCGAGGAGGGGCAGAAGGGGCTGCAAGCGGGAGGGCACCCGTTCCAGGGTAAGCACCCCCAGGGGGCGGAACCGGGGGCAGGAGGGGCAGATGAGGGCCCGGGTCTCCTGCGTGGCCCGGGGACGCTCCCGGCAACGCCTTTCGGGGTCGGCCCAGCAGAAGGCCTCCTCCTCCCCCACCACGGGAAGGAGCCACTCCTCTCCCCGCCTAAGGGGCCCCTCGGCGAAGAAGGCCTCCTGCACCGGGCCTTTGGCGTGGAGGGGCAGGGCCACGGAGGAGACGGTATAGCGGCGCCCCCGCCCCGAGGCCACCTCCCCCACCAGTTCCCGGCTTTCCGGGCGGTAGAGGAAGAGGGCCGCCCGCTCCACCCCTTCCTCCGTGGCCACCTCCAGGAAGTTGCGGAGGATCTCGGTGGGCTCGAGGTCCCCGAGAAGAGCCCGCTGGAAACGGGCGAGCACGGCCGTTTCCGCGCGAGAGGCCATCTGAGGCCAATGGTAGCATAGGGCCGGGGTTGCCAGGGGCTTCCAAAAATCTTAGACTCGGTCAAAGGGGGAGCCCCCGGCGGAAGGAGGTCCGGGATGCCCATAGACTTCAGCCTCACGGAGGAGCAAAAGCAGCTGCAGGCCCTGGCCCGGCGCTTCGCCAAGGAGGTCATCCTCCCCGTGGCCCGGGAGTACGACGAGAAGGAGGAGGTCCCCTGGCCCGTGATTGAGAAGCTCCACGAGGTGGGCCTCCTGAACGCCATCATCCCGGAGGAGTACGGGGGGATGGGGCTCAAGATGCTGGACGAGGTCATCGTGGGGGAGGAGCTGGCCTACGCCTGCATGGGCATTTACACCATCCCCATGGCGAGCGACCTGGGCATCACTCCGGTGCTCCTCGCGGGCACCCACGAGCAGAAAGAGCGCTTCCTGAGGCCCCTCACAGAGAAGCCCGCCCTCGCCGCTTTCGCCTTAAGCGAGCCCGGAAACGGCTCGGACGCCGCCGCCTTGAAGACCAGGGCCATTCGCCAGGGCGACCACTACGTCCTGAACGGCACCAAGATGTGGATCTCTAACGGGGGAGAGGCGGAGTGGGTGGTGGTCTTCGCCACGGTGAACCCCGAACTCCGCCACAAGGGGGTGGTGGCCCTGGTGGTGGAAAAGGGCACCCCTGGCTTCAAGGCCATCAAGATCCACGGGAAGATGGGGCAAAGGGCCAGCGGCACCTACGAGCTCGTCTTTGAGGACGTGAAGGTCCCGTGGAAAACCGCCTGGGCGAGGAGGGGGAGGGCTTTAAGATCGCCATGCAGACCCTGAACAAGACCCGGATCCCCGTGGCCGCGGGCAGCGTAGGCGTGGCGAGGCGGGCCCTGGACGAGGCCAGGAAGTACGCCAAGGAGCGGCAGGCCTTCGGCCAGCCCATCGCCAACTTCCAGGCCATCCAGTTCAAGCTCGCCGACATGCTTATCGGCATTGAGACCGCCCGCATGTACACCTACTACGCCGCCTGGCTCGCGGACCAAGGCCTTCCCCACGCCCACGCCAGCGCCATCGCCAAGGCCTACGCCTCCGAGATCGCCTTTGAGGCGGCCAACCAGGCCATCCAGATCCACGGCGGCTACGGCTACGTGCGGGAGTTCCCCGTGGAAAAGCTTCTCAGGGACGTGAAGCTCAACCAGATCTACGAGGGGACCAACGAGATCCAGAGGCTCATCATCGCCAGGCACATCCTGGCGGAGTGAGGAGGTGAGGAATGAAGTTCGTAGCGGTCATCCGGCAGGTGCCCGACGGCGAGAGCAAGCTTAAGATCCAGGGGGATCGCGTGGACCTCTCCGGGGCCACGATGATCCTGGACCAGATGGACGAGTACGCGGTGGAGGAGGCCATCCGCCTCAAGGAGAAGCACGGAGGGGAGGCCATCGTGGTGGGCTTCGGCCCCGAGCGCACCGAGGAGGCCATCCGCACCGCCTTGGCCATGGGGATGGACCGCGGGGTCCACGTGGTCTACGAAGGCTTTGCCGACCCCGTGGCCGTGGCCGAGGCCCTGGTGGAGGTGCTCAAGGAGGAGGCCCCCACCCTGGTCCTCACCGGGGGGCAGCAGGCGGACTGGGATAGCCAAGCCCTGGGCGGCACCCTGGCGGAGGCCCTGGGGGTACCGGTGGTGGCCTGGACCACGGCGCTGGAGCTGGAAGGGGAAACGCCAAGGCCAAGCACGACCTGGACGAGGGGGCGGAGTGGGTGCGGGTGCGCCTCCCCGCCGTCTTCACCACGCAGCAGGGCCTGAACGAGCCCCGCTACCCCACCCTGCCCGGGATCATGAAGGCCAAGAAGAAGGAGATCCGGAAGGTCCAGGCGAGCCTTACCCCCAAGGTCACCCTGATTTCCGAGGAGATCCAGGAGAAGTCCAGGCTCGGCAAGATCCTGGACGGCAAGGACCCGGTGCAGGCGGCCGAAGAGCTCGTGCGGCTCCTCCACGAGGAGGCCAAGGTCATCTAGGAGGTGCCTATGGTGCTCGTAGTCTTGGACCACGACGGAAACCGGCTCAAGAAGGGAAGCCTCGAGGCCCTCACCCGGGCCCGGGACCTGGCCCAGGCCCTGGGGGAGAAGGTGGCCGGGGTGCTCCTCGCCGAGGAGAAGGCCCCCGTGGAAGAGGCCCGCAAATACGTGGAGGTTCTCTACACCGCCACCCTAGGCCCCTACACCGCCGAGAAGTGGGCGGCCGGGGTGCTTAAGGCCGCCGAGGCCAGTGGGGCCAAGGCGGTGGTGGCCCCCTCCTCCAGGCAGAGCCGGGCCTACTTGGGCCGGGTGGCCTACGCTTTAAGAGCGGGGCTTCTTGAGGACACCCTCGAGTCCCGCGCGGAAGGCGGCGAGGTCCACGCCACCCGCTACGCCTACCTGAACCGGGTGACCCAAAAGGTGAAGGCCGCCCTCCCCGTGGTCCTCACGGTGAAGCCCAACACCACCCCCTTGGCCGAGCCCCTTCCGGGGGAGGCCGAGGTGGTGGCCCTAAGCGTGCCCGAGGTGCCCACGGTGGAGGTCCTGGAGCGCCTCCAGGAGGAGAAAAAGGGCGTCTCCCTCACCGAGGCGGACGTGGTGGTCACGGGGGGCCGGGGCATGGGCAGCCCCGAGGCCTTCAAGCTGGTGGAGGAGCTCGCCGCCCTCCTCGGGGGCGCGGTGGGGGCCACGCGGGCGGTGGTGGACGCGGGCTGGCGCCCCTACAGCGAACAGGTGGGCCAGACGGGCAAGACCGTCCAGCCCTCCCTCTACATCGCCCTGGGGGTCTCCGGGGCCGTGCAGCACCTCGCGGGCATGAACAAGAGCAAGTACATCGTGGCCGTGAACAAGGACCCCGAGGCCCCCATCTTCAAGCACGCCGACTACGGCATCGTGGGGGACGTGCACCAGGTGCTTCCCGCCCTGATTGAAGCGGTGAAAAAGCTTAAGGACTAAGCGGCCGCACGGTAGCTTCGCAACGTTAGGAAGAAGCCCCCGGCCCTTTGGGCGGGGGGCTTCCTTTTCCCTTCGGGCAGGCTCACTCCTTCCTTGGCTCCTCCGGGGGAGGGGGCGGTGCTCCCTCGTCCAGCATACGGGCCTCCTCCACCCCTTCAGGGGAGGCGGCCTGGCTTGGGCTTTTTTCCTCGGCCTTTTCGGGAGCCTCTTTGCGCTTTTCGGGGGCGCGGAGAAGCCTGAGGAAGAGGTAGAGGAGGAGAAGGAGGACAAGCACCCCCACCACGTAAGGCCAGGCGGGTGGCGCCGGCACCTCAGGAGCCGGGGGCGGGGAAAGAGGTTCGGCGGGGGCGCGGAAGACCTCCTCCTCCAGCCGGGCCACCCGCCCGGAAAGGGCCTTGAGGGCCTCCTCCTGGCCCTGGACCTGGGCCTCGAGGGCGGCCACCCTGGCCTGAAGATTTTGGTAAGCCGTGTAGGCCTGGTACCCCAAAAACACGAGGACCGCCACCAGGACCAGCGCCAGCACCGCAGGAAGCCACCTTCTCATGCTTCACCTCCTTTCCGGGATAGGCCCAAGGTTTTCCGGCCTTCCCCGGCCATTGTATCATGCCCTGGACTATGGCCGATAACGCGCGGCTCATCCTGGACGAGCTTCTGGCGGAGCTTGAGGAGAGGAGACGGCGGGTCCTCCAGGGAGGCGGGGAGGAACGCATCAAAAAGCAACACCAGCAGGGCAAGCTCACCGCAAGGGAGCGGATAGACCTCCTCCTGGACCCAGGAAGCTTCGTAGAGCTCATGCCCTTCGCCGAGCACCTGGAAACCGGGCTCATGGAGGGGATAGAGGCCCCCGCGGACGGCGTGGTGACGGGCTACGGGACCATCGGGGGGAGGCTCGTCTTCGTCTTCAGCCAGGACTTCACGGTCTTGGGGGGCTCCCTGGGCAAGATGCACGGCCGCAAGATCGCAAGCCTCATGGACCTCGCGGCCAAGGTGGGGGCCCCCATCGTCGGCCTGAACGACTCCGCCGGGGCCCGGATCCAAGAAGGGGTGGATAGCCTCTCGGGCTACGGGGAGGTTTTCTACCGGAACGCCATCTACTCCGGGGTCGTCCCCCAGATCTCCGCCATCCTGGGGCCTTGTGCCGGGGGCGCCGTCTACAGCCCCGCCATGACCGACTTCATCCTCATGAGCCGGGGCACGAGCTACATGTTCATCACCGGGCCCGAGGTGATCAAGAGCGTCACCAAGGAGGAGGTGACCTTTGAGGAGCTCGGGGGGGCCGACGTCCACATGGAAAAAAGCGGGGTGGCCCACCTGGAGGGGAAGGACGACAAGGAGGTCCTGGAGCTCATCAAGAAGCTCCTCTCTTACCTGCCCCAAAACAGCCGGGAAAAGCCCCCGGTGTTGGAGCCTAAGGACGACCCCTTCCGCCCCACCCCGGAGCTTCTGGAGATCGTCCACCCCGACGCCCGCCGCCCCTACAACATGCACCAGGTGATCCGCACCCTTCTGGACGACGGGGAGTTCCTGGAGATCCAGCCCCGCTACGCCCGGAACATCATCGTGGGCCTGGGGCGGCTCGGAGGGTACCCCGTGGGGGTCATCGCCAACAACCCCCGCTTCATGGCCGGGGCCCTGGACATCAACGCCTCGGACAAGGCGGCCCGCTTCATCCGCACCATGGACGCCTTCAACATCCCCCTCCTCACCCTGGTGGACGTGACGGGCTTCCTGCCGGGCGTGGCCCAGGAGCACGGCGGGATCATCCGCCACGGGGCCAAGATGCTCTTTGCCTACGCCGAGGCCACGGTGCCCAAGATCACCCTCATCGCCCGCAAGGCCTACGGGGGGGCCTACCTCGCCATGAACTCCAAGGACATGGGGGCGGACGTGGTCCTGGCCTGGCCCACGGCGGCGGTGGCGGTGATGGGGGCGGAGGGGGCGGCGAACATCATCTACCGCAAGGAGATCCAGTCCTCCCAAAACCCCGAGGAGACCCGGAGGCGGAAGATTGAGGAGTACCGCCGGGCCTTTGACAACCCCTGGGTGGCGGCGGCCAGGGGGTACATTGACGACGTCATTGACCCCACCCACACCCGGCGCGTCCTCTACCAGCACCTGAAGATGCTTTGGGACAAGAAGGAGGAAAGGCCCTTCAAGAAGCACGACAACATCCCCCTGTGAGGTGGGTACCTTGGACCTCGAGGCCTTCGCCCGCGAACTCATCGCCTGCCGTCGCTGCCCCCGCCTGGTGGCCTACCGGGAGGAGGTGGGCCGGACCAAGCGCCGCGTCTACCGGGACTGGGACTACTGGGCCAAGCCCGTGCCCGGCTTTGGGGACCCCGGGGCCCGCCTCGTCCTCTTTGGCCTCGCCCCTGGGGCCCACGGCTCCAACCGCACGGGCCGCCCCTTCACCGGGGACGCCTCCGGGGCCTTCCTCTACCCCTTGCTCCATGAGGCGGGCCTCTCCAGCAAGCCGGAAAGCCTTCCCGGGGACGACCTCAGGCTTTTCGGCGTCTACCTCACCGCGGCGGTGCGGTGCGCCCCGCCCAAGAACAAGCCCACCCCCGAGGAGCTCCGCGCCTGCGCCCGCTGGACGGCGGTGGAGCTCGGCCTCCTCCCCGAGGTGCGGGTCTACGTGGCCCTGGGGAGGATCGCCCTCGAGGCCCTCCTCGCCCACTTCGGCCTGAGGAAGAGCGCCCACCCCTTCCGCCACGGGGCCCACTACCCCCTTCCCGGGGGAAGGCACCTCCTCGCGAGCTACCACGTCTCCCGGCAGAACACCCAGACGGGCAGGCTCACCCGGGAGATGTTCCTGGAGGTCCTCAAAGAGGCTAAACGCCTCGCCGGGCTTTGAGCCAGGAGAGGAGGTCCTCGTAGTCCAAGGTGTTGAGCACCCGCTCGGGGCCGATCCAGGCCCGTTGCGCCGTGCCCACGGCGAGCTCCATGAAGCGGAGGTGGTCGGTCTGGTGGGCGTCGGTGGAGAGGCTGATCCAAAGCCCCATCCCGTAGGCCATGCGGGCCAGGTCGTCGGGGAGGTCCATGCGGTCGTAGTAGCCGTCAATCTCCACCGCCACGCCCTTTTCCTTGGCCTTCTTAAAGACGGCCTCCCAGTCGGCCTCAATGGGGGCGCGGCGGCCCAAAAGCCTCGCCGTGGGGTGGGCGAGGACGTGGACGAAGGGGTTTTCCAGGGCCTTGAGGAGGCGCTTGGTCTGTTCGGCCTTGGGGAGGTTGAAGCGGGAGTGGACGGAGACCAAAACCAGGTCCAGCTCCCGCAAAACCCAGTCCGGGTAGTCCAGGGTCCCGTCCGGGTGGATGTCCACCTCAGCCCCCGCCAGGAGGTAGGGGGGCCCGTGGGTCTCGTTGAAGCGGCGGATGACCTCTATGCGCTTCAGGGCCTCCTCCGGGGAAGGCCCCCCCGCCACCCGCACCGCCGGGGAGTGGTCGGTGATGCCCAGGTACTGGTAGCCCAGGGCCTTGGCCGCCTCCCAAAGCTCCTCCAGGGTGTTTTGGCCATCGGAGTAGGTGGAGTGGACCTGGAGATCTCCTTTGATC
>NICF_comb_assmDRAFT_10003599_pt1 | contig 11144 bp, 9 predicted proteins | sample NewIslPassag4_SG_FD_11279 | JGI IMG/M metagenome (IMG submission 11279) | reverse complement strand
GGAGCCCGTCCGGGCCGCGCCGGGCCGAAAAATCCACGGATGGCGCCGGCGGTTTGTCCAAACTCTCGGAAAGCGCCTTTTCATAGAATGGAGCGACTTTGCGTGGAAGGAGGTGGATTCGCATGCCAAGATTTCTCGACCTGCAAACGTCGATGAACTCCAGCCTGTTCGGTGCACCGGGCACGCTCATGTCCGCCGACGAAACCAACCCCGACCTGTTTGGCGGTATCGGTCTGGAAACGCAAAACGTGCCCAATCCGGTCGTGGACCTGTCCGGCACCATCGGCGTTGCGGGGGTGGCGGGGACGACGTTCACCATCCGCATCGTGCGCAACTCGCCCACCATCGCCGGCACGGTCATTTACACGGCGGTGCACAGCACGACGGGCAACCCGGTGGACCTCGTTTCCTTCAGCGCCCAGGACCTGGGGGCTCCGGCGGGGCTCCTCACCACGTACGCGGCGTTCGTGAACGCGGCGGAAGGTGCCGTCATTACCCGCGTCGGTCCGGAGGTCTTCTACGGCATCGCCGCGGAAGGCTGACCGGTAAGCAAGTTGTACGGCCCTGCCAGGCCGTATGACTTGTTTCCCATACTTATCCATATTTTCGCGAACCCAAAGGAGTGTGCGGCGTGATCACCATCAGCCTCTGCATGATCGTCAGGGACGCGGAGCGAACCATCGCGAGGTGTCTCGATTCCGTAAAGGACGCGGTGGACGAGATCGTCGTCGTCGACACCGGTTCCGCGGACCGGACGCGGGAAATCGTCAGCCGCTACACCGACCGGATTTACGATTTCCCCTGGATCGACGATTTCGCCGCCGCGCGCAACTTTTCGTTCGAGCGGGCCACCAAGGATTACATCCTGTGGCTCGACGCCGACGACTATTTGGACGAAGAGAACCGGGACAAGCTCATCAAACTGAAAAAAAACCTCGATCCCCGCGTCGACGCCGTGTGTATGCTGTATTACCTGACGTTCGATGCCCTGGGCCGTCCGGTCACGGCCATCCGCCGCAACCGGCTGGTGAAACGCAGCCGCAATTTCCGGTGGCACGATCCGGTGCACGAGTACCTCCAGGTGGGGGGAAACATCCTGTTTTCCGGCATCGCCGTCCGGCACGGCCGGGAAACGTCGCACACCGACCGGAATCTCCGCATCTACGAAGCGCGCCTCGCCCGCGGCGAAACGCTGTCGCACCGCGACCTGTTCTACTACGCCAATGAACTTGCCGAACACAAACGCTACCGGGAAGCCATCGAAGCCTACCTGCGGTTTTTTTCCGAACCGGTGGACAACTTCGAGGACAATCTCGCCGCCTGCGACAAAATCGCCCACTGCTACCGCGCACTGGGCGACCGGGAAAAGGAACTCATGTATCTTCTCAAATCCTTCGAGTACGACACGCCCCGCGCCGATTTCTGCTGCCGCATCGGCCATCATTTCCAGGAACTTGAAAAATACCGGCAGGCGATTTTCTGGTACGAACTGGCGCTCCGTCCCGACAAACCGCCGAATGAATATATGGGCGCGGTGAACCTTTCGTGCTGGACGTATTTGCCGCACGTGCTGCTTTGCATGTGCTACGGGAAAATCGGACAGTTGGACAAAGCCTACGAACACAACGAAATCGTGCGCTCGTATTTTCCGGACGATCCCAACGTGCTGGATAACAAGCGAAAGCTGGAAGCCATCCTCGGAAGGAGGAGCGCGGCGGAATGAAAACCAGCATCATCATTCCCGTGCGCAATCAGCTCGCCCTGACCCGGCTTTGCGTGGACAGCATCCGAAAATATACCCGCCCGGGCAGTTACGAGCTCATCATCGTGGACAACGGTTCGACGGACGGGACGGCGGAATGGCTGGAGCGCCAGCCCGACGTGCGGGCGATCCGCCTGGCGGACAACGCCGGTTTTCCCGCCGCCTGCAATCGGGGGCTGGCCGAGGCTCGGGGAGACAACCTGCTGCTTCTGAACAACGACACCGTCGTGACGCCCCGCTGGCTGGACAATCTGTCCGACGCCCTGCTCAGCGACGGGAGGGTGGGTGCCGTCGGTCCCGTCACCAACGCGGCGTCCTACCAAACCGCGATTTCCGTTGTCTACCGGAACCTGGAGGAGATGTGGCGGTTCGCCGAGGCGCACAACCGTCCGGACCCGGCCAAGCGGGAAGAGCGCGTGAAGCTGGTCGGCTTTTGCCTGTTGATCAAGCGGGAAGCGTTCGAAAAAACGGGGTTTCTGGACGAACGCTTCACTCCCGGCAATTACGAGGACGACGATTATTCCATGCGTCTCCGGCTGGCCGGGTACCGTTTGCTTTTGTGCCGGGACACGTTCATCCACCATTTCGGCAGCACTTCGTTCCGGTCGGTCGGTCGGGGCGCCTTCGCGGAGCTGCTTGCGCGCAACGCGGAAAAGTTCGCGGCGAAATGGGGGTTTTCGTCCGCCGAGGCGTGCGCCCTGCACGAAGATCTGATCGTCATGGCGGGAACGTCAAGAGAAGGACCCGTCCGCATTCTCGACGCCTCCTGCGGCTGCGGCGCCACGCTGCTTGCGCTGCTGCGGCGGTTTCCGAAAGCCGAACTTTACGGCCTGGAACGGAACGGGCGGGCGGCCCGGGTGGCCGCCGCGGTGTTTGCCGGCCGGGCGCAGGTGCGGGCGCTGGACCCGGAGGCGGAAAACCCGGGGTTTCCGCGGGCTTTTTTTGACCTCGTGCTGCTCGGTTCCGGATGGGAGACGATGCGCCGCCCGCGGGAGGCGCTCCGGAACCTCGCCGCGAGTCTGAAACCGGACGGCGTCTTCGTGACGCGATTTCAAAACCCCCCACCATTACCCTCTCATTTTCAGCCTGCTGGAAGGAAACTGGCCATACGGCGGGTTGCCGGGCGCCGGTGCCGGCGGTGGGCCGGACGGACCGCTCCGGTTCCGGACGCCGCGGGAAATCTCGGAGATGTTCCGGGAAGCGGGCCTGGAGCATGTCCGGATCATTCCGCAAGCGTGGCCCGTGTCGGCGGAGGAGGAACGGTTCCTGCTCGGGCTGTGCCAACTGGCCGTCGAACGTTTCCGCGGGGCGCTTCCGGAGGAACGGATCCAAGCGATCAAGGAACAGCTTTGGGACAGGTTCCGCGCCGCCTGCCATGTGGTCCGGGCTTCCGCCACCGCGCCCGGTTCCGGTGAACCCGCATCGGACGGGACCAGGGACGAGCGTTTGAAATTTTTGCTGCGCCGCATCGAATGGGACGTGGACCGGCGACAGTGCCTGGAGGCCGTCGTCCGGCTGGTGGCGGAAGGCGTCGTCCGGCCGGGCGACATCCTGCGCGTCGCCGAACGCGATCTTGTCCGGAAGGAGGAAACGCTGCGCCTGGTGGCCGAAGCGTTCCGCGAAAGGGGACTTGCGGCGCCCTGAGGATTTTGGGAAGAAATCGCTCCGGGTCACGGAGGTTTGGTCGAAATTAGGACAAAAATGCATTTATTTTTTCATGAAAACGGGATTTCGAAAAAAATAAAGGTAATTTGTATCACAAAATTGGAAAATTCTGTTAGAATTCTGGCGGACGGTCCGAAAATAATAGCACATTTGTCGCGATTTCATCCGATCGCCTATGAAAACGGCGAAATAGATGCACTTTTGTCGTTGTTGCCGGTCCGAGGGGGAGATGCCCGAACACCGCGGGTCCCGTCCCGCGGGAACGGAACCGAAAGGAGCTGCGAGCCCGTGAACGAACGAAAATTCGCGTTCATCACCTGCGTCAGCGACCCGGAAACCTACGCGGAGGCGGTCGCCTTCATCCGCGCACTGGACATTCCGGACGGCTTCGAGGCGGAACTGGTGCCGGTGATGGGGGCCGCCGGGATGGCGCAGGGGTACAATGCGGGCATGCGCCGCACCGACGCCAAATACAAGGTATACCTGCACCAGGACGTTCTGATTCTCCACCGCCGTTTTTTGCATGATCTCGTGGCGTTGTTCCGGAGCAGACCGGATGTCGGCCTCGTCGGCATGATCGGGGCCAAAACGCTCCCGCCGGGCGGCATATGGTGGGAAAGCCCCCACCTGTTTGGCAAAGTGTACGAAAGCCACACCGGACGCATGGGGCTGCTGTCGTTCGGGGATGCGGAGGAAAGAACGCGGACGGAAGCGGCGGATGCGGAGCGAATCGGGAAGGAAGATGTGAGCGTCAGGCGAATCGGGAAGGAAACGGCTAGCGCGGAGAGAAACCGGGCAGTGGGCGAAGCGTCGGAACGCATTCAGGCGGAAGAAGTGGCGTTGGCGGACGGATTTCTCCTGGCCACGCAGGCCGACCTTCCCTGGCGGGAGGATCTGTTCCCCGGCTGGCATTTCTACGACGTGTCGCAATGCATGGAGTTCAGGAAAAAGGGATTCAAGGTCGCCGTGCCCCGCCAGAGGGAGCCTTGGTGCCTGCACGACTGCGGGCCGGTGCGTACCGGTTACGCGTTCGCCGAAGCGAGGGAACGGTTTTGCCGGACCTATATGGGAGCGTAACACCGGGGGCGTGAAGCCGGGGAAACAGGGCGGGAGCGCGTTGCCGGCGGATGGGATGCCGCCGGCGGGATACCGACAGGTGCGGTGTCGGGGAACGCGATAGGCGGGTGTGATGCCGGCGGGCGCCATGCCGACGGGTGTGATGCCGGCGGGCGCCATGCCGACGGGTGTGATCCCGGCGGGCGCATGGCCGGCGAATGCGGTGCCGGGGAGCGCGATGCGGCCAACCGCGATGCCGGATCGCGCCCGCCGCGTCATGATCCGCGCACGCCGAGATCCTTCAGCATGCCAAAAAAGGCCGTACGGAACCGTTCCGGGGAAAAATGGCGCTCCAGATGACGGTGGGCCGCTTCGATCACCTGTTGCCGGAGCGCCGGGTTGTCGAGCAGCCTCAGCACCGCCCGCGCCGCTTCCGCCGGACTGCCCAGCTGGTAATACAGCCCGGTCCGGCCGTCGATGACGGACTGCCGCACCCCGTCGGAGTCCGAAGTGACTACGGGGCAGCGGCAGGCCATCGCTTCCAGAATGCCGTAATGCACCGATTCCACCCGCGACGTGGCCAGCAGCGCGCCTCCCGAATCCGAGACGAGGGACAGGAAATCCGGCATCATTCGGTTTCGGACGTTGGAGTAAAGCTCCGTAAACGGCGCAAGCCCGAGCCCGTTCAGCGCCTGGCCGAATTCCGCGCGTTCCGCCTCCGGCGCCAGCGACAGATCCGCGAACATCATCAGCCGCAAATTTCCGGTGCGGCTCAGGATTTCCCGTCCGGCCAGCAGAAACTCCCGCCAGTTCTTGTTGGCTTCGATACGTCCGATCCAGGCGACGATCGGCGGAAAGGACGCGCCCTTCGGCCGGTAGCGGAACCGCTTCAGGTCGAAGGGCACCGGCATGGTGTACAGGGGCTTGCGCGGCCACGTTTCCCTGGCCAGCCCGACCAGGTGCGGCGCCGGCGGCACCATGACCGCGTCGGCGAATTGTTCCACATAGGGCCGGGCCATCGCCATCTGTTCCCTCGCCCGCTCCACCGATCCGAAGCCCTGAATCTCGAAAACGACCGGGTTCCGGTAGCCGAGTTCCCGCACGAGACCCAGATGCTCGAAAACGGTGGTGACGACAAGGGCGTCGTATCGGTCGCTGAAGAGCGCCCTGCGCAGCTCGTCCGGCCCGTATCCGACGAAGACGGGAATTCCGGCGGCGTTGTCCAGACCCGCGCCCGGAAAGCAGTAATGAAACGCGCCGTCCGCTCCGCCGTCCAGAAGGGCCCAGAAGCGATGCCGGTTCAACGTTTCCATGCCGCCGCTCGGAATGACAAAGTGAAACAGGATGTTCAAGCGATCACCCCCGCCTCCCGTTCCATCCGGTCCGGCCAACGGTTCAAATCCTTCCCATGGCGAGATAGCGGTCGAGCAGCTCCCTCAGCCTGGCGCCGTGGCGCGCCTGGACGAGGGCGATTTCCGCCGCGATGCGCGGCCAGTGTCTCCGGGTGCCCATCCCGTCGTGCCATCGGTAGGCGGTCAGCGGTTCGTCCAGAAAGGCGAACGGTTCCCCGGCCAGAATGGCGCGAATCCAGAAATCGTAATCGTGGGTGAAAAGCAGCGACTCGTCGAACCCGCCCAACTCGAGGAACAGGTCCTTCCGCATCATGATGGTGCAGCCGTTGACCGGGCAGCACGTGAGAAAGGAAGCGATGAATTCCCGTTCGGTGCGGAATTTTGCCGCCGCACGGGTCGCGGTGATTGCGCCGGACGCGTCGATGTTGTGAAAGTCGGTGTGGCTGATCCGGTATCCGTTTTTCTCCATGAATGGAAGCTGCCTTTCGATCTTGCGCGGGAAAAAACAGTCGTCGGAGCTCAGCCAGGCGACGTATTCGCCGGAAGCCATCCGGAACCCGTGGTTCAGCGCGCTGCCCGTGCCGCCGTTTTGCTTGCCCAGGTAGTGGATGCGGTCCATGAACGGCTCGATTTTGTCCCGATGCCGCGTGGAGCCGTCGTCCACCACGATGATCTCCAGATTGGCGTAAGTTTGCTGCAGCGCGCTTGCGATGGCCTGGTCCGCGTAGGGACAGTTGTAAAACGGGATGACGATGGAAACGGTGGGCTGCATCGCGGTCCGACCTCCCTGATGGATTGCTTACCCGAACATGCCGTCCAGCCACGCCCAAAGCCGCCGCCGGAACGCCCCGAGGCCGAAAACCTTGCGCGCGGCCCCAAAATTTCGACTGCCCGTCTCCCGCCTGAGCGCGGGGTCGGCGGCCAGCGCCGCCATCCGCTCCGCCAGGGCAGAGACGTCTCCGGCCGGAACCAGAAACGGAGAGTTGCCCGTCAGCTCCAGCACTTCCGCCAGGCCCCCCGAGCGGTAGGCGACCACCGGCTTGCCGAAGGCGAGTCCTTCCAGGGCGGTCATCGCAAAGCCCTCCGGGATGAGGCTCGGCACCACGACGACGTCCGCCGCGGGAAACACTTCCTCCGGACGCGGGCAAAAGCCCGCCACGATGAAGCGGTTGCCGATTCCCCCGGCGTCCGCCTTGCGCAGACAGCGCCGGAAATACGCCGGATCCGACGGATGGCCGACGGCGAGAAAATGGACATGCGGAAATTCCGGCGCCACCTTCAGGGCGGCGTCCGTGAATTGTTCCAGCCCCTTGGCCGGGAACAGCTCCGCGGCGATGAACAGCATGAGCACGTCGGATTCCGCCAGGCCCAGCAGCTTGCGGAGCCTCGCGCGCAAAGCGGGCAGACGGGTCCGCAGCCGCGGCGGTTCCCGCCAGGCCGGATACAGCACCGCCAGCCGGTCCGGCGGCACGAGCCCCGCAAACGGCTCCGCCGCCGCCCGCGACACCCCGGCGATCCGGTCGGACCGGCCGGCGATCCATCGCGCGGACAATTCGCGGAAGGGCCCGCCGGCCATGACTTCCGTCACCATCCACGCCACGGGAACGCCCAGGGATTTGGCGGCCAGGGCCGGAACCGGGTTGATGCAGGTCACCGGCACGACCAGATCCGGTTTTTGCCGGCGGAGCAAGTCGATCACGGGGCCCGCCAAGGCTTCCGCCGCGCGTTCCGCCGCTTCCGGCACGCCGGGGCGGGGCTCGGCCAGACCCGGAAAAATCGGATACGCCGCCGTGACGGTCTCAAAGCCCCGCGCCGCCGCCTCCGACGCCAGCAGGCCGGAGCCGGGCGTCACGACGACGCAGTCGGCCCGCGCGCGCAGCTCTTCCGCGGCAAGCAGCAGAAACCGTTCCGCTCCGGTGATCCGGTCCGGCCGGCAAAGATGCGAAATCAGCAGGACTTTGGGTTTGCGGAGACAGGTAGGGTTGGTCATACCGCATCTTACGGGACACGCGCGCCGTTCGGCACAGCGAATGGCCCCCGCCATCCGGCCAGCTTGCGATCTGGCGCCGCCTCATCCGCATGGGCTGGAGGATGCCCGCCGGCGCAAGGATGCTGCAGACGACACCAATATGGCCGGCACGGCGATGACGGTGAATTTGCCGTATGAACGCCGTCGATGCGACGGTTTTCTCCCCTGATCGGACGATTGCCCTCCGTTCCGCTTTTTTCCCTTATTCTGAAAGTCTGAAAAAAAGGACGTTTTTCCCCATAAATCGGATTTCGGTATCGTTTTTGCACTTCCTTCCCAATTTTATAATCCTGATTTGAAAGCATTTTCATAAGGGGAAAGAAAGGAGCGGAAAAAAATGAAAAGGCTTTTGTTGCTCATGCTGATGCTGATGGTCACCGTGGTCCTTGTCGCCTGCGGCGGCAACAACGGCAATCACGACAGCAACGCCGGAAAGGAGGGCGGCGGCGAGCGGACAGGATCATCCGGAGGCGGATCCAGTCCGTCCGGCGGGGAATCCAAGGGAACGGTGAACATCACCTTCACCATTTTTGACGACGGGATCAATGTGGACCGGAAACTGGTGGACGAATTCAACCGCACCCATCCGGATATCCAGGTGACGTATCAGCCGCTGCCGGCGGGGGAGCTGAAGGACCGGTTGACCACCTGGCTGGCGAGCGGCGACGATTCGCTCGATGTGATCGGCATCGATGTCGTTTGGCCGAGCGAGTTCGCCAGGGCTGGCTGGATCAGGCCGTTGGAAGCGTTCATGGACGACGACCTGAAGAAAGCGTTTACAGACGGCACCTTTCTCGCGGGTCCGGTCGACGTCGTGACGGTGGACGGAAAGGTGGTCGCCATCCCCTGGAATTCCACGGCGGGTCTGTTGTATTACCGCAAGGATTTGCTGGAAGCCGAGAATTTGCCGGTGCCGAAAACGCGGGACGAACTGATCGCGACGGCCGAGCAGGTCGCGCAAAAATACGGCATCCACGGATACGTCGGCCAATACAAGCAGTTTGAGGGCCTCGTCTGCAACATTTTGGAACTGATGAAATCCCACGGCGGCAACTTTTTGGATGCGGACGGAAACGTCATCTTCAACTCCGGGGAAAACCGAAAGGCGCTGGAGACGCTGCTTCGCCTCAAAACGGTGATGCCGGACGGCGTCACCTCGTATCAGGAGAAGGAATCGCAGGAGACGTTCCTCGGCGGAAACGCCGTTTTTCTCAGGACGTGGAACTCGTTCTGGGCCAACGTGGAAATGGACGACAGTCCGCTCAAGGGCAAGGTGGGCGTTGCGACGCTGCCGGCGGGAGAAAACGGCAGTCCGGCTTCCACGCTCGGCGGCTGGAATCTCGCGATTTCCGCCTATTCCAAGCATCCGCGGGAAGCTTTCGAGTTCATCCGCTGGATGGCCGCGGCCGAGCAGCAGAAGGTGAAGGCGCTGGAGGGCGGAAGGCTGCCGTCGCTGGCCGCATTGTACGAGGACGAAGAAATTGTTTCGGCCAATCCGACCATCCGCGACTTTTTTGAAATTTTGCGCTACGGCGTATCGCGTCCGAAAGCGGCCAACTACGGCAGGGTCAGCGAAATCATTCAGGAAGAAATCACGATGTTGTATCTGGGGCAAAAAACGGTCGATCAAACGCTGACGGATCTTCATTCGCGCCTTGCCCAAACGGTGCAATAAATCTCGGCAGATCTTCGACGGCGGTTTCCCCGCGTTGGCGGACGGGGAAACCNCAAGGAAAGGAATGGGACGGATGCGGGTGCTTCTTGGCGGGCTGGAGAAGAACAAAGCGGCCTGGGGGTACGTCTTTGTGGCGCCCGCCCTCATTGTTCTCGCCGCCGTGGCCGTTTATCCGCTGTTGGACACGTTGCGTCTCAGCTTGTATGAATACTCCCTGCTGTCGCCGGCGGACCGCAAATTTGTCGGGTTGGCCAATTACGCGGACATGCTGCGGGATGCGCGTTTCTGGAATTCGCTGGGCAATACGCTGTTGTTCAGTTCGGTCAGCGTCGCCCTGGAATTTGTGCTCGGCCTGCTTTTGGCGCTGGTGATGAACTTGCCGCTGCGCGCCATCGGCGCCGTGCGCGCCGCCGCGCTGGTGCCCTGGTCCATTCCCACCGTCGTCTCGGCGACGATGTGGCTGTGGATGTACAATGACCAATGGGGGATCGTCAATGTGTTGCTGAACAGATTGGGCATCATTGACGAATTCAAAGCGTGGTTGACCCAGTCGGCAACGGCGATGCCGGCGATCATCGCCGCCGATGTGTGGAAGACGACGCCGTTCATGGCGCTTTTGATCTTGGCCGGACTGCAGGTGATTCCGAGGGATCTTTACGAATCGGCCGCGGTGGATGGAGCATCGGCGCTGCGACGATTTTTCTCCATTACGCTGCCGATGCTTCGCTCCACCATCCTCGTCGCCGTACTTTTTCGGACACTGGACAGTTTCCGCGTGTTCGATCTCATCTATGTGACGACCATGGGCGGTCCGGGCACGGCGACCGAAGTCACCTCCATGTATGCGTACAAAGTCCTTTTCAAAAATCTCGACTTCGGGTACGGTTCGGCGCTGGCCGTCTCCCTCATGCTGGTGGTGTCCGCCGTCAGCGCGGTGTACATTTATGTGTTGTCGGATCGGGGGGGAGAGCGGGAGTGAAGACGACGACCACGCGGAAAACGCTGCTTGCGGCTGGCGTCGCGCTGGCGATGATTGCGACCGTGTTTCCGTTTTACTGGATGGCCGTCAGTTCGTTCCAGCATGAACGGGCGCTGTACGACGTGTCCGACATCCGCTGGCTGCCGGACCTCACGTACTGGGACAATTATGTCCGCCTGTTTGAGGGAAGGCGTTTCCACATCTATTTGTTCAATAGTTTGCTCGTGTCCTCCGTCAGCATGACGATTGCGCTGACCATCTCTTCGATCGCTTCTTTCGCGCTGGCGCGCATCCGTTTTCCCGGCGCGAAGACGATCCTGTACCTGGTGCTTGGCATTTCGATGCTTCCGGCGATGGTGATCATTTCGCCACTGTATTTTGTCCTCCGCAGCCTGAATTTGTACAACACGTATTTCGCGCTGATTTTTCCCTATATCGCCTTTACCATGCCGTTTTCGCTGTGGAATTTGACCAATTTTTTCCGCAAGCTGCCGAAGGAGCTGGACGAGTCGGCGGAGGTGGACGGCGCCACGCCGTGGCAGACGTTCTGGCGCATCATGCTTCCGCTCGTCGCGCCGGGGTTGTTCACCACCGCCATCCTCGTCTTCATTTTCGCCTGGAATGAG
>NICF_comb_assmDRAFT_10003598_pt1 | contig 11144 bp, 11 predicted proteins | sample NewIslPassag4_SG_FD_11279 | JGI IMG/M metagenome (IMG submission 11279) | reverse complement strand
CGCAAAAGATTCTCCCACCCGTGCCGGTTGCAGGTGGTTTTGACGTAGAAGAGGCAGCGCAACTGCGGCAGCCGGGACCGGTGTCGGCTCGAAGGCTCATCGTGCTGAAAGGATATCAAGATTGGGCGGGACGAGCGCTGACCGCTATATACGCCCTACGACTTTGTCGAGAACGATTGCAGGGATATGAGATAGCGATATACACGGGTGGACGCGACCCAGAGGCCGTACAAATCGCCGGGGAATTGCTTGCCCAGGATGTTGGCATCAACGTTACATTTATTCCTCCACGTACTCCACATAAAACTATGCTGCGTTGGCACGGCCGAGCGCGCATCTCTATAGGATTGAGCATCAGTGACTCAATCGCTATATCGCTTCTGGAAGCGATGCTGATGGGATCATTTCCGATTCAGTCAAATACCGGTGCCGCTCATGAGTGGATACAGGACGGCTGCACCGGTTTTATTGTTCCTCCGGAGGATCCCTACGCGGTGGCCGAGGCTCTGCAACAGGCGTTAGCACGAGATGAGCTGATTGATTCTGCTGCAGCTGTTAACCTGGAAGTAATCAAAAGCCGGTGTGACCGACGCACCACTGGAGAGCTGGTCAAATCCGCATACAAACGCGTGATCGAGGAAGCTTCCATTAGCCTAAACCGTAGAAATCACGGTGCTAATGTCTCTGAAGCCGTCACATCTTGACTATTGCACCATTTCATGAAAAACACACAATGGATAGTCGCGATTGCTACTCGGGGGCGGCAAGCACTTTTGCGGCGAACCCTCGAACATCTGGTCAAGTCCGGGGCGAGCAGTGATGGTGCAATGGTGGTCATAGCCGAGAACGGCGGTTCCACGGAGGCTTGGACGCTGGCTGACGAATACAAATCATATTGTGAAATTGACTATATTCATGTTGAAAAAATCGGTAAGACGCATGCGCTCAATGCAGTGCTCGACAAGTATTGTAATGCGTTTATATGGTTTATAGACGACGACGTGCGGGTGACCAGGGAAGCGGTTTTGGCATATCGCGACGCGTTTCTGGCACGATCGATTGGGCGCGACTTTTACGGGGGCCCTCTTGGTATAGATTGTGAGCGACCACCGGAACAATGGCTGCAACGCTATTTACCGCGTTCGGTGACCGGGTGGAAAAAAGGTGCGGGAGAGGACGCGACGAATACGTTTTTTCTCGGGGCAAACTGGGCAGCCTGGGCACCGGATCTTTTAAATTGCGGGGGCTTTGATGAAAGCCTTGGACCTGGGCAGACGGAAGTCGGAGATGAGGAGGAGATCCAGCGAAGGTTGGTTGATGCAGGACTTAAACCCGTGTATTTAGACTTTGCGATGGTCTATCATTGGGTGCCGCACGACCGCTGCTCGCCGAAGTGGGTGTTGCGACGTGCGTTCAACCTCGGTCGTCTGGAGGGACGGCGTAAGGATCTTTCCGGCCCTATGCTCCTTGGCAGACCTCGTTGGATGTACAGGGAAGCGGGTGTTCGAATGTGGCGGTGGGTTTGCAGTCGGTTCGCGCGGAATCCGGAGCAGCGCTTCCAAGCAGCGTACGAGCTTTTGTTTTTTCTGGGCTGGATGTTAGAAGCCAAGCAAGGAGACAAATCGTAGTCCAATGGTGAAACAGGATTCAAATAACGATCGCCACTTGACTGCAGTCAGCGCGGAGGTACGCCGATATTTCGATTGGAGCCATCGCGGCCTCTGGGCCAATGATGCCGAGCGAACACGACGGCCGGTTTTCATTATCGGAGTCCATCGGAGGTCAGGTACAAACTTTCTGGCCGACGCGATTCGCCTAACGTCGCGTTTCTCCCTACCGGTGCCACTATATGAAGATTATCTCCTGCAGTATTCCAACATGCTAATCGAATATGTCCGGTTAACAGCCAGAGAGCAGTACCAAAAACGGTTTGCTGAAAAACCTGCGGCATATTCTGAGTGCGAGCAGCTTATGACGAGGTCCATTGGTGACGGGCTTCTTAACTTTCTAAGATCATATGTGCCGGGGGAATATCGAATTCTGACAAAAACGCCGGACCCATGGAACTTGGTCAATTTTTTCACGCTTTTTCCCGACGCCCTTCTCATCATCATTGTCCGCGATGGCCGCGACTGTGTTGAATCTGCAAAATGGGCGTTTCCTGGCAGGTCCTACCTCTACTGGATGGCGACGTGGGCAGTAAATGCCCGCACTATTCTGAACTTCTTGAGAATACATTTCCCCTTCGCTATGAAGGGCAAGTAATAGTCACACGCTATGAGGAGTTATTATCCGACCAACAGGAGATGGAAAGGATTCTCGAATTTGTCGGATGTTGTTCCCAGGAATATCCGTGGGACGAATTTCGCGCACTACCGGTGCGAGGCTCCACATTTTTCAGAGGCGAAAAGAAAACGCTGCATTGGCAGCCTGTTGAGAAAACCCAGTATTTCCAGCCTATCGGACGGTGGAAAAATTGGTCCTGGTGGCTGCGCTGGAACTTCAAACGGCTTGCAGGTGCCGAGTTAGCCGCTTTAGGATACACATGGTGACCTGTCGCGGTGAGTTAGCGGTTGGTGCGTAAGGCGAAAGTGGAAAGAGCGGTGCGAGAAATAGAATAAGTATCACATTTACGATATGCCACCTCGAATCAGCGTTGTTATTCCGGTTTATAACGGCGCTAAATATCTGCGGGAGGCACTGGCGTCCGTGATGGAGCAAACCTATAAACCGTTTGAGATCATCGTGGTTGATGACGGATCAACGGACGGGTCGGCAGATATCGCGAAGTCATTCGCTGAGAATATTATCGTCCTGTCGCAGGCAAATCGGGGTGAATCCGCAGCTCGGAACCTCGGAATCAATGCGGCTTCGGGCGACTGGATTGCCTTTCTCGATGCAGACGACATCTGGCATCCGAAGAAACTGGAGCGACAATCCGTCCATTGTACGGCGGAAACAGATTGTATCCACACTAATTTTTTTTACTTCGGTATTTGTGAGGGGAAAGTGGATGTATCAAGTATAGCCAAAGAAGTACGATATTCGATCCCGCATGTAGCCGTGCACAACCCATTTAGAATCTCCAGTGTTGTAATAAGAAAGGATTTGCCGGTTCGTTTTCCTGAATGGACCCAGGATGGGGAGGATCTTCTTTTCTTCCTTGACTTGTGTCTTAAAGCACGAATCCGGTTAGTGCCCGAATTTCTAACCGGATACCGAGTTCATGAAGAAGGGCAGAGCAGGAAACCTGACATGCTGATTCGTCGCTTCGCTGCGCTGATCGAATATTTCAAACGGCGTCCGGAAATCTGTGAGTGTGATGCGGATAAGGCTTTGACAGGCTTTGTAGATCAAATAGCACGCCAGGCAGTTTTAGCTCGATACACGAGACGGTGGGACGAGTATAGGTGTTTAAAAAGGTTTCTAAAGGAATACGACGGAACGCTTAGCCCACTAGCCCGGCAGGTGAGAAGAGAAATGGTCGGACCCCAGTTCCTATATACGTTAAAGGACGCGTTCACGAAGGTGTTTCGTGGTTAGAGCCGTGAATTTCTTAAATAAATGGTGATCACCTTGCTGATATATGATTTCGGGCCAGGCCAGGGTCCTGTTTGCAGCACACTCAGCCCAGCCAGGTGGGGCTGAGTATTGCCTGGATATACTTCTGAAAGGGATTGACCGCAGCATTTGGGATGCTGAGGTCGTTTTTGCGTGCGAGGGTCCCTTGGTCGATACTCCGCGATCCTTGGGTATACAGGCGAATATTTTGCCAATGAGTTGGTGGATGGGGTACGAGCCTTCGTTCTGGTATTGGCGGAATTTGGTACGATGGCCTTGGCGCGTGGCTCGGCTTGCGAGAAAGCTGAGAAAGCAAAAGTTTGACCTTGTCTATACAAATACTGCGGTCATTTTTGAAGCGGCATTGGCTGCGAGAGTTGCCGGTGTTCCGCATATCTGGCACGTCCATGAGATGCTCACACCGATTTATTGGCGCAGCCTTGTCCCACTGTATGTCATCCGTCGTTGTATTTCACGATGGGCTCGTGCGATTGTTTTTGAATCACAGGGCGCACTTCGAGTATTCGAGGAGGACTTCGAGCAATATCCGGCGAAAATCAGAGGAAAACGGACCTGCGAAGTTTATGTAGTGCCAAATCCATTGCGGATTGTTCCCCCATCGGTAACACGGCGAGACCGCTGCCGGGCAAGAGAGGCCCTGGGGATATCAGGAGGCGAGTTTCTCATTCTCTGGATTGGGCAATTCATTCCACGAAAAAATCCGAAGCTAATGCTGTCAGCTTACCGAAAATCGCAGATGCCGGGCAGGTCGATTCTTATCATGCTGGGCGACGGACCCTTGAGGACGGAGCTAATTCATGAGGTTAAAACGTTCGACCAAAAAAACAAGAGAGTAATTCTGGATGGTTTCAAGACCAATATAGAACAGTATTTGCAGGCCGCGGATGTATTAGTCCTAACGTCTTCTGAGGAGTCTTTTGGATTGGTGCTTCTTGAAGCGGCCGGCTTTTCGCTGCCAGTGATAGCTACCGACTCGGGCGGACCGCGCGATATAGTTGATCATGGAAAGACGGGCTTTCTCGTGGAGCCCGAGGATGACTTTGCAATTGCCCATAATTTGGCTGCCCTCGCTACGAACGGTGAAATGCGGGAGCGGATGGGACAGGCAGCGCGCGATCGCGTGCTGAACGAATTCACGGCGCAGCGATATGTGGCAGAAATTCAAGAGATCATGATAAGAACGATGCGACGGGAGCGGCAATGTCGCAACCGCTTGTAAGCGTTGTCATTCCGGTGCATAATGGGGAACGCTATCTTGAGACTGCCATCCAAAGCGCCCTGGGGCAAACATATACGCGTTTAGAGATCATTATTGTCAATGATGGATCGACAGATGGTAGTGGTAGTATTATACACAAGTATAAAGAGGACATTCAGATTATCGAACAGCCACAAATGGGGGTGGGGGCGGCCCGAAACCGGGGAATCCTGGAAGCGCGTGGAGAATTAATCGCATTTCTTGATCAGGACGATTGGTGGTTTCCTACGAAAATAGAAAAACAAATTAATGAGATGTTGCGTAGTGGCAGCGGACTTGTCCATACCAATACTCTTTACTTTGACGATTCTGCACAGAAATTCTGCGAACCGCTGGACCCGCTTGTTAGGCCGGAGGAGTATGTTGGCTGGTGCTATGACCGCTTACTGCTGGGCAACGCAATCTGCAATTCCAGCGTGCTTGTACGCCGGGTTCTGTTTGCTCAAGTGGGCTTGTGTGACTGCCGCATCGAGGGAAATTCGGTTCAGGATTACGATCTCTGGTTGCGGTTGGCGCAGGTTACTCCGTTTGGATTTGTGGACGAGCCTTTGACGGTGTTCAGACTGCATCCTCTGCAAGGAACGAATAATCGGCGCTTAATGTTGCGTGAGCAGATCAAGGTTCTCCAGTGGCGACTCCACGCGTGTAGTCGGAATCAAAAGCGCGAGTTGCGGAGACGGCTTGCGGGCTTGGCGGATTTGCTCGGGCGATATGAGCTCGATTTCAGAAACCACGCGGCGGCCAGAGCGGCGTTTTGGAAGGCGCTCTTGTTTAGGCCGAGTATCCGTAGTTTAGGTCTGCTGTATATTACTTATCTACCACCCGCATGTGTGAAGTACGTGCGAGTCATTTACAGTATGTTGAAAGGTCAGCGATGATTGATGATCTCGAAGGAGAAAGTTTAAATGGAGGTGTCGAAAAACTGAGACGCACACAAAGCAATAAATTATTGTGAGAATAACGTATAAATGAGAAAACTTCTCAAGCGCGGAATTCAGCTTGCCAGTCTTGTGCCGGCTGTTGTTCTGGTTGTTATCAGCGCGATTGCCAAGCCCGTTATCGGCCGGAGGCGTGCCTTTTTGGGACCAGCGCAGTTGGTCGCCCTAGTTCCTGGCATGCTGGGGATCTATCTGCGATGGGCATATTACTTCATGACTATAAAAAAATGTAGTTGGGATGTAACGATCGAATTTGGGAGCTTCTTTTCCTGTCCAGATGCCGAGGTGGGCGCGTTTGTCTATATCGGAGCCTATTCTATTATTGGGAGTGCGAGGATTGGTGATCGGGTTCGGATCGCTTCCGGCGTTTCGATTCCGAGTGGCCGTTATCAGCATCTGGTGCAGGACGAACAAAACCATTCACCAGTGCGCAGCTCCGATAGCAACGGCAGTTTTACCACGATCCAGATTGGTCATGACACGTGGATTGGTGAACGAGCGGTCGTCATGGCGGATGTGGGTGCCAGGTGTATTGTGGGAGCTGGCGCGGTCGTATGCAAGCCTATCCCGGATGATACAGTGGCTGTGGGAGTGCCAGCAAGAATTGTTCGCTCAATGAGCATGAGTGACGATTTGACGTGTTCACGATAGCGCAATCGGATCGCGAAAGTAGAAGGAATATATAGGTGAGGGGCATTTGTGTCATTGGAACGTGACGAGTATAAAGCGAATTTGATAGTGAACTTACCTGCTGGTTGGGCAGGTGAGTCGTTGCGTATTCCTTTTAGATGCGGTGTGCCGGTGCCGAAGGGACGCATCTGTGGACCGGCGACTGCCTCTGTCTCAGGGCAAGGGGTGACCGATTACGGTTGTCTGGTGGAGACCCTGGCATGCTGGCCGGATGGCTCAAGCCGCTGGCTTGCCGTCGAGGGAGTTCTGAGTCTATCGCGGGCGGGAGGGCCGCGGCAGGTTGTGACCGTTGGGTTGAGACCGAATTCAGAAAACCGTGCGTCTTACCACACGCAAATAGCCTGCGGAAACCAAAAAGATGCTGTTTTAGACGTGCTTAGTAATCGTCTCTATGTTGGACGGCCGGATACTCGTGTAAATATATCGATCTACATAAATGATGCAAAAAAGCGGAAGATTTCACTAGAAATCACGGGCCATGAACCGGTCAGAATTAAAGGGCCAGTTGAGAAGTTAGTTGTGCGGGGCAGGTTTGGCAAAAAGCGCGACTTACTACTCGTGGGGCGTGTGACTCACTATCGGCCACTCGCCGCAATGCTGATGACGATAACGCTTCGCAATAGCAGGCGGGCGCGGCATCGCGGGGGACTTTGGGACCTTGGTGATCCTGGGTCGATCCTCCTTTCGGAACTCGGCCTTGACATCGAGTTACCATCCGCAATTCGGACCTGGTATTGGGCCGATTGGTCGAAATGCTCGTCGTGGGATTGCCTGCCACTTAACCAATGTGATGACGATGGTAACGGTGAGTCCCGAGAATTATGGTCCGTGTTTCAGGCCTCAAGCGGCGGCGAAAACTGGAATAGTGTGAACCATATCGATGCCCAGGGGCAGGTGCGATTACCGTTTAAGGGGTACGTTTTACGCTTTGGCAAAGAAGAAAAAAGAGGTGATCGCATCACACCGCTGTGCGTGGCGGCCACGGATTTTGGAGCAATCGGTATAGTTGCCTCCGCGCTTTTGGGAGGAATTCCCCAAGCGAATAAGCTGTTTTTCCCAGGTCGGTGCGAATTGCGTTGTTGGCCGGTTACGATGAGCAGGTTCATGAACTTCAGGGAGGCGAGCAAAAAACGTTTAACGTCTGGGTTGTTTATCCAGATTGTAAAACACAAAACATGCATGGATTATTAAGCCAGTTAGTGGGCCTGTCTTTTTCAAGCGTTACTGTTGATCACATTCCTTCCGATTTCCCCGAGGTGCTGGCTCCGCTCCCTTGCACGAATCAGTGGGCGAATAGTCGATTGGCAGAATTCGCGGAAAAAGCCGCTTTTGGCCCAACTGGAATTCTCGCGAATCGGGAAAAAGTGGATGAATTCGGGTGGCGGCATTTCGGCGATACATACGCTGATCACGAGGAGACGCATTATCAAGGATCGTTGCCGCTTACCTCGCATTATAACAACCAGTTTGATTTGCTTTATGGATGCATTCTTCAGAGGTTGATCAGCATGGATCCGCGGTGGGACGAGATCATCGTTCCGTTGGCAAATCACATCATCGATATTGATATTTATCACACCGATCGGGATCGCTCCACATTTAACCATGGTCTATTCTGGATGACGGACCACTATCGAACTGCATATACAGCGACACACCGGGCATTTTCACGCTTCAACGCTAGCACCAAGCGGTATGGTGGCGGACCATGTAACGAACATAATTATACGAGTGGCCTTGCATTATATTACTTTCTATGGGGCGATGAGCGCGCCAAAGAGGCGGTCCTCGAACTGGCGAATTGGGTTATTGCCATGGAGGACGGATCGCAAACGCCCTATTTTGTTGTGGACAGCGGCCCCACCGGACTTTCCACCATGACGAGTTCTCACGATTATCACGGACCGGGGCGAGGAGCGGCTAACTCCATCAACGCCTTGCTCGACGCGTGGTTGCTAACCGGGGAAAAAAGATACTTAGAATTTGCGGAAGTGCTCATCAGGAGGACTGTCCACCCTGAGGACAACATCGCAGCTTTAGATCTGCGAAATGCGGAGCTGCGATGGTCGTACACGATGTACCTGGAGGTTCTCGGTAAATACTTGCGCATCAAACGTGCGTTTGGTGATATGGACACAATGCACGAGTATGTTAGACGTTCTCTCGTGAGATACGCAGAATGGATGGTTGACAACGAAGAACCATATCTGGCACGGGCGGAACAGCTTGAATATCCCACTGAGGCGTGGGCGGCGCAGGATTTTCGCAAGACAACCGTGCTCTTGTGTGCAAGCCAATATGCTGCACCGGAAGTTGCCGCCGGATTTCGTAACAAGGCAATCGCTCTGGCGGAGGCTGCTTGGCGCGACTTATTGAGGTTTCCGCGACCGCACAATGTTCGAGCTGCCGCGGTGATTTTAACGCAGGGAATCTGGCATCTGGCCCTCGAACAGTCAAGCACGGATGTTTGCTGCACCGCTCAGAATACAAATGGGCGGAATCTATGGCCCCGTGAGATGTTTATCCCACAACGGACTCGAGTGAGGAATAAGCTGAAAAGTCCGCGTGGTTGGCTGACGTTGCTGCTTCGGGTTACCAATCCTCGGACTATGGGACGCCTTTTATATTTACTGTGGAAATGGCGCAATTAATCGGTGATTTGTACTCAGCAATTGTTGTGACGTGACAGATAATCGGAAGAAAATATCGTAACGTAGCGAACAGGATGTGAGATGCGCGTGTGGTGGCTACCCGATTTTTATATCAGGAGCGTCACTGATCTTTCGCCAGAATGGTTGCAGAGCGTGCATGTTAAAGGGCTTTGCATCGACGTGGATTGTACTTTGACGGACTATGTGTCAAATGATATTCCGGCGGAAGTTGCCGCCTGGCTGAGCCAAATAAGGCAAAGTGGAATAAACATCTGTCTCCTCTCAAATGGTGGAAAACGCCGAATAAGTCGGCTTGCCGACCGGCTCGGAGTGCCCTATGTAGCGCGGGCGATGAAGCCGCTTCCGTTCGGATGTCATCGGGCGGTGCGCAAGCTGGGACTACCGCGTTCCGAGGTGGTGCTCGTGGGTGATCAACTTTTCGCTGACGTGTTAGCCGGTCGCTGGGCTGGGCTGCGCACCGTTCTGGTGGTACCGCGGGGGGCTGCTCGGGAAGCGTGGGTTACGAGATGGAAGCGCCCATTGGAGCGGTTCGTTTTAAAGTCATTAACGCCTCAATCCCTGGCTCCCTATTCGCGCGAAACCGACTCAGGCGGCCAGACTACGGAAGAGGATAGTCCGGCGGACGATACTACTTCCGACCGTGGCCGTAATTGAGGTTTATATCCGCAGAGATGGGTTTAGGCCGACTTATCGTCAATGTCATTCGCATGATTCGGCCCGACTACTGGCCGAAGAATTTGTTTGTATTCATCGGTTCGGCACTGGCGGTCTTTTATCTGCAACAGTTAACACCTATTAACAGCTGCCTGTTATCGTTAGGATTTCGTTCTCTGGTCGCGTTGGTGATCGCTATTCTGGCCGCCTCTGCGAACTACATTCTGAATGAACTGTGCGATGCCAAAACAGACATCTATCATCCGACAAAAAATGCCCGAGCCGTCGCGGCTGGCGAGATAGCTCCGGCGTTGGCTCTCTGTCTCTGGGGTCTGTTCGCGGTTGCCGCAGTGGCGGCGGCCATGCTGGTTAGCAGAGTGGTGGTTGTCACGACGCTGGTTTTTTTAGCCTCGGGCTTCGCGTATAATGTGAAACCCTTTCGACTGAAGGATATTCCCTATCTTGACATTATCGCGGAGTCCTTTAATAATCCGATCCGCTTGTTTCTGGGGTGGTTCGCCATATTAGATTCTTTTGTTCCACCGCTTTCAGCCATTTTCGCCTATTGGATGGGAGGTGCCTTTTTAATGGCAGCGAAGCGACTCGTGGAAATGCGGCATCTGGGCTCACCCACGCGCGCTGGACAATACCGAAAGTCGCTCGCCTACTATAACAAAGAAAATATAATCCTCCAAATGTTTTTTTATGCGACAATGACAGCATTTCTTCTCGGAGTTTTCATTGCCCGCTATCACGTTGAATTGGTGATTATAATTCCTTTGCTGGCAGCATGCTTCACCGGCTACGTCAAAGCCGCTATTTCGGCGCCGATCGGAAATGAGCCTGAGGCTCTCTATAAAGAAAAGTGGCTCGCGGTACTTCTGGGGTTGACCTTCATCATGGGAGTCATCTTGCTTTTTATCAACCTGGATTTCATGCGGCGCATTTTCAACATCCAGAAGCCTGTGCTCCCGCCGCTTTGGCCAACCGCAGGGATGTGACCAATGTCCGAGCGCTGCATCCTCGAAGTACTGCATAGTCTCGAATACGGCGGGGCCGAGGTGCTAGCCGTAAGATTGGCGCAGCGATTTTCAATAAAGTATCCGGTTGCAATCGCTTTGATCGATGGCCGCGGCCCATTGGAGAAACATCTTGACACTCAACGCATTCGGACCTGCGTGATCGGTCGCAAACCAGGGTTGGATTGGGGATGTGTTTTTCGCCTAAGGCGAATGCTGATGGAACGAATGCCCGCGGTGATCATCGCTCATCAATATACGCCGTTTTTTTACTGTTCGGTTGCAAGAAGCTTAGTGAAACACTTCCCGATTATTTACGTCGAGCACGGGC
>NICF_comb_assmDRAFT_10003596_pt1 | contig 11147 bp, 8 predicted proteins | sample NewIslPassag4_SG_FD_11279 | JGI IMG/M metagenome (IMG submission 11279) | reverse complement strand
GACTCTTTCTGGCCGGAATGGCACCGCGCGGCGTCGTGGCCATGGCGGTTGCTTCGGTAGCGGCTTTGGCTCTTTCCGAGGGCCAGTATGAGGGTGCCGAAAAGCTCGTGCCTGTCACATTGCTCGTCGTGTTTGGAACAGCCGCCGTGTACGGATTGTTAGCCGCGCCTCTGGCTCGCTTTCTCAATTTGATTCAGGAGAATCCTCAGGGCATCCTGTTTGTCGGCGCCAGTCACTGGGTGCGTGAACTGGCAGTCGTGCTTCAACGAGAGGGTTGCCGGGTCGTGCTGGTGGACTCCAACAGACAGAATGTCACCGCCGCCCGCCTGGCTGGGCTTCCTGCCATTCATGGCGACGCCCTTTTGGAAGTGACACGCGAGAGCATCGACTACATGGGACTGGGGCGGATGCTGGCCGTGACATCCAACAACGAAGTCAATTCGCTTGCCTGCATGATTTACGCGGAGGACTTTGGCAGGCAGGAAGTCTATCAACTCCCCTGGCTGCCCCCTAAAGAAAAGCCTCGCGATCCTGTGTCGCCTGAGCACAGGGGACGGCTGCTGTTCGGAAAAGACCTGACCTATTCGAGGATAACTGAAATTTTTTACCAGGGTGGGCGGTTTAAAAGCACGAAAATTACGAAGGAATTTGACTTTGCCCAGTACAGAGAGTTATACGGCGACAAAGCCTATCCTCTGTTTGTGCTACGAACTGGGGGCGTTGTTTTCGTGGTTACAGATGCTCCCCTGCCAGACATCCGGCCCGGCGACACAGTCATCGCCCTGGTCTGCCCGGGGAAGGATCCGTCTTCGCCTCAGCCACCAGCAGCAGCGGCTTCGGCTGATGGCCAATCCCACCCGGGGTGAAAAAACGCTGCCCCATCCCCACTTTCTATATGGGCCCCTGAGAAGCCAAAGCTCCGACATGGAGTGGGGGTAATTCATGAATTGCCCCTACGGCCAAACCGGAAGTGAAGTTAGCAGACAAAGATCAGTCCGCGAATTGGACGACCCGCCGTCGGAGTGTGGACCTGACAGGCAGGTCCCTCCGAGCATCAATTTGACTCCCGCGGGAGGTTTCGGCCATGCCCAGACTTCTTACTGGCGTCGAGGAAAGCGGGGATAACTCGGGAAAGAACGGGGTAACTGCCGAGTCCGCTCGTGGGTAAAATGAGTAAGACAGGCCTCGTAATATGGTGTAAAAGATCTTTTGACCGGAAAAACTTTGAGCATCACCCAACACGGCGGAGGACGAGATGCACGACGAAAGGATTCCCGTTACCCGAGAAGGCTACGAAAAACTCCAGCGAGAGCTTGCTGAACTGGAAGATCAGTTGGTGGAAGTGACCAAGCGGGTGGCCGCCGCTCGGGAAGAGGGCGATTTGCGAGAGAATGCGGAATATCATGGCGCCCGCGAAACGCAGGGCCTGATCATGGCAAAAATCAATTACCTGCGGGACAAGATTGCGCGGTGCGAAATTGTGGACCTTAGCCGGATGCCGCGCGATCGGGTGGCCATGGGGTGCACTGTGACGGTTCGAGATCTGACCACTGGAGAGGTCATCAAATACACCCTCGTGGGCATGGGCGAGGAGGACTTTGAGCAGGGACGCATCCCGGCCAATAGTCCCTTGGGTCGAGGTCTGATCGGTAAAAAACCTGGCGAAATGGCGGAAATCCGAGTTCCTGCCGGAATCCGACGGTTGGAAGTCCTTGAGATCAGTTACGAGGAATAATTGTTTTCTCCGGCCATGGGTCCTCTCCGGCGACAATTTTGCGTACCGCAAGGAATGGGCGTCGATGGGCCTGCCTCTCCGTCGCCCGGGGAGAACTGGTGTTCGCTGTGTCCCACACTGTCGAGAAACGTTTTCTGCCGTTCTTTGGCGGGGATCTGATTGTGAACTGATTTTGAACTGTGACGGGGTGGAGATTTTTACCAGGCTCTTGAGCGGGCAGTTTTCACATGTTATGGTAGTGGCCGGGTGTGACACCATTTTTCCCGATAACGGAGGTGTCGCTCAACCGGCGGACCATCTGTGAATTTCCAACGCGTAGGAGCACCATCATGGCCAGGCTACATCGTCGCCAGTTTCTCAAACGCAGTGCCGCGCTCGCCTCGCTAGCATATTGTGCGCAAATTGTCCCTTCTCGGGGCGAAACCGCTCAATCGAAGCTCAACATTGCTGCGATTGGCGTCGGAGGAAGAGGCCGAGCTAATCTCGACGGTGTGAAGGACGAAAACATTGTCGCGCTGTGCGATGTTGACGCAAACAATTTGGCCGAGGCGGCGAAACTATTTCCTCGGGCCAAATTGTACCGGGACTTCCGTCGGATGCTCGATGAAATGGGGAACTCGATCGATGCCGTGGTCGTGAGCACTCCCGATCACACACATGCCCCGGCAGCGGCAGCGGCGATGAAGCTTGGCAAACACTGCTACTGCGAAAAGCCGCTTACCCATTGTGTGTATGAAGCCCGGTATCTGGCTGAACTAGCAGCTGAGAAAAAAGTTGTCACGCAAATCGGGACACAGATTCATGCAGGTGACAACTACCGCCGCGTTGTGGAATGGGTGCAGGCGGGAGTCATTGGCCCCATTCAGGAAGTTCATGTTTGGTGTGCCGCGAGTTACAGCGGGGGAGATACGCCGAAAGATACCCCGCCGGTTCCGCCCTATCTCGATTGGGACCTGTGGCTCGGTCCCGCGCCCTACCGGCCGTATCACCCAGCGTACGTACCTTTCCGATGGAGAGGTTGGAAAGATTTTGGGAGCGGAGCCCTGGGAGATTTCTTCTGCCACTATTCAGACCTCGCTTTTTGGGCCCTGGGCCTCAAGTATCCAACTTCCGTGGAGGCTGAAGGTCCCCCGCCTCACCCTGACAGCACACCTCCCTGGCTGATCGTCCGTTATGAATTTCCGGCTCGGGGCGAGCTCCCTCCGGTACGCTTAACTTGGTACGACGGGGGCAAGCGGCCACCCATTCAGGCTGAAGCCAAGCTGCCCGACTGGGCATCCGGCGTGCTGTTCGTGGGAGAAAAAGGGATGATCCTTGCCGACTATGGGCGGCGCCTACTTTGGCCTGAGGAAAAATTCGCCGGTTTTCAGCCACCCCCGGAGACGATTCCTCCCTCGATCGGCCACCACCGCGAATGGGTCGAAGCCTGCAAAACAGGCGGAACAACGACGTGCCATTTTGGATACTCAGGCCCCTTGACCGAAGCTGCTCTCCTGGGAATGGTGGCTTTTCGCGTGGGCCAAAAGATCAATTGGGATCCCGTCAACCTGAAAGCTATCAACTGTCCGGAAGCTGACATCTGGATCAAGAAACCCTATCGCGAAGGTTGGAGCCTATGAGAAAACGCTTGGCGCGGCAGCAGCTAACCACCGCGTTGGTGCTGGGAAGTTTCTTGCTGTTATCCCCGGCCAGTATTTTCGGATTTGAAGCCGCTTCGGAAACCAACCGACCGGAAGGGGCGGTTTTGGAATCTGCACCTCCCCCGAAGTATCGCCCCAATTCTGAATATCAGGTGCAGCATCTTCTGGGATGGAAGTTGTACGTCGCCCCGGATCTGCTGGAGGATCAAGAGCTGAGCAACCGAGTGTTCGCCGAGCTGGAAAGGCAGCTCAAACAGATCACAGAAGCCGTACCACCGGAGGCTCTCAAAAAGATTATGCAGGTCCCCATCTGGATCGAGAAACAGGAGGGGCATCACCCGTGTATGGCCTACCACCCAGATCCGGGGTGGCTCCGTAATCACGACATGAATCCGGATAAGGCCAAGTGTGTGGAAATTGCCAACGGTCGCAATTTCGTGAACTGGTCCAGAACGCAGCCATGGATGGTTCTCCACGAACTGGCCCATGCTTACCACGATCAGTTTTTGCCGGGGGGCTTTGGCAACCGGCGGCTTCGTCAGCGATTTGAGGAGGTAAGGAAGGAAGCCCTTTATCAAAAGGTGAAGCACGTCAACGGGCGAGAGCAAGAGGCTTATGCCCTGAAAAATGTCATGGAATTCTTTGCCGAGAATTCTGAGGCATTTTTCGGCAAAAATGACTTTTATCCCTTCACGCGGGACGACCTGGAAAAGTATGACCCGAAAACACTCGCGTTGATCGCCGCAATGTGGGGCGTTTCGGTCAGCAGCACTTCCGAAAAACCCGAGGAAAAGACGGCACAATCCGAGAATCGGGAAGAGGCTCAGTCCCAGAGCAATCAGTAGCTTTGATGGGAAATACCTTGAACGTGGCTGGCCGATCGCGTGAGGGAAGAATGCCCATTTTTTGCGCATGTCAATGGGGGTTGGCGAAGGCGATCCGTGGACCTTCGCAGCGCTGAGCTTAACGAATGACCGCGGGAAGCCCTTTGCATAACCACCTAAGTGGGGTTTCAGCAGTTGTTTGACCGATATGAGAGAAAAGGACCACAGGCGTAGAATCGCGTCGTGAAGATGGGAAGATTCAACTGAAAAATGGCGAGTAGAGGATATCTGGCGGATCTACGGTGATTTGAACAGCCAGGCACACTTTCGGGAAACCCGGATGAAAACAATGTACGCAAACTCATTATCACGGATGGTCGGTTTGGCAGCCTTGGTTGTCTTGGAGTTGGCTGCGACGGGTTGGGCAAGCACCCCGTTAGAATCTTTGTTCCCCTCGACAACTCGGGGATTTTTGGCAGTGAGAAACGTCCAGGAATTGCGTGAACATTTCGAGAAGACGCAAATCGGTCAATTACTGAAAGACCCCGCTCTTCAGCCATTTGTGGAAGATCTGCGACAGCAGATTCAGGAGCGTCTTTCGGGAAGCCGCGAGCAACTGGGTATCACGGCGGAAGACGTCGCTCAGATTGCGACGGGAGAGGTAGCGGTGGGCGTTATTCATAAAGGGGGTGAAGAGGAGGCCGGTTTGGCTGCCGTCATCACCATCACAGGAGAGCGCCAAAAGGCACAGGATCTTATTAACAGAATAGTGGACGACGTCAAAAAGCGTGGGGGAAGTACAGAAAAGATAACTATTCGCGGTGAAGAGGTTCTGGCCATCACCATGCCCAAACGGCCTGATGGAACGACCGGCGGGAAGGTGTTTTGCTGCCTACAGAATGATCTTCTGATCACCGCAAGCAATCAGGCGGCTATCGAGTCGATCCTGACTCTTCAGAAACAAAAAGGCAACTCGCTAACGGAAGTGAAAGGGTTTAGCGCGATCATGGATCGGTGTCGGAGGGACCTGCCTGATGGAGAGGAACCCCAAATCCGGTGGTTTGTCGACCCATTCGGCTATGCGGAGGCCATCCGCACGACCATCCCCCCTGAGCGACGGAAACAGCGCCGGCTGCAACTGGAGCGTCTCAAGGCGGCTGGGTTTTCCGTATTTCAGGGAATCGGAGGCTTTGTAAGCTTTTCCACAGAAGGCTTCGAACTCATTCATCGCACTTTTGTTTACGCTCCGCCTCCGCGTGAAAAGTCCGCCAAGATGTTTGATTTTCCCAATGGCGAAGCATTTCAAGTTCCCAAGTTCGTTCCCCGGGATCTGGCCACAATAGGGATGGGCTACTGCAATCTGTTGACTGGGTTCGACAACATCGGGCCGGTGTTCGACCAGGTCATCGGCGAGGGGGAAGAAGGCGTCTGGGATGAGGTTCTTGCCGGCCTGAAAGATGATCCGCAGGGGCCGCAGATAGATCTGCGGAACGAATTGTTCGCCCATTTCGGTGAAAAAGTGGCAATGTTTACGGCGTATCGATTGCCCATCACCACGACGAGCGAGCGCATTCTCATTGCCATTGAAGTGAAAGATGAGCAGGCCGCTGAAAAGGGCATCGCGAAGGTCTTTGCCAATGATAAGCACTTCCGCGAACGCGAGCACAAGGGAAAGGTCATATGGGAACGGAAGCCGCCAGAAACACGGGCGGTGCCACGGATTGAATTGGGCGGCGTGCCCGGATTGGCGCAGCCCGAACCAAGTGACAGCGAGGAGACCGAGCCACTTTTCCCCAACACATCAGTCACGGTTCACCAAGGATATCTTCTCATTGCGTCACACTTCGACTACCTGACCGAGATTTTGGACCTGCAAAGCGAGCGCGAGACGATTGTTAGGAATCCGGATTTTCTCGAGGTGATGGAAACAATTGAGAAACTGGGTGGCAAAAAGGCCTGTTGGCGCGGATTCTCGCTGACTGACGAGGAATATCGTCCCACTTATGAACTTATTCGTCAGGGAAAAATGCCGGAAAGCGAGACGATGCTGGGACGAATCCTGAATACGATCTTTGCGCCCCCAGAGAAAGGCGCTCTCCGCAAGCAACGGATCGATGGAAGCAAACTTCCGGACTACGAGGTGGTACGACGCCACCTGGGGCCGGCGGGTGTCTTCGCAGTGACGGAAAATGACGGCTGGTTTATTAAGGGGTTCACTCTCCCCAAAAAATAAAAAGCCATCCAAAATGGTTGCGGACAATATCTTGGGGCCGGCGGGCGATTGGGGCGCTGCTGTCGGCAGCGCTTAACGTTTCTGAGATTAGCATTCACAGGTTTCAGCACACGATGGTCAGCCCGGTTCTGGTTCTGCTTTGTGGGATCGGCCTTGTCATCCTCCTCATCGTGGTTGTCCGGCTCAATGCTTTTTTGTCTTTGATGTTAGCCGCTTTTGTGGTGAGTCTGCTGGCGCCCGGTGATTGGGGAGAGAAGATTTCTCGCGCGACAGCGGCTTTTGGCACGACCGCCGGCAACATTGGGGTAATGATTGCGCTGGCCGCTGTCATCGGCAAGTGCCTGATGGAAAGCGGCTCCGCCGACCGGATTGTCCGCACTTGCCTTCGCGTTTTGGGCGAGCGCCGCGCTCCCATCGCTCTGATGGCAAGTGGCTTTGTACTGTCGATTCCCGTTTTTTTTGATACCGTTTTTTACCTTCTCGTCCCTCTGGCCCGTTCTTTTTCCCGTATCATGCGATCGGGATATGTGCTGTCCATCCTCGCCATTGGAGCCGGCGCCGCCCTGACACACACGCTCGTACCGCCCACCCCTGGTCCGCTCGCTGTAGCGGGGCTACTGGGAGTGGACGTGGGACATATGATCCTCATGGGAATTCTTATAGGCGTACCTGCCGCGATGCTTGTATTTCCATTCCTCAATGTCCTCGAAAAACTTTCGCCGTTGCCGGTCCGCCCGTATCCAGGTGAACAGGAAGCCCCACCTCGTCCCGATCAAGAGTTGCCCCCTTTCTGGCTGGCCAGCACCCCGGTTGTCCTGCCGGTCGTTCTTATCTCAGCGAACACCATTTTGAAAGTCCTTGCTAAGCAAAACCCTCAGTTGGGGTCCACGGCCCTTATCGCTTCGATCATCGGAGATCCAAGTTTGGCTCTTTTCCTTGCCGCCATCGTGGCGATGGTCACCACCGTCTGGAACCGTCGCCTGTCTCTAACAGAATTGGGCCGAATGACGGAAGAGGCTCTAATGAGTGCCGGGATGATTATTTTGATCACGTCGGCGGGCGGGGCTTTCGGTGCCATGTTACGGCAAACAGGCATCAGCGAGAACGTGGGACGGTTTGTCGAATCACAATCACAGGCCGGCGGACTTTTGCTGTTGGTGACCGGTTTTCTCGTGGCGGCCATCATGAAAACGGCCCAGGGCTCAAGTACCGTGGCCATGCTCACCACGGCCGGAATTATGGGCTCGCTATTCAAGACCCCGGAAGCCCTGGTGCAATATCTTCACTGCCATCCCGTCTACTTGGCGCTTTCAATAGGGGCTGGTTCTTTGGTTTTTTGCTGGATGAATGACAGTGGATTCTGGGTCGTCGCGAGAATGAGTGTTTGGAGCGAAACAGAAGCCCTTAAACTGTGGACAGTGACGGCCGCCCTGGCCGGAGTGGCTGCTTTTCTTGTGACTTTGCTCTTTGCCTGGTTGCTCCCGGGAGCATTCTTTTCGGGGTGAGCAGAGCCTGTAGTTGCACGATGGCAATGTGATTACCTCGCTAACGGCGAGGCCGGATAACGCGTCCGGTGCTCGTTTCGATGGTCACCCAAAAAGGATGCTGTCTGTCCCAGCGACGGGCCACGTCGTTGAGGAGGGTTTCCACATCGGGGGCTAAGTCACGCGTATCGAGACGCCGGGTGTTCACAAGAATCGTCGAACGCTTGTCGAAATCAATGATCTCAGGGTTTAAACCGATCGTTGCTTTCGCTGCTCCCACTTGAAGCATCACGGTGTTTTCACTGGGAATTCGGCCCCGCACGATAAGTGGCGTGGGGTTCGCGGGAGGCCAGGAAAGGGGCGGCTCAACGACGGCCGGCGGCATTTCCTGGAGCTCCACGTACCAGAAAAAGTTGTCAAACAAACGCATTGTTCGAGCCGTAAAATCCCGGGGGGCAGGATCTCTCTGTTGATACGACATCCATTCGAAAATCCGCAGGATTTCGTCCGAAAAGGAATCTCGTCCCCGGCCCTGGTACTCCACCACGGTGGTGTTGAAGCCCCGGTTGAGGCAACGGTCCAGATCCCGGGCATTATCCGCCATGAGAGTGCCGTCAAGCTCTCCAAGTACCACGTAAAACGGTAGTTGGGCTGCGTTTTCCCAGTAAAATGTGCAGTACTTATCCGATCGCCCGGCAATGACAATGACCCCTGCCCAGAGACTGGGATGGGCCAGACCAATGTCCCAGGCCGCGTCTCCTCCGGCAAAATGCCCGCTGAGAAAAACGCGGTCCGTATCGATGGAAAACCGCGACAGAGCGTCCCTAAGCACTGCGAGAATCAGCCCATGCTCTCGGGCCGAGTACTGATATGCCACCTGTCGTTCCTGAGTCCATTGAGGAGCAATCACAATGTAACCGTGACGTCCAGCCTGTCCATGCCGATAGCCGTTTTCGTCGAACGGACCAGCCCACCAGTCTATCTGCTGCTCGGCAGTGGTCTGCAGCCCGTGCAAAGTCACGATTGCCGGATAGCGACGCAGCGGATGATACTCAGGAGGAAGCTGTACCAAATAGCGGGCGGGTGGTTCCTTGGCATCCCAGTTGATCTCGACCTCAAAAAAGCCGGACTTGCCGGGAACCTCCGCGGGCAGCGGCCGAGGCGGGGCCATGCTGGCGAGGATGCCCGCCGAATACACCGGCAAACTCCCTTCCTCTTTCCGCAACCGCTCGAGAATTTCCCCTTTCTTCATTGTGTCATTCTCATTGAGGTACTCGACGATTAACGCCCGGGTTCGATACATCGAAAGAGCGACCGATAAATTGCGTGTCGCTCGATCGGCACCCACCAACCAACCACTGATGGCCAGTGCCACCCGATCTTCGCCCGGTACCGAATTGTCATCAACCAACTGTGAGAAAGCTGCCAGACGGGGCAGCGTATCGGGACTGAGCTGTGCGGCAATTTCCTGAAAGATCTCTAAACACAATTGTCGGACGGCTGTTTGGTCGATCCCTTGGATCAGGGCTTCCAGCTTGGAAAGAAGGTCCTTGGCTTGTTGGGCCTGTTTTTCGTAATTCTCACGGAATTCGCGGACCTCCTGAAGGATTTCACCAGCCACGCCCTCCGTGGGAAATTTCTCCAGCAGAGTATAAACCGTTCGATGTTGGCCAGCTTTGGAACGCAACCGGAGTTCCTCGAGAATCTTTCTTGCCGATAACTGTTTGAGTGATCGGAGCGATTGCTCAATATCTGGCTTCTCGTTTGCAGGGAGTTGCGGATCGTTCAGCAGGTTCTGAAGCTCCTGCACTGCGTCCTCATAGCGGCCCATCTGTACGAAAAAACGCGCAATTCGTTTTCGGGTATCGACGCTCGTACTATCTCCTGAAGCCTTGACCAGGATTCGGTAAAGCACATCCTTGGGAAGACTCGTTGTGGCCAGCCGCATATCCCAAACATGGGTGATTCCCTGAATCCGTACCCATTGCGGCGTGATTTCCGTAATGCCCTGGATGACATCGACCTTTCCCCGCGTAGTGAGCATTGTGTAGATCCGCCGACCAAACTCGTCAAAGGGAGTTACCCGCACGGGAAATCCTACACTGCTGATCGTGGCTCCCTGCTCGGCCACCGGTTGGCGAAAGCGAAATCGTTCCTGAATTTCCGCGGTAATGCCCGGCCGAATCTCCCGAATTTGTCTTTTGGAGACGAAGGTTCGGCGAAGGTCATCATCGACGAAAACGATCAACGGAATTGGTCCAGCACCCTCTGGATCGACGAGCTTGGGTATATCGACAAGTCCCGTCACAAGACCCAATTTCCCCGTCAGGATCCGCCCATCTTTTAAAATCACCTCTTCTGCAGCGGCTACGGGCAGAAAAAGGGCGGCCAGAACTGCCATACAAGTCCGGATCAAAACCGAGCGCTCCTGCACGAGTGACGCGAAGTGAGCAACTTTGACCATGCAAATCATCCCTTCTCCCCTGGGGGCCTCGGTTTGCGACCCCGTCCTTTCCTTTCAGTACCATACGCCCCGGCACTCTTCTTTCATTATCCGGCCTGCTACCGTATGCGTACACTCAATTGCCCCGATCTGCAAAAAAGAGCCATACAGGTACGTAGCCGGATGTTGAAACTATCATATTTTGCGGAAATCTCAAAAAATTTAGGTTCCAGCGGTTCCCAATGGGCACGAAAGCGTGAAATATTTTTGGGGTACTCTGCGAGGGACGTACTCGTCATTTGCGCTCCGTGACTTGCCTCTGATCAAAATGACGCGATGGCCTCATTCCCGCAATGCAAGTACTTTCGAAGTCGGCGTTGGATGAAAACGTGAACCTGGCTTGCAACCCACGTCTCCGGCGTCTGGGCCACCGCTAGGGTAGCGTCGTGAATTGGTCCTGCAACATGGGGAACGTGGCCAGGCAGTTCGGATAGGGGCTGCCCCTACGCGGGGCACCTGGATGGAACAGGGCTTTTCTTTTCCCTACAGCATCCCCATGCGCCGCACATTAGCTGAGCACAACCCTTATACCTATGTTGACGAGAATGCGGAAACTGCTGAAGATAAACGTTTCATGGGCTATTATGGTGAACCGAACTACAAGGAACGTGGGGGATGCTTCGACTACGGATCCTGCTGGCCTTGCTGGCAATACTTTTTCTGGCGATCGTGTCGCTGGCGGCGGTGCTTTCAGTCGCCGAGGTGATAGCTGCCGTGGGAGATTCGGC
>NICF_comb_assmDRAFT_10003590_pt1 | contig 11165 bp, 7 predicted proteins | sample NewIslPassag4_SG_FD_11279 | JGI IMG/M metagenome (IMG submission 11279) | reverse complement strand
CTCCGCATAGGAATGGGCAAATGGATCGTCCGCCACATCCGGCGCATAACGTTCGATGATCTCGGCCATCGGCATGATTTGTCCGTTCTCAAGGGACGCTTGGCGGCCCGGGCGGAAGCAGCCTTTGCTGCCGTAGATCCACACTCCGCCGGTGCTCTCCCCGTGTGCGGCCGTACTGCACATCCAGTGTCCGAGCCCGCCGTTCTCGAAACGGAAAACCGTGACCGACGTATCTTCGCCGGTCGGATGAATCGTCGTTTCCCCGTTGCTGAGCTGCTTCTCGAAAATTTGCATAAGAGAAAACTTCTTTGATCGGACCGTTCACTTCCGTGAAAAAATGGGTGCGGTGGACGCCGTGATCGTTGATCCATCCCGCACCGGCCCTTCCCTTCATATGCCGCCAAGCCGTTCCGGCAAAAAATTTGCGGCCGAGCGTAACCGTGGCGTAATCCATGATCATGTAGACGGATCCGATGATCCCGTCTCGAATCGCTCTCGCCATCGCAACATTGCCTGCCCCCAAGGCACTTGGTTCGGCCAATGTCAGAACCCTGTCGTATTTGGCCGCATCGGCTAGCATCTTTCGTCCGAATGAGGGCGATATGACTAGCAGCTTCTGCATTTGCACGTGAACGCCCGCTGCGAAACAGTCCTCCGCTACCGTATGATGCAAATCATAATCGAGCAGAACGGAGACCACGTCCAGGCCGGCTTGCTCCAGCATCCGGCGGTAATCCGTATTACTTCGGGGCGGCTCCCCATCGGCTTCTCGGCTTCAGCCGCAAACGCTTCGGCCCGCTCCGCCTTCAGATCGCAAACAGTGGTAAGCCTCGAACGTCTCCTTGCCTGCACGTTAACTACTCAAACCCTTCCAAAAGCGCCACGGAAATGACCCGCAGTCGGTAAAACCAAGTTTCATATCGTGTGTCTCTCCTGGTTGCTGCCCAATTCATGGTCCGTACTGGTTACCCTTACTTCTTGTTGTCAAACACAAATACGTCGAAAGTCGCACTCACGCTACCGTCTGCGCTGGTCGCTTTAATCTCGGCCGAGCCCATTTGCAGCCCTTTCACGATGACGCCGTCTTCCGCCGTTTCAACAGCCGCGATTGCAGGGTCGCTTGTTTCCCACCTGATCTGCTGTGAGGAACTGAACGGAAGAACAGCGGCCGCCATCTTTCGGCTTTCGCCTACAGGTACATCCAGCGAGTCCTTGCCAAACACAATTCGAAGCGGCTTCAAACCATCTGGGTCTTCATCGCGCCAAACCGATCGCATCGGATAGTAGTGAGCCTCATTTAGCGTCACGCCGCCTTCCGCGGTTAACTCCAGCCCGCTGCTTGTCGGATCCGGGAAAATAAGGTTGGACAAAACAATTTCACCGTCGTTCACAAACAGTTCAACGCTCGAAGAATCTACGAAGAATCGAAGCTTAATCTTATTGTTGATCAGCCTTACCGGCGCCGACATCGTTTCTGCAAACCCTTGCTCAAACGAAGTTTCGCCCGAATGCGTCCGATCGAAGGTAAGTTGCCCGGTCTTGGCGTCATAGCTCACAACGGTCGCTTGGTCGTTTCCTTGTCTCAAATTAAAGGTAAATTTCGCATTCGGCTGGACGGTTAGTTCCGTTTCCAGCTCATAAGACGTTCCTTTAATACCTGCGAACGGATTATGCCCGCCATCCAATGGCTGCTCAGGCAGAGACACTTTCTTGCCCCGTAGCATTTGCAGTTCTTCAACCGGCTCTTGAATCAACCGCAAGCCTTGACCCTCCACCTCCCTAAGCCGCAGTTCCCGTGGGATTGACATATTCCCTTTCCATCCGTCTGTCGGCATAGCGAACGGATAACGCCAGTTGGACATCCAGCCCAGCCATATGCGGCGTCCGTCAGGGATATCGGAGTAGGACACGGCAGCATAGAAATCTTTTCCGTAATCCGTCCACAGCACGTCCGAAGGCTTATTGTCATTTGTAAACGTTTTGCCGTCGAACGACCCTATGAAGTATTGCATGGTTGACCCTTTGGTTAGCGCATTGTTGCCTATGCTCACGGTCAACACCCACTTCTTCTCTTTGGTTCCTTCCACAGGCAACTCGAATAAATCCGGGCACTCCCAGACTGCTGCATGCGAACCTTGATCGCTCCCGAACTCGCTGGCTAGCTCCCATGTTTTCAAATTAGGCGACCTGTAGAATCGAACACGGTCACCGGCAGAGACGATCATGACCCAGGAATCGCTCGGTTCGTGCCAGAACACTTTCGGATCCCTAAAATCTTTCAGCCCTGGGTTAGGTATGACAGGATTCCCCTCGTATTTCGTCCACGTTCTGCCCTTATCTTTACTGTAGGCAATACTCTGGGACTGGACGCCACCTTTAAAATGGGTAAAGATCGCGACAAGACCCGCTTTGCCTCCGAAAAATCCGCTTGTATCGTTCCAATCGACCACCGCGCTGCCGGACCATATTTCCCCCAGCGAATCCCTGGCAAGAGCGACATCCAAGTGCTCCCAATGGACCAAATCCTTGCTGACCGCATGTCCCCATTGCCCACTGTTTTGATAAAACTGATGGTACTCGCCCTCAAAATAGACCATCCCGTTCGGATCGCTCATATTGCCGTACGGCGGAGACAAATGATATTGGGGACGGTATCGTTCCGTATAATAGTTCGGATCGCTCGAATATTGGTAAGCCGTTTCGCCTTTCGAGAGAGAACCTCCCTTAAAAGATCTCAAATTGTCGCAACCTGTCAATAGAACTGTTACTACCAGTCCTGTGAGTACAATTGCAGCTGTTACGGCCGTCCAGACCCATGATTTCTTACTCATGCTACCTCACGCTCCTTTCCCGAACCCCAAATGTTACGAAGAGTCCACGCTTCCAGCTCAAACTTTACATAACCCCCGTCTGCGAAAATCCGCAGCCCGTCGCTGCCTTTAGAAGGATAAATTCGATTCGTAATGACCCGCTCGCCTTCATTTGCAAATATCTCTACGGACGACGTATCCACGAAGATGTGCAACTTGATCGATCCATCCTTGCATTCTAGCGGAGAAATGCTTATATGCTGGTTCCCGGTTCCTTCATAATCGCGCTTCATTAGCAGCTGCCGGTCTTCCACTCTGTAGGTGACAACCGTCTCTTCCTTACCGTCGTCAGAGCAACGCAGTTTGATGCCGAATTCTTTCACGTCTGCGGTAAACTCGATGCGGGCTTTCAGTTCGTAGCTTACACTCCTGAACCCGTTAATGCTGATCTGTCCGGATTCAATCGTATGGCTTCCTAATGCATAATACATTTCTCTCAGCAGTTTAAGTTCTTCCACTGGTCTCATGTAAAGTTTACCGCCCTCACCTTGAATGAGTTCCCGCGGAATCGTCATCGCACCTAACCAACCTCGGTTTGGCGCTTCAGTAATCGCTTTGGAGCCCCACGATTCCATCCAGGCCATCAGGATGCGGCGATTCTGATCATCTACCAGTGTCTGAGCTGCATAGAAGTCGTATCCGTAATCCAACATATCATGATAGTGATAATCGAATTTGCCGGTTTCATAATTCATTTCACCAGTGAAATACATGTTTCTGGCTGAAATGTTCATAGGTGATATGATCAAAAAATGACGGTCCTTGAGTTGGAATAAATCCGGGCATTCCCACATATCCCCGAACGTGCCGTCGCTCTCTGCGGCGACACCCATGTACATCCAACTCTTAAGATTCGCCGAACGGTACAAATGGATTTTGCCGTTTCCATTTTTACCGGAACCGACGACCATATACCATTGATCCTCATATTTCCATACCTTCGGGTCACGAAATCCGACGCAATCTTTCTCCGGCGGCTCTGCGATAACCGGATTACCCTCATATTTCTCAAAATGAATGCCGTCTTCACTTCTCGCGATACATTGTGTTTCCTTGATTTTGTTGTCTTCCACATGTCCGGTATAAATTAACGTTAATACTCCGTTATCATCCACTGCTGAACCGGACCAACAGCCGTGGCTGTCCAGTGTTCCCTTGTCGTACCATTCGGAAGGCGCTAATGCGATTGGTAAATGCTCCCAATGAACCAGATCCTTAGATTTCGCATGCCCCCAGTGCATCGGACCCCATTTGGGGCTGTACGGATTATGTTGATAGAACAGATGGTATTCTCCCTTGTAGTAGACGAGACCATTCGGGTCATTCATCCAGTTTACAGGAGGCATGAAATGATAATGCAATCGATGCGGGTCGTTGGCGATCGATTTGCTAACATTTGCGAGTGCTTTATTTCCTGAATTTATCGCTTCCTGATGGGCGGCTTGCCGCTCTACATTGGTTTCTTTTGTCACTAGTTTCATCTCCTTAACCCTTTACACCGGACATTGTAATACCTTGAATGTAATAGCGCTGCAGTACAAAGAACAGAATGAGGATCGGCACGGTCGCGATCGTATTGGCCGCCAGTACCTTCGTCCATTCCGTGCCTGCCATCGAAGTGAAGTTTGCAATGGCGACCTGAATCAACTGCTTTCTATCATCATTGATCACGACTAGCGGCCATAGATAGGCATCCCAGTTTCCCAGGAAGGTGATGATTCCAAGCGTGATCATGGCAGGTACCGCCGCAGGTAATACGATCACCCGGTAAATTTTCAACCACGATGCGCCATCAAGACGCGCGGACTCCAATATTTCAGTGGGTATCTCTTCGAAAAACTGTTTCAGCAAAAAAATGCCGAATACAGACAGCATGGATGGAATAATCAAACCTTTAAACGAGTTAAGCCAGCCCAAGTTGTTGATCAGCATGTAGTTGGGCACAAGCATGACTTCTCCCGGAATGATCAGCGCGCTCATGAACAGGACAAATATGACAGAGCTCCCGCGAAATCTCAATTTCGCAAATGCAAAGGCCGCCAGCGAGTTGATAAGCAATACAAGAACTGTCACAGTAGAAGCAACAAACAGCGTATTGAATACATAACGTAGAAACGGGTGTTGATCGTCGAATAACACATCGATATAATTTTGAAAAGTCCAATTTACGGGAACGAGCAAGTGCCAGCTTACCTGTGTGGCATACTGAAATAACTCCTCGTAGGAGCGCATGGATCCAAGGACCATCCATACGATTGGGAGCAAGCAAACAACTGCGATCACTGTCATTAGCAGAAAATGAATGGTTCGAAGCACCTGCCTTCGCACCCGCCTTCACTCCTTTCTAATGATTGACTTTTGACCGCAAGAAAAACATTTGAAAGACCGAAATGATCAGAATCATGAAGAACAGAATGAAAGCCGCCGCAGACGCATAACCCATCTTCATTTGCTCAAACGCTGTTTTATAGATAAAATACACAATCGTTTCAGTAGAGGAATTTGGCCCCCCATTCGTGAGCACAAATACAAGCCCTGATAATTTAAAGGCGTCAATCGTGGTAATAATAATGACGAACGCCGTTGTTCTTTTTAGAAGCGGCAATGTGATATAGAAAAACTGCTTGACTTTCGATGCACCATCCACGCTCGCCGATTCATACAGATCGTGCGGGACGTTGTTCAAACCAGCCAAAAATACGACCATGAAGAAGCCAGCCGCTTTCCATATGCCCAGAATAATTACACCGTTCATCGCAATATCAGCATTTGACAGAAAGCTGATCTTGGGAATGCCGACTGCGCCGAGCAGAACGTTAAGCAATCCGAAATCTCTGTTGTAAATCAGCTTGAACACCGTGCCGGCCACCGCTGTTGATATGACGACCGGAACAAAAAAAGCGGTTCGGAAAAAACCGGTGTATTTATACTGGGGTTTGACAAGCAACGCCAATCCCAGAGCGATAGCCGATTGGACTGGAATGACGATAATGGCAAAATAAAACGTATGCTTGATGCTGGCTATAAACTTCGAATCCTGTAGCAGATTCACATAATTTTTAAAACCAACGAAAGTTTTGCTGCCGCTGACCAGCATGTAATCGGTAAAGCTGTAATAAAAGGCTCTCGCCATCGGAATAAATACAAACACAAGAAGCAGGATAAAGGCAGGCAATATGAAGAGGATGCCTGTTATCTCGTCACCTTTACGAAGCGATTGCGATTTGCCCAATATCACGCAAGTCCTCCCTCTTATATATTTAAATTAAATTGCGAATGAAAAGGATGGGAGGGATCTCCCACCCCATCGCCAGCATGATCGGTATTGCTATTTCAATTCCTGGATCGCACGGTCAATCTTCTTCACAGCATCCGCAACGGCAGCGTTAACATCTCTGTTGCCCTGGCCGACATCCTCGAACAGCTCGCGGATCGCAGTGCTTACCGCTGGATAAGCCGGTGTTATCGGTCGAGGTCTGCTGTACTTTTGAAGCTGTTCTACAAATATGTTATACGGATACTCCTTCATCAACGGCGTCTGGTCGACTACCGAAGTTCTAACCGGTAAGCCCCCGGCCATGTCCGTATAAATCTTCGCGCCTTCAGTGCCGGTTATATAGTTGATCAGCTTCCAAGCTTCCTCCGGATGCTTTGTGTCCGCATTAATACCGAACGCCCAGCTTCCGTTAGCCATCACCTGTTGCTTTTCTTTTGGCAACGGAGCGACATCCCAATCCTCGCCCAATTTGAAATTGGGGAAGTTGTTCGTAAAATGCGGCAGACTCCAGCTCCCGTCCACGAACATCGCCACTTTACCTGTCGGGAACGGATCAGGCGGCAATTCAAGCGGCGATACTTTGTATTTCCAATACAGAGATTGATAGAAGGTAAGTGCATCTATTGACTCTTGCGAATCCAGATAACCTTTGGCGGTGGTTCCGTCGGGACTCAGCACATCGCCTCCGAATTGCCATATGATCGGCATCTTGAAGTAAGCGGGACCTTCCCCGCTGCCAAAGCCTTGAGCAGGATCGAGTCCGTAAATTCCGTTGGCCGGATCGGTCAATTTCTTGGCTGCATCGAGGACCTGGTCCCAAGTCCAAGCTTCATCCACATTTTTAGATGGAAACGGAATCCCTTTGGCTTCAAACATTTTTTTGTTGTAAAACAAGGCAATATTTGCCTCGGAAAGGGGGGCGATATAGATTTTTCCGTTATATTTCATGGACTCCACGATTCCGTCGGGAATATCTTCCAGGTTTCCGTCCGCTTCAAAAAACGGAGTCAAATCGTATAAAGCGCCTGCGTACGCGTAAGAAGACATGGTCGGCGAATCGATCGCAATGACGTCAGCCGCAGTTTTCCCCGCCAGAGCGGTGCGAAGCTTCGTTTCGTACTGGTCGTACGGAATATTCTCGAGTTCGACCTTGATACCAGGATTTTGGGCTTCAAAGTTTTCAATCAGCTTGTTGATGGCGGCATTCTCCGCGTCATTGCCGTTCGGACGCCAAAACTTAATGGTCACGGTTTCCATCTCCGTTGCGTTTCCTCCGCTTTGCGGCTCATTGGAAGCATTCTTCATTTGATCCCCGCTGGAATTGGAGCATGCGGCCAGCACAGTCAAGACCATGGCTATAGCCAGCAACAAGCTAAACATTCTTTTCATTCTCAGGACCCCTTTCATATTTTGCTTGCAAATCAAATATATCTGATTGATGTCAAATTTGATTTCGCTAATTTTGGAACTTGACTTTCAAAATCTTTGGAAGCAATTCAGCTTTCATGAGCTTTATTTCTATGTTGCTCCCTGTACACGCTTGGAGACACGTGAAAAAACTTCTTAAATGCGGTACTGAAGTAGCTTGAATTGGTATAGCCGACAAGTTGGGCAATGTCGGTTAACTTCAGATCGGTATCTTTCATGAGCTTCTCCGCTTTTTTCATCCTAACCATCAACAGGTAATCACTGAAATTCATCTTTGTGTACGTTTTAAACAAAGAAGACAAATAAGCTTCGTTGAAATGAAATAGTTCGGACAGCGTGGCAAGAGTGAGCTCGCAGGAATAGTTCTCCTGGATATATTTGCAAATTAATTCAATCACGCCTTCTCCGGAAGTGGTTTTCTGCGATTGAATTAACTGCATGACGTACTCGGCAAATTCCATTATTTTTCTGAATACGATGTCCTGAGAAGAAAATTGCCATATCGCGAACATGCAGGACAAAGACAGTTCTTGCAGTTTCTCCTGATCACTGCCGTATCTGGCTGCCAGTGATCTAATCATGATCACAACACGAACAGCCAAGAAAGAGAAATTAATCGTCGATAGTTGTTCGTTCGGAAACAGTAATTGCGAGAGCAGGGTTTGAAATGCTTGCTTGTTTCCTTTCTCGAGTTCAACAACCATACGCCTCTCGGTCTCCGTAGATAAATCTTGTGTGACCGGGGTGATATGGACCGAGCCTGCATTTCCTTGAACTTTCAAGCCCCAATCCAGCAGGCTTGAGGCGTAACCGTTTTTGAAATCCTCCAGTGAATGGACAACCTTGCCGATCCCGACTTTCATATCGAGCTTAAGAATATTCTTAATTTTTTTTTCCAGGTCCAAGACGAAAGCATTAGTCTGAGCTTCCAGTGCCGATAGCGAATCGGACATTAGAATAAAATGCATCATATTGGGTAACGTTAAATCCTGAAAGCAAAGGATCTGGCTCGTTGAGTTCGCCAGCTCCTTGCATAAAAGACGGAAAGACAAATATAGCAAATCCAGTCTGCTCCGGTTCTGTTCAATGCGTTTTTCCGGTATTTTCATTTCAGCGGTGATGAATTGGAAATTATTGTGATCATTAATGTTTTGCAATTTTAATTGAACTAACCGATCCTGCACGAATGGACCACTTGTCCATTCGTTTTTGACCAGCTGGTACAAAAATTGCTCCTGTTGTTCGGACAACAATTGTTTCAGTTGCCATTCTTCTTTTTTTCTTTGGTTCTCTTCCTGTTTCTCCCGATCAAGCTCTTCCTTGATGCGCGTTAGCAGTTCAAGCAATTCCTTGCGCGCAACCGGTTTAATCAAATAATCGACAATCCCCGCCTTAATGGCGGCCTTCGTATATTCAAAATCCGAGTATCCGGACAGCACGATTATTTTGGTGTTTAAATATCTTGACGAGCACTCGTTAAAAAACTGAACCCCATTCATGACCGGCATTTGAATATCCGTAATGACGACGTCAAATTTTTGCTGCTGCATATAAGACAGCGCTTCCTGTCCGTTGGAAGCCTCGGCAGCAATTTGAAATCCCAGGCTGTTCCAATTTATTTTCGCCTTGAGACTTTCTCTTACGCCTATCTCATCATCTACAATCATTACACGGTACATAAGATCAACTCCTCAATGTTTTTTCGCGTCCTTACCCATCAGGCGGATGATCGTCTGGTGAAGCCAATACACGCGTGCGGAAGCATAAGCTAAAGAATCGGCAGCTTGAACAAAATCGTTGTTCCTTCTCCCGATACGGAATTCAGTTTTATTTCGCAAGCATCCCCGTAATATAATTGGCATCGGGCCAATACATTGCGCAAGCCAATCCGGTTTCCTTCGCTACTGAGTACCTCTGGCGCTACGGCCGAATCAATGGATGAATAAAGATCTTCAATCTGGTCCTGGCTCATTCCTATGCCGTTATCCTTCACACTGATATAGAGAGTCTTGTCCTTTATCCGGATTTCCAAGTCCACTTTGGCAATTTCTTTGTAATCAACGCTGTATTTGATAGCATTCTCCACAATCGGCTGAAGAATAAATTTGATCAGCCTGCAATTTAAAGCTTCCTCATCCACGCTGATATTCATTACCAGTCTGTTGCCAAATCTCGATTTGAGGATCGAGGTATAATTTTGAATATATTTCAGCTCTTCGAACAAATAAACCGTATCTTCGTTTAATTTCAATGAATATGACAACATTTCGCTGAACTGCTCCGTAATGTTCATGACTTCTTCCGATTTCCCCTGAGCAGCCAGACCTCCTATTATCTCCAGCGTGTTATTCAAAAAATGAGGGTTGATCTGCAGCAGTAAAGCTTTGTATTCCGCATTTCTCCTTCTTATGTTCGTTTTGTATTCAGTCTCTATAAAATGGTTCAACCGGTCGATCATTTTTCTGAATACCAACACGACATAGCCGACTTCATTTCTTCTTTTCACGCGCGGGATCAACGCATTCGCTCCTTTAAAATCACCTTGTTCGGCCAGCTTCATCGATTTGGTCAATTGGGACAAAGGCCGGGTAACCCCTGTTGAGATCGCGACTGATGCAATGACCGTACATCCAAGCAAAACGGCGCTCAGAATGATCATTCCCCTTCGAATCGCAGAAATGGGCTGAAATAATTCCTGCTCCGATACGACGCCGACAACGAACCAGTTGGGAATTTCCTCGACAGCTTGGGCAAATAATAGGTATGATTGATCACCGTCACGAATCGTCAAATAACCGGTATGACGAGCCTTCTCAACGAAATCCAGGTGTTTCGATATAACCGGGTTGCTCTCGATATTCTGATTCAGTACGGCCCTTCCATCGTCAGATAACAGATAAGCTTGTCCCGTACGGCCCAAACGAATTTGTTCCAACGGCTTTTGCAACAGGTCGGTAGAAAAATTGATTTTGATTATACCCGCCGGTTTTAATAAATTGAGGTTTATCAGGGGCGTAACATAGCTGTTCACCATGGTTTGCCTCATTGACGATTCCGGTTGGTCAGGCTCTATATGCGCAGGTACCCAACTATTACCCCTTTTTACGAAATCATTGTACCAGGAGCTTTTGCGGAAAGACTGATCCAGTCTCCATATGCCTCCGCTGTCGTCGAAGACGGAAATAGAAAGGCTGTTTCTGTTGTTCGAGTAAACGGAGGATAAGAATTCCCTGAAGTGGGCCCTTAACATCGGATCGTCTTTGGCCATCGCATAATCCTGTGTGATGGAGCTGCTCAATACCTGATTCCCCATGTCCTTGAACTGTTTGGCGAGATTGTTCACATAAGTTGCATATTGTGTGATCGTTTGATCCGTAGAGGTGACGATCGAGTGACGAACCAGCTCTTCGGTTTTATCAGTCAACACAAAAGTCAAGATGATTACCGGGATCAGCAGCAAGACTGTGAACAGGATGACAATCTGATTGCGAAGAGAAAAGAGCATTTCCAGCACCTCACCTGTAGGAATAACCTGTTTGAACTGTTTTATACACCGTGACTTTTGATTGATAGTGCTTACATTCTTCAAT
>NICF_comb_assmDRAFT_10003585_pt1 | contig 11172 bp, 10 predicted proteins | sample NewIslPassag4_SG_FD_11279 | JGI IMG/M metagenome (IMG submission 11279) | reverse complement strand
GGTTCCAGTGGTCGCTCCACTCAAAGCCTTTTCTCTTTGGCGGGTAAAACTGCGGCTCCGGGATCGAGCCGGCGCCGTCATCGAAGTCATAGACAGGTTCGTACTCAAGATAAAACATGGGACTCGGACCCGGCGAAAAAAACTGCCAGGTCGTATTGAATCCCAAAGTGTTGGCATAAGCGCTGAAATATCGCGAGAGTTTACGGCCCGTCAGAGACGAGCCGTTCGGCATGAGTAAAACGGTTGCCAAGTGGTAGAGAAGAAAAACACTGAGAGCAATTTTTAACGCCTTCAGTTTACGCTTCCTCTTCTGAGTCGTCGTCCCAATCTTGGTAAGCCGTCAAATCGTCGGCGCTATCCGTGCTGTCGTCGAATTCCGTTTCGTCGAGGAATTCTTCATCCTCGCCGGTTGATGAATCGTTTCCGGCTTCTGACAAATCCACGGACTCGTCCGCTGCCGCTGCCATTTTATCCTCACCATCGGCGAGTTCGGCTCCTTCCGCCGTCTCAGCTCCCTCGACTGACTCGACACTCTCCGCCGACTGAGCCTCCGCGTTTTGAGCCACCTCAGCCGCTTGAAGCTTCGCTTCGTAGCGCTCGAGCCAACGCCTATCTTTTTCATCGACCTCTTCACCCAAAATAAGGCGTTCACGAATGTCTTCGGCTCTTTCGCGGTCGCGACGTTCGCGCTCACGCTGCTTTTCCTGCTCGAAGAACTCGGTCGTCGTATCGACAGCTTTGAGCTGTTCGGTGATTTTTTCGAGTTCTTCTTCGCCCTCGGAGTAAGTCGCCGCCAGTTCGTTCGACATCTTTTCGGTGATGTCGGAGAGGGTTTCCTTTTCTTCTTCTTCACCGATTCCTTCGGGCAAGAGTTCGTCAATCTCCCGAAGCGTCGGAAGTTCGCGAATGTTCCGGAGCCCGAATGTTTCGAGGAACTTCCGCGTTGTTTGATACGTCATCGGCTTACCGGGCAGATCGCTCTTTTCACCGAACGCCACAAGCCCGCGCTCCATCAACGCCCGCAAGAGGTGCCCGCTTTCCACACCTCGAATCTCGTCGATCTGATGCTTGGTGATCGGCTGTTTGTAAGCCACAATCGCCAGCACTTCCAGTGCCGGACCCGAAAGTCGGAACGGACGCGTCTTCACCAAGCGACGCAGGTATTCAGCGTTATCGGACTTCGTCCGCAATTGATAACCGCCGTTGACCTCTTCAAGAGTCACCCCGCGCGAAGGCGCTGCGTATTCGCTCGCAAGTTCCTCAAGAGCCTGCTTGATGTCTTTCGTACGAATATTGGTTCCTTTGAAAATCTGTTTGATGGAACCAAGCGAAACCGGTCGATCTGTCGCAAAAAGAAGGCTTTCAATGATCGAAAGCATTTGCGCGTGATCAATAAACTCCTGAGGCTCCGCATCAGAGTCTTCTTCTTCGGCTTCAGTTTCGGCTTCCTCTTCGCCGCCTTCCTCTTGCTCATTGAGATCCCGGAGCTCCATTTGCTCCGTCGGAGAAGCCGCAGGCTCTTCCGTCACCTCTTCCGCGTCGGAGACCTCATCCGCAAACGCCGTCTCATCAGCAGCCTTCGCTTCAAGTTCAGCTTCAACGTCCTCAGTTTCAATGTTCTCAGCTTCGGAAGCCTCGGCGACCTCAGTCGCTTCCGCCGCCTCGATTTCGGCCGCTTCTTCCTCGCTCACTTCGAAATTCGGATCCGTGTGCACGTCCGCAATGGACTGAGCGTTCTTCTTTGCGGCCGTTTCGGCCACTCGCTTCGCGACCTCTGCCAAACGAATGACTTTCGCCTCTTCGCTTTCAAAGGTCTCTTCCTGAGTACCTGCAAAATCAAGATCCGATGTTTCCTCTGTCCAAGAAATGGACTCCAAGGCCCGGTTCACCGATTCGGTTACGGCCTCACTATGGGTCGGAAGCTCTTTCTTACCGCGTTTTTTCCGATTCGATTTCTGGCCCGTTTCCGCCGCTTCAATTGACTCAGCCGACTCGGCCGTCGCGGCCTCCGAATCCGGCTCTTTTAAAGGTGCATCTTGACCAGGACCGACATCCAAGTCCGAGAGAGCGGCACCCGCGCTTAAAACCAAATCACGCAACGTCGTCTGCGCCTCGGAGGCCGCTTCCGTGCCGCTATCGATTTCGTTTTTCTCCAATTCCTTTTCGTTCTCAGTATCCGCCATGCCCAATCTCACGCTTCAAGCGATCCATCCTTCGAATCGCCGTCAATCAAACCTTCAATTGAATCACTTTCGTTCATGACCGGGATCTCATCCGTTTGAGCGACAGTCCCGGCATCCATAGCCGCATTTCTCTCAGCCGCTTCAATTTCCGCTTCCGCGGCGAGGATCTCTTCATCGGTTGCCATTTCGACGTAAGCGTCCTCGCTCTCATTCAAATCCCCGCCCGAAGCCGCCGCTAAACTGAGTTGAGGATTCTCATCCGAGTCGACATTCTCAGCAAACGGACTTGCTTCCGCCACCAACTCAGTGGCCTCATCGATGATCGATTGAGCGATCGCTTCCGCATCACCGGCATCGAATTCCTGCACGCGTTCAAGAACGTTCGTTTCGATTGCCTTCTTCGTTTCGATATGAATGTCGCCGAAAGGCTCATTCTGGAAGAGCGAAACAAAACCCATCCGACCCAACTCAAGCATCGAGAGGAAGGTCACAAGAAGCCTCGTTCTCGCCTCGCCCGTCGATCCGATCGTCGCCAGATCGCGGAGCAAAACGCGCGTTCCGACAACCAAGCGCTCTTTGATCTCCATGATCCGGGAGGCAATCGATTGCACCTTCGGACGCACTTTGTGCACGAGCTTTTCGGCTTTGCGCATCGCCCGGCGATAAGCGCTGATCAAAGCGAAGAGGCCTTCGCCCTCAATGATAATTTCACCCAGCTCCTCATCGCGGAAGTTCTCGCGCAAGCCTCTTAAGAAAACATCGCGCCCAACCAAAGGCCGCTCGTAGAGTTGTTTCGCCGCCTCTTGGAACTTTTGATAATCCAAAAGCTTTTGGACGAGCTCTTTGCGCGGGTCCTCTTGTTCGACGATTTCTCCTTCTTCGTTGTACTGAGGAAGGAGCATGCGCGATTTGATGTGAATGAGAGTGGCCGCCATCGCGATGAATTCACCGGCCACTTCTAGATCCAGCTCCTTCATCATCCGGATATATTCGAGGTATTGGCGCGTGATCTCGCCAATATTAATGTCGAAAATATCCATCTCCTCTTTACGAATGAGGTAAAGAAGAAGTCCTAAAGGGCCCTCAAATTGTTGCAGGTGAACACGATAACTCATTTCGCCGAAGCCCTCAAAAATCCGCTTTCGAGTTGAAGCCCGTCCACTCTTTCACTCGCTCCAATGTTTCGTTGGCTTCTTTACGGGCACGCTGACATCCGTCGGCAATGATTGAATCAAGCGTGTCGGGCCGTTGCAACAACTCTTTTTTTCTCTCGCGCGGTTTTGCCATGGCGGCGTTTACGTTTTCAGCAATTCGCTTCTTGCAGTCGCCGCAACCGATGCCCGCGGTTCGACATCCTTCTTCGACCCACGCGAGATCTTCGGGCCGCGAAAAGAGTTTGTGATAGCTATAAACCGGGCACTTCGTCGGCTCACCCGGATCATGGCGACGAACACGTGCCGGATCCGTAGGCATCGCCCGGAAGGTTTTTTTGATCTCCTCCTCTTCTTGCGTGAGGGAAAAGGTGTTTCCGTACGACTTCGACATTTTGCGCCCGTCCGAACCGAGAATCACGGGCGTTTCCGTAAAGACCGGCTTCGGTTCCGGAAGATCGCCGCCGTAGAGGAAATTAAACCGGCGGATGATCTCTCGTGAAAGCTCTAGGTGCGCCACCTGATCTTGCCCGATCGGGACATGGGTTGCGCGATAGATCGCGATATCCGCTGCCTGCAAAACGGGATACGCAAACCGGCCAAGGTTATGGGTGTCCGATGCCTTCGCCTCTTCCTCGGCATCCTTCCAGGTCGGCACGCGCTCCAGCCAAGACATCGGCGTGAGCATCGTAAAATACATAAAGAGTTCGACGTGCTGAGGAACTTCCGACTGAATGAAGATGATATTCTTTTCGGGATCCAATCCCCAAGCGATCCACTCGGCGAAGATATCGCGCGCGAAGTGCTGAACTTCATGCGGCGTCTTATAGGCGGTCGTCATCGCATGCCAGTTCATGACACCGTAAACGCCCGGGTATTCGTCTTGGAGTTCAAGCCAGTTTTTTAAAGCGCCGAAATAGTTACCGATGTGGAGCTTCGCCGTCGAGCGCATACCGCTCATAATGCGCGATCCCGGCGGCGGCTTTTGCCCTTGCGTGCGCTTGATTTGAATTTCGGTTGAACTGGCTCCCGATGGTGCCAAATTGTTTTCTTGTTGACTCATGCGAGCGCAACTCCTTGCGCGACAATCATAAAGAGATTTCTCACCCAATGCGCCGGTCCGGCGATCAGAGTGATTCCACCACTAATGAAAATCATGAGAAGCAAAATACTCGTATAGCCAGACCAAGCCTCAAGCTGCTCATTCACGCGTTCTGGAAGAAACCGCGCCAAAACCTTTGCGCCATCGAGCGGATGAAGCGGAATCATATTAAAGATCGCAAGAAAAACGTTGATCGAGATAAAGATCACGATGATATCGCGAATTTGCTCGACGCCCGCTTCGCCGGCCATGAGCGCGGGGGCAAAGAAACGGACAAAGAGTCCGAGGCCGACAGCGCCAATCAACGCCAAAAGGAGGTTTGAAAGCGGCCCGGCAAACGCAATCCAAAACATATCGGTACGCGGGTTTTTGAGGTTGCGCTCATCCACCGGGACCGGCTTTGCCCAACCAAAAAACGGGATCCCCGAGACGATCGACATGAGCGGCAAGACAAGAGTTCCGATCACATCGGCGTGCGCCAAAGGATTAAGGGTCAAACGACCCATGATTTCAGCTGTCCGGTCGCCTCTCAAGCGTGCCACCCATCCATGCGCAAACTCGTGAAAACAGAGCGCAAATAAAAAGGGCACAAAATGCTTCAACGCTTCAAAAGCGGTCCCGATCAAATCCAATTTCTGCATACGAAAAACCTAGCGGACTCCTAGGCATGTGTCTAGGATCGGTCCAAGGAATCGCAAAGAAAGCGAGCTTAAAACCGAAGTTTTCCCGAGCTGTTGACTAGGCGCATAACCTTTGGCGCTTCAAACTTTTCCTATCCGCCGGCCGAAAAATCTGTTTGAACTGGTACAGATACAATTGAATTCGTTTGAACTGGCTCACATGAGTGGGGATGAGCCGCGGATGTCGCAAAATTCTCAATCGAATCCATAACGTAGCTCTATCCCCAATGAAGTGAGCCAGTTTGCGGGCTTCAGGAGACCAAACAACATGCTGAATCGGATCGTCGTTGGCACCCTCACAACTCTCAATACAATGATGTCACCACTTGGAGGACAACCGGAGGGCGCCAAGGCTCTGACATTTAAGCTCGAAGCACCTCTCGAGCAGCGACTGGCATGCCCGAACTTAAACCGCAATCCTCTGATCCTGAAGGTTGAACCGGCACCCGAGTCACGCCTCATTCTCAAAATAACAGGCCACATCTGCACGGATGGAAAAAAGACCGAGTTGGTTTCGATTGGAGTTTCACTCCCGAAGGCCGTGTTCGAGAGCCAATTTATCGAAGACCTTCCACTCAATGCTCCTTACGTGGTTTCGGAATCGGCATTCGGAGTCGCCAGCAAAACAGGTCAAAGCCGGCTCAAGCTAACGAAGCGCGAACCGATCGCGGGAACTTATACGCTTCTCATCGAATGGATTCCGGTCAAGGCCGATGAAGAGCCTCAACATGAGCCCATGACACTGTGGTTACGGAAAGTTTACCTTGAGGACGGAACTCCCAAGACGGACCTCGTTTGGGAGCGGATCGAAATTCACACCCTTAAAAAACGCGTGGGGGAAAGCTTTGCACTCGTGGAAATGAATACCTCGAGTGAGCAGCCTACCCGAAAAAACTGACTCACTTGGACCCATCTGCCTGACCGACGATTTCACGAATCTTTTTTGCGATCTCGTTGATCGACGATCCGGGACCAAAAACAGCAGCAACTCCCTGAGACATTAGCTGCTTTGCGTCATCACTTGGAATGATGCCGCCGACAAAAATCGGCTTATCAATCTTCTTCTCTGCCAAGAGCTTTTGAATCGCCGTTACGAGTGGGATGTGAGCTCCCGACAGAATCGAAAGACCGATGACATCGACGTCTTCCTGCATCGCCGCCGCGACCACCATTTCCGGTGTTTGATGAAGACCTGTGTAAATGACTTCAAAACCCGCGTCGCGCAGGCCGCGAGCGACAACTTTCGCGCCCCGGTCATGCCCGTCCAAACCCGGTTTCGCGATCAAAACCCGGATAATTGGTTCAAAATTAGGCGCCGGAGTTGATTGATCTGTACTGGTATGCGTTTTTCTTTGCATTGGCGCGAGACTATAACGAGAATGTCACCCCGATCAACGAATCTCTGGAGTGGAGGAATTTCTAATGTCCAACGACGTTGCACGCCCCGCCGTGACCATGCTTTCCGAAGATGAAATCGCGTTTCGCGACGCCGTCCGCGAATTTGCCGAAGGGGAAATTAAGCCTCTCGTCAGCAAAATGGACGAAGAAGGGCAAATGGATAAAAACCTCATTCCCAAGCTCTTTGAGATGGGCCTCATGGGAATCGAGTCCCCCGAAAAATACGGCGGTGCCGGAAGCACGTTCTTTATGGCCTGCCTGGCAATTGAAGAATTGGGCCGCGTGGATGGCTCTGTTTCGGTTCTTGTCGACGTCCAAAACACGCTTGTCACGAACGCCTTTTTGCGTTGGGGCAACGATCAATTAAAGGATAAATACCTTCCGAAGCTTGCCCGCGAATGGGTCGGGGCTTATGCCCTTTCTGAAAGCACTTCCGGTTCGGATGCCTTCGCATTGAAACTTCGCGCGGAAGATAAGGGCGATCACTGGGTTCTGAACGGTTCGAAACTCTGGATCACGAACGGCAATGAAGCCAACGTCTTCCTTGTCTTTGCAAACGTAAATCCGGAACTCGGTTACAAAGGGATCACGGCTTTTGTCGTTGAAAGAGGATTCAAAGGATTTAGCGTCGGCAAGAAAGAAGACAAAGTCGGTATCCGCGCTTCTTCGACTTGCGAACTTCTTTTCGAGAACTGCGAAGTTCCGAAAGAAAACGTCCTTGGCGAAATCGGCAAAGGCTACAAGATCGCAATCGAAACTCTTAATGAAGGCCGCATCGGGATCGGCGCACAAATGGTCGGTATCGCAACCGGCGCATATGAAGCGGCAAAAGAGTACATCAAGGGCCGCGAGCAATTCGGTCGCCCGATTGCGCAGTTTCAAGGTGTTCAATTCCAACTTGCCGAAATGCGCGTGCAGCTTGAGGCCGCGCGCCTTATGGTTTACAACGCCGCTCGCTTGAAGGACGCCGGCGAAAACTTCATCCAACAAGCCGCGATGGCGAAACTCTATGCTTCGCGCGCCGCCGAGAGAATCTGCTCGATGGCGATCGATCTCTTCGGCGGTAACGGCTTCACTCGCGAGTACCCGGTCGAAAAATTCTGGCGCGATTCCAAAATCGGTCAGATCTATGAAGGTACAAGCAATATGCAGCTGCAAACGATCGCGAAGCTCGAGCTTGGGAATTAAAGCCAGGCGAACAAATGCACTTACGAAAAAGGGACCCAGGCATGGGTCCCTTTTTTATTAATCCTCCGGAGTCAGCCGGACGCCGCCCCTAATCCCGGGGTTAAAGAACTTGATCTTTGGCTGCGGCACTTGATCAAAAAGATCACGGCACATGAGACGCCCGCCGCCCCTAGAGCGCGCTTTAGAGAGTCCCATTCTCTCTTGGAGACAACACTTTGTTCCTCTAACGGCTTCGCTTTCACGTCAAAAATCGACGGCCGAACCGAATAGGGTTCGAAGGCTTCTTCCGCTTGGGCACGGGCTTTCTCGAAAAAGGCGATTGTCAGTCCGCTGTCAACATAGTGGCCACCGGCAGACAAAAGTATAATTACCAGAACGAATTGAATGAGGTTCCACCCCATTTCCCACTCTGGCCGCTTGTATACCCACCGGCCGTGCATTTAAGAGGCCATTCAGATCGCGGATTTAAAAAGATCGCGGCACATCAGGCGACTTCCGCCTCTGAGCCGCGAAAGAATCTTCTCCCGAATTGGTTCCTCAACTTCGAGAAGAATCGCATCCAAAACGTCCTTTCGGTCCATTACTTCGAGGAGCTTTTCCCAAACCTCCGGGTACTGATCCATGCGTAGATCGAAAAGACGCGCAAACTCGACCACAAAGTTCGGGTCGCGAAGCTCCAGAAGAAGCGTCACGAACCGCGCGCGGTCGGGGCTGAGCAGCTTAGCGCTTGTTAACCCCATAATCTTTCTCTCGTTGGCGTTCGCCCGCTCATAGAGCGTCATGAGGATTTCGGTCATCTCCGCCCACCGCGCTTGCGCGAAGAGATTTTCGAACAGATTCGGCAGAAGCTCGCGGTCGAATTGAATGAGAAACTTAACCACATCGCGCACGAACGCGACAGGTACATGCTTCAAGCTCTCGTCGGCAATCAAACGGTTAACATAGGGGTTATTTTTTTCGAGCAATGCCCTAAACAAGGCGCCCTTGTTTTGCGACCACGGCTCCGAATCAAGGTTCCTGATCAGGGTTTTGAAAAATTCGAGATCATCCACGAGATCCGCAATCGCTCCGAGGGTTTGAAAATCACGGGCGGCGATCGCCTTCGGGATTTCCTTTTCCGGTTCGACCATGATATCAGCCCAGTGCGGATTCTTCTTCAGAACTTCAAGCGCCAACATCTCCCTCGATTTCGGTTGCGCCCGCAAGCCAAGATCCTCTAGCTCCAAATCCTTCAACGCGCGCGCGAGTTTGGCGCCGCTCAATCGCGCATCGAAAAGATCTCGAACCAAAGCCTCCTTTCGAGACCCGTCAAGTCCGCTTTCAACGCTGAGAAAGCGGATGAGAGCGCTACGCAAATCACCGGGCCGTTTTTCGTTTTTAGAAATAATCTCGCCCAGCTCTTTCCAATGCTCCTTAAGTGATCGAATAAACTCCCTGAGTTCCGGGTCATTTTGGAATGAATACTTGAGATCCTGCATGAAACCGAGGGATAGCTCCTTATTGACCGAACCATCCATTTCGTCACCGGACTTCGGGCTCATCGCCTCCCATTTGCCGTTCACCTCAGCGAACTTGGTCGACCGGTCCGTGTAGCGGGGAAAATGTTCGTAAATCGTGATCGTCCCGTGAAGCTGCGCCAGCGCCGCCTCGTTCACGCCGGGATTCAACTCAATCAAAAAGCTTCGGGTCGAAGGGAACTCATGAGTTCCGCTGATAATAAGATGCGTCTTGATCCGGTCTTTAAATTCAGGAAAAAACTCGACGATCTTTTTCGGAATCGTGCCGGCGAATCCCGTATCAAAGAACACGATCCGACGCCCGCGGGCGAACTCTTCTTTGGAAATGCCGTTATCGGCCAAGTAATCGAGAAGTTCCGATGTGCGCACGTTCGCCCGGCTGATATTGATAAGGTGGAGCCTCCGGCGCGCCTCCTCGCCCGCGAGAAGTTGGGCGGCGTCGAAGATCATTTCGGCGTCGCGACCGAGGAAATAAAGATCGTGATCCGGATACAGGAAGAGAAGTTCGATCGCCGCGGCGAATTGCGCGCGCTTCAGGGCGTCCCATACTTTCTTTGAAACCCCCGACTGTTCCTTCAAGAGCTTAGGTTCCACCTCCAAGATCGAGGGCCGAACCGAATACGGTTCCATCCCTCCCCGGGAGTCGGACTGCGCCCTTGCGCTTTCAAAAACGACGATTGTCGGCGCGCTGTCGACAATATTGACAAACCCCGGGGATAAACTCGCCGCTAATGCGAAAAGAGCGAGCTTTTTGCGCATGTCTTCCTCCGCCCGTCTGAAGAGCAAAGAGGATGCTCATGCCGGCCGGCAAGACGGCACGTATAACACCCGAGCCAATGCGGGCTTAGCCTTGCCCTTTCTTCGCATCGATTAAGCGCTTGTTGTACATCGCGCGGAGAGCCTCGATTTCTTTTTGGTGCTGGAGATCTTTTTGATTGAGCCTGAGATTGTTTTCTTCTTGAAGTCTTGTGATGCGCCCTTGATATTCCTTTCTCAACTTTTCGATCTCTTCCTGATGGGCGCTCTTGAGCTCACGAATTTCATCACGGTGTCTGTGCTCAAGCTCGCGCTCTCTCGCGGCGTATTGATCCTTGAGAGCCCTCAGGGTTTCGGAATACAGGGCTTTTCCACCTTCAACACGTGCCATGTCCCCATTTTACCATGCCGCGAAATTCCGTGCATCGCACGAAAACTTACTGGACTCTACGAAAGACCTAACAGCGCCGGAATTCAAACTCGTTATTTCGACCTGCGTTCACTAAATAAACATCTTCAAGTTTCTTGAACGAACACCGATACATTCAAGGCGACTTCGCAGGACACTCTGAACGACTGTGCGGGGAGACCTCATGCTCGATCTCAAATATTGCATTCTTCCGGGAAAATTCATGCCTCCGGGTTTGGAGCTCGAATACCAACGGGCCTATGAAACATTCCAGTCGTGCTGGGGCGAGGCGTTTCGCGAACTATTCGGCCCCGATTATGTCCTGTATTCAAATGACTTCACCCGGCAAGATTACATTCACACTCTTTTTGCGGGCGACAAATGCATTGCCCTCGCCTGCCTTCGCGAAATAGATCTCCGGAATCCGGCCGATCTCGACGACTCCTGGTTTAAACCCTGGAAAAGATCACATCTCACGAATTTCGCGCGCGCCGGGCACCGGCGCTGCCTCGTCGACTCTTACTTCACGGTTCACAAGGATTACAGAAGATCGGCCCTTCCCGGGCAGGAAAGCGTCGGTCACATCTTGGGATGTCTCACCGTTCTCTACCAACTCGACCTCGGCGTCCCTCTTATGTTCGGCATGACGAGAAACGACCGTTCCATGAACAAGCTCACGGCCCGCTGGGGAACGGAAGTCGTTGAGACGAATATCATCCACAATAACACACCGACCGACCTCATTGTCTTCACGACCGAGAAAATACGGGCGGCGATGAAAACATTCC
>NICF_comb_assmDRAFT_10003582_pt1 | contig 11177 bp, 9 predicted proteins | sample NewIslPassag4_SG_FD_11279 | JGI IMG/M metagenome (IMG submission 11279) | reverse complement strand
GGCTCGCCCGCCGCGAGCCGCTCGATGTCCTCCCGGTCCAGCGTCTCGCGCTCCAGCAGCGCCTCCGCGATCCGCTCGAGCAGGTCCCGGTTCTCCTGGATCGTGTTCAGCGCCCGCTGGTACGCCTCGTCGATCAGCCGCTTGACCTCCGAATCCACCAGCTCGGCGGTCTTCTCCGAGATCTCCCGGCGCTGCACCAGCTCACGGCCCAGGAACACCTCCTGCTCGGAGTCGCCCACGGCCAACGGGCCGACGAGGTCGCTCATGCCGTAGCACGTCACCATCCGGCGCGCGAGCCGGGTCGCACGCTCGATGTCGTTGCCGGCGCCCGTCGTCACCTTGTCCGGCCCGAACACGAGCTCCTCCGCCGCCCGCCCGCCGAACAGCATCGCCAGCCGCGCCAGCAGGTAGTCCTTCGAGTACGCGTGCCGGTCCTCTTCCGGCAGCGATGCCGTAACCCCCAGCGCCCGGCCACGCGGCACGATCGTGACCTTGTGCAACGGATCGAGGCCGGGGGTCTTGAGCGCCACCACAGCGTGACCCGCCTCGTGGTAGGCCGTCAGCCGCCGCTCCGACTCGGAGAGCACCAGGCTCTTCCGCTCGGCGCCCAGCATCACCTTGTCCTTGGCCTCCTCGAGGTCGGCCATGTACACCTTGTCACGGTTGCGGCGCGCCGCCAGCAACGCCGCCTCGTTCACCAGATTCGCCAGGTCCGCGCCGCTCATCCCCGGCGTCCCGCGCGCCAGCGCCGCCACGTCCACGTCGTCCGCCAGCGGGATCTTCCGCAAGTGGACCCGGAGGATCCCCTCGCGCCCCTTCACGTCCGGCGCGTCCACCACGATCTGTCGGTCGAACCGCCCCGGGCGGAGCAGCGCCGGGTCCAGCACATCCGGCCGGTTCGTGGCCGCCAGCAGGATCACGCCGTCGTTGGACTCGAAGCCGTCCATCTCCACCAGGAGCTGGTTCAGCGTCTGCTCCCGCTCGTCGTGCCCGCCGCCCAGCCCGGCGCCGCGGTGACGGCCCACGGCGTCGATCTCGTCAATGAAGATGATGCACGGCGCGTGGGCCTTGCCCTGCTCGAACAGGTCGCGCACCCGCGAGGCGCCCACGCCCACGAACATCTCCACGAAGTCGGACCCCGACATGGAGAAGAACGGCCGACCCGCCTCGCCCGCCACCGCCTTCGCCAGCAGCGTCTTCCCCGTCCCCGGCGGCCCCACCAGCAGCGCGCCCTTCGGCAGCCGGCCTCCCAACCGGCTGAACTTCTGCGGGTCCTTCAGGAACTCGATGATCTCCCGGAGCTCCTCCTTCGCCTCATCCGCCCCCGCCACGTCCGCGAACGTGACCTTCGGCGTATCACCACTGAGCAGCCGCGCCTTCGACTTGCCGAACTGGAACGCCTTCGAGCCGCCCGCCTGCATCTGCCGCAGGAAGAAGAACCAGATGCCGATCAGCAGCAGCCACGGCAGCATCTGGGCGAAGAAGACCCACCAGTTCTGCGGGGGCTCCGCAGCGTCCACCACGGGCACCCGCGCCTCGATCCGCGCGAGCAGGCTCTCGCTGTCCTTGATGGGGAGCAGCGTGTAGAAGTTCCTCACCGGCCGACCGGCCGTCTCCGACATGACCGGCGTGCTCAGGACACCCTCGACGCGCTGCCCCTCCGTGATGGTCACCCGCGCGACGTTGCCCGCGTCGAGCTGCTCGATGAACTGCGAATAGCTCAGCTCGACCGAGTCGTCGCGCCGCGGGCTCAACACCTGGATGATGAGGATCGGGACCAGGAACACGAGGATCCAGAAGGACGCCGTCCTCGACAGACGCGCCCAACGGGATCCACGGTTCCCTCGACTGCCGTCGCGCTCGGGCATCCTGTGTTCCTTCACTGACTCCTTCGCCTCACAGACTCGCGATGTAGGGCAGGTGCCTGTAATCCTCCGCGTGATCCAGGCCGTAGCCCACCAGGAATTCGCGCGGCGCGTCGAAGCCGACCCAGCGCGGCTCCAAGACCAGGTCCTCGGCGACGCGCTTGTGCAGCAGCGCGCAGAGCTCGAGGCTCGCCGGCTTCCGCTCCCGCAGCAGCGGGACCAGACGGTTCAGCGTCGTCCCGCTGTCAATGATGTCCTCCACCAGGATGACGTGCCGCCCCTCGATCGTCGCCTCCGGATCGTAGAGCAGCCGCACCTCGCCGCTGGTGACCGTCCCCGAGCCGTAGCTGGACGCCACCAGGAAGTCCACGTGCAGGGGGCGGGGGATCTGACGCACCAGGTCGGCGAGGAAAATGAACGATCCCTTCAGCAGGCCGAGCACCAGGAGCTTCGTGTCGTCCGGGTACGCGGTCGCGATCTCCTGTCCCATCTCCGCGACGCGGCGGGCGATCGCCTCCTGGTCGAACACCACCCGCTTCAGGATCCGGCCGCCAGTCCGTAGATCCGCCCCCCCCGGCACCCCGCCGTTCGGAGTGGCCGCGACATGTGCATTATGCGCTTCCGGCATCACGGATCCTGAGGTGGAAGGCCGGGCTCCCCGGCTTGGTTTCCGTTCCTGCGGCCCGTGCGACGCCCGCGACCCAGACGACGCGGCCGGCGGCATCCACGAGCACCGGCGTCGCCGCGCGTTCGCTTCGGCCGATCCGCCGTTCGACGAAAAGCTTCTTGAGCTTCTTCGCCCCGTAGGGGAGCCGGATGCGGTCACCGGCGCGCCAGCCCCGGAGCTCGAGCGGGAAACGGAGCGCCGCGGCATCGAACGCTGCCGTCGTCGGCGTCGTCTCCTCGTCCCCTGGCATCCACTCGACGGCGAAGCGACGGCCGCCGATGATCGCCACGCCGCTCCCGCGCTCCGGTCCTGCAATGATGAGCGGCCGGTCCCCGACGGCGGATTCCGCCCGCCGCGGGCCCGGCCGCAACCGAATGCGGTCGAATTCCCGCTCCAGGCGCACGCCGCCGATCACATCGAAGTGACCGCCGCTCGCGCCAAGTCTAATAAACTCAAGCGCTGCCCGGGTTCCCGCGCGATCGGGATGGCTGCCGAGACGATGGAGGAGGCGGCGGAGCAACCGGGCGCGGACTTCGGGATGATACGAGAGGAAGCGCTCCCTGGCAAGCAGAACGCCGTCGTCATCGGCCGATGCGACTCGCCGTTCCACCTCATCGAGGAGCGACTCCCACGCGCCCTCCGCGGCGCGGGCCTCGTCCGCGAGACGGATCAACGCTTCCGTGGCGCCCGGCGCGATGGCCTCGAGGCGCGGCAGCACTTCATGGCGCAGCCGGTTCCGGGCGTAGCCCGGGGAGAAGTTGGTGGGGTCCTCCCGGTGACGCAGGCCCGCCGCCCGCGCGTAGGCCTCCAGCTCCGTCCGCCGGAACGGGAGCAGCGGCCGGACGATGTTCCCCCGCCGCTCCGGAATGCCGGCGAGGCCCCGCAGGCCGGTGCCGCGGATGATGCGGAACAGCACGGTCTCCGCCTGGTCATCGGCGTGGTGCGCCGTCGCGATCCGATCCGCGCCGACGCGCGCGGCGGCGTGCTGGAGGAAACGATACCTCGCAGCGCGCGCTTCGGCCTGGGAACGCGGCGGCGACGCGGCACGCTCACGCTCCAGCGGCACTCGCCACGCCTCGCACAGTCCCGCGACCCACTCCGCGTCCGCAGCGCTGCCCGGCCGCATGCCGTGGTCGAAGTGCGCGGCGGCGAGCCGCGGTCCGCGGTCGCCGAGCCCGAACCGCAGCAGCTCCAGGAGGACGACGGAGTCGAGGCCGCCGGACACCGCGACCAGCACCGTGTCGGTCGGCTCGATCAGGCGGCTGCGCTCCAGGTGCGCGCGGAACCGGGCGCGGAGCCGCGCGACCACGGACCCGCGGGTCTCGTCTGTGTGTCGCCGCGCCGCTCCGCTGCCGCCTTGCCTCATCGCGTGCTCCGATCGATCGCCGCGCTTCCGGGCGCGCCGTCCGCCCCCGCTCGTAGGCGCCTAGTAGGCGCGCGTCTCGGCTCGCGTCAAGGCCAGCGTCGCCGGCGCGTGCCGGGGCGGCGGCGCGCCCCGCGCTCGCCGGGCCACGGCTCGGGGGGAATGCGCCCGCGCCCTCCGGACGACCCTCTCGGATGGCGACGCTCCGGTAGGCCGTACGCGGCTTCCTCGCCGTACCACGCGCCGTACTCCCACGCGCCGCGCCGCCGCGACGAGGAGGCCGCCTCGTCCGTGCCGGCCGTCGGCCAGCCGGCGCGCCCGCTGTACTCCGTGTCCGGCCCGCCCGCCTGACGCCCGTAATCGAGGTCGTAGGTGTGGAACCCCCGAACGGGGAAGCCGCGCGCAGGCTTCTTGGGCCACCGACCGAACGGACCCAGCCCGCCCCGCCACGGCCGACGCCGTTCGAACTCCCCTCCGTACGGCATGTCCGCCTCCCCTCAGCTCTCCGCTTCGCTCGACCGGCCCTGCCGCCCGCGGCCGGACCTCCCCGCGCCGCCGGCCTCGGCGCCGCTCCCGGCTTCGCCTGCCGCCTGCGGACGCCCGGCCCCGGCACGCGCGCCCGTCACCGAACTCGCCGCCTCTCCCTCGCCGGCCCGCGCCTTCGCCGCCGCCTGCGCACCGGCGGCGCCGGCCGCCGCACGCTCGCGGCCGCCCTGCTCCGGTCCACGGGAAGGGGGCTCGACCACCAGCTCGCTCCGCACGCCGCGCACGCCGTCCACATCCCACGCGTCGTCCACCGCGTAGCGCACCTCCTCGTGGCTGGGCAGCGTGCCCCGCAGCGTCACCACGCCGTCCTCGACCAGCACCTCGATCCGGTCCGCGTCCACCCACGTGTCGTAGAACAACGTCTCCTCGACGTCCTCCCGGATCTCCTCGTCCGAGCGGCGCCGTCGCAGCAACCGCTGGTAGTACGGACCGTAGCCGTACCGCGCGGGGCCGTACGGCTCCCACTGACCCCGCCGCCGCCACTCCGCCGCACCGCGCCCCCCCGCCTCGGCGCCGGCCTCCCGCCCCGGCCCCGTCCCCGGCGTCGGGACCCGCTGCGTCCCCAGCCGGTAGCCGTGCTCGTAGTCGTAATTGGTGCCGCCGTACCCCCGGCCGCCCACGTACCCCTCGCCCCATTCGAACTCGAACTCGTCCCGCGGGTTCAGCCCCGATCGCAACTGCCCCGCTTGGTACGAACCGCGACTCCGCAGTGCGCCGCCGAGGTATCCCATGCCATAACCGTGGTACACGCGGCGGCGCCGCCTGGCGTACTCACGCTCGTATCCGGCAGCGGCTGGCTCCTCGGGCCCGCCGAGTCGTTCGTAGCGGGCGTACCGCTCCTCGTCGTCGAATCGCATGATCCATCCTCCGTGCTCGGGGAGACGCTGGGCCGGGACCGTCCATCGGGCATCCAACGAACGAGGCCGCGTCCAACGACGCGGCCTCGACAGCAAGGGACACCGGAATCACGCCGAACGCGTGCAACCTCCATTCCATCCCCGCATCACCCGGTCCGCCCGCCCGGCTCGCCCGCCGACGCGCCGGACGCGGTCAGCCCGGGCGGCGGGCGCCGCGCCCCACGCCCCACCAGCACCGCCGCGAGTCGGTCCGGCCGGTCGGTCAGTATCCCGTCCACACCCCAGTCCAGCAGCCGCTCCATGTCTGCGGTCTCGTCCACCGTCCAGACCTGCACCGGCAGCCCCGACGCGTGCAGCGCCGCCACGAGCCCCGGCGTCAGGACGCGCCGTCCGTTCCAGTACTCCGGCATCTGCACCACGTCCACCGGCGGCCGCCACAGCCGCCACAGCCTCAAACGGTGCAGGATGACGAAACGACGGATCTGCTCGAGCGACGCGCTCGTGGGACCGGGATACTGGGAGAAGAGGTCGCGATCCGCATCCCGCATCCCCGCCGCGATCACCCGCTGCTCCGCCCCCGCCCGCCGCACCGCCTCGAACAGCGGCGCCTGCGCCGCCCGCGCCTTCACCTCCGCGATCACCGTGATGTGGGACGGGAGCTCCGCAAGCACCTCGTCGATCGTCGGGATGCGCAACCCCTGCCCCCGGTAGGGGAACGTCCGCCCGCCGTCCGGCGTGAAGCGGTAGCCCGCGTCCAGCCGCTGGAGCTCCGCCAGCGTGAGGTCCGCGACACGCCCCGCGCCGTCCGTCGTGCGGTCCACCGTCGGGTCGTGAATGACGACACAGTGCCCGTCCGCCGTGGCGTGGACGTCCAGCTCGACCGCGTCCACGGCCCAGTCCTCCACGGCGCGCCGGAAGGCGTGGAGGGTGTTCTCGGGATAGAGGCCCGCACCGCCGCGGTGGGCGATGAACTGCGGGCGACGCGCCACCGCAGGATGGATCGGGCGGCCGCCCCGCGGCCGCGGCGCCGAGCCGTCCACACGCCCTCCACTCGTCGATGCCGACCCGCCGCTCACTCGTCCCCCTGCAACCGCGCCAGCTCGAGGCGCTCCACGTCGTCTGGCGGGAGCTGGTAGAGCCGGTACAGGACCAGGTCCAGGAGGCGCTCCGTCAGGCTCCGCGCCGCTCCGCCGTCCTCGCCATCCGCGTCGCCCACCACGCACCGCTCCGCGAGGAAGACGAGCACGTCTTCCACCACCTCCGGGCGAGGCGCAGCCTGAACGGAGGAGCCCGCCCCCGTTCCCCGGGGCAACAGTCCGTCAATGAAGGCGAGGAAGCCGGGGAAGGCGAACTCCGCCATCCCATCGCGGGATCGCGGATCGTCCCCCGCGAGCTTCTCCCACGCCAGCTCGTTCCAGTACAGCTCTTCCGCTTCCTCCCTCAGGAAGCGGCGGCGCTCCGGCGGCAGTGCCGGCGCCGGCGGCACGACGAGCGAGCGGTTCAGCACGCGCTCGATCCGCGCCCTTCGCTGCGCCAGGTACCGCCGCGCTTCGGCGTCGCGGGGGCGGCTGGTCGGCTCGCTCATGGTCCTCGTCCGTGCTGCGAGATACGCGGCGAGCTAACTTACGCCGCCCGCCCGCGGCCGGCAAACGACCCGGAACGACGAGCGCGCCCGCCGGTCGGTCCACCGGTCGGGCGCGCTCCTGTCAGGCGCCGCGGGACTGCGCTCAGCTCCGGCGGTTCTGCTGCCGCCGTGCGCGCCGACGCGCAGCGTTGGCCTTCCGCTTCCGCTCTTCGCTCGGCTTCTCGTAGTACTTCTTCCGGCGAAGATCGCTGAAGATCCCCGCGCGCTGGACCTGACGCTTGAAACGCCGCAGCGCACGCTCGAGGGTATCGCCCTCCTCGACGATCACATACGCCACTCGCTCACCACCTTTTTCCTGGATTGCCGCGCGCCGGCCGGGTCTGCCTCGGGCCGGCACGTTGCGTTCGTTGGGAGCCACGGGCCGGCTGCGGCGCGCACCGGCCCGTTCATTCCTCAGCCTATAAAATATGGCAACAGACGCGCCCCGAGGCAACCCTCGGGGCACGGGCCTTGCCACCGTCGGTGGGAGGATCGTCAACGGAGGGAGCATGCCCGCCAGACGACGCCGCGGCCGCCCGTCCCCGCCGCCTGGAGCCCGCGAGCCCCGCGCCGCGCTGATCCGGGAGCTCGTCGAATTCGAGACCGCGGCCGAGGGCTCCACGGCGGAGCCGGAGGGCGAGAGCGGGACGCTGCCCGGCTCGGTCGGCGGCACGACCGGGACCGCCGGCCGCACGCCGGGCATCCAGACGCCCGGCGCCACCGCCCCGGCGTTCCCCGGCATCAGCCCCGAGGAGGCCCGACGGCTCCGCCGGCGGAAGCCCGGGAAAGGGCCCGCCGGCGAGGAGTAGCCCTCCCCGCTATTCGTAGCGGAGCGCGACGATCGGATCCAGACGCGCCGCGCGCCGCGCGGGCCAGATCCCGAAGAACAGCCCGACCGCCGCGGCGAACCCCACCGCGAGCACGAGCGACTCGGGCGCGACGGCGGTGTTCCACTGCGCCACCCGCTGGAGCGCGTACGCGCCGCCGACGCCCGCCGCGAGGCCGAGCAGACCGCCGGCCAGACACAGCACCAGCGCCTCGATCAGGAACTGCAGCATGATGTCGCGACGACGCGCGCCCAGCGCCTTGCGGATGCCGATCTCCCGCGTCCGCTCCGTCACGGACACGAGCATGATGTTCATGATCCCGATGCCCCCCACCACCAGCGACACGGCCGCGATCCCGGCGAGAAGGAACGTGAACGTGCGCGTCGTCTCCTGGAACGTGGTGAGCAGCGTCGTCTGGTTGCGGATGTTGAAGTCGCTCGGCTGACCCGGGCGCAGACGATGCTCGCGGCGGATCACCGCGTCGATCTCGGCGATGGCGTCATCCATGGCCTCCGCGCTGACCGCCTGCACCAGGATCGAGCGGACCCGATCCGTGCCGAACACTCGGAACTGCGCCGTCGCGAGCGGGATGTAGATCGCCTCGTCCGGGTTGGACCATCCCTGGTCGCCCCGTTCCGCCAGGACGCCGATCACCTCGAAGGGGATGCCGCGGATGCGGATGGTCTGGCCGACCAGCGCAGCGGTGTTGGGCACCCCGAGCCGCTCGCCCACGCGCGCTCCCAACACCGCGACGCGCCGGCGCCCGCGCTCCTCGCTCTCGGTGAAATACCGCCCGACCGCGACGTGCTGGTTCTGGATGGCCGGGTAGCTCGCCCAGACGCCGAAGATCTGCGTGTTCGAGTTGGCCGAGCCGTACTCGACCTGGAGCCGACGCTCCATTTCCGGGCTCACCGCGCGGATCGCCTTCGGCTCCCGCAGCAGCGCCTCGGCATCGCGCGCGGTCAACCGCCGGTCGCCCCGGTCAATGCCTCCGAAGAACTGCTGGCCCGGACGCACGGTCAGCACGTTCGTGCCGAGCCGCGCGATGCGCTCCTCGACAGCGCGCTGGGCACCCTCGCCCAGCGCGACCATCGTGATCACCGCCGCGATGCCGATGATGATGCCGAGCGTCGTCAGGAACGCTCTCAGCTTGTTGGCGCGGATCGCACCCAACGCGACACGCAGGATCTCGAGCCCGAGCATACGTCAACGCCCCTGCCCAGGGAAGATGCCGCCTGCCCGCTGCCGCATCTGGTCGGCGAATTGCTGCTGCTGCTGCTGGAGCCGCGCGACGGACAGCAACACGACCTGCTCTCCGGGCTCCAGGCCGCTGATGACTTCGGTGTGATCCCAGTCGTTCAGCCCGATCATGACGCGGCGGGGCTCCGGCCCCTTGGGCGTGGAGACGAACACGAACGCCGGCCGCGCACGCGACCCATCCGGCGCCACGGCGCTCCCTCCACCCGCGAACGTCCCGGGACGCATCCCGCCGCGCGCGCCGCCCGGCCCGGCCGCGCCGCGGCACTCGCGCAGCCGTGCGCGCTCCGCCTCGCTCAAGGACTCGAATCCGCCGGTCCGGATCCGCTCCCGCAACGCGGCGCAGTCCGCAGCCGGTTCGCCCGACGCTGCAGCCGCCGCCCCCGGCGCGGACTCGCCCGGCCCCGCTTCGCGCGCTGCGGGCCCGTTCCCGCCCGCCGGCGCGCCCATCCCGCCACGCATGGCCGCGCGCACGTCCTCCTCCTTCAGCCCGAGGACCGCGCCCGCGGCGATCAGGTCGCGCGGGCTCACGATCGCCGCGTTCGGCACCGTCACGACGTTCTCGCGCCGTGCGACCTCGATCTGGACCTCGGCGTTCATGCCCGGGCTGAGCAGCCGCTCGGCGTTGTCCAGCAGGACCAGCACCGGGAACATCGTCACGTTCTGATCCACCACCGCCTGCGGCTCGATCTTCAGGACCTCGCCGGTGAAGACCCGCCCGGGGTACGCCTCGACCATCACCCGCGCCGTCTGCCCCGGCCGGATCTGACCGATGTCGGTCTCGTCCACCAGCGTCCGCACCTGCATCTGCGAGAGGTCCGCCATCGTCAGCAACAGCGTACCGCCGGAGATGTTCTGGCTCGCGGACGCGATGATCGTCCCGATCTCGACGTTCCGCTGGATGATCGTGCCGTCGATCGGCGCACGGACCGTGACGTCACCCAGACGCTCGCGCGCCAGCTCGAGGTTGGTGCGCGCCTTGACGAGTTGCGCCCGCGCGTTCGCCTCTTCCAGCGCCGCGGCCTCGTATTCCTGCTCCGTGACGACGTTCGCCTTGCGGAGTTCCTCGACCCGCTTCCTCTGCGCCTCCGCCGTCGCCAGCCGCGCCTCCGCGACGGCCAGGTCGGCCTCGGCCTGCGCATACGCGTTGCGCACGTCCCGCGGGTCGATCTCCACGAGCAGCGCGCCGCGCTGCACGTCCTGCCCCGTTTCGACGTGGATCTTCAGCACCTCGCCGGACGCCTTCGACTTCACCTCGACCAGGCGCACCGGCTCGACCAGCCCGGCCGCCTCCGCAAGGATCTCGAGGTTCCGCCGCTCGGCGACCGCGAGCTGCACATCGCCGCCGTCTCCGCTGGCACGAGACTCGCTGCACGCGAGCACCGCAACGCCCGCGAACGTCGCAGCCGCCGCGATCAGCCCCTTACGAAGCACTACCCTCACCGTACACCTCCATGATGGATCTCTGGCTCGCCCGACGTACTGCTCGCGCGGCGTCCGTTGCGTACATCCTTCTCGATCCATCCGTCGCGCAGGGTGATGATGCGGTGGGCGTGGGCGGCGATGTCGTACTCGTGCGTCACCAGCACGATCGTCTGTCCCTGGCGGTGCAGCTCGTCGAAGAGCGCCATGATCTCCTCGCTCGTCTGCGAGTCCAGGTTGCCCGTCGGCTCATCCGCCAAGAGCAGCGCCGGCTCGTTGACCAACGCCCGCGCAATCGCCACCCGCTGACGCTGACCCCCCGACAGCTCCGAGGGCCGGTGGTTCATGCGCGAGCCGAGCCCCACCCGCTCCAGCATCTCCGCCGCACGCCGCCGCCGCTCCTTCGCCCCCACCCCCGCATAGATCAACGGCAACTCCACATTGTGCAGCGCCGTCGCCCGCGGCAGCAGGTTGAACGTCTGGAACACGAAACCGATCTCCCGATTGCGGATCCGCGCCAGCTCGTCATCCGAACGATCGCTCACCCGCTCCCCGTTCAGCCAGTACTCCCCCGCCGTCGGCGTGTCCAGGCACCCGATCAGGTTCATGAGCGTGCTCTTGCCCGAGCCCGACGGCCCCATCACCGCCACGTACTCGTTGCGCTCCACCACCAGATCCACCCCCCTCAACGCATGCACCACCTCCGCCCCAAGCACATAGTCCTTCCGCAAACCCTCGATCCGGATGAC
>NICF_comb_assmDRAFT_10003574_pt1 | contig 11186 bp, 6 predicted proteins | sample NewIslPassag4_SG_FD_11279 | JGI IMG/M metagenome (IMG submission 11279) | reverse complement strand
CACCGCCGTTTGCGGCGGCCGGACGGTCGGATGCGCTGCCTTTTTTTGCCGCGATCGGACCGGCGGCGGGTTTGCGGGCGGTTTCTCCGGCCGGTTCAACAGCCGCATGTCCGGCCGGTTCCGCGGCGCCCGTTTCGGCCGGCCGCATCGGGCGTCCGGCATGCCGCGGCGCGGCGGTGCCGGTATCCGGGGCTTTCGCGCCGGGAGCGAAATCCGCCGCCGGCGCCGCCGCGCAGGCGGCCAGCGCCACGGGATCCGGCCAGCCGGACGGCACCGGAAATCCCGACCGCCGCAAATGTTCCGCCACCCGGAGCGGTTCGGGCAGGGCCAGACCGGCCGCCGCGAACCATGCCGGATTTGCCGCCAGTTCATCCGGCGCGCCCGACCAGACGATGCGGCCGTCCCGCATCAGCACGACGGCATCCGCCAGGTCGATCCAGTCTTCCACGTCGTGGGCCGCCACCACGGCGCCCCGGCCTTCCGCCCGGCGTTCGGCCAGGAGCCGTTTCAGCCGCCTGAGCGCCAACCGGTCCAGCCCGGCCGACGGTTCGTCAAGCAGCAGCCAGTCCGGTTCCGCCGCTTCCGTCACGGCCATGGCCAGCCTTCTCCGCTGGCCGCCGCTCAGGGCAAGCGGATCGCGGGCCAGCAATCCGGCCGCCGGGCTTTCTTGGCCGCCGGCGCCTTCGACCGCCGTCCGCCCGCCGGCCTCCAGCCAGCGCTCCACCGCCCGTTCCATGGCGGCCGCCCGCCGCACCGGCGGCCAGCGGCAAGGTTTGAGGGAATAGGCGAACTCCTCGCGCACCGTGCGGGCGAACAGCATCTGTTCCGGGTTTTGCATGACGAGCCCGAGCCCGGCGAGCAGGCGCCGGTCGGGCTTGCGGCCCCGCCACAGGGGAACGCCGTCCACGCGCACCTGTCCGCCGTCCGGTTTCCGGAGGCCGGCGATGAGCTCCAGCATCATCGTCTTGCCGCTGCCGTTCGGCCCGGCGAGCAGGGTGATCGTCCCCGCCGGAAAACGGGCGTCGATGCCGGAAAGAACCGTTTTGCCGCCGATTTGGCAGACCGCCTGCTCCACGCGGATGCCGGTTTCGGCTCCGCCGGCTGTTGCCGTCCCGTTCTTTTCAACCGGCCGGGCGCCGGCCGGACCGGCGTCGTCAGCCGGGGCCTCATTTTTCAAGGCATCGCATGGCGGGATGTGATTTTGCACGTCCGGCAGAGCGTCTGCCTGCATGGCGGCACCGGGTCCGCTGTCAGACGCCGTGAACCCGGCGCGCCCATTCTTCCCCGGATCGAGGGATGCGGCCAGTTGTTCGGCGGTTAGCGGACGGGTTTCGATCTTCCGGCCGAACCGCGCGAGCGCCCGCGCGGTCCGCACGGCGAAGGGAGGGGCGAATCCGAGGGCTTCGCAGGGCGTTGAGCCGTTTTCCGTTTCCCGGTAGAAAAAGTCTTCCGCCAACCCGTCGAACGCGACGGCGCCGTCCGCCAGGACGACGATCCGGCCGCCTGCCGCCGCATCCTCCGGGCGGTGCGTGCACCATACGACGGCCGCGCCTTCCCGGTTGAGCCGCTTCGCCGTTTCCAGGACAAGCCGGCGGGACGTTTCGTCCAGCATGGATGTCGCTTCGTCGAAGAGAAGGAGGGGCGCGCCCGTGGCCAGGCAGGCGGCGACGGACGCCAGCTGGCGCCGGCCGCCGGACAGCGAAGCAAGCGGCCGGTGGCGCACGGGGAACAGGCCCGTCGAACGAAGGGCCGCCCCGGCCCGCGCCGCCGCTTCTTCCGCGGGGATTCCGCGGCCTTCCAGGGCGAACATCACTTCTTCCCACGGCGTATCGCCGAAAAACGGGCCGACTTGCTGCATCACAAAGGGCACCGGTCCGCCCCCGGCAAACCCCCGCCGCACCGTTCCCGCGTCCGGTTCCACCAGACCGGCCGCCACGCCGATGAGGGTCGATTTTCCGGAACCGTTCTCGCCGAGCACGGTAATCCATTCACCCGGCCGGATGACCAGACGGACGTCGCGCAATGCCGGCAAATCCGGCCGCCCGGCGAAAACGCTGACGCCGGATAGCTCCAGGGGAGCCGCGGCGTGCCCCGCATCCGCGCCCGTTCCCGCTTTTTCCGGCGGCGCATGAACCGCCCGCGCGCCGAACGTTTGCATCTCTTCCATGAAACAACCTCTTTTCGCTGTATTCAATGCATGGTAAAATTCGGTCGGGTTATTGTTAACCATAATGCAAGATCAAGGTTAACAAATGGAAGGGGATTTGGCAATTGAAAAAAAGCGAAGCCTGGACGGCCGTTCTCCGCATCGTGTTCACGGCGCTGTTTGCCGCCCTTTTTGTCGTTTTCAGCCACATTCGCCTCACGCTCGGGTTTTCGCCGGTGCCCTTTACGCTGCAAAGTTTCGCCATCATGCTGATCGGCGGGCTTCTGGGCCCGCGCGGCGGGTTCGTCAGCCTGGCCCTCGTGCTGGCGTTGACCGCCCTTGGCCTGCCGCTCATCGGCGAAGGCGGCTGGTCGGTGATGACGGGGCGCACGGCCGGTTTCATCTGGCTGTTTCCCGTGTCGGCTTTTCTGATCGGCTGGTTTGCCCGGCGCATCCGGACGGGCGGGTTTTTGTCCTGGCTGGCCCTCGCGGCCGTCATGGAGCTGTTCGGCTCGCTGCTTCTGTATGCGGGAGGCGTTCCCTGGTTCGCCCGGGTGACCGGACTGTCCCTTGCCGAATCGTTTGCGCTGGCCGCCGCGCCTTTCCTCGTGACGGACTTGCTGAAAGCGCTGCTGGCCGCGGGCATCGTGCAGGCGATCCGGCCGGTCATGCCCGTGCTGGACGGGAGGAACGCCGCCGGGCATGCGCTTGGGGACGTCGCATCCCTGCAGGCGGCGCCGGAAGAAGCGTCTTCCCGCGAAAACTGATGCCTGACGGCGTGCCAATTCGAGCCGGAGGACAGTGGATTTTTCCGCAAAAGCAAAAGACGGTTTGTCGGGTTTTGGACGAGCAGGGTTTTGCGACATTTCGGTGGGTGCCGGCCGGTGTTGGGATGGCCGAGCGACGGTTTTTCCGTCTCTCAGCGCATGCCGGCCGGTGCTGGGGCGGCCGAGAGACGGTTTTTCCGTCTTTCGGCCGGCGTCGGCCGCATTCACGCAGTGAAACCGAAACGGCTTTCGGTACCCAAAGTGCGCCGGCGGCACCGGTTCTCGCGCAAAACGTCCGGAAAGGCGGCCTTGCCATGTTGTGCTATAATGGATAAAGGCTTTGGCCATGGAACTTGCCCGCGCCATCCGGCCGACCCGCCGGCCAAACCAACCGGCGGACGGCCCGGGCGGACGGGGAAACGGCAAAGGAGCGCTAGCGATGAACTTCCGGCCGTGCATCGATCTGCACCAGGGAAAAGTGAAGCAGATCGTCGGCGAAACGCTGCGGGACGGAGGCGGCGTAAAAGAAAATTTCGTCTCGCCCCACGGGGCGGACCATTATGCGGAACTGTTCAAAAGGGACGGGCTCGCCGGCGGCCATGTCATCATGCTCGGTCCGGGCAACGAAGAAGAGGCGCTGAAGGCGCTGGCGGCCTATCCGGGCGGCCTGCAGATCGGCGGCGGCATCACGGCGGAAAACGCGGCTTTCTACCTGGAGCGGGGCGCCAGCCACGTCATCGTCACCTCATACATTTTCCGCGACGGCCGCCTGGATGAAAACCGCCTGGAGCGGATCGTGTCCGAAATCGGCAAGGAGCGGCTCGTCATCGACCTCAGCTGCAAAAAAAGCGGCGACGGCTGGAAAGTGGCCACCAACCAATGGGCGGTGCTCAGCGATTTCGACGTCAACAGGGAAAATCTGGCCTATCTGCAAAACCGGTGCGCCGAATTTCTCGTCCACGCCGTGGACGTGGAAGGCAAGCGGTCCGGCATCCAGGAGGAACTGGCCGCGCATCTGGCGGAATGGACGACCATTCCGACCACCTATGCCGGCGGCATCCGCAGTCTGGACGACATCGAGCGGTTCCGCCGGATCACCGGCGGCAGGCTGGATTTTACGGTGGGCAGCGCCCTCGATCTCTTCGGCGGAAGCCTGCCCTACCGGGACGTCGTCAATTTCGTCCGTCCCTGACGGCGGAGCGGTTTGGGCGGAGCCGTCGGCCGCTTCGGCGTGTCCGGCGCCGCGGGGGGAACGGCGCTTTTCGATGAACGGTTCTTTGGCGAACGGTTTTCCGGTGGGTTTCCTCCTTGTGGCGCGGGGGCCGTTTGCTGTATAGTTTTGCTGGATGGTCTTCGCGCAGAAAAACGTGCAAAAACAAGGAAACGAAGGAAAAAGGACGGGAGAATGCCAATGGGAAAAGTGCTGGTTTTCGGCCACAAAAATCCGGACACCGATTCGATCTGCTCCGCCATCGCCTGCGCCGAACTGAAACGGGCGCTCGGCGTGGATGCGGAAGCGGTCCGGCTCGGTGACGTGAACGGGGAAACCCGGTACGCCCTCGAGGCGTTCGGCCAGGAAGCGCCCCGCCTGGTGCAGGATGTGTCCGCCGAAACGTCGGACGTCATTCTCGTGGACCACAACGAGCGGCAGCAGAGCGCGGACGGTGTGGACAAGGTGCGCATCCGGGAAGTGATCGACCATCACCGGATTGCCAATTTCGAAACGAAGGAGCCGCTCTATTACCGGGCGGAACCGGTGGCTGCACCGCCACCATCCTGCTGAAAATGTTCAAGGAACACAACGTGCCGGTGCGGAAAGAGACGGCCGGACTGCTGTTGTCCGCCATCATTTCCGACTCGCTGCTCTTCAAGTCGCCGACCTGCACGGACGAAGACGTGGCGGCGGCGAAGGAGCTGGCGGCCATCGCCGGCGTGGATATCGAGACGTACGGCCTTGAGATGCTGAAAGCCGGAACGGACCTTGCGGGCAAAACCGTCGCCGAACTGCTCGCCCTGGACGCCAAAGAATTCACGATGGGCCGGGCCAGGGTGGAAATCGCGCAGGTCAACACCGTCGACGTCAACGACGTGCTGGCGCGCCAGGCGGAAATCGAAGGGGCGATCGGCAAGATCGTGGCCGACAAGGGACTGGATTTGTTCCTGTTCGTCATCACCGACATTCTGAACAGCGATTCCGTCGCCCTCGCCGTCGGCCGCGCGGCATTCGTCGTGGAACGGGCTTACAACGTCAAACTGGAAAACGGAAGGGCCTTCCTGAAAGGCGTCGTGTCCCGCAAGTCGCAAATCGTGCCGGTGCTGACGGAAGCGTTCACCGCCGGCTGAGCCGGACGGGCGGAACCTACCGCCGATTCGGGCTTGGCCAACATGCAGGGCCGCCCCCTGGCGAAGGGGACGGGCCCCTCTTTTTTTCCCCGGAAAATGTTTTCACCGACTGCTTTGACGGCGGACTTGATAAGCACTTGAAATTCTATTTATATTTTTTGCTAATAAACAAAGATACCTGTGGAGAGAGAAACCCGTCATGGACAAAACGACCAACATCGGCACCGCCGGCCTCAAAATCCCCTCCGGGAAGGCGGCCGCGGCCGTCGCAAACCCGGCTGTCCGGAAACTGACGCTGATTTCCCTGACCTGGCCCATCTTCATCGAAATCGGCCTGAACCAGCTGATGGGCATCGTCGACACGTTCATGCTCAGCCACTACAACGAGGGCGCGGTGGCGGCCGTCGGCGCGAGCAATCAGATCCTCACCTTCTTCAACCTCATGTTCGGCTTCGTGGCGGCGGGCACCACCATCCTGGTCTCCCGCCATCTCGGCGCCGGAGAGGAGCGCGAGGCGAAAGGAGCGGCGGCGGCCTCCGTTTCCCTCAACTTCGTGTTCGGGCTCCTGATGAGCCTGGTGCTATTTGCGGGAGCGGAAATGTTCCTGCGACTGATCGGGCTGCCTGACGAACTGATGGCCTACGGCAAAAGTTATCTGACCATCGTCGGCTCCTTCATCTTCCTGCAGGCGCTCATGCTGACCATGTCGGGAGCGGTGAAAAGCTACGGGTTCACCCGCAACGTCATGGTCATCAACCTGGTCATGAATGCCCTGCACGTGGTGCTGAACGGATTTTGCCTGTACGGCTGGCTCGGCGTGCCGGTGCTCGGCGTGCCGGGCGTGGCGGCGTCGACGGTGGCCAGCCGCATGGTCGGTCTTGCCATCACGGTCTTCGTGCTGCTCCGCGTCGTCGGCAGACTGGACCGGGACGATCTCGTCCGGCCGAAAAAACGGCACGTGGCCGGCCTTCTTCGCATCGGCGTGCCGACGGCGGGGGAAAACCTGTCCTACAACGTGTCGCAGCTGGTCATCACCAGTTTCATCGCCACCCTTGGCGTGACGGCGATGGTGACGCGGGTCTATACGCTTCAGATCATCTTTCTGATCACGCTGTTTTCCTCGTCCATCGCCCAGGGCACCCAGATCCTGGTCGCCCGCATGATCGGCGCGAAGGATTACGACGGCGCCTACCGCCGCGGGCTGAAGAGCCTTGCCATCTGCGGCGCGCTGACGGTGCTGGTCGCCGGGGTGATCAATCTGGCCGGCGGATTTTTGCTCGATCTGTTCACGGACGATCCCGAAGTGCTGGACATGGGCCGGAAGCTGCTGCTGCTCGCGTTCCTGCTGGAACCCGGCCGGGCGTTCAACCTCGTGCTCAACGGATCCCTCCGCGCCGCCGGGGACGTCAATTTCCCGGTGGTCGTCGGTCTCATCTGCATGTGGACGTTTTCCGTGCCCGCAGCCTGGCTGCTCGGCCTGCACTGGCAGTTCGGGCTGTTCGGCATTTTCGTTTCCTTCATTCTCGATGAATGGACGCGCGGGCTGATCATGTTCTTCCGGTGGCGAAAACGGCGCTGGCGGCTCAAGCTTGCCTGACGGACCGCCCGCGGGCGGCCGCCGCGGCGAAAGGCGCCCCGTCCCGCATGGCGCAGGGCCGCTGCGGCCCTGCGCCATGCGGCGTGGTTGCGACTGGCCGCGGTGTGATATGATATAAAGAAAGCGTACCCGAATCCTTCCCCGGCAAAACGCGGGGGCGATCGCCTGGAGGTGCCGCGCTTGTACAGCGTCATCCTGGTAGACGACGAAGTGTTCACGCGCAAGGGCCTGCGCAACCTCATCAACTGGGAGGCCTGCGGGTTCCGCGTGACCGGCGAAGCCGACAACGGGGAAGACGCCCTGGAGATCGTCCGGCGCGACAGGCCGGATCTGGTGATCACCGACATCCGCATGCCCGTCATGGACGGTCTGGAACTGATCCGCCTCGTCCGCGAGGACGAAGCGCTGGCCGCAACGGCGTTCATCATCATCAGCGGCTATGACGACTTCGCCTATGCCCAGAAAGCGGTGCGTTACGGCGTGGTCGATTTCATCCTGAAACCGGTTGACGACCGGGAAATGGAAAACGTGCTGAAGAAGCTGGCGGAACGGCTCGACCGGGAAAAACGGGAACGCCAGCGGCAGACCCGCCTGTTCGGCGAGCAGATGGTGGCCGCCCTCATTCGCGGCGACGCCCTGGACGAAGACGTCGACAAATGGGCGGCCGGCGAAGGCTACCGCCCCGACGGATCGTTTCGCTACGTGCTGGCGGAAGTCAATGACCTGCACCCCTGGCAGGATCGCAAACCGCCCGCCCCGGACGAAATCCGCCGGGCGATCCAGGAGGAGGCGGCCTTGCTGTTCGGCGGCGACCGGCAGCCGTACGTGCACATCCATTCCAAACGGTTCGGCCTGATCGTGCCCGCCGATCATTGGTCCGATGGCGGAGACGGGCCTGTCCGCTTCCTGGAACGGCTGCAGGCGGCGCTAAGCCGCAGGCTGGACGCTCCCGTCTACCTGTTCGTCGGCGAAACCGTCCCGCGCTTGCGGGATCTGCGGGAGTCCTATCAGTCGGCGACCGCCGCGGCCCTGCACAAGTACGCCCTGGACCGGCGCATCATCGTCCACGACGAGCTGGCCGGCGAACCGCTCAACTATGCGAGCCTCGATCCCGCGCTCATCCGCCGGCTGGCCGAACGGGCGGAAGAAGGGGACGAAACCGCGCTGGCCGCGGCCATCGAGGACGTTTTCCGCCTGTTCCGCGAGTTGCGGCTGGCGCCGGAAGCGGTCAAACTGGCCGTGCACGCCTGCGTGTCGGAACTGCTGAACACCATGAACCGGCTCGGCATCGACAGTTCGGAACTGCGCCATCTGCCGCCGATGCTCGGATGGCAGGACCTGTGCCTCACGCCGGAAGAACTGAAGCGCCTGTTCACGGCGTTCATGACGGAATGCGCGGACAGACTGGCCGCCAAACGGAAAGACAGCATCAAAGGCTCCATCCAGAAAATCAAGGAATACATCGAGGCGCATTACCACGAAAACATCAGCCTGAAAAGCATCGCCGCCACCTTTTACACCAATCCGGTCTATCTCGGCCAACTGTTCAAAAAAACGTACGGCATGTACTTCAACGAATTTCTTTTGTCCATCCGCATCCGGGAAGCGAAAAAGCTGCTCCGCCGGACGGACCTGCGCATTTACGAAATCGCCCACCGGGTCGGATTCAGCAATCCCGACTATTTCGTCACCCAGTTTGAAAAAATCGAAAACATGACGCCGACCGAATACCGCAACAAGCTGGTCTGAGCGGGCGGAAACGGAGGAGCCCATGAAGCTGCCGGTTCATCTGGACGACGTCCGTCTGCGGTACAAATTTCTCATCATCTATCTGCTGTGTGTGTTCATCCCCATTCTCGTGTCCAACTTCGTGTTTTACCAGGTGACCAGCGAAAACGTCCGCAACCAGCGGATGGAAGACATCCAGCGGACGCTGGAGCAGATCCGGAACGAGTTCCGGGCGGAAGTGGAAGATGTCGTGTCCGTGGCCTTCCGGCTGCACATCGACTACAACGTGAACGCCGTCCTCGAAACGGAATTTGCAAGCCCCTTTGACTACATCGACACCTATGAAAGCTACTTCCGCAACATTTTGAGCAACTACACGCCCATCTACAATTCCGTCCAGAACATCAAAATTTTCGTGAACAATCCGACGCTGCTCCATTCCGGTGTCATCGGCCAGCTGTCGGATGACGTGAAGCAGACCGACTGGTACCTGCAATTGCTGGAGACGACGGGAACCCAGCCGATTCTCGTCCGGACGCAAGGGGATGACCGGCTGCCGACGGACCGGCAGGAGGGCGTTCGCGACACGTTCAGCATCATCCAGCGGATGGACTACATCAACAACATCGACAAGTTCGAAAAAATTCTGAAAATCGACATGCGGCCGTCGGCCGTCGACCGGGTCTTCAACAACCTGACGTTCAACGGGGACGTGTATTTGCTGAACGACCGGGGCGAGATCGAATATGCCACGAACCCGGCCGTCAATTGGAAAAGCGAAACGCTGACCTTCGCCGAACTGGAACGGCCGGAAGATTCCATCGAATTTGAAACCGTCTACACGGACGTCCGCTATTTGCGCGACTGGCGCATCGTCGGCGTCGTATCCGGCGAAGAAGTGTACCGGGACGTGCGCAGATCGCGGGAGCTGGTCGTCTGGATCGCCGCCTTCAACCTGATTTTCGCCACGACGATCATTTTCTGGATCACCCGCTCCATGCACGTGCGGCTCGGCAACATCCTGAAGCACATGAAGAAAGTCAAGAACGAGCAGTTCGTCACGATGCCGGAAGCCGAAACGAGGGATGAAATCGGCCAGCTGCACGGCGAATTCAACCGGATGACGACGCAGCTCAAAAGCCTGATCGATGACGTATACAAGGCGGACATCCAGCGCAAGGCCCTGGAAATCGAGCGGCGCAAAGCCCAGCTGAACGCGCTGCAAAGCCAGATCAATCCCCATTTCCTGTTCAACGCGCTGGAAACGATCCGCATGCGCAGCCTGATGAAAAACGAGACGGAAACGGCCAAAATCATCCACAACATGGCCAAGCTGTTCCGCTCGTCCCTCACCTGGAAAAAAGACCGGGTGACGGTGGCCGAGGAAATCGACTTCATCCTGTGCTTTCTGGAAATCCAGCAATACCGGTTCGGGGACCGGCTCGAATTCCGTCTGGAAGCGGATCCGCAAGCCCGACAGGTGCTCATTCCGAAAATGGTGTTTCTGCCTTTCGTCGAGAACGCCAGCATCCACGGCATCGAACCGCTGAAGCACGGCGGCCGGATCGACATCCGGTTCCGCCTGCTGCCGGACGGCTTTCTCGAATTTACGGTCAGCGACAACGGGGCCGGCATGAGCCGCAAACAAGTGGAAACGATCTACGGCTACCTGGACAAGGAAGAGGAAATCGGCGAACGGATCGGCGTGCAGAACGTGATTTACCGTCTGAAGATGCTTTATGGCGGCAAATTTCACCTTTTCATCGACAGCGAACCGGGCCGGGGCACCCTGGTCCGCATCGCCGTTCCGGCCGTCATGCCCGACGGATTGTCCGAAGAGGCGGACGGACGATAAGACAGTGAATGCGCTTTTTCGACAATGTTTGAATATTCTATAATTTTCTAAGTATAATCTTTAGTTTCACCGGGTGACCCCTTTCGGATGATCTTCCTATACTGGAATTGAATATCAAAAACAAAATTGAAAGGGGTTACATGCGACGTGGCAAAGAGACGAACGTTTGCTGTTCTGTTCGCCCTCGTCCTGGTGTTCTCCGTTGTTGCGGCAGCCTGCGGCGGCAACAATGAAGGCGCCGGCGGCTCAAGCAACGCGGGAACAACCGGCGAAACGGGCACGGCCGGATCCGGTTCCGGCGGCGACGAGGCGAAACCGCTGGACAAGGTCACGTTCCGGATTTTCAACGGCGTGGCCGGCGAGAAGGACGTCAACACGAACGAAACCCGCATCGGGAAGATCCTGGAAGACCAGACCGGGGTCAACTTCTTCATCGAACACGTCGTTGGCGACCTGAACACGAAGGTCGGCACGATGATCGCCGGCGGCGACTACCCGGACGTCATCGTTCCGGACGCGGCCATCAACCAGTTCATCGACGCCGGGGCGTTCATCGACCTGACCGAGTACATCACCAGCGGCCAGTACCCGAACATCAAGCGGGTGTATGAGCCGTATCTGAACCGGATGAAGTGGGATGACGGCAAAATCTACATCTTCCCGTTCTCGACGAACGTGGGCGAGTACATCGGCGACCCGAACATCAACCAGGGGGCGTTCTGGATCCAGCGCCGCGTGCTGGAGTGGGAC
>NICF_comb_assmDRAFT_10003573_pt1 | contig 11187 bp, 5 predicted proteins | sample NewIslPassag4_SG_FD_11279 | JGI IMG/M metagenome (IMG submission 11279) | reverse complement strand
TACGACGGCGTGGTCGTCACCCACGGCACCGACACCATGGCCTACACGGCCTCGGCGCTCTCCTTCATGCTGCGCAACCTGCCGCGGCCCGTCGTCCTCACCGGTTCCCAGCGACCGCTCGGCGAGATCCGCACCGACGCGCGCCTCAACCTCATCGACGCCGTCACCGCCGCCACCCGGGGCGAGACGCTCCCCGAGGTCGTCATCTGCTTCGACTCCAGGCTCTTTCGCGGCAACCGCGCCCGCAAGCTGAAGATCGCCGAGTACGACGCCTTCGATTCGCCCAACGTCCCGCCCCTGGGCGGACTCGGCGTGGAGGTGGTCATCCCGCCCATCGAGCGGAAGGGAGGCGATTTCCGCCTCCTCGACCGCCTCGACACGCGCGTGCACGCGGTGCTCGCCTTTCCGGGCGCCGACCCGCGACCGCACCTGGAGATCGTGCGGAGCGGCCAGGTGAGGGGCCTGCTGATCCTCGCCTACGGCACCGGCAACCTGCCCATCCGCGGCGAGCGCTCCTTCCTCCCCATCCTCGAGGCAGCCCGGGAGCGGGAGATCCCCGTCCTCATCGGCTCCCAGGCCATCAAGAACTCCGTCGTGCTGCCGCTCTACGAGGGCGGCGCCCAGGCCGAGGCCCTCGGCGCCGTCGGCGCCGGCGACATGACCCCCGAGGCCTCCATCGTCAAGCTGATGCACGCCCTCGCCTACGGCGAGACATACGACGAGGTGCGCACCCTCCTTCGCGCCAACCTCGCCGGCGAGCGCAGCGATTGAGCCCTTGGGGCGGCGCAGGATCCCGAAGCGGATTTCCGAAAGCCCCGTCGCTTTCGCGTTCATGCTCGCGAAGCGGGATGTCGTGTGTCGGGGCTTCAAGGGGTCGTCGGCGGGGCCCAAGGCTCTGCCGCGGCGCTGCTTCGCGCTCTGCTCCGGCTCTCCTACTCGGAGACGACGTGGACGGTAGGCGGGCGGCCGGGGAGGGGGCGAGGGGCGACCACCTCGACGAAGCCGTCGTCGTCCTTCAGCCTGGCGAAGGCGGAATCGGTGCGGGCGCGCATCCGGTAGAGTGCGGGCTCGTGGGGGATGGCGCGCGAGAGCGCCTCGAGGACGCGGACGGGGGCGGCACCGGACAGGGCGCGCAGGCGGGCGGTCTCGAACCAGAACTCGCCTTCGTCGGGCGCTCCGAGGATCTCGGCGCGCGCGAGGAAGACGGCGGCCTCCTCGAGGTGGCCCGCGTCGAGGGCGCGGCGCGCCTGCGCGACGAAGAGGCGTCGGGCGCCGGCGAGGAGATCGACCGCCCGCACGTCCTGCACGATCCCGGCGGGGGTGCGGGAGCGAAGCTCGACGGCGGCGGCGTCCGGCAGAAGGGCGGCCAGGCGGAGGCTTCCGCCCTCGGGCACGAAGAAGCGCTGGATCTCGGCCCGGGCCCCCTCCGACTCGAGCAGCAGCAGATGGGTTTGGGGGAAGCGTCGGGAGCGAAGGGGTTCGAGCCGGAGGACCATGCCCTCCAGCGGCGGGCCGAGGGTGACCGGAAGCTCCGGAGGCGGCGCCGGCTTCAATCCCAGCTCCATGTACGCGGGCAGGATCTCGGCGAGCGATTCGCCCGCGCGGACCCGGGCGGCGCAGGCGCTGGCATCCTCTCCGAGGGCGTGGACGACCGTCTGGCGGCTGCCGTCGGGGGCGAGGAGGCTGACGTGCAGCCGGGGAGCGGCATCGTCCTCTTCCCGGATCTCCGCGTACGCGAAGTGGGTCCGCTCGCCGGGGATCGGCGGGAGGACGCCGACGAGCTCGCGGTGGTGTAGGACCGCGTGCTCTGCCCGGTGGGCACAGGCTGCGCCCGCGAGGACTGCCGCGACGAGGGGCAGAAGGTCGCCGCGCCTCACGGCGCCCCCTCGACGACGGGGATCTCCACCCGCCGGCGGGTGACGAGGCCCGTGGCCTCGGACAGGACCTCGAGTTCGAGGACGAGCAGGCCGGTCGCGTCCTCGGGCAGGGTCAGGACCCGGCAGCCCTCCGTCGCGTCCTCGTTTCCGCAGGGCCCGAGGAAGGCGGTCGGACCGGAGACTTGCCGCCAACGGAAACGGACGAGCCCGCCATGTGGATCGGAGGAGCCGGTGGCGTCCAGCGTGTCGCTCCCACCCGGGGCGACGGCCGCGGGCGATTCGAGAACGATTCGGGGCGGGAGGAGATTCGTGGGCCGCACCTGCAGGGTGAGCGTGGCGGGCAGGCTCTCGAAGAGACTGGCGTTCTGCGGGTAGAAGCGGAAGGCGAGCTCGAGCGGCCTGTCGGGGGGTGGCTGCGGGGCCACGAACCTCCGCGGCTCGTTGGCGGCGCACGCGGCGGGTGAGAGATCCACCGGAGGGCCGAAGGTCTGCTCCCAGCAGGTCGGCGTCGGGCTTCCGGGTGCGCTGCTTTCGACGCGGCCCGAAAGGACCACCTCCTGTCCGGGCTCGAGCGGCTCGCAGTCTGGCGGGACCGAGGAGGTGCCGCAGGGGCGCGGTCCCGCGTCGGTTCGGATGCGCGGCAGGTCGACGGGATGCGTCCAGCGGAGGATGGCGAGGGAGGGCGCGGCCCGCATCCACTCCAGCCTCGTCTGGCCGCCCTGGGTGAGCTCCGTGTAGAACCAGGGCTCGAAAACCACCCCGACCAGGCCCGGCCAGGGCGGGCTGTAGACATGGGCGCGGTTCCCCTCGATTCCGAGGAGGAGATCGGCCTGGCCGGGCAGAGGGCGCAGGCGCGGCTGGCCGAGGACGGCGCGAAAACGGGGGACGAAGCGCCAGCGCTCCGCGCGGTCGTCGCCGCTGCCCACCGCGTCGAGCTGGGCCGGGATATCGTTCAGAACGCCGCCGAGCTCGATCGTCTCCGCTTCGTGGGGACCGATCGACTGCCCTCGGACGCCGAGCGAGGTGGTCGGGAGCTCCTCGCCGCGGCGAGGGACGGCGCGCACCACCACGCGCAAGTAGTCGGGGGCGGCGCAGGGCGGCGTCTCCACGATGTCCGCCTCCGGGCCGCAGGCGGAAGGTGCGGGCGAGTCGGCGTGGGCGTGCGCATCGACGCGAAAGACGAGGAGGCTCTCCACGGCAGGGGCCGAAAAATAGGTCGGTCCCTCGCCACAGGCGCCTTGGAGAGCCACTCTGGGCCCCGCGACCTGGGACCAGCAGTAGGGGAGGGGAGTGGCCAGGCATTTTTCCCGGTCCTCCCGGTCCAGGCAGGCGGTGGCCAGGAAGGTCGGAGGCGGGATCTCCACCTCCTGACCGGGCCGGGTCTCGATCTCGGCTCCCGCGATCACGGCCGGCGCGAACTCGAGGCGGTCGCTGCTTTCCACCAGGCGCACGACCATGCGGTCGACGCTTCGCGCCGCCCCGTCCTCCACCACCAGCCGGAAGACGAGCCGGTCGCCCGAGCCGGGGCGGATCGAGGGAGCGACGAATTCGGTGACGGGCGAGGTCGGATCGGAAAGAAGGACCCTCGGCCCCGCCTCCTGCAGCCAGCGGTAGCGCAAGGGCCGTCCGTCCTCCGGCGGCGTCGTCCCCCGGCCGTCGAGGCGGACTGGCATGCCCGGAAGGGCGAACTGGTCGGGGCCAGCGTTGGCGAGCGGCCCCATGCGTATCCTGTGGACGGGAGGCTCGTGGGCTCCGGGGTCGTCGCCCGGACCGACGTCGATCACGTCCGGATCGGCGTCGCCACAGGTGGCGCCGATGCAGAGCAGGGCGAGCGAGAGAAGGAGCCTCCGCATGGAGCCGAGTCTACCGATCGGGGGCGGCGATGCGAGCTCGGAATGTCGGGCGGCTTCTGATCCTCCTGCTGGGCGCGGCGGCCTGCGCTGCCGGACCGGAGCCGGCTCGCCTCGAGGCACCGCGCGTCGAATCCGACGATCCGGCCATCGGCCAGCCTTTCTCCGTGGAGCTGCCGCGCGGCGAGCGCTCCGTCCGCCTGGAGGGAGTGCGCGGTCGGGTGACGTTGGTCTGCATCCTCGGTGACGCCTACGAGCGCGTGGCCGATGCCTGCGCCCAGGTGCGCGAGCGCTGGAGGGACCGCGTGGAGATGGTCGGCATCTGGGTGGGATCGGAGCCCGGCGATCTCTCGGGCCTTCCCTTTCGCGCCTACGTGGATCTGGGAGGCGAGGCCTTACGTCGATCGTTCGGCGGCGAGGCCGATTCGCAGGTCCTCGTCCTGGACGTGAGGGGGCGCGTCGCCCGGCGCATCGGGCTCGGCGAGCTCGACCGGCTCGCCGACGAGGTGAGTCGCCTGCTGCCCTGATCCACGTCGTCCGAGCGCGGTCGACGGCCTCCGGGACGCGGGGGCAAAGTTGACCCTTTGGCGGCCGCGACGATATAAACCGCGCCGATCCGGATCGCCGAAGGGTGGTGGAATGGCTCGATTTCTGCTCTTTCTCCTCGGCGTCGCCGCGCTCGCGGTCGGCACGGTGGACGCGTATCTGGCCGGAGCCGAGCACGAAAAGATCGTGGGGCGGCACGTCGCCGAGCGGCTCTCTGCCTCCACCCGCAGCCTGCCACTCGCCCTCGCCGCGGATGCGGACCTCGAGGTGGCCCGCACGGTGGCGCAGCGCACGCCCTTCCACTTTACCCTGGCAGACCTGGCGGTCCAAGGCGGCGTGCCGGACCGCTCCGTCCTCGAGCAGGCGGCGCGCTCTCTGCGCTCGCTCGCCGGGGACGCCGAGCCGATTCCGATCGTCGCGACCCGGGGCGGTATCCGCGCGCTGATCGGCGACGCGGTCCACGAGCTCGAGGGCGAGGCCTCGGCCATCGTCCGCGGAGCGCTGGAGGGCGAGGAACGCTCCGGCCTGGCCGCCATCGAAGGTCGTCTCTACCGTCTGCGGGCCGTTCCCGTGGGAACGGGCGCGCTCGCGGTCGCGCTTCCCGTCGACGACGCCTTCGCACGTCGGCTGGGCGAGCGGCTGGGCGCGGACCTCACCTTCCTGCACGGCGGCAAGGCCGTGGCCTCCACGCTCGGAACGATGGAGCGCGCCGAGCTCGCGGTGGCCTCCTCGGGGGCGGGCGGAGCCTTCGGCACGGGCAGCCGGCCGGCCGAGTACCGCGTCTTCGAGGTCCTGGAGCTTCCGCTCTTCGTGCAATGGACGGGGACCACCCGTGCCCTGGCCCAGAACCTGGGCGATGCCACCATCCTTCACTCCGCCTCCATTCGGCCCATCCTCGATCCTCTGGTCGAGTTGCAGAAGCGGTCCTTGCTCTTCTCGGCTCTGGTGGCGGTGGTGGCCTTCTTCTTCGCCGCGGTGGCGCGCTCCGGCAAGCGGCAGCTCCGCGAGCTTGCGCAGCTCGCCGACGTGACCGAACGCCTCGCCGAGGGCGATGCGACGGTCGTCCTCCCCGAGCACCTCGCCGGCGACGTCGGACGGATGGCCCGCGCCGTCCAGCGCCTGGCCAGGGGCCGACGCCCGAACGCCGTGGAGGCGGCGCTGGCGCAAACCAGTTTCGGGGAAGAGAAGGAGGAGGAGCAGTCGGTCGCCGACCTGGCCGCGGCCTTCCCTTTCCCGGCCGAGCCGACGGAGGCCGGGATCCCGATCCCGTCGAAGGACGGGTCCGAGCCGGCGGCCGAGGTGGAGCGCTTCGGCGCTGCGGATCCGGCGGTCGATTCGGAGCCTGGGGCCGGCCTGGAGCTGGGGCCCGCGGCCCCCGAGGCGATTGGACTGGCGCAGGCCGTGGAGCATCCGGTTCCGAGACCCGACGCTGCGGAGCCGACCGGGCCGGTCGAATTCGGCCGGGCGGTCGCGCCGGAACCCGAGCCGGCCGCACCAGCCGGTTTCGCCATGGAGCCCCTCGAACCAGGGAGCGGTGTGGAGGAGGCCCGGCCCGCCTGGGACATGCCCACGCGGCCGCTCCCCCTTTTCCCGCAGCCCGAGGCGGATGCCAAAGAGCCCACCGAGTCGGCTCCCGAGGAGGAGCAGCCGGAGCCCCTCACCGCCTTCCTCACGCCGGAGCCGGAGGAGCCGGCGGAGTCCGAGGATCCGGAGGAGGCCCACCTGCGGGAGGTCTACGAGCAGTTCCTCCAAGTTCGACAGCAGTGCGGAGAGTCGTCGGCCGGCATCAGCTACGAGCGCTTCGCCGCCAAGCTGCGCGCGACCCGCGCCCAGCTCATGGAGCGGTACCGCTCCGCCACCGTTCGCTTCACCGTCTACGTCAAGGATGGCAAGGCCGCGCTGAAGGCCAGCCCCGTGGGGATCCCGCGCGCTTCCTGAGACCGCGCCGATGCGGTGAGACGACGGCGGCCGCGCCTCCGTCGCCGAAGGCGGGAAAAGCCTCAGCTCCCCAGCCGCCCGAGGAAGGCCTCCAGCCTTCGGGCCGCCTCCTCCACCCCCTCGCGAGGGATCCCATAGGCCAGGTGGATTCGCTCGCGGTCGAAGCACCAGAGGCCGCCGTTCACCACCACGCCGGTGTGGCGATAGAGGAGGCGCGGGAGGTTTTCCGCCGTCAGCTCCTCTCCGTCGATGGTTCGGCCCAGAAGTCCGCTGACGTCCGGCGTCAAAAAGAGCCCGCCCGCGTCGCCGGCGCGTCCCTCCCGATCGAAGATCGCCGCGAGCCGCTCGCGGCGGACGGAGAGCTCGCGCCGCAGACATTCCAGGTAGGCATCGAGTGCCGCCCGTCGCTTCGGCTGGGCGGGCCTTCCCTCCGGCGTTCGTAGCCACGCGCCGTAGAGGTGCGCGGCCGCGGCCATGACCATCCCGGGCGGGCGCTCCAGGACGAGCGAGGCGAGGGCCTTGCGCAAGGGGGAGGAGCGCACCACGACCCAGCCCAGCCGCAGGCCCCCCGCGGCGAACTCCTTCGCCAGGCCGCCGAAGACGAGGATCCGGGGGAGCAGGCGCGGCTCGACCCCCAGAGGGCTGGGAACCTGCGAGGCCTTGGGGCGGTGAAGCGTCAGCAGGCCCGCGACCTCGTCGGAGAAGATCCAGCAGCCGTGCTTCAGCGCGTAATCCGCGAGCGCCCGGAGCGCGGACCCCTCCAGGTAGCAGCCGTCCGGATCGCCGGGCTGGGAGAGGAGGACGAGATCCGGCGGGGACGCCCTTCCTTCGAGGAGCGAGGCGAGGGGCCCTGCCCGCACGGCGCAGCCGGCGGCGCGCAGCGCGTGCGGCAGAAGGCCGTGGCAGGGCGCCACCGCGAAGACCTCGGGAGGGCGGCCGAGAACTCGACCGAGTGCGATCGCGGCATCGTGGAGGAGGCCGCGGACCCCCTTTCCCACCACCACCTCGGCGGCGTCCGTCTCCACGCCTCTCGTCTCCGCCACGAAGGCGGCGATCGCCTCCCGCAAGGCGGCATCGTTCGAGGCGGGGCGAAGGGCACCGAAAAGCAGGCCCTCCAGCAGGACGAGGGGGATCCGCTCCCGATTGTCCCCGCGATCGAGGCGAAGCAGACGCGGGTCGTCCGCGCGAAAGAAGCGCGGTGCGAAAGGAGGGGCGGCGGCGAATTCCTGGATCCTCTGCGAACGGGGAAGCGGCGCGCGCAAGAGCTGGCGCCTGGCGGGCCCTTGCGCGGCGGCGGGCGCGACCTGGAAGGCGAGCAGGTCGGCGATCATCGACTCGAAGAACCACTGGACCGGCGCGGAGAGCCGCGCGCCGGTCGTCTCCGCGGCGATCTCCAGGTCGGAAAAGAGCCGCTCCGGAACGGGGAGGAGAAGTGCCAGCTCGTGGTCCGGGTAGGCATCGCCCGCGGAAAGCTCCATGAGGATGACGAGGTTGTGCCGGTGCGGTTCGCGTCCGAGGCGGGCGAGCAGTGCGGACTGCTCCGGGTGCTGCGGGGCGTGCCGCGCGATCAGGACCGTCCATNCCCCCCTCTCCGCGGCATCGTCCGCGAGGGCGAGCAGGGCGGGGATCTGGGCTTTGTCCTCGGAAGCGCCGAGGACGACGGCCAAGGGTGCGACCACGCGGAGAAGGGAGCGTAGGTCCTCCGGCGAATCGGGCGCCTCGATCCGTCGGACCCTGGCCTTCTCGAAGACGCTGGCGAGCGAGTCCGCGACCGAGCGCGCCACCAGGACCTCGTCACCCGGATCGCAGACGGCGAAAAGCAACGAGTAGAGCGCTTGCCGAAGGTCGGGAGCGCAGAAGACCTCCGTCTCCGCCAGCCACAGATCGAAGCTCCGGGCGAGGTGGTGGCGAAGGGATTCGCGCAGGCTCCCGTCCCCGCCGGGTTCCGGGCAGGGGAGGGCGGGCTGGCGTGCCAGCCGGCTGGCGAGAGTCGCGGCAAGACCGACGCGCTCGTTGCCGGCTCCGGACGGGTCGAGCGACGAAAGCAGGCGGTCTCGCCCCGCTTCGCGCAGAGCGCGACGAAGCGCAAGCCAGGGCCGCGGACGGGCGAGCCGCGCCTCCCAGACCGATGTCTCGTGCCAGACGTCGTTGCCCGCCGCCTCCCAGCGGAGGGCGGTTCGCGCGCCGACGGGGTCGCGGCTTTCCTCTCGCAAGAAGAGCTCGAAGGGGCCCTCTCCGTCCTCCTCCCGCGCCGCCAGCGCGGCGAGCCGCACCGGCGGTGTCGGCTGCCGCCGCCCGACGGCCACTGGTTTGGCGGCGAAACCCCGGCGCGCGAAGGCGCGCTCGAGGGTCGACCGTCCCGGCCAACTCGGGATCTCCACCAGGACCCAGCCGCCGGGCAGGATGCGCTCCGGCGCCTCGTCGAGGAGCGCGTCGAGCTCGCCCTCGTCGGCGAGGGACGCGACGAGGAGGTCCCAGCGATCGTCCGGCGGGCGCTCGCGCAGGGGATCGCCACGCGAGAAGTTCACGCGCGAAGCGATCCCTTCCTCGCAATTGAGCCAGAGGTTGCAGGTGGCGAGCGCCGCCGCGTGCGGGGTGGCGTCCGCGCCCTCGATTTGCGCCAGGCCGGTCAACCGCGCCAGCGCGATGCAGAGCCAGCCCGCGCCTGCGCTCCGATGGAGGAGGCGCTTGCCCTCGAGCTCCTCGACCGGCAACCGAAGCAGTCCGGAGAGGAGCGGGAGCGAATCCGGCTGTGGCGGCTGCATCGAGGGCAGAAGGAGCAGGCGGAGGGCGAGCGGCGTCGTCCCCGCCGCCAGCTCCAGCTCGCAGAGCCTCAGCGGCGCGTTCCCCGCCCTGCCATCGACCAGCACCACCAGGGTTTCGAGTTCGGCGAGCGCCTCGGCCCGGGACGACGGGTCCTTCAGCATGGCCGCCAGGCGCTCGAGCGTCTCCACGGAATGCTGCGGCGAGGAGGAGTACGCGCTCATGGCGAGCTCACCGCTCCACGACCCCGGGCTCCGAACTCTCCTTCCACGAAAGGAATTTCCGACGGGTGAGCGGTCCCGGCCCGGGGCCCTGGCCGGGAGGCGGCGTGGCGTGCTCCAGCCAGTAGACGTCGAAGGCGACGATACGGTCCTCGGGGCGGCCGGTCCGCACGTGGTGGCGGCGGATCCACGCTTCCAGGATGTGGTGCATGTGGCGGTTGCGCTCGATGCGCGCCACGTAGTTGCACCAGAACTGGTCCTGGCCGAGCCGGCCGGGGGAGGCTTCCCAGGGCTCGCCCGTCCAGCCCGTCGCCGCGTAGTTCAGCGGGTCGATCCGCCGCCCGTCCACGGTGCGCGCGTCCACCACCACCAGGCCGTTGGTGGTGGGCGGGTTGGGCGCGAACATCGACCAGCCCTGGAAGAATCGCCCGTACTGGACGAGCGCCCGGAAGAGCTCGGGCTGCGGGAACTTCAAGAAGCGCGGAATCGCCCGGTTCTCCACGAGGACCTGGCTCCCCGTGGCCAGCATGAAGAGCAGCACCAGGCTTTCGCGGAGGCCGATGCGGAGCTGGCGCAGCGACTCCAGGAGCGGAGGTTTCGATTCCGGCGCAGGCGCCGCCGACGCCTCGGTTGGCAGACCGCAGGCGGCCAGCCCGAGGGCGACGGAGATCCGCTGGCGGTTGCGCGCCACCGCATCGTAGACGCGGTCTGAGAGCGGCCGAAGCAGCGCGAGAGGGACAAAGACGAGAAAGCCCATCGGGATCGAGCGGAAGATCGCGGCGAAGGCGTCCGAGCGGTAGCGGAGCCTGCCATCCGGATCGGCGACCACGATGGTCTTTTCCACCACCTCGGGCGTCACGCCTTCCGGCAGGCGCCCGACGTCGGTATTGGGGACGAAGCGCAGCTTGCCAAAGCGGTCGAGGCGCGCGAGGACCCGGGCCGTCTGGAAACAGATCCCGCAACTCGCGTCGAAGTAGACCGTGCGCTCGCGCAGCCTCCTCTGCCACCACCGGCCGAAGGCCTCGAAGTCCTCCGCGGAGAGGAGGAAGAAGAAGAAACTGCACATCGTCGGCGTGAAGAGGCCGACGTTGAGGAAGAGGGCGAAGCCGACGTGCATCAGCGGCAGCGCGACGATGGCGATGCGGCGGAAATGCAGCCGGACGAAGGGGCTGAGGATGAGGAAGGCAGCGGCTCCCTCGGCGATCAGGACGGCGTAGGTCAGAAACTGGGAGAGCCAGAGAGGGAAGCCGTCGCGCACCGCCGCGCCCAGCGTGGTGACGATCCGGTCCTGGTGGAGGGCCCAGTGCACCACCGAGCCGTCCTTCCACGCGGGGCCGTTCTTGTGCACGGTGTTGAAGAAGTAGATGACGGCGAGCTGCAACCGGATCGCCAGCACGGCCAGCGATCGGGCGGGGCGGTTCAGATCCGCGTCCTGCGCCCGGTGGCTGCCCAGATCCTCGGCGCGCACCTCCCGCGTCCGCCGAAGCGAGGCCCGCAGCGCGTCGACCGACCACCGCTGGCCGAGGGGGAGAAAGGCGCTCCAGAGGGCGAGGAGGTTCATCACCACGTCGCCGCCGTTTTCCAGGATCACCGAGCGGCTGTGGAGGCTGACCACCGCGACCAGCGCGAGCACCTGAAAGATCCGCGTCTTCCAGCCGACCAGCAGGCAGAGGTAGACGAAGCCGCAGAGCAGAAAGCCGAAGGCCGCCTCCCACCTGTGGGAGGCGAGGAAGAAGAGCGAGAAGACGTACTCGGCCGCCGGTCGCCAGAGCTGCGTGTGGTTGGGCAGAAGGCCCTCGTTGGTGTACCAGACCGCAAGGTCCGGCACCCGCCGGAGGAGATCCCAGAGAAGCAGCATGGAGAACCCGATTCGGAACGCCGCCAGGGCGCGCGGGTCGAACTCGAACCAGGTCGAGACGAGCCGTCGTTTCCAATCGGGCTTCGACGCGGGGTGACTCATCGTGGTACCTTGGGAGGCTAGCATACAGCCCG
>NICF_comb_assmDRAFT_10003572_pt1 | contig 11188 bp, 8 predicted proteins | sample NewIslPassag4_SG_FD_11279 | JGI IMG/M metagenome (IMG submission 11279) | reverse complement strand
CCGTGCCCGGGGGGCCCGCCGGGCCAGGCTCCCTGCCGGCGGTGTTGTGGAGGGCTCCCGCCGCCGGCCGCGCGTGCGGGGAGGTTCTGCGCGGGGGCTCGTACGGGCAGGACAGGGCGGCTGAGCGCGGGAAAAGAGAATGGAGATGAACGCCGTCCGCTGGCCGCCAGGACCGGCGTTTGGCAACGGAACCGTCCAAGGGGGGATTCCATGGCACTACAGTTTGAACACACCGACCGAGTCTTGAAGGAAAGCCGCGTGTACACGCCCGATGAGGCGACCGTGGCCGGCGCGAACATCACCGCGTACATGCGCAGCAAGGGTTTCTCCTCGTGGGATGAGCTGTACCGGTGGTCCGTGGCCAATCCCGAGGAGTTTTGGAGCGAGATGGCCCGGGACCTGGAATGGATGCAGCCGTGGCAGAAGGTGCGCCAGTGGGATCCGCCCTACGTGCAATGGTTCGTGGGCGCCCAGGTGAACATCGTCCACAACGCCCTGGACCGCCACATGCGCACGCCGGTCCGCAATAAGGTGGCGTTTTACTGGGAGGGCGAGGACGGCACACGGCGGACCTTGTCCTACGCCGACCTGTACCGGGAGGTCAACCGGGCGGCCAGCGCCTTGGCCAAGCTGGGCATCGGCAAGGGTGACCGGGTGATCATCTACCTGCCCCGGATTCCGGAGCAGATTGTGGCCATGCTGGCCGTGGCCCGCATCGGCGCGGTGCACTCGGTGGTGTATTCGGCCTTCAGCGCCCAGGCGCTGCGGGATCGGGTCAACGACGCCCAGGCCAAGGCCATCATCGCCTGCGACGGCTACTACTACCAGGGCAAGCTGGTGGAGCGCAAGGCGGTGGTGGACGAGGCGCTGCAGGGCAATGACACGGTCAAGCACGTGATCGTGGTGCGCCGCACCGGCACCGACATCCCATGGCAGGCGGGCCGCGACCTGGACTGGGCCGAGTTGATGAAGACGGGCGACGACCGCCACCCGGTGGAGCCCGTGGACAGCGAGCACCCGCTGTTTACGCTCTACACCTCGGGGACCACGGGCAAGCCCAAGGGCGTGGTGCACACCCACGGCGGGTACATGGTGGGCGTGTACACGACGACGCGGTTTGTGTTCGACATCAAGCCCGACGACATCTTCTGGTGCACCGCCGACCCGGGGTGGGTCACGGGCCATAGCTACATCGTCTACGGTCCGCTGATCAACGGCGCCACCAGCGTCTTCTACGAGGGCGCGCCCACGTATCCCGACCCGGGCCGCTTTTGGTCCATCGTGGAACGGTACGGCGTCACCATTTTTTACACCGCGCCCACGGCCATCCGGGGCCTTATGCGCCACGGTGATCAGTGGCCGGCCAAGTACGACTTGTCCAGCCTGCGCCTGCTGGGCACGGTGGGCGAGCCCATCAACCCCGAGGCGTGGGTGTGGTACCGGGAGCAGATCGGCCGCGGCCGGGTGCCCATCATGGACACGTGGTGGCAGACGGAAACCGGCAGCATTCTGATCACGCCGACGCCCATCACGCCGCTGAAACCGGGATCGGCCACCCGGCCGTTCCTCGGAATTGAGGCGGACGTGGTGGACCGCAGCGGCAAGCCGGTGGACGCCAACCGGGGCGGGTACCTGGTCATCAAGCAGCCGTGGCCGTCCATGATGCGCACCATCTTCAACGATCCCAAGCGGTACGAGGTTTATTGGAACACCATCCCCGGCATGTACTTCGCCGGCGACGCTGCGCACAAGGACGAGGACGGTTACTTCTGGATCCAGGGACGGGTGGACGACGTCATCAACGTGTCCGGCTACCGCCTCGGCAGCATGGAAGTGGAAAGCGCCCTGGTCAGCCACCCGGCGGTGGCGGAGGCGGCCGTCATCGGCAAGCCGCACCCGGTCAAAGGGGAGTCGATCAAGGCCTTCGTGATCCTGCGCAAAGGGTATGAGGGCAGCGAGGCGTTGATCGACGAGCTGAAGCGGTTTATTCGTCAAAATATCGGCCCCATCGCAGTGCCCGACGAGATTCAGGCGGTGGAGGGCCTGCCCAAAACCCGCAGCGGAAAGATCATGCGCCGGCTGCTCAAAGCCCAGGAGCTTGGCCTGCCCATCGGCGACGTCTCAACGCTGGAGGACTAGCCGCCAGCGGCCAAAAGGCCGCTGCAGGAGGCGTCGTTCCGGCGAAGTGGCGTGCGGCCGTTTGACGTAACCAAGCATTCAAGCGTTCGGCGCCGTATCCACCCGGCGCCGAACGCGCTTGCGGCAAAAGGGACAAACGTCCCTTTTTCGCGTCTGCGGGCAACGTTATGGTAGTCGCGGGCACGAGACCACAGCACCGACGGGAGCCTTGCCCATGCTGCCCTGGAACGACCGCTTCCTGCGGGCCTGCCGGCGCGAACCGGTGGACCGCACGCCCGTCTGGTTCATGCGCCAGGCGGGCCGCTACCAAACTGAGTACCGTGCCTTGCGCGAGCGGTACTCCCTACTGGAGATTTGCCGCCACCCCGAGTTGTGCGCCCAGGTGACCCGTCTGCCCGTGGAGCAGTTGGGCGTGGACGCCGCCATCCTCTTTTCGGACATCATGATCCCGCTGGGGCCGATGGGTGTCGATTATGAATTGCAGGAAAACGTCGGGCCGGTCATCGCGCAGCCCGTGACCGGCATAGCGGACCTGGCCCGGCTGCGGCCGCTAGTGCCCGAGGAATCCCTAGGCTACGTGCTGGACACCATTCGCTTGCTGGTGCGCGAGCTGCCCGTGCCGCTCATCGGCTTCGTGGGCGGGCCCTTTACCCTCGCCAGCTACTTGATCGAAGGGCGCCCGACCCGTGCGTTCCTGCGCACCAAGGGGATGATGTACAGCGAACCGAGGGTGTGGCACGGGCTGTTAGAGCGGCTGACAGAGATGGCCATAGTGTATCTGCGGGCGCAGGTGGCGGCTGGCGCCCATGCGGTGCAGGTATTCGACAGTTGGGTTGGGTGCCTCTCGCCCGCCGATTACCGGTCGTTCGTATTTCCCCATATGCAGCGGCTGTTCGCGGAAACCGCCGACCTGGGCGTGCCCCGGATCCACTTCGGCGTGGGCACGGCCGGCCTTTTGCCGCTCATGCGGGCCGCGGGCGGCGACGTCATCGGTGTAGACTGGCGCATCGACTTGGGCGCGGCATGGGACCTGGTCGGGCATGATGTGGCGGTGCAGGGAAACCTGGATCCGGCGGCGCTGATGGGGCCCGAGGACGTGCTGCGCCGCCAAGTGGCAGATGTCTTGAAAAGCGCCGGCGGCCGACCGGGACACATCTTCAATTTGGGCCACGGTGTGCTGCCGCAGACGCCGCCGGAGCGCCTGAAGCAGGTGGTCCGGTGGGTGCACGAACTGGGAGGGGACAGCCATGAGCAATGAGCGCATTGGTGTTTTGTTGATGGCGTACGGTACGCCCGAAAGCCCCGACGAAGCGGAGCCGTACCTGACCCACATCCGGGAGCACTATACCTACATCCGCGGCGACAAGCGCCCCTCCCCGGAAATGGTGGCGGACCTGCAGGCCCGCTACCGCCTCATCGGCGGCCGGTCGCCGCTTTTGGCCATTACCCGGGCGCAGGCGGCGGCGCTGGAACAGCGCCTGAACGCCGCGAGCGGCAGGGAAGCGTTCCGCACCTACGTGGGGATGAAGCACTGGCACCCCTTTATCCACGACACGGTGGCCCAGATGGCGGCTGACGGCATCCGCCGCGCGGTCGGCATCGCATTGACTCCGCAGTACTCGCGCCTGAGCGTCGGCGGCTACATCCACGCCGCCCGGGAGGCTATCGAACAGACGGGCGCGCGCATCAGCATGAGTTTCGTGGAACACTGGCACGACCGCCCGTCCTTCCTGGACGCCTTGGCCCGGCGGGTAGAGAAGGCCCGCACGCTGTTTCCCGCGGAGCTGCGGGCGGACCTGCCGGTGGTCTTCACCGCCCACAGCCTGCCGGCACGGATCCGGGAGTGGGGCGACCCGTACCCGCAGCATATGGAGGAGACGGCCCGCGGGGTGGCCGAGCGGGCCGGCATCCGGCGCTGGTTTGTGGCCTGGCAGAGCAAGGGGTCGACGCCCGTAGCGTGGCTGGAACCGGAACTTCCGGACGTCCTGGCCCAACTGCGGGAGGGCGGCGACCGGGCGGTGCTCATTTGCCCGGCGGGTTTCGTGGCCGATCACCTCGAGGTCCTCTACGATATCGACATCGAGGCCCGCAAGACGGCGGCTGCCATGGGCATGCAGCTGGAGCGGACGGCTTCCTTCAACGCCGACGACGACCTCATCGCTGTGCTGGCGGAGCTGGTGTCGGAGCAGGTGGCCCAGCTGTCCCGCTGAGCGGGGTGGCGCGCGAGCGGCGCCTGCTTGCGCAGGCAATTGCCTGCGGCCGGGCGGGGAGGCAGCGCGGCCCCGCACCAAGGGTGAAGGGTGAGGCGCGGTGACGGCGACGCAAGCCCATGTCGCGATCATCGGCGGGGGCATCACCGGCCTCGCTGCGGCGTACTTCCTGCAGGAGGCAGCGCGCGAGCGGGGCCGCCCGCTGGCCATCACGGTACTGGAGGCGTCGCACCGGCTCGGGGGCAAGATCCTGACCGAGCGCGTCGACGGATATTGCATCGAAGCAGGCCCCGACTCGTTCTTGGCACGCAAGCCGTGGGCACGCCAGTTGGCCGAGCGGGTGGGGCTAGGCGAGGATTTGGTGCCCATCGATCCCCGGCACCGCCGCACATTTGTTCTCAAGGACGGCCAACTGCATCCGATCCCCGAGGGCTTGTTCATGTTCGTTCCCCTGACGCTGGGAGGCTTGGTGCGCTCACGCCTCTTTACCCCATGGGGTAAGGCCCGGATGGCGCTGGAGCCCTTGGTGCCTAAGGGACCTGCAGGCGATGAGTCCATCGGGGCCTTCGTCAGCCGGCGGGTGGGGAAAGAAGCGCTGGAGCGGCTCGCTGAGCCGCTATTGACGGGCATTTTCGCCGGGCGGGCCGAGCGGCTGAGCATCATGGCCACCTTTCCACAACTCAAAGAAGTGGAGCAGCGGGCGGGCAGCCTCTGGAGAGGCTTGAGGCGGGGACGCCGTCCCTCGGGATCACACGCGGCCGCAGCGGCAGGCGGCCATGGCCGCGGGGGCGCCGAGGGGTCCGGCGCGCCCACGGGCGCCGCGAAAAATCCTGTGAGCGGCGGGGAGGATAGCGGGGGTTCCGCGTTCCTCGCGCTGCGGGGCGGGCTGGAAAGCCTGGTGGAGGCGCTGGTACGGCGAATGGATGCTGTCCGGTTGCGGACGGGACTGCGGGTCACTGGGCTGTCGGCCGCCTCCGGCGGCGCACCCCCTGAGACGCGAGGCAATCCGGCCGCCTCGCCTCAGGCGCCCGCAGGCGCGCCTGGCCGCTACACCCTGACCTTAGCCGACGGGACCTCGCTGGACGCCGACGTCGTGATCGTTACGGTGCCGGCGTTCGCCGCCGCGGAGCTGCTCGCGGCGGTGTGCCCGGAGGCGGTTCCCCACCTCAAGGGCATCCGCTTCGTTTCGGTGACGACCTGCGCGCTAGGCTTTGACCGGGCGGACGTGGACCATCCCCTCAACGGCAGCGGGTTTCTGGTGCCCAGCCGCGAGGGCCGGGCCATCACCGCCTGCACGTGGGTGTCCTCCAAGTGGGCCCATGCGGCCCGGCCGGACCAGGTCCTGATCCGCTGCTACCTTGGGCGCGATGGCGAGCAGCGGGTGATGGAGCTGTCCGACGGCGAGGTGGTGGAGCTGGTGCGCCGGGAACTGCGGGAGCTCATGGGCCTTGCCGCCGTGCCCCGCCTGGCCCGGGTGTACCGGTGGGAGCGGGCCATGCCCCAGTACGAGGTGGGGCACCTGGATCGGATCGCTGAATTGGAACGGGCGCTGGCGCGCCATCCCGGCTTGCTCTTGGCCGGGGCGTCCTACCGCGGGGTGGGCGTGCCTGACTGCATTCGCCAGGGCCAACTGGCCGCGGAGCAGGCTCTGGCCCTCCTCTGACACCGCCGCCCGACCTGACTTTGCCGCCGGACTCAATCGGCTTGTCGCTTTTCTATCGTTTCCCGTAAGGAGAGAACGCTACTTCTGCCGCGCAGACTAGCGGGGGGCTTGGCGTCGGGTCGCACAGCCGACACTGCTGGACGGTCGCCGGTGCTCCCTTGGCACCGCCGGCCGGGCGCCGCCTGCGGCGGACCCCCCGGAGCGACGCGGGCACACTGGGAGGGGAACGGGGTTTGGATGTACACGTGATCGGCGTGCCCATCGATTTGGGTGCCAACCGCCGCGGTGTTGACATGGGCCCGAGCGCGATCCGCTACGCGGGCTTGCAGGCCGCGTTGACCCGCCTGGGCCACCGCGTGGTGGACCTGGGGAACCTGGTGGTGCCAGACCCGGAATCCCGCGATCCCGGCGATTCGCGGGCCCGCTACCTGGCTGAGATCGTAGCTGTTTGCCGGGAGCTGCGGGAGCGAGTGGCCGCGGTCGCTCAAGCCGGCGGGTTTCCGCTGGTGCTTGGCGGCGACCACAGCTTGTCAGTGGGCACTGTAGCAGGCGTGCGGCGCGCGCACCCCCAAGCGGGCGTCCTCTGGCTGGACGCCCACGGCGACTGCAACACCCCCGCCACGACCCCTTCGGGCAACGTGCATGGCATGTCGTTGGCCGCGATCCTGGGACGGGGTGCCGCGGACCTGGTAGCGTGCCTCGATGGGCGGAGCGTACGGCCGGAACAGGTCGTGCTCGTCGGCGTGCGGGATCTCGATCCCGGAGAACGGGAGTTGCTCCGCAACACGGGCGTGCGGGTATTCACCATGCAGGAAGTGGACCGGCTCGGCTTGCCCGCCGTGATGGAGCGGGCCCTGGACCATCTACGGACGCACGTGGCAGGCATCCACCTCAGCCTGGACCTGGACGTCTTTGAGCCGAGCCTGGCGCCGGGCGTGGGCACACCGAAAGCTGGTGGGCTCACGTACCGGGAAGGCCACCTGGCCATGGAAATCCTGGCGGAACAGGGCGTGCTGGTTTCCATGGAACTGGTGGAGGTCAACCCGATCCTGGACGACGGGAACCGCACCGCGCAGCTGGCCGTGGACATGGCCCGCTCGGCGCTGGGAGCCCGCATCCTTTAGCCGGGAAGCGCACGCAGGAAATGCCTGGTTTCATAAGGAAACGTGTATCCGCTGAAGAAATCTATGGATCCGCAGACCTAGTCTGAGATGAGTTGGGGCCCGATGCGGGCTTAGGCAGCATGTAGGGGCCTGTGCACGGTCCAGGCAGGCCAGCGCCCGCCGAGCCGGCACGCTCCGGTTTCCTTGAGGTCACGTACGCGTGAGGGCCGTTGGGGGGACCCGCCCGGCCCCGCGCTGACGGAGAGGGGGTGAGCGGCTCCAGCACCGGGTGTAACCGCTTCCAGGCTTTGAAATCGTATTCCCATTGGAAATCGCCAGTACGGGAGGGGTTTGTACATGGCTTTTGCTCGTCAAGCTGGGCGACTGGCGTTGCTGCTTGCGCTGGCCTTGATGGTGGCGGCCGGACCGGCGTTTGCCCAGTCGCGCCTGGTCATCGCCTCCGGCACCGATGCGGTCACCCTGGACGCCCACTACATCACCGACTCGCCGTCCGCGACGGTGTCAGAGCACATCACGGAACCTTTGTTTGAGTTGACGCCGGACGGCCAGATCGTGCCGCACCTGGTGGAGTCCTACGAGGTGTCCGACGACGGTCTGGTCTGGACGCTGCACCTGCGCCGGGGCATCTTATTCCACGACGGGACGCCTTTCAACGCCGAGGCGGTCAAGTTCAACTTGGACCGGATTTTGGACCCCGACAACGGCGTGGCGTTCCGGTTTCTGATCAGCCCCATCACGTCGGTGGACGTGGTGGACGAGTACACCGTGCGCCTGACCACCGAGGCGCCCTTTGCGCCCATCCTGGCCCACCTGACCCACAGCAGCATCGGCATGCAGAGCCCGGCCGCCATCCAGCGGTACGGCGACGACTACGCCCGCAATCCGGTGGGCACCGGTCCGTTCCGGTTCAAGGAATGGGTGCGCCAAGATCGCATCGTGCTCGAGCGCAACGCCGACTACTGGGGCGGGCCGCCGCAGGTCGATGAGATCGTCTTCCGGGTGGTGCCCGAGGACGGCGCCCGCATGCTGATGGTGCAGACGGGCGAGGCCCACGTGGCCGTGCGCGTGCCGCCCGAGATGGTCAGCGTGCTGGACCGGGATCCCAACATCGATGTGGTGAACACGCCCAGCGTGCGGACCATCTATATCGGTTTCAACACCTACCAGCGGCCGGACCGGCCCAAGAACCCGTTCACCGATCGGCGGGTGCGCCAGGCGTTCAATTACGCGGTGGACAATGCCGCGATCAATGAGTTCATCCTGGGCGGCATGGGCCGGCCCTCCGACGCGCCCATCGCGCCGGGCATTTTTGGCTACGCGCCCATCGGCGGCTATGAGTACAACCCCGAGAAGGCGCGCCAGTTGCTCGCAGAGGCCGGCTATCCCAACGGTTTGCGCGTCCAGTTTTACTCGCCTTCCGGGCGCTACCTCAAGGACCTGGAGGTGGCGGAGGCCGTGCAGGCGCAGCTGGCCGAGGTCGGCATCGAGGCGGAGATCGTGACCCTGGAGTGGGCCGCGTACCTGGCCGCCACCAATATGCCGCCGGACCAGAACGAAGTGCCCATGTTCCTGCTGGGCTGGGGCACGGTGACGGGCGACGCGGACTACGGTTTGTACCCGTTGTTCCACTCGAGCCAATGGGTGCCGGCTGGGTCCAACCGCATGTTCTACAGCAATCGCGAGGTCGATGCGTTGCTGGACCGGGCCCGCACCACGCCCGACGACCAGGTGCGGCAGGCGGCCTACCGTGAGGCCATGGAGCTCATCATGGAGGATGCGCCCTGGTTGTTCCTGCATGCGGAAACGCAGTTGACGGCCATCCGCACCGAGGTGGAAGGCATTGTGGTTCACCCGACGGAGCGGATCATCGCGAAGGAGGCCCGGTTCCGCTAAGCGGCCGGGCAGCCCGCCCAGCGCCGGCTAAGGGGGATAACGGCGCCGGGTGGGGCGGTCCGCAGCGGGAGCGCGCGGGTGTAGTTCGGACGCCGCAGGGAGGAGGGGATCGCGCATGCGACCCCCTCCTTCTCTGCCCGGGGGGAGCGGACGCAGGTGTCGCAGTACATTTTGCGCCGGCTGGCGCTGACGGTGCCCGTGCTGCTGGGGGTGTCGGTGATCGTGTTCATGATGGTGCGCATGATCCCCGGCGACCCGGCTCGCGTCATGGCGGGCGAGGCTGCCAGCGAAGCGGACGTGGAGCGCATCCGCCAGCAGTTGGGCTTGCATTTGCACCCGGTGGTCCAGTATGGGATCTTCCTGCAAAACTTGTTCCGGGGCGACTTGGGCCGTTCGACCATGTCGCGGCTGCCGGTGATCGACGAGATCCAGGCGGCCCTGCCCAACACGGTAGAGCTGGCTGTGGCCAGCCTCCTCATTGCCCTCGTCATCGGGGTGCCGGCCGGAGTCCTGAGCGCGGTGCGGCCCAATTCCTGGGTAGACGCCATCAGCATGTTCATCGCCTTGGTGGGCGTGTCCATGCCCGTGTTCTGGCTGGGCCTCATGCTGATGATGGTTTTCTCGCTGCGGCTGGGGTGGTTTCCAACGGCCGGCAACGATACGTGGCGGCATTTGGTCTTGCCCTCCGTCACCCTGGGCCTGTCGTCGGTGGCCATTATTGCCCGGATGGTCCGCTCCAGCATGTTAGAGGTGCTGCGCCAGGACTACGTCCGTACCGCCCGGGCCAAGGGTGTACCGGAGGGACGGGTGGTCATGCGGCACGCGTTTCGAAACGCCCTCATTCCCGTGGTTACGATCACGGGCCTCCAGTTTGGCAACCTGCTGGGCGGCGCCGTGTTGACCGAGACGGTCTTTGCCTGGCCCGGCATCGGCCGCCTGATGGTGGGGGCCATCACGGCCCGGGACTATCCGGTAGTGCAGGGCACGGTGCTGACGGTGGCCCTGATCTTCATCATCATCAACCTGCTGGTGGATGTGCTGTACGCCTACGTTGACCCGACCATCCGCTACGACTAAGAGGGGGGAATAAGGGGTGGGGACGCCCGTGTCCCACATCAACGGAGCGGCCGGCGCGGCGGGCTCCGTGACCGCCGGCAGCCAGGTCCTGCGCCGGCTCCGGCGCAACCGCCTGGCCATGGCGGGTCTGGCCATCATTTTGGTATTTATCGCAATGGCGGCGTTCGCGCCGTGGGTCGCGACCCACGATCCGCTGCGCTCCAGCTTCGGCCAGCGCCTCCAGCCCCCTTCCGCTGAGCACTGGCTTGGCACCGACGAGTTGGGGCGGGATGTGTTTAGCCGGATGGTGTACGGCGCCCGCATCTCGCTGCGGATCGGTTTCATCGCCGTGGCGATCGGCATCCTTGTCGGTGTGCCCCTGGGGGCCGTCTCCGCCTACTACGGCGGCTGGATCGACCTCTTGGTGCAGCGCATCATCGACGTGATGCTGGCGTTCCCGGGCATCCTGCTGGCCATCGTCCTGGTGAGCGTGTTGGGCGTCGGCCTGGAAAACGTGATGATCGCGGTCGGGATCGTGTCGATCCCGGTCTACACTCGGCTGGTACGGGGCTCTGCCCTCGCGGTCAAGCGCAAGGAGTTTGTGGAAGCGGCGCGCGCCGCCGGGGCCGGTGATCTTGCCATCATCGTGCGGCACATTCTGCCCAGTTGCATCGCACCGGTGATCGTACAGTCGACGCTGCAGGTCGGCTCCAGCATCTTGTGGGCAGCGGGCCTTGGCTACCTGGGCCTCGGAGCGCAGCCGCCGACGCCCGAATGGGGGACGATGCTGAGCCGCGGCCGCCAGTACCTGTTCACGGCGCCCCACATCACCACGTCCATCGGCGTCGTCATCATGCTGGTCGTGCTTGGCTTCAACCTGCTGGGCGACGGGCTGCGGGACGCGCTGGACCCCCGGTTGAAAGACTGAAGCGGTGCGGTCAGCCCGCCAATACGCCTGCGGGGCTTGCTAGCGCCGGGGCGGCCGCCGGAGCGGCGGTGTGAGCTGAGGGCACTTCTGGGGGGGCCCACGGTGCCGCGCCGGCCCGCCCGGCAGCCGCAAGCGCGGCGGCCACTGATTGGGTTGCGGCCGGGGAGCAGGCGGG
>NICF_comb_assmDRAFT_10003568_pt1 | contig 11196 bp, 8 predicted proteins | sample NewIslPassag4_SG_FD_11279 | JGI IMG/M metagenome (IMG submission 11279) | reverse complement strand
CAAATGCCATGCAAAAGCTTGGAGTAAAGGGGCGATCACAAGCTGTTGTTGAACTTCTCCGGATGGGGGAGTTAAAGCTTTAGAAAAAACCGGCTTTCTTTATGGAAGCCGGTTTTACTTATTTTGCCTTCCATTGAAACACTTGAATTTTTTATCAAAACATTAGACAATGGATTAAGATAGAGGTTGTTAAAGTTTGTCCATTCTATAAAACTAAAGGATTGGCTGTTGTATGGATCAACTTTAGCAAACTTTATACTAGTATTGAGGTGCAGATCATGAATGAAACGAATATAAAGGAATTGGATATGCAACTGATTGCAGAGATTGAAAAAGATCTGCGGTTTATTTCCGGATATATCAAACAAAAGGGACGGGAAATATTAACCAATTACACGATCACCCCACCCCAATTTGTCGCTCTTCAGTGGCTCCATGAATTAGGAGATTTGACCATCGGTGAACTTTCCAATAAAATGTATTTGGCCTTCAGTACCACCACTGATTTAGTGGATCGTCTGGAGAAAAACAATCTCGTCAAAAGATACCGGGACGATAAGGACCGTCGGGTTGTAAGGGTGCATTTACTCGAGGAAGGCATCCGGATTATTGATGAGGTCATCAAGAAGCGCCAGCATGATTTGAAGAAATTGCTGGAGCAATTTTCCGAAGAGGACGTCCGGATCTTGAACGAGTATTTAAAAAAATTGCATGATAGCATGAAGGATTGAGGGGAGACTTTTGTCAACAAGACCGATTGGCATCATCGATTCTGGGATCGGTGGGTTAACCGTGGTAAAAGAGGTCATGAGGCAGTTGCCACATGAATCCATTGTTTATTTGGGAGATACCGCCCGTTGCCCGTATGGTCCCAGACCAAAGGAAGAAATAAAGGAATTCACTTGGGAACTCACCCATTATCTGGAAAAGTTTGATATAAAAATGCTCATCATTGCCTGCAATACGGCAACAGCTGCAGCCCTTCCGGACATCCGTGCCCAACTTTCTATCCCTGTTTTGGGAGTGATCCATCCGGGTGCACGGGCTGCGATTAAAGTGTCCAAGAAGAACCAAATCGGTGTCATCGGAACCCAGATGACGATCAGTAGTAACGCATATGAAATGGCATTAAGATCCATTCGACGCCATTTGGCAGTACACAGTGTTGCCTGCCCGAAACTTGTTTCTCTTGTGGAAAGCGGTATATGGGAAGGTCCGGTTGCCAAACAAATTGTTTCGGAAAGTCTGGCACCGTTCCGGGATACCAATATTGATACATTAATATTGGGATGCACCCATTATCCGCTGTTGGAGCCACTGATCCGTTCCTATTTTGCCAACCGGGTTAAAATCATCAGTTCCGGTGAAGAGACCGCCCGGGAAGCAAGCGTCATCCTGGAACATACCCATAGTCTGAACGATGGGGAAGAGGAACCGTTCTACCAATTTTATACAACTGGCTCCAAGACCATTTTCAAGAATTTTGCCGAACAATGGTTAGAGAGGGACGATATCCAAGTGGAAACGGTGAAACTTCGGCAGTTGTCCGAATTTGCCTCCCAAAAGTAAACCCTGATCAGCTTTTCTAGGATTAAAGAATTTAGGCCATTCAGTAGAATCCGTCTGCTGGATGGCTTTTTTGATTCCTCCTTTCGAAATCCAAAATCATCTTAAGAAAAATCCTCCGATTGTTTCAGTCTGTCCAAAATATTTTTTGTGGCCGGTCTATTTTTATAAAAGGCTCGTATAAATGTAGTACAAACTGTGTAGGGGGGAAAAGGGTGAAAACATATCGTGTAAAGAAGCTAATTTTCCTTTTGATGGTAACTGTTTTGCTTTCCGGCTGTGGTCTTTTTAGCGGGAGTGGCAAAGAGGATATAGATCCACCGCAAAAAGTCACCTATGATGATGAAAAGAATGTGACCGGGGAGGATGAAAAGAAGGGAACAAATGTAACCGGGGAAAATACGGTCCTGACCCAATTATACTTAATCGATAAAAATGGATATGTGGTCCCGAGAACCTTTGCCTTGCCATATACCGAAAGTGTGGCAAAACAGGCTCTTGAATATTTGGTGAAGGGTGGCCCCATCGACAATATGCTGCCGGATGATTTCCGGGCGGTATTGCCGGAAGGGACAGAAGTTTCCGTTGATATCCAAGATGGTGTGGCTACTGTTGATTTTTCCAATGAGTTTCAGGAGTACGCCCCTGAAGATGAAGTAAGGATCTTGGAATCCATCGTTTGGACCTTGACCCAATTTGACTCGGTTAAGAGTGTGAAACTAAAAATGAACGGCTATCCGCTTACGGAAATGCCTGTTAACAAAACACCGATTAATGGGGACCTGACTAAAAAGGTTGGGATCAACATCGATCTAAATGGGGTCGTTGATATTACGAATACCCGACCGGTAACCGTCTACTATATTGTCCAAAACGATAAAGAAATTTATTATGTACCAGTAACTAAAAGGGTAAGCATCAAGGAAGGGGATCTCGTCAAAGCGGTCGTAAAGGAATTGGTGAACGGACCGGACGTATCCACCCCGCTGTTTACCGCCCTTATGTATGATGTAGAGCTTTTGGATGACCCGAAGATTCAAAATGGTGTCGCAACGTTAAATTTTAACGAAAACATTTTCAGCAGCTATGACAAAAAGGTGATCAGTGACCAGGTCTTGAATTCCCTTGTCCTTTCTTTAACGGAGCTGGACGGAATTGAAGCGATCTCGATTCAGGTCCGGGGAGAGAAGAATATCGTCAATCAAGAAGGGGTAAAATTGGCGGATTCGGTTAGCCGACCGAAAGAAGTAAATACAGGAAGCTATTGAACCAGGTAAGTTGGGGCTGTCCAGAACGTCGAAGGTTTGTCTCTGGCGGCCCCAATTCGGTATGGTACATACATGTTGTTCTTTTATCGGGGCAGTTTTGCAAATCCCTTTTGTCCCTTCGGAGATTGCTGAAAGTGGGGAAAAAAAGTAAAATAAAGGATATGAAAAAGGATAGAAGGGGTTACGACATGAAGGAAATCATCATTGCAACAAAGAATCCGGGAAAGGCGAAAGAATTTGCGGAAATCTTTGCCCCAATGGGTGTAGAGGTAAAAACTCTGTTGGATTTTCCTGAAGTTCCGGATGTGGAAGAGACGGGAACCACTTTTGAAGAAAATGCCCTTATAAAAGCAAATGAAATCGCCCGTCTTTTTGGAAAACCTGTCCTGGCTGATGATTCGGGTTTGGAAATTGATGCTTTAGATGGCCGACCTGGCGTGTACTCCGCCAGGTATGCGGGTGAAGAGAAAGATAATGAGGCAAATATCCAAAAGGTTCTTCAAGAATTGGAAGGGGTTCCGGAAGAAATGCGTACCGCCCGTTTCCGTGCCGTCCTTGCCCTCGTCATTCCAGGAAATGATCCGATCCTTGTTGAAGGTACTTGTGAAGGGGTTATATTGGAAGAAAAAAGGGGCACACAGGGCTTTGGTTACGATCCGATCTTTTATGTTCCGGAACGGGGAAAAACGATGGCAGAAATGGCACCGGAAGAAAAAAATAGCATCAGCCATCGAGGAAAAGCCCTTCAAAAATTGAAGGAAGTGCTTGGAAAAATGGATGGAAAAGGTGTTGGAAAATCATGAAGATTGTCATTGTAAGCGACAGCCACTCCCTAAGGGATGAATTATTGGAATTAAAGGAATTACATAAGGATGCCGATTTATTTTTGCATTGCGGGGATTCCGAATTGGATCCCTCGGACCCAGCCATTTTAGGGTTCCGTGTTGTTAAGGGGAATTGTGATTATGGAAATTTTCCTACTGAACTGGTAGTGGAAGCTGGAGATGACCGGATTTTTATCGTACATGGGCATCTTCATCATGTGAAAACCGATCTATTAAACTTGATGTATAAAGCAAAGGTAAAGAAGGCAAACATTGTTTGCTTCGGTCATACCCATATTCTAGGTTTTGAAAAAATTGATGATACCCTCTTCATCAATCCGGGAAGTTATCATCTTCCCCGGGGAAGGAAGGAAAGAACGTATATCGTTTTAGAAACGGAAGGGAAAAAGAAAACAGTCCGGGTTTTTGAATATGGGAAGGGAGAATTGTTCCACGAAATATTTGAAGTATAGGGGGTCTTCCCCCTATTTCCTTTTTTTGTAAAAAAGAAAAATTGCTGTTGACATTCATTCAAAAAGGGCATATAATGAATCTTGTCTTTGGTTAAACCCTAATAATTAAAATATTATAATATAACATGTCCCAGTAGCTCAGCTGGATAGAGCAACGGCCTTCTAAGCCGTCGGTCGGGAGTTCGAATCTCTCCTGGGACGTCAGTGGATGACAAGGAAAACACGTCAAATCGTCGAAGATTTGGCGTGTTTTCCTTTGTGCTTTATTTTAATATAAAACAAAAATTTCATTAAATAAAAGTATATTAATAAATCATCATGATTTAATTTAGAGGTCTTTGTTCAATCATAAATAAATACACAAAATGTACATAAAAAATACAAATTTTTTCAAAAAACTAAGCAGCAATGACGTTGTCATGGATGGAAAATATTGGTATTATTAAAAAACATGTAAAATTTTTGCTCATGTTTCCACGAAAAGCTCATTTTTTATTATTGAATCAATGACATTAATATTCATGTTCCAATGTCAATAGTCGAATGGCAGTCATTTAAGTGGAATCACGATTAAGAAAAATTGCTGCAATTATAATCCGGAATCTTGAAAAAAAGGCTTTTCCGATTAATGCAGGCATGTAGGAAAGACTGATAAATATACAGAATTTGAATTTTACAGCAAGAATGAAGTGAGGCTTTGAAATGAAAATTTTTGGTAAAATGCTAGTATCATTCGGAATTGTCATTGTATTATTCTTATCCTTATGTTTGTTTAGTTTTACACAAATCAACAAATTAAAGAGTAACAGTGATTATTTGAATACAAACGGTGTTGAACCATCTGTTGAATTGACCAATATTGCTCGTTTAACCGAAAACACACGCTTGCAAATGGTTTCAGCATTGGCGTTTAAAAATATCGATGCAACGGTTACCGCATTACAGAATTTAGATGATATTCAAACAGAAGTTGAAACTTTAGGTAAAATTGTTTCAGATTCAGAGGTAAAAAAGGCAATTTCCACATTTAACGAAAAATGGTTGTTGTTCGATGAACGTGTTCGAAAAAATGAACAGTTAATGCGTAATGGAGATTGGCAGGCAGCAGAAGAGGGACTAAAATTAGGTGGAACTTTATATAGCGATGCAATGACCGCGTTTAGTGATCTCCAAACAGCGCAAGTAACGGAAATTAAGTCGATTGTTGATAATAATGAAAAGGTTTATTCTCGCATTCTTTATGTGAGCATTTGCTTGATAATCGTTACATCAATTATTGCATTGATCATCGCATTTTATATAAGTCGTCAATTTGTCCAACGTATTTCGCTTGTATCCAATCGTGCAAAGGAAATTGCAGAAGGTAATTTATCGCTGGAATCTATTGAAGCGAAAGGGAAAGATGAACTGAAGGATTTGGCTGAAAACTTAAATCTGATGCAGGAATCCTTGATCAAAATCGTTTCTGAAGCACATAGTTCCAGTCAACAAGTAGCTGCAAGTGCAGAACAATTATCTGCAACAACCCAACAAAATATGACAGCAGCAGAATCGATTGCATTCATATCACAGTCAAATGTAGAAAAGTCCGGTACACAGCTAGAAAATTTGACGCAAATCAAAGAATCTTTAACCAATTTGGATTCAACTCTACAATCGGTTGTTCAAAAAATGAATGAAATGGACTCGATATCCCGTGCAACGTTCGAAAAGGCACAATATGGTACACACGTGGTTCAGGATATCAATGATCAAATAGAGTTGATTTCAACAAGCTCTAAAGAGACAGGAATTTCCGTTGAAAACTTAAGTGAAAAATCCAAAAAGATTGGTAATATTGTTAACATGATTACGGAAATTGCAGAGCAAACTAATTTACTTGCTTTAAATGCATCCATCGAAGCTGCTCGAGCTGGCGAGTCAGGAAAGGGATTTGCAGTCGTAGCTAATGAAGTGAAAAAATTGGCTGTTGAATCAAGAAATTTTGCCGATCAAATCTTTCAAATGGTTAAAGAAATGCAGGAAAATGTCCAACGTGTCATTGAATCAATCCGTGCAGAATCAGAATGTGTCAACAATGGTTTAGTGAAATCAAAAGAAGTAAATACGGTATTTGGTGAAATTAAAGGTATGGTTGGTACAGTATCTCAAAATGCCCAATCGATCAATGGCAACATTCATTCTATTGCTACCATTAGTAAAGGAATCTTAGAAAATACGCAAAAAATTCATTCCCTTGCAGAGGGAGCTTTGAAAGATGCAAAAATAAGCAATGAAGCTTCAGAAATGCAATTAAGTTCGATTGAAGAAATTGCTGCCGCAAGTGTATCATTAGCAGAATCGTCAGAACAACTAAAATCTGTCATTATGCATTTCAAGCTGTAATATAACTGCCGGAATGTCTCAAGTAATGCAGTATCCTACAAGGCTTCTGCTACATTTGTCGATCGGTCAACAAATGTAGCAGAAGTTTTTTAATGAAGAGAAACCTATTAATCTGCTTATAAAGTGTTTTTTAAATACATATCTATCAAATATGCCGGCACCGGGGTGTTTAGTCGATAATCTGTGAAAAGACAGTATTTTGATGAGAGAATATCGACACTTACAAGAGAACTTCTATTCTTTATGATCTCACCTTACACTATAGGTTCTAGCCATACAGGAAAAAAACGTTACACTTATTCAGTTGGGTATGATGATGGGAACTTTTCTACAGCTTTTTATGAGAAGATTAGTTTTGAAGATTTAAAGAGATAATTTAGCAAAAATTTTATGCAAATTTTTAGTAATGAAAAGGGAAAAGGCAAAAAACCTTTTCCTTTTTTTACATCCGAATTGCTTCCCTCTGTTGAAATTGGAAACATGATTTTTTTTGAAAAAGATGCTTTTTAATCCTAACATGCAACACCTGATCATAACGCTATTGACAACAATGTAAGCCATCGTAGCTGAAATGACAATATAACAGAGCAATCCTTTTTTATCAAAACAAATTCAAGCCCTTGAGTTTACTGTGACCTAATTATATATCTGCGAACTTCTTACTTTGCCGGAAAATTGTGCTAAACTTTGAATGATGAAGTTTAAATGTGATAAGGAGAACATGATGTTAAGTGAACTAAAGAAAGAACAATTTCATGATTTATTTCAGCTTTTTGAAGAGTCATTTCCCCAGGATGAATATAGACCCTATGAATTACAGAAGGCACTGCTTTCCCTCCCCCAGTACAAAGTTTATGTATATGAAAAGGATCACGTGCTTGGTGGTTTTTTCGCTACTTGGGAAGGACCCTCATTTATTTTCATAGAGCATTTTGCGGTTAAGGAAAGTTTCCGTAATAATGGATTAGGTTCGAGACTGCTTCAAGAATTTGTTAAGCTGGCAAAGAAACCGATTGTGTTAGAAGTTGAGCCACCAAAGGGGGATCTGCAAAAAAGACGCGTTGCCTTTTATGAACGTAACGGATTTAAACTGAATCAGTGGTCATATTTGCAACCGGCCCTTGCAAAGGATCAAAAGCCCGTTCCTTTAGTTCTCATGTCCTATCCAAGGGCGTTGGAACCCAAGGAATTTCAATTATTTAAAAACTGGGTATTTAGCCTTGTTTATTCGTAGTTTTTTATGATTGAAACCTAGTGGGTTTGCGTTTTTTTGAAATAGATTGAATCAAACTTATTTCTGATTTCGTAAATAGGCATAATAAAAATCAATGTAAAGGTAAGTTTTTTTACAAAAATTTTCCCCTTAGCCTGTGATGAAGGTTCTGGAACGCCGTGAGAGGGGTGCGGAACGACGTGAGAAAGCGCCCGAAGACGTGAGAGGGGTTCAGAACGCCGTGAGAAAGTATCCCGAAGCCGTGAGAGGGGTGCGGAACGACGTGAGAAAAGGCCCGAAGCCGTGAGAAGGCTGCAGAACGACGTGAGAAAGGACCAAAACGACGTGAGAAACGATCTGAAGCCGTGAGAGGGGTGCAGAACGACGTGAGAAAGCACCCAAAGCCGTGAGAAGAGTGGAAAACGCCGTGAGAAAAGGCTCGAAGCCGTGAGAAGAGTGGAAAACGCCGTGAGAAAGCACCCTGAAGACGTGAGAAGAGTGGAAAACGCCGTGAGAAAGCATCCAAAGCCGTGTGAAGAGTCAATAACGCCGTGAGAAACGCCCAAAACAACGTGAGAAGCGACCAAAAGACGCTATAAAGACCCAGAACTTCGTTAGGATCAGTACCCGAAGAAATAGAAAGTCCAAAACAGACATGGGAATAGAAAAGAAACCTATGGCCATGCCATAATATTGCAAGAATACCTAATAACAACCGGCATTACCATTCAATCAAAATCAAAAAAACCACTTGCCAATAAAATGAAGGAAAATCGTAGGTGAAGAAGATGAAATGGGAAATAAAAGATATTCTAAAGTTTTTATTCCCGGAGTGGCAAGTCATACAAAGCATTAAAACCTATGGCTGGATTAACCGGGAAGGGGTAAAGAGAAAAGGCAATGTCGAAACTTCTCAACAACAAAGACAAATGTCTAATAACAGGCAAATGGATATGACAGTTTTGCCCAACATTCTACCGACGGGACCAAATCCGTCACAGAAGCCTTCCATCAGTGAAAAACCTATTCAGCCAAAATTACAGGAAAACCAGTTGGAAGAAGCGTTCCAAAGGATTCGCATGAACTTGGGACAAAAAATGATCGGTCAAAAACAATATTTGGACGAGCTTTGCCTAGCCTTCAAAAGACCCTTTATTACTGGTATACACAAAAATAAGCCTAAAAATGCAATTGTACTATTCGGTCACCCTGGATCTGGACGTAAACAAAGCGTGATGTTAATCACAGAGCTATTAAAGCAGGAAAAACTGTTGAAATATGAAACCGTATCGATCATGGACAATGCTTCCTATGCAACGGACACGGAATTTCGCCTGTTTTTATCGGACTTATATAAATGTTTATATGCAAAAACGGATGTCCTGCTTTTCGAAAATATTGATAAAGCCCCGTCAAAAGTTATAGACGCCATCATACAGTTAACGACAACCGGGAAGTATAACTTGCCTGCCAGATATATTATGGAAAAAAATAATCTCGTCGAGGCTACCGGGGCACTACTCGAACAGTCCATCAGTGAAATCTACGCAAAAGGGAAATATTTTGTCTTTTTATATGAAAAATCGGAACAAAACGTAATGGATGTTATGGGGGCTAAATTTATAGAAGCCATTGGGGATTTTATCCATATCAACCCATATTCGGAAAAGGAAATCCAGCTGCTTGCTGAACAAGCACTAGCTAACCTTGGGGAAAAAGTGAAACATCAGCTTTCCCTCACCCTTGAATGGTCGGAAGAGGTAACCCAATACTTGGCAGGTACATTTACCGAAGCTAACGGAATGGAAGGTTTATTGCAAGTTGCAGAACAGGAAATTTTTAAACCCCTTGCGGAAATTAAGTTAAAACATGGAGATACCATAACAGATCCTGTCAAAATTACTCTGGAAAGGGAAGCGCTAACTGCCTGCTTCGGTCAAAAGGCAATTCCTCTACATACCTATATTCGGAATACAACCAAAGCAGGACTCGAAGAAATCAAAAAGGAATTGGATCAGATTATCGGATTAAAACAAGTCAAGGAATATGTCTTGCAGCTGGAAGACCTTGTTAAAGTTCATAGGTTGCGGCAAAGTCAAGGGTTGAAAAACGATGGAATTTCCATGCACATGGTTTTCACCGGCAATCCAGGTACAGGAAAAACAACCATCGCGCGGATTGTGGCAAAGTACCTTAAAATGATTGGGGTGCTGTCCACAGGTCAATTACGGGAAGTGAGCCGAGCCGACTTGGTTGGGGAATATGTAGGCCAGACGGCACGCCTTACAAGTGATGTAATCAAATCCGCTATTGGAGGAGTCTTGTTTATTGATGAAGCCTATACCCTCTACCGGAACGAATATGATTCCTTCGGGCAGGAAGCCATCGATACCCTTGTAAAAGGAATGGAGGATTACCGGAATGACCTTGTCGTGATTCTTGCCGGGTATAACGATGAAATGGAAACCTTCCTAAAGGCAAACCCGGGTTTAAAATCCCGTTTTCCAAACTTTATCCCCTTTCCTGACTATACACCGGAAGAAATGCTGGAGATGGCTCATGTAATTGCCAGAAAGAAAGGATATACCATCCATGAGGACTGTGAAAAACCGCTCCTGGCCCTTTTTGCCAAAAGCCAGATCAAGGGAAAAAATGACAGCGGTAACGGAAGACTTGTCCGAAATGTTATTGAAGTAGCTATTTTAAATCAATCCCAAAGGGTTTTAAGGAATCCCGATGCCGATTTGACTGTATTAACCCATGAGGATTTTCAATTTACGGATACCTCTAGTTTCGACCTGGAGGCGAAGCTTGCCCCGATTGTCGGGCTGGAAAATGTAAAAACGTTTGTCCGAAACCAATATCATCTGCTCATTGCTCAGGAAAAAAGAAAGAAAGCTGGATTGAATGTCGATACATCCCAGACTTTGCATATGATTTTCAGTGGGAATCCGGGAACGGGCAAAACAACTATTGCCAGAATTATGGCGAAGATGTTTAAAGAAATGGGGGTTCTAAAATCCGGACATTTGGTAGAAGTAGATAGCGGTGGTCTCATTAGCCAATATGCTGGTGGTACAGTCAAAAAAACGGAAGAAGTATTCCGTTCGACCCTTGGTGGAGTCTTGTTTATTGATGAGGCGTATGCCCTTGCGACAAGCGGTGGTTCTTACGGTCTTGAAGCGATCAACACATTGGTGAAGCTGATGGAGGATTATCGCGAGGATGTTGTTGTCATATTAGCCGGGTATGAAAAAGAAATGGAGGAGTTTTTAAAGACCAATCCCGGTTTGGATTCAAGGTTTCCCCATCGAATTCATTTTCCTGATTATTCGCCAAGGGAACTTTTTGAAATTGCCAAAATCCCACTAGTGTCGCATTAAAATAGTTATATTTGATTTACTATACAGAATATTTGGTTATTAAATTTTTTCATAAAAAAACCTTTATAATGGTTTTGGTAGTAA
>NICF_comb_assmDRAFT_10003563_pt1 | contig 11215 bp, 7 predicted proteins | sample NewIslPassag4_SG_FD_11279 | JGI IMG/M metagenome (IMG submission 11279) | reverse complement strand
CCCGCCGCTGGCGATCATCGGCAGGTGCGGCGCGCCCTCTCGCGCCATGCGGAGGCTGAGCGCGGTGGGGATGCCCCAGTCGGTGAAGGTTTCACTCAGACGCCGCGCCAGTGGGGTCCGCGCGCGGTGGTGCTCGACGGCGCTCCACGACGTGCCGCCAGTGCCGCTGACGTCGAGGGCGGCGACTCCGGCGTCGGCAAGCTGGCGGGCGACTCGGGCTGAGATGCCCCCGCCTACCTCCTTGATGACCACGGGGACGTCCAAGGCGGCGCACACCGCTTCGATCTTGTGGAGGAGCGCGGAGAAGTCCCGGTTTCCTTCTGGTTGCAGCGCCTCCTGCAACGGGTTGAGATGGAGGATGAGCGCGTTCGCCTCGATCATCTCCACCGCTCGGCGGCATTCATCAATGCCGAACCCGTAATTGAGCTGGACAGCGCCGAGATTGGCGAAGAGCGGGATCGTCGGCGCGAACTGCCGGATGGCAAACCAGCGGCATGCGTCCGGATTCTCGACCGCGACGCGCTGGGAGCCGACGCCCATGGCGCAGCCGTGCGCCTGCGCGGCAACCGCGAGCCGCCGGATGATCGTGAATCCCTCCTCGGTGCCGCCGGTCATGGATGAGATCAGGATTGGAGCCGCCAAGCGGTGTCCGAGAAAGGTCGTGCTGAGATCGAGAGCGTCGTAATCGTGCTCGGGGAGCGCGACATGCACGAAATGGAGCCGCTCGAACCCGGTGCGACGCTCCCGCGCCGTGACGTTCTGCTGGAGATTGATCGCGATGTGATCGTTCTTCCGGCCAGCGGTGACGGCGTGCTCAGGCGGAGCCGCGAGCGGCAGCGTGGACGGGGAGCGGTCATGGTTCATGGCGCTCTCCAGGCGAGTCGGGTCCGGGCTCATGGCTGGCATCCGTTCTGAACGATCCTTTCGCTCTTGCTCCGTGAGGAAATGCGCAAGCGCGGGTTAGCTCGCGCGCCGCAGGACGAGCGAGGCGTTGATCCCGCCGAAGCCGAAGGCATTGGTCAGCATGTACTCGACGGCCGCGTCGCGCCCGCCCGGTGGGATGATGTCGAGGTCGCAGGCCGGGTCGAGGCGCTGCAAGTTCGCGGTGCCCGGTAGGTGATCGTGGGTGAAGGAGAGCGCGCAGATCGCGGTCTCGATTGCGCATGTCGCGCCGAGGGCGTGCCCGTGTAGCCCTTTCGTGCCGCTGACGGCGACGCGTTCGGCGTGCCTGCCGAGGGCGTGGCGGATTGCCAAGCACTCGGTCGAGTCGTTCAGGACGGTGGAGGAGCCGTGCGCGTTGACGTACTCAATGGCTTCCGCCGGAACCTCAGCGTCGTGCAGCGCCAGGCACATCGCGCGGGCGGCTTCCGTACCGTCGGGGCGCGGGGCGGTCATGTGGTGCGCGTCGTTCGTTGTGCCGTAGCCAGAGACGATGGCGTAGGGGCGAGCGCCGCGCGCGCGGGCGTGCTCAGCGTCCTCGAGGACGAGCATCGCGCCGCCCTCGGCCATGACAAAGCCATCGCGGTCGACGTCGAACGGGCGGCTGGCTGTCGCGGGATCGTCGTTTCGCGTCGAAAGGACGCGGATCAAGGCGAACGCGCCGAACGTGAGGGGCGCGAGCGGCGCCTCGATTCCGCCGGCGAGCATGGCGGTCGCGCGTCCAGACGCGATGAGCCGCGCCGCTTCTCCGATCGCGATGAGTCCAGAAGCACAGGAGTTCGCGTTGGCGATCGTCGGGCCGGTTAGGCCTAGCTCGATGGCGACGACGCACGCGGAGGCGCCGCCAAAGACGGAGAGCGCGAGCATCGGGCTGACGGCGCGCGCTCCGCGTTGGATGTACCGCTCGTGCTGCTCTTCGCCGAAGGCAACGCCGCCGAGCGCGGAGCCGGTGTAGACGCCCATTCCGGCCGCCTGCGCCTCTTGCGGTGAGAGGCCGGAGTCGGCGATGGCCATCTTCGCGCAGGCGAGGGAGAGCTGGGCGAAGCGATCCAGCCGCCGCGCCTTCCGCTCGTCCATGAAGCAAAGCGGATCGAACTCACAGTCGGCCGCGACCTGTGAGGAAAACGGCGAGGGATCGAAGCGATCAATTCGGCGGACGGCGGACTCTCCCAGGCGCACGCCCGCCCAGAGTCCATCCGGCCCGTTGCCGATCGGCGTGATCGCGCCGATCCCGGTGATCGCGACGGCGCGTGTCATGAGTCGCGGACCGAGAGAACTATCGGCGGATGGGTGGGTCGGTTCAGGAGCGTCATGTTCCTCCCTCGGGCTGGTGCGCCATGACCGGCGAGGTCGCGGCAACTGGCTCATTGCTCGCCGCCTCGGCGATCGCTTTGATATGGGCGAGCGTCCTGCCCGCGATGTTGGCGATGAACATCGGACCGATAATCCGATTGGCGACGAAGTTGCCGACGACTGGCCACGGCGGGGCAAAGTCGTGATCGATCCGGACCTTTACGCCGTGCGCGTCCGGTGCGAAGGTCCAAGCAACCTCCATGCCACGGGTCACACCCCCGATGTGGCGGAACCGGACAACTGGCGTCGGGCCGCTCTGATCGAGGTCTTGAACGGCGCGCCATTTGACGGGGAACCGCCCGCGCCGCGCCGCCATCTCGACGGTCTTGCGATTGCCCTCTCGCGACAGCACGGTCACCCAGCGGTAATGCGGCAGAAGCTCCGGCCAGCGCTCGACCTCGTAGGCGAGCTGGACGATGCGCTCCAGCGGTGCGGCGATGTAGATGCTGTTGGCGGTCTGCATGGTTCCTCCTATCGCTAGGGCCAGAGAAGACGCGCAAGGAACCAGGGAGAGAGCGCGGCTCCGGCCGGCCGCAGATCCCCGAGGACGGCGCTCAACGTGAGCGCGAGGGAGTCCCGCCGGTTGAGGCGGTCGGTGGCGTATCGCAGCAAGGACGGGCGGTCGATGAACCCTTGGACGACCCAGCAGACGCCGCGCTTAGTCGCGAACGTCCGGCGGCGGATCGAGACGTACGGGGCGAGCGACGCGGTGGTGATCTCGCGCTCGCTCAGCGCGGCGCTGACGATTGGCGCGGCAAGCTGGGCGCTGCGCAACGCCTCGGAGATGCCGTCGCCGGTGAAGGGATCGAGGAAGCCGGCCGCATCACCGAGGAGGAGATAGCCGTCGCCCGCGATGCGCCGGACGCGGTGCGCCATCGGCCCGACGCCGCGGATGCTCCCGACCCGCTCCGCACCTTTCAGCCGCTCGGCAAGCGCCGGGATCGCGCGCAGCCCATCCTCGAAGAGGCGCTCTACTGGCGCGTCGGAAGCCCGCACGGTGTTGGCCGGTAGGACGAGTGCGACGTTCGTCAGGCCATCTTCGAGCGGCGCGAGGCCAGCGTAGCCGGTAGATGTGACGTGAAGCTCACCGTGGTCGGTTAGGCCGGAGACGCCCCGGTAATGGGCGACGAGTCCGGTCCGGCGCGGCCACCGTCGGGCGCCGCTTGTGCCGTTAGTGCGAGCGAGGAGGGAGTGGCGGCCGTCCGCGCCGATGACGAGGCGGGCGCGTAGCTGCTCTCGCGTTCCGCCGATCGTCGCTTCCACGCCGTGGACTCGGTCCCTATCGCGAATCACGTCGCGGACGTGCGCGCCCTCCACCAGCGTTGCCCCTAGCGCAACCGCTCTCCGGACCAGCAGCTCATCGAGCCGGAAGCGGGAGAATCCCATCGCGTACTGGCCGGAAGCCCGCGCGAAATCGACGGCGAACGGTTGTCCTTGTGGCGCATGGACGAGCATCCGGGAGATCGATCGCGCTCCGGCGTCGCGGCCAGCTTCCCCGAGGCCCCAGGCTTCGAGCAGACCGACGGCGGCGGGATTGACATAATCAGAACACGGCTTGTGGCGAGGGAAGCGTGCTTTGTCGAGGAGGAGGACGTCGTGCCCCGCTTCGGCGAGGAGGGCGGCGATCGCGCTGCCAGCCGGTCCGGCGCCGACGACGATGACCTCGGCGTCCGGCAGCGGTTCGGTTAGGGGGCGCATCGCGGGTGCGGGGTGCTGCCGGTCGGGCATGACTCCCTCTCGTCACATCGGTCGCGTCGCATCAGGCGGCGCCTGCCAGACGCCGACCATGCGAAAGAGTGGGCGCGTGTGGACGCGCGCGCCGGTTGCGCCAGACATATGCAAGAGTTCGGCCAACTCGGCAGGGGTGTAGGCGCGGAGAACGGAAAGAGGCGCGTCGTGGCGGGTGAGGCGGTTGCGGGTGAAGAGCCGCGCGGTGAGCCAGGCAGCGGCGTAGGCACGGCGGTTGCGGACGAGGTCGTTGACGACGAAGCCGGCGCGCGCCAAGCGGCGCATCTCAGCAAGGATGGCGCACGCTTCGTCTGGCGGGAAATGATGCAGTGTCAGGGAGCAAAGAACCACATCTACCGAGCGGTCCGGCATCGGGACGGCGCGGGCATCGCGCCGCTCCAGCTCGATCTCCGGGATACTCGCTGTGTGCTCCCAGGCGATGGCGAGCATGGCAGGGGAGGCATCGGAGGCGATGACCCGCACCGGGCGTTGCTGGCGACGCGCCCAGCGGACGATCGCCAGTGGGATGTCCGCCGAGCCGGTGCCAAGATCGAGGATCACCGCTTCCCGGTCGGACGGGACGTCGCGGAGGAGGGAGGGCAACTCGTCGAGGATGGCGGACACGCCGCCGGCCAGGCGATTGATCCGGCGGATGTCGCGAAAATTGGCGCGCAGCTCATCGTCCGTCCAGTCCGCGCCGTCCATCAGCTCCGGGAGATCGAGCCGCGACAGCGGTCGCCACGGAGCGGCCGACATAACCTGTCGTACGAACCGCGGTATACGTTCGGACAGTGGCGAGATTGGCGATTTCATGATGGCTCCTCCACCACGGAGATGCTATCAGTCATAGCTGTGCGGAACCGTGAGATGGAGCCGAATCGAACGCCGCTCCGAGAAGGATTCGAGCGAATGTGTGAAATTACAGTAAGCAAGTATACAGATGTAAGAAACTACTCATCTCGATTCGCTTAGCTGAGCATGGTATCATGAAGCAACAGTGGCCGCCGTCTCTCTTTGATTGCGGGCATCGAGGCGTGAGGGCCACGAATCCTCCGCACCCGGCCTCCGGCATCCTGTGACCATGGCACACAACCGGCGGCCGCGCGTTGTTAATTGGGGCGACGCAAGCCCTAGTTTGGCATGGGCGCCAACTCGCCCTTTCTGGGCTGTGAATGAAGGGGGAACCCACCGGTGAGCGCTGACGACATCATCATCCGGGCAGAGAGCGTAGTCAAGACATACGACACCGGGACGACGCGGGTGACCGCGCTCCGAGGTGTCGATCTGGCTGTGCGACGTGGTGAGATGGTCGCCGTGATGGGACCGTCTGGCTGCGGCAAGACGACGCTGCTCAATTGCCTCTCTGGCCTCGACACCGTGGACGCCGGCACCATCACCCTCGAAGGGCGCGACCTGGCCAAGCTCAACGACCGGGAGCGGACCGACTACCGCGCCAAGCGGATGGGCTTCGTCTTCCAGGTCTACAACCTGCTGCCGGTCCTCTCCGCCGTCGAGAACGTCGAGCTGCCCCTCCTCGTCTCCGGCGTCCGCCCCAAGGAGGCCCGGTCGAGGGCGATGGCCGCGCTCGAAACGGTCGGTCTGACCAACTGGGCCAAGCACCGGCCGGCGGAGCTCTCAGGTGGCCAGCGGCAACGCGTGACGATTGCCCGCGCGCTGGTCAACGACCCGGCTATCGTCTGGGCGGATGAGCCGACTGGCGCCCTCGACTCGCACACCGCCGCCGAGATCCTGGAGCTGATGCGGGAGCTGAACCAGACGCGCGGCGTGACCTTCGTCATCGTCACGCACGACCCCGGCGTCGGCGCTCAGTGCGACCGCATCGTCCGCATGCGCGACGGACAGATCGTCGGCGAGGAGATTCCGACCGCCCCCGCCGCATCGCCAGATGCCATGGTCGCGGATGGCCGAGCCGCGACCATCGCTCGGTAACCGGCCACTCTACCGATTTCGTCGCGGCGCCGTGAGCGCCTGAGGAACATAAACGAAGCCATGAACGAGATTTTCGGGGTGCCGATCACCTCGATCGTGATCGGTCTGCTCATCCTGCTCTCCATCTGCCTCCTGTTCGTTGCGTGGGTGGCATGGAGGCGTCCCGTCATCTTCAAGCTCGGCATCCGCAACATCCCACGCCGCCGCGCCCAGACCACCCTCATCGTCGTCGGCCTGATGCTCTCGACGCTGATCATCGCCGCGTCCCTCGCCACCGGCGACACCCTGAATCACTCGATTACCGCCGCGATCTACGACCTGATAGGCGAGGTCGATGAGATCGTCGTCTACAGCCAGGACGTCGAGGGCGAGACGAACTCGTCGCTCAGCCACAAAATCCAGGCCGACTCCTTGACCCTCGTCGAAAACGCGCTCGCCGATAACCCGAACGTCGAGGCGATCGGCGGCATCCTCTTCGAGGAAGTGCCGGTCATCAACGAGACGACGCGCCAGTCAGAACCGGTCGCCACCCTCGTTGGCATCTCGCCCGCGACCGTTGATGCGTTCGGCGGAATCAAGAGCCTCGACGGCGCGCCGATCGATCTCGCGGCGACGGCGCCGGACGAGGTCGTCCTCAGCGAGACGGCCGCCGATCACCTCGATGCCAGCGTCGGCGACCGCCTCACCACCTACTACGCGAACCAGCCCATCAACCTGACCGTGGCCGCGATCGCGCCCGACTCCGTCCTGACCGGCGTCTTCGATCCCGGCAACGCCGGCATCCTCATGCCGCTCGACCGCATGCAAGCGGCGACCGGGCAGCCAGACCAGCTCAGCGCGATCATCATTTCGAACGCGGGCGACGCTCGTGCCGGCGTTGCCCTGAGTGACGCGGTGGCCGATGCGCTGAAACCCGCCCTCTCTGGCCAATCCCTCGGCGTCGTCACCCTCAAGCAGGACGCCATTGAGATGGCCGAGCAAGACTCCGAGGCCTTCACCAGCCTCTTCCTGGTCTTCGGCCTCTTCTCGATCGCCGCCGGCATCTTGCTGATCGTCCTGATCTTCACCATGCTCGCCGCCGAGCGCCGCTCCGAGATGGGCATGGCCCGCGCGGTCGGGCAGCAGCGCCGCCAGCTCATCCAGCAGTTCGTCTCCGAGGGCACGGGCTACGCCATTCTCGCTGGACTCGTCGGCTCGGCGCTGGGAGTCGTCGCGGCGGTGGGCATCGCCGCCGGCTTGCAGTACATCGTCGGTGACTACTTCGACATCGAGCCGCACATCGAGCCGCGCAGCCTCGTCGTCGCCTACTGCCTGGGCGTCGTCATCACCTTCATCGCGGTCGTCGGCTCCTCCTGGAAGGTCAGCCGCCTCAACATCGTCGCCGCCGTGCGGGACATCCCGGACGTCACCAGCCCGCGCCGCAAGCGCAGCACCATCGTCTGGGGCGTGATCCTGGTCCTCCTGGGCGGCTTGTTGACGCTGTCCGGCGCGAATGGCTCGGCTCCGGCCCTCTACACCGGCATCAGCGTGCTCCCGTTCGGCATCGCCAACATCCTCCGCTACCTGGGCGTTCCCTCGCGCCCTGTCCTGACGGTGGTCGGGCTCTTCGTCCTGACGTTGTGGCTGTTGCCGGAGGATCAGTCGAAGGCGCTCTTCGGGTCCTACGACGCCGGCATCGAGATGTTCTTCCTGTCCGGCATCTTCATCGTCGCGTCCACAACCCTGGTCATCGTCCAGAACCTGACCAGCCTGCTCGCGCTGTTGACCCGGGTGGGCAGCCTATTCCGCTCCAAGCTGCCCGCCGTGCGGACCGCCGTCGCCTACCCAGGCGCCGCTCACGGCCGGACCGGTATGACGATCGCGATGTTCAGCTTGATCATCTTCTCCCTCGTCATGATCGCGACCATCAATCAGAACTTCATCGCCCTCTTCCTGAGCGACGAGGCCAGCGCCGGCTGGGATGTCCGCGTCCAGGTCGGCCCGACGAATCCGGTCAACGGCTTCATCGAGACCCTGGAGGCGAACGGCGTCGACACGACCGGTTTCAAGGCGACCGGCAAGGTGACGACGCAAAATCAGTTCTCCGCCCAAGTCCGCCTGGCTGGCGAGTCAGAGTGGAAGGATTACCCGTTCTCCGGGATGGACGATACGTTCATCTCCGAGAGCGAGCTGAAGTTCCAGCAGCGAGCCAAGGGATACGAGACCGACGCGGCAATCATCGAGGCACTGCTGACACAACCGAACGTCGCGGTGATCGATAGCTACGCGGTCCCGAGTGATGGCAGCGTCGCCGCGGATCCCGACCGCTTCCTCCTCACCGGCATCACCACCGGCGATAAGGTCTTCGACCCGATCACGGTCGAGATCTACGATCCGGACAGCAGCCAGCCGGCAACCGTCACGATCATCGGCGTGGTCGACACCAAGATCGCCAGCCTCGCCGGGCTGTTCGCCTCGGAGCGGACATTCGACGCCATCTTCCCAGAGCGCGGCTACACCTCCTACTTCGTCTCGCTCACCGATCCGGAGCGTGCGGCGGACGTTGCCAAGGAGATCGAGGCCGCCCTCCTGCCGCATGGCGCGCAGGCGATCTCGATCCGCGAACAGCTCGAGGAAGCGCAGCGGCAGAGCAGCTCGTTCCTCTACATCATTCAGGGCTTCATGGCGCTCGGCTTGATCGTCGGCGTCGCCGCCGTTGGTGTCATCGCCTTCCGGTCGGTCGTCGAGCGACGGCAGCAAATCGGCGTCTTGCGGGCACTCGGCTTCCAGCGCGGGACCGTCGCCCTCTCGTTCGTCATCGAGTCCGCCTTCGTCGTCGCCCTCGGCGTGCTGGCGGGCGCGAGCACCGGCCTGCTCCTTTCCTTCAACCTAGTGCACAGCGAAGACTTCGGCGGCTCGAAGGACTTCCAGTTCATGATCCCGTGGGGCCTGCTCTCGGTCATCATCGCCGCTACCATCGCGGCCGCCCTCCTGATGACCTGGCTGCCAGCCCGCCAAGCCGCGCGCATCGCCCCGGCCGAGGCGCTGCGCTACGAGTAGCCCGATTCATCACCTCCACTGGTGGGGCAGCGTCGCCCCACCAGTGGAGCACGGGGCCAAAACCCCGAGCTCAAGGCGTCAAACCTGCTCCTGAATACGACATTGCGAGCCGGCTTCAGCCGGCTTATCGCGCTGAGCACGGGGCTTAAGCCCCGTGCCCTTTTCCCCGCGCCCACCCCCTTCCAAACCCAAGCTCACCAGCGTTACGCCGCGCGCCAACTCCCGCCGCCCCCGCTCGGGTCCCGCTGAACCTGATTGACCAAGATCCCCAACCGCTCGATCTCCGCCTCGACCACATCACCCGGCTGCAGATACGTCTGCGTCGCGTCGCCGACACCGCCCGGCGTACCCATCGCCAGCAGGTCGCCCGGCTCCAGCGTGATGAACCGGGAAAGAAACGCGATCGCCTCCGGAATCGTGAAGATCATCTCGCCGGCGGAAGAGTGCTGCTTCAGCTCGCCGTTGACCCGCAGCGCCATCTCCAGCGCGTTCGGATTCCCTGCCTCGTCGCGAGTCACCAAGTAGGGACCGACCGCGGCGAAGGAATCGCACCACTTCCCGAGGAGCCAGTCGAAGAACCAATCCCCGTTCCGCTCCGTCCGCCCCTCGGCGATCTTGAGGCTACGCGCCGAGACATCGTTGAAGACCACGTACCCCGCCACATATTCCTCGGCCTCGTCAATCGAAATGTGCCGGCCGCGCCGTCCGATCACGGCGGCAATCTCCAGCTCGTAGTCGAGCGTGTCCGAATCGGGCGGGATGAGGATCGGGTCGCCGGTGCCGATGACCGCCGTCCCCGGCTTGATGAACGGCCGCGGCGTGATCCGCGCCTTGTCCACCGGCGGCGATCCCCCCTCAACGATGTGCGCCTGGTAGTTCCCCGCGAGCAGCAGCACCTTCGGCGGATTCGGCACCGCCGCCGTCAGCCGCGTCTCAGCCGCCGGCCAACCTGGTAGCTGTCCCGCCTCTGCCGCCGCGACCACCTGACGCGCGATCGCCAGCCCCGCCTCGCCGGCGCGCAGCACCCCAACGACCTCGCTCGGGAGCGAGCATCCAAGCGCGGCGGCCCCTGCCGCCAAATCAACGATCTTGTCGCCAGCCACAACGCCGGCCCGGCGCGCTCCATCCGGCGCGACGTACGTCACGAGCTTCATCCCGTGGTCTCCCTTCGCTCTTTCAACCGAACCGTGAAATCGCCAGTCGAGCGCCAGCCGCTCATTCAAGCCGGACGCGCGTGCCGGTTCTCGCCGCCTCGTAGGCCGCGTCAATAATCCGCAGCGCCGCAACCAGCGCTTCACCCGTCGCCAGAGGATCGCGATCCTCCGCAATCGCCGCCAAGAGGTCGGCGATGATCGCCACCCCGCCCGGCCCGTACCCCGGAACCGGAGCGTGCGTGTAGCTTGTCTCCTGCAGCGCAAGCGGATCGCTGGTATTGCCAGGCCCGATCCAGGTCAAATGTCCATTCGGCTTGATGGAAACAGAGCCGTTGCTCCCCCGCAGCGCCAAATACCCCTCCCCATACGTCCGCGGCAGCGCGTAGGCATAGTGGACAGTGCCGATGGCGCCGCTCGCGTAGCGCAACCCGAGGGAGATCGTGTCCTCAACCTCGATCGGCTCGCCGCTCACCGTCCCCGCCATCGCCTGCAGCTCGACCACCCGGTCCCCAGTCAGCCAGAGCAGCATGTCGAGATCGTGCACGCCCAACCAGTGCAAAATCCCGCCCCCGCTCCGCTCGCGGTCGAAGATCAGATTGGCTGGATCGCGGACGCGGACGGAAGACGTGACGAAGATCGCCTCCGTCGAATAGAGGCGCCCGAGCCGACCCGAAGTAACGATCTGCCGGGCATCCTGCCAGCCACGCCCATAACGCTTCGTCAGCCCGACCGCCACCTTGACCCCGGCCGCCCGGGCAGCGGCGAACGCCCGCTCCGCCTCCGCCGCCGTGCGCGCCGCCGGCTTGTCCACCAGCAGATGGACCCCCGCCCGCGCCAGGCGCTCGATCGCGGCCGGCGCCTCGCTGTTCGGCAGCGTCACCAGCGCCAAATCCAGCCGATGCTCGCGGATGAGCGTGTCCAGATCGGTAACGAACGGAAGCTCTCGGTAGGATGCCGGCAGCGCCGGACTCAGGTGCGGATCGTAATGCGTCGGCGCGAGCCGCTCTCCGCGCTCCGGGTTCGGATCGTAGAGCGCGACCACCTCCAGCCGG
>NICF_comb_assmDRAFT_10003562_pt1 | contig 11217 bp, 8 predicted proteins | sample NewIslPassag4_SG_FD_11279 | JGI IMG/M metagenome (IMG submission 11279) | reverse complement strand
CGACCAGGCAACTCCCCGGGATGTCTACGGCCACCTCGGTCCGGTGATTGCCCCAGCGCGGTTGGAAAAAACAGTTCATGACCTGGCTCGCCACGGCTGCCCTGGCGTGATGGCCTACTCGGAAGGCGTTTTTGACGACGTCAACAAGGCGATTCTTGCGGGTTTGGCAAGTGGTCGGTACTCTTCCACGGATGAAGTGTTACGGGAATATGTCGTGCGTTATCTTGGCGCCACCAACGAGAATGCCGCAGAATGGGGCGCTTGGCTGAAGCTGTGGGGACGTCCGTTTGAGGTGGATGCTGCGGCGGCCGAGAAATCTTTGCAAAAGATGTTACCCCCGTGCGGAACGGGAAATTGGCGAGCGATTCAGTGGTGGTATAAGTGCAAACTCCTCAAATACCACCACGAGGTGATGAGGGCAAGGGAGTGGACTGCAGAACGTATCGCGGCGGCCGAACATTTCTTCGCAGCTCAGGAAGAACTTCAGCGCAAAGTGTGGGGACTGGGGCCATTGCGACATATTTTTGCCCGCCGCTTCACGCCGTTACCTTGGTATGCCAGTTGGGCAGAGTTTCGGAAAAAGCAAGCTTCTGCGATTTCTGATCAGCAATAAGGCCGATCGTGCAAAACAGTTCGATGAAACCCTGGTCGACACGGTTGAGACTTAAGGCGTTGTAAGGTTTCCTGTCCGTTCGCGCTGTTAAAGTGTTTACGGGAGGGCCGACGGGTTGGCTGTGTCCACGCGATCGAAGAGGGAACGTTTGAGCAAGAGAAAATTTTGGCCGCGGAACTCGGTCACAGTGCCCCAAACTTTCCAGAAAACATTTCCGGCGTAGGCGCTCTGAACGCGAAGCAGCCGCTCAAGGGCGAGGTTCTCCAGGACAACGAGTCGATGCTTGCCGTCCTCGGAGAAGAACATGTAGCGATCACCCGCGGGCCGGAGCGTGCCCGTCATCGCCTCAAGCGTTGTGCCCTCGCGAAGCCTTGGCCGGGAATCGTTCGGACCTGCTCTACTCGAACTGGACCGCGGATCGAAAGTGGTAGACGGGATTTGCGGATTAAACGGATCTCCCGACCCGTTGCCCTTGTCCTCGCTTTTGGTAGACGAAGTCTCTCCCCAAACTTTGGGTGTCGCCTTGAGGATTCCAAGGGCGGCCAACCACCGGCCCAGAATCCGCCAAAAGGACCGTCGATCGATCGTGCGGATAACTGTTGCAGATGAAGGAGTGCGGTCGGACTGAAACAGCGGTCTGTTTTCACTACTTTCCAGCGGACGGTTGGTCAACACGGCACCAAGTCGGACGTGAACAATTGACATGACCGCTGATCACTACCTCATATTCAGCCACCGGGTTTGGGCAGCGCGAGACTGTAGAGTACGAGAACCGAACCGGCGGAGAGCATCGCGTAGCCAAGCCATTCGGGCGGTCGCACGGTTTTGGGAGGAAGGTTGGTCTGCACACCGGTTACGGCGGCAACGGCATCGCTGGCAGTCGCTACAGGATGGCCCGTCCGTTCGGCCAGGAATTTCGTTGCCTCTGGCGTGAGGACCACGGAGTCGATCATCCGCAATTCCAGCCCGAAAAAGAGCAGGAACAATCCCAGCATGTAATAATGGTACCGGTTCAGTTCCATGGCCTGCCGACCCTCGCCAGACTTCTACTCCCGTGGACAGTCGCCAAGGTTCCGCGTGAAGACCGTCAACGATGCTCGTCTGAAGAATCTGTGTTAACGGGTTGCTAATGAAACACCCAACGTGGCGTGTCCTGGTACATCATCGGCGAGAACGCTCTTGGCGATTACCCTCGGCGGCGGATGGCGGTCGGGGTGGATTGTGACGGATATTTTTGTTGCTCGGTACGCAAGTTTCGTGAGGGACGGATCGAACGTGCGGGAAAGCCGGGTCGATACGCTCTTGGCGCAAAATCTGAATATGCGGTGAACTTGCGTCAAAGCGACGAATTTTTCCGGACGCCGGCACGTTCCCCGAGTTCGCCCGCAAAGCTATGACCTAGACTTCTAAAGGAAGGGACCAATCGCGCTGGATCGCACTCGGGAATATTGCAGCGAGTGTTGTACAGCGACTCACGAAGTCCCTATCACGAAGCCTGAGGGTTTGTCCCTTGGTGACCCCAAAAGGCTTCTGAATCGATTGGAGTCGGCCGGCCGTAAACACGAACGACAGCCATTCGCTCCCGGATCCTGGACATTGGTGAAGAGAGAAGGAGAACAACGATGGCCAAGCGGGTTCTCATTGCAGACGATTCGGTCCTCATTCGACGGATGATCGCCGAGATCCTTTCCCAGGCGGGGTGGGAGGTGGCTGCCGAAGCAGGCAACGGCGCCGAGGCAGTGGCGAAATATATTGAGTGTCGTCCGGACGTGGTGACTCTGGACATCGTGATGCCGGGAACAGATGGGATGTATGCTTTGGAGGGAATTCTGGCCGCAGACCCGGAGGCGAAGATTGTTGTGGTGAGCGCCCTCAATCAGACCAAACTGATTTCAGAGGCCATTCGGAAAGGCGCCCAGGATTTCATCGCCAAGCCATTCCTCCCTGAACAACTTCTGGAGACTGTGGCGAATTGCGTAGACGAAGCGCCCGCTGCCGTCTGAACGACCGGTCTCCGCTGGAGGGTCTCCGACGGGCAGCGTGCCAGGAGAACCCACTGTCATTTGACGGCTTGAGCACGGAGCGTGAATTCAATCGTCCCCTGCCCGACCCGATTGGTGATCAGGTCGACAACGGTGAGTCGCAGGACATACCGACCCGGTGCTGCGTCCCTGGGGAACGACAGTTCGCAGCCGATAAAGAAATCCCGGCGTGGACGGCGGCAATACTCTTCGTTGGGGGCGTATTCGTAGCGAGCGACTTCCTTGCCGGCACTGTCCAGAATCTGGTAACTGCTTCGCCAAGCCGTGCGATAGCCCTTGGGCGTCGATTCCGCACTGAGGTTCTCGACTTCCGCGTAAAGTAAGACCTTTTGTCCCGGGGCAAATTCGTATTTGTCAAACGACTCATACACGCCCCAGCTTTGCACGGCTGTCACAAAGGCCAGCCCCGTTACTTCCAGTGGGCATTCTTCTCCCAGTCGCCGCAGACCGTTCTGGAGATGCCGCCGAGCTTCGGCAAGCCGGAGCTTCGGGTCTGGATTAAGCTGTGAATCCTCCAGGAGCCCCAGAGCAAAAAGCGTTTCCGACCAGAATTCCTGAAGCGCCGGGCTCGTCCCCGGAATGGGCTGCAAGGCATTTTCTCGGTTGCCAAGTACCAGTTGCAAAAGACGTAGCCGGACTTCCTCGGATTCGTTCCGGCGAGGAGCATTCTCAAGGCGATCGACCGCCTGCCGAAGGTACTCCTGCCAGGTCGCATCAGACGGAGTGCTTGCAACTACCGTGCCGCGATCGCGCCGAAGAGAGGCGTCACTGACGGTGGCTTCACCGACCGACTTCGGGCCGGTGGGGTTGCCGGATGAGGACTGGTCAAACGGGCGTGGCGTTTCCGGTCGGGTTACGACAGACGTGGGCTGGCCGGGTGGTTGGGCAAACGTCTCGGAGACGGTCGCAAAGCCGCGACTTTCGTCGGGGGTGGAACGATCAGTCACCTTTAACGCGGCGCTCTGGACATCGGGAAAGGTTGGATGCGATTCGGAACCTTGAGTGTGGGCCGCCAGTAAAGGCAAAGTAGAATCAGTACCTGGCGTGAGGGAGGAATTTGCGGACCGGACTTCAGTTGGTTTGACGGTGGTCAGACCTCGCTTGCGGCGCAGCTCGACGCTGGCGCGGAAGAAATCGACGACGGCCGGCCAGAGATCGGGAGGTGTGCGACAGAGATCGTCGACAAGCTGGGCTTTGTTCTCGGGGGTCAGAAGCCCCTCGGCCTCCAGCTCTTCCACGAGCAGGTTGATCGAGATAGCGTTCGGTCGACTTCCCTCCACGGAGGGGATGTTCGTGGGGTTCTGTTCGGGGTTCTGTGCCGACACAGTACTCTTTTTCGTGACCGGAGGCTGCGAAGATACCGTGCTCACTTTTTCTGAGGGTTCGCTGGTCTGCTCAGTAGGCCCGTGAGCGGCCTTGGCGGTTTGGCTCTGCGCGGAGTTCTGTTCCGCACCGTGCGAAGCAGAAGAAATAGCACTGGTTTGCGAATCTTTTGAGCGGAACGGTAGTCCAGGCTGAAACGGCAAGGACGCGCAGCCGACCAGCCCAGCGCAACTCAGGAACGTCAGGAGACAGCAGAGGCGTTGCAGTTGGTTCATCCTTGATGCCACGCGCAGTGACTCCGATTCCGGGGCCGAATCTTAGCAAACATGGCGGGTCTCGCTCAAGACACGATTGACTGTCTGCTCAAAGGGTGCAAGTATTGCGGGACCTTGGCAGCGAAGCGAATACCGACCTTCCGGCGGCATGATGGAGAAGAGCCGTGTTATGGAAAATGTGCGTGTTCTAGGAAATGTGTTCAGTGTGGAGTGTCTCTCTTTGTGGGAGGCGTTCTCAGCGAACAATGCTTGATCAGACAATTCAGGGTTGAGGAAACGCAGGATGGAACGCAGAAAATGCCCGCTTGCCTTAACCAACAAGTTGTCCCATCAACAATTTGTGCGGAAATTTCAGAATTTTAAGAAACAATTCGACACGGAAGGGGTCACACCCAGCCTGATCCTTGCAGTCCAGAAAGAGCTGGGTGATTGGGTCGTCCATCACATCAGGCAAGTGGACACAAAGCTGGCAGCCGTGGTCAACCAGCCGGTGCCCAGGTAACGGGAGCACCTCACCGAGCGTTTCAACGCTCAGGGGCCTGCAACGTCCGCCTCTTATTTTGCCGATGCGGTAGGCGGCCTCTTGTGGCTCGTCTACCTTATTTCATGGCATCTCTCTCCAAAACCCTAAACGCTCTGCGGTGTTGTCCCTCGACTTGCTCTCCCGCCTTGTTACGCCTTTCCCGGGGTTTAAACCTTGCCTGTTTTAAGGTGGAAAATTGCTTTTCGGGCAGGGTGTGCTTGTGGAAAACTATTGGAGTTGGCCGCGAATTTGGTACGATAAAAAAAAGTTCCAGGCGGGAGAGGTGCTTCAGGGCGGTTTTGCTCGAGGGGAGATGGATCCGTGTTTCGCTACTTCAGCCAGTTTGTCACCCGTTATTGGCCGCTGGTCTTTGTCGGCTGGGGAGCCGTTTTTCTCATCCTTCACTTGGCTGCTCCGGTATGGGACGATGTAGCTCGCGATGGCGATTTTGCATACCTTCCGGACCGCGCGGCAAGTGTCCAGGGTGAAAAACTTCGCGCGGCGGCCTTCGGAAAATCGGAATCTCAAAGTGAGGTGGTCATCGTTTTAGCACGCCGGGACGGCCCGCTGACCGCTGAGGATCTCGCCTTCTCCGAACGCGTTGTGGAAACGTTCCAACCAAAGGAAGGAGAAGAAACCCCCATTGTCAATGTGACCGGGCCGACTGCCCAGGTTGTCGGCAAGAAATTGAAGAGTCCCATCACAGACCACGGTCAAGCAGCTCTCGTCATTCTGCAAATGCGCGGGGAAATCATGGCCGTGGAGAATATGAAGCCCCTCGCGGAGATTTACAGAAAACTCGACGAGCTGGCGCGGTCGCCTGACAAACCGGCAGGCCTGGAAATTGGGGTCACAGGTTCCGGCGCTGTGGGGACGGAAATGCTCATTGCGGCTGAGGAGAGTATCCGCAATACCGAATGGGCCACGATTGGGTTAATCATCATTATCCTGCTTGTTGTTTATCGGGCGCCTCTTCTTGCGGCAGTGCCGCTTGTTGCACTGGCTGTGGCGGTATTTACGGCCTTTGACGCCCTCGCGATCTTGGCGGGAATCAGTCTGAAAACAGGCTGGTTTGAGTTCGCGGTCTTTAAAACGACGAAAATTTTTGTGGTGGTGGTCCTCTTTGGGAGCGGTACGGATTACTGCCTGTTCCTGATCGCGCGGTACAAAGAGGAGCTTTCCAAAGGGGCGGGCATTATCGATGCGGCAGCCAGGGCCCTTGACGCGGTGAGCGCGGCTCTTCTCGCCAGTGCCTGGACGACCATCCTCGGGCTCGGGATGATGATCTTTTCCGACTTTGGAAAATTCCGAAACGGCGGGCCAGCGATCGCTGTGGCCCTTGTGGTGGCCCTGATAGCGTGTCTCACTCTGGCGCCGGCCATTCTCTGTGTGCTGGGCAAGAAGGTCTTCTGGCCTTTTCGGGTGGACCTGGATTCGGGAGAGGAATCCGACGACATCCGTCTGGGGCGGCGCTCGATTGTGGGGGCACGATTTCAGGGGCTGTGGAATTTCCTCGGAGAGGGCGTGTTGCGCCGGCCGGGCTTGATTCTGGCCGGATCTCTGCTCGTGATGACGCCTTTCGTCTGGAATGCCCGGTCGATTGACCTCACATATGACCTGCTCAGCGAGTTGGGGCCCGATCGACGGTGCGTCCAGGGAACGGCACTCCTCCGCGAGTATTTCCCCGCAGGGGAAACGGGGCCGGTCACGATCCTCGTCTATCACCCCAAGGCCGACTTTCTGGAGGGGTCCGATCGCTTTCGACTCCTCCGAGAACTCACGCAAGCCATTTATTCGATGGAATACACGGCCCCCGACGGGACGCGATTCAAGCCGATTCAGAGTGTCAGAAGTCTGGTAGACCCACTCGGGGAGGGGAACACCGGGAGTGTGTTTGTGAGCGGTGTGGTCCGGGCGCGGGCCAAGGCGATGTATGTGGCCCAGCAGGAACCGTATCGTGGCAAGGTCACTCGCCTGGATGTCATTTTCCCCTATGATCCGTTCTCGGTTGAGAGCATCTATTTGCTGGATGCCCTGGAGAAGTATCTCAACGAATGGGCGAGTTCTCATGCTGACTGGAATGGAGCCCAGTTTTATTTCATTGGAACAACACCCGGTATCCGCGATCTTCGGGCGGTGACCCTCAGCGATCAGCAACTTATTCAGAGGTTGGTTCCGCTCGCTGTGCTGTTTGTCCTTATCCTGATTTTGCGACGTCCGATACTCTCTATTTTGCTCGTTCTGTCAGTCATTTGGGGCTATTACGTGACACTGGGGATCACCGAACTGGTGTTCTCGTGGATTCGCGGGGCCACCTATCATGGCCTGGACTGGAAACTGCCCACGTTTTTGTTCGTCATCCTGGTGGCTGTGGGGGAGGATTACAACATTTATCTTGTCACTCGCGTGTTGGAGGAACAGGCCAAATACGGGTTTGCAGAGGGGCTGAAATCGGCTCTGCGGAAGACGGGCGGCATCATCACCAGTTGCGGCATTATCATGGCCGGGACGTTCATTGCCATGATCAGCGGTTCGTTGCGTACGATGCATCAACTGGGATTTGCCTTAGCACTGGGCGTATTGCTCGACACATTCGTCATCCGAACCATTTTGGTTCCGTGTATTATCGTGCTGCTGGATCGATACCTGCCGAAATGGCCTCGGAAGAAAATGGCCGAGAAAACTTCCCGTGCGAGAGAAGTCCACCTGGAACCCCACCTTCAGTCCGAAATGCCGGTGGAGTCCCGTCACTGAAAAACGAACTGGTGCTGCCTGACCGGCTTTTTCCCAGCGGGCGTCAGAAGATTATTGATTTTGGGCAAGTTGGGGTGGAACCGGTTTGGGCTGGGACGTGAGAAGACCATGTGAGGCAGATTCGCTGAGCATAGGTTGGACTTCCTCGACGAAGTCCTTAGCGTCTTCAAATTGCCGGTAAACGCTGGCAAATCGGACGTAAGCCACCTGGTCAAGCTGGCGAAGATACTGCATCGCCAGTTCGCCGATGTATCGGCTTTCAACCTCCGTATCGAAATTGCGTTCGATATCGTCTTCAATGGCTGAAACAACGGCCTCGATTTGCTCGTCACTGATGGGACGCTTCCAACAGGCCTTTTCCAGGCCTGCTTTGAGCTTGTTTCGGTCGTACGGAACCCGCGATCCGTCTTTTTTGATAACCTTAAGGCGGCGCTTCTCCACGCGCTCGTAGGTGGTGAAGCGTCGGCCGCACCGATTGCACTGGCGGCGTCTCCGGATGGCAGCGCCATTTTCCGCCACGCGGCTATCGGTCACTCGATCATCATCTTGATGACAGTACGGGCACTTCATGGGTAGAGACCTTGTTAAGCGTCCTTGTATGAGAAGTTTCCATCTAGAGCTAGTATATCGTCTCTGGAAATTTAGCGAAATGCGAGGGATTGCTGACGCTACAAAAAAGACCGACCCTCCGTAAAAGAGGGTCGGTTTTCGCATACTTTCACGCAATGCAGCTACGCACAGGGTTACGTAGCCTGGGCAAAAAGCATTTCAGGGTTGGCATCCACTGGCCAGATGCACAGAGGCAGATAACGGGAGGGGAAAATCCAACCTGAGCCAGGTCGGGGCGGGCATCCGAACCACATCAACACTCAGTCACTTCTTCTCTTCAGGCTGGGGAGCCGGCTTGGGGGCTTCCGCGGGTTGGGCCGGCTGTGCCTCAGCCGCAGGCTGACAGCAAGCCTCGTCCACGATCACCACCCGATGATGCCGACCGAACAACCGGCAATGATGGTGGACCGGGGGCGGGCACTCGGGCGGGCAGGTCGGTTCGACCTTCACAGCCTCGCAGGGCTTCGGCTCTTCGCACGGAGCGGGTTCGCAGCAGGCCTTGGCGGCCTTCCGAGCCTCGCACCGAGCCCGCAGCCGAGCCAGCAAACCAACGCGGTGAACGGGCGGGCAGGCCGGCTCGCAGGCAGGGGGAGCGGGTTGCTCGCACGCCGGCTGGCAGGCCGGAGCAGGCTGGCAGCACGCCTTAGGTTCGTGGGCATTTGCCGCCCACGCCATGAACAGTCCCACACACACAGCAGCGACACACAGGATGCTCAAGCGATTCATGTTTGGGTCCTCCTCTTCAAGGCTGAAACACCCAGACAGCAACGGACACACCAACAACGCAACAGGAGCACCGAGCTCCTATCCATCGGATGCCACGCCACGACTCACGCTCACTTGCGACCTGTGGTCGCCACCCTGTTTCGTAACATGCGACCACACCTCCCGTGGGGCATCCCCATCCCTAGCTTGTTAAAGATACCAACTAGGGAAGCGTTGTCAAGGGCGTAGATAGGGTAAACTGTTCCTTTCGGAGGACATTTATCGCCTGTGCTGTAGTAATTAGTTTGCACAAAGTGTACCAGACCAGACTTTCCCCTCCGGATCACTTTCTAGGCTTCTTGGTGGAAACCNCAAACCTACCCCGGAAAGGCGCGATGGCTTGAAGTTCTGTCNGGACTCCGGGACCTCACCTCAAGGGTGCGCTNTGGTTGCCGGCTGCAATCATACTGGCNGGGTAGGTAAGATAATTAGGTCTAGATGATCACCACAACCAGCGAAATAAACAAGCCCTGCNCGTTTGAATCCTTCCAAGCCCCGCGTCTGGCCCCGTCCAGAACGGTCAGTGTTNACAACGTCCAGGAAAACTTGCAACTTAGGAGGACCTCAGTCGATGTCTTTTTCGGCATGTCCCCACATGACAAGACAATTTGTAATTTTTGCTGTTCTGTCCAGTTTTCCCGCACTTCTGACGATCGTCCACCCCGTCGCGGCGTCGGATACTCCCTCTCCGCTAGCGACCTTGCGAAAGGAACACCCCCGACTCATAGCCACGCGTGAGGACGAGAGCCGGGTGAGGCAGCTTTTAACGCACAATGCTCAAGCTCGGGCGCTCTTTGAGTTTCTCCGGAAGGAAGCGGATCAAGTGTTCCATCAATCGCCAGTTGAGTATCGTCTTATAGGTCCCCGGTTGCTCGATCAGAGCCGCCGATGTCTCTCAAGAGTTTACCTCCTGGCCACGGTTTACCGGCTCACAGGAGAACGTCGGTATGCCGATCGGGCCATCAAAGAAATGCTCACGGCGGCCAATTTTCCGGATTGGAATCCGTCCCATTTCCTGGATACGGCGGAGATGACGCACGCCCTCGCCATCGGATACGACTGGCTTTACGACGTGCTGGACCCACAACAGCGCCAGACCATTCGGCAGGCCATCGTCGAAAAGGGCCTCCGCGAGGGGGAGAAGGTCTACCGCAAAGGAACGTGGTGGACAAAAACCGCGTGGAATTGGAATCAGGTGTGCAATGGGGGAATGACGCTGGGGGCCCTGGCTGTGGCCGATGAAGAGCCGGAATTGGCCGAATACATCGTCACCCAGGCCATCAACTCGGTTCCCATCGCGATGGCCAATTATGCGCCCGACGGAGCCTGGGCGGAAGGCCCCGGCTACTGGAGTTATGCCACCCATTACACCGTTTACATGCTCGCCGGACTGCAAAGTGCCCTCGGCACGGACTTCGGGCTGTCCGATTCGCCTGGATTCGACAAGGCGGGCGATTTCAGGATTCACGTCGTCGGCCCCAGCGGGTTGGCTTTCAATTTCGCGGACGGTTCCGCCCGGGTAGGAGCGGCCTCACCGATGTTCTGGCTGGCGACCCGCTTCGGCAAACCCCTGTATGCCTGGCATGAGCGAGAGGTTATCAAGGGCCGGACACCCCTTCATCTTTGGTGGTACAACGCCCAATCGGCCGACATTACCCAAGAACCTGTATCCAAGTGGTTCCGCGGAGCCGACATTGTGACGCTGCGGAGCGACTGGACAGATCGGGCCGTCTTCGTAGGGTTCAAGGGTGGAGATAACGATGTCAACCACAGCCACCTGGAACTGGGCAGTTTCGTCCTCGACGCCCAGGGTGTACGGTGGGTCCTCGATCTGGGCCCCGACGATTACAACCTGCCCGGCTATTTCGGAAACCAACGTTGGACGTACTATCGCTTGGGCACGCAGGGACAGAACACCCTCCTTCTGGATGGTCAAAATCAAAACCCCCGGGCCAAAGCACCTGTGGTGGCGTTTTGGAACAGTCCCCAGGCTTCCCACGCGGTGGTTGATCTCTCGGCGGCCTACACGGAGAGCGAGCGTCAGCCGGGCGTTCCTTCTTCGAAAGTGCTCCGCGGGATTGCCGTGTTCGGTCGCGATGCTGTGCTCATCCAGGACGAAATCACCGGGCATCCTGGCGAAGAACTCCAGTGGCAGGTTCACACCGAAGCGAAAGTCAGCATTCGCGGCAACACAGCCACGCTGACCCAGAGCGGCCGGCAAATTGTCGCGGAGATTCTTTCGCCGCGTGACCTCACGTTCGAGACGCAATCTGCCAATCCGCCGCCACCGCAGCGGCAGAATCCGGGCGTGAC
>NICF_comb_assmDRAFT_10003561_pt1 | contig 11220 bp, 9 predicted proteins | sample NewIslPassag4_SG_FD_11279 | JGI IMG/M metagenome (IMG submission 11279) | reverse complement strand
CCATAAGGAAGAAGATCAAAAGCGCTTACAAGGGAAAGGTTCTTTTCAAGTTCGCATCCAGAATCCAAAAAAGGTGCCCACACTAGCTTGACTCAGACGGCATCAGCCGCGAGCTTGACGGGCGGCATGCGGCACTATATAATCTTTGCCGGGTATGGAAACCTCATACGGGAAAGCTAAGGTGGAGTCTGTCAAGGCAGGCTCCACTTTGTCTTTTTCGGGGAAGGGGAGCGGGAACCATGGATTTTGTCCTGCAAGCTCTGCTGCAGCTTGCCGTGATTGTGGCGTCGGTCAAATTGATGGGGGAACTGGCGATCCGTCTGGGGCAGCCGTCCGTGCTGGGCAAGCTGCTGGCGGGCGTGCTGGTCGGACCGGCCGTATTGGGATGGGTGGAGTCTTCCCATTGGATCGAAACGTTCGCCGAGATCGGCGTGCTGCTGCTTATGTTTCTGGCGGGAATGGAGACCGATGTGAAGGCGCTGAACGAGAACCGGACGCCCGCGCTGGCGGTGGCGGCGGGCGGCGTCGTGCTGCCGATGCTCGGGGGCTATGCCGCCGGTTTGTGGCTCGGCCTTGAGCAAGGCGAGGCGATTTTCCTCGGGCTGGTGCTGTCGGCGACTTCCGTCAGCATCTCGGTCCAGACGCTGCGCGAGCTGGGAAAACTGAACACCCGCGAGAGCGCGACGATCCTCGGAGCCGCGATCGCGGACGACATTCTGGCCGTCCTCGGGCTCGCCGTCGTGCTCGGTCTGGTGCTGGCCGGGGATGTCAATCTCGCGCTCGTCATCGGCAAAATGATCGTCTTCGCCGGCCTGGCGGCGCTCATGGTGTGGAAGGGCATTCCGTTCCTTCTCAAGCTGTCGTCCCGGCTGAAGGTGACCGAGCCGGTGACGAGCGCGGCGCTTGTCATCGTCCTGCTCATGGCGGTCGCCGCGGAATGGTCCGAGATGGCCGGCATCATCGGCTCCTTCGCCGCCGGCCTTGCCGCATCGCGCTCGCCGCACGGCGGGACGGTGCTGAAGCGGATCGAGCCGATCGCGTACACGCTGTTCGTTCCGGTCTTCTTCGTCAGCATCGGACTGCATGTGTCGTTTGACGGTTTCGCCGGCCAGTGGCTGGCGTTCATCGTCCTGAGCCTGCTCGCGGTGCTGACGAAGCTGGCCGGCTCCGCCCTGGGAGCCCGCGTGACCGGCTTCGGCCTCAGACCGTCCCTGGTCATCGGATCGGGCATGGTGTCGCGCGGCGAAGTGGCGCTCATCCTCGCTTCGGTCGGATTCGCCGGCGGATATGTGCCGACCGATCTGTACACGACGCTCGTGCTGGTCATTGTCCTGACGACCGTGGCCGCGCCGCCGATGCTGAAATGGACGCTGCGGGAGCCGAAGGTGGCGGCGGCTAGGAGGGGGCGGGAATAAGCGGGGGGACCGCCCGCTTCCGGCGCAGCGCCGGACAACGAATACCCCGTATTCGTCAACGGGTTGACGCTTTCAGGGATAATTGATAATATACCGATAGGGGTATATGTATAAGTCGAATACGGGAGGTGCAGCGCATGGGCATCCTGAATGCCGGAGACGGCACGCTCGATCGGATCATCCGGCAGAACCGGGTGGTGCTGGTCGATTTCTGGGCGCCGTGGTGCATGCCATGCCGGATGCAGTCGCCGATATTGGACCGGCTTGCGGAAGAAGAGGGCGACGGGGTCGTCATCGCCAAGGTCAATGTGGACGAAAATCCCTTGCTGGCGGCCAGACACCGCATCCGCGGCATTCCGACCCTCAAGCTGTTCGTCGGCGGACTGGAAACCGCGTCCATGACGGGCGTGCAATCGCTCGGACGGTTGAAGGAGCTGGTCTCGCGGTACGCCTCATGATGTTCGGCGTTCTCCGGAAGACGTCCGCTCTCCGATCGGCTATACTGTACCTGTACCCGTATGGGGGAAGAGACGGAGGGACAGGCGATGACCATGAAATATGACGATGATGTCAAGCTCAGACTGAGGCGTGCGGAAGGCCAGATCCGCGGCGTGCTCCGGATGATGGAGGAAGAGAAAAGCTGCAAGGAAGTGGTCAGCCAGTTGGCCGCGGTCCGCAGCGCGGTGGACCGGGCGATCGCCTGCGTCGTCGCCGCCAATCTGGAGCGGTGCATCCTGGAAGAACGGGATTCCGGCGGAGATTCCGGCAGGCTCGTTCGGGAGGCGGTTGAACTGCTGATCAAAAGCAGATAGGCGTGATAAGCGTGGAGCTCTCTGTTTATGCGATCGTGATTTTGCTGGCCGCATGGCTTGCGTATCGGCAATTCGCGCCGGTGAAGGGTCTCAGGAATCTGAACGCCGGACAGTTCCGGGAGGAATCCCGGCGCGGCCTCGTCGTGGATGTCCGGGAAGCGCATGAATTCCGGCAGGGACATCTGGAAGGCGCGGTCAACATTCCGCTCAGCCAGCTCAAATCCCGGCTGTCCGAGATCCCGCGCGATCGGCCCGTCTTCCTGTATTGCCGGAGCGGCATGCGGAGCAGACAGGCCGGGCGGCTCCTGCGCAAGAGCGGCTTCCGGGATGTGGCGCATCTCGCCGGCGGGCTTGCGGCATGGAACGGACCGTTGGTCAAATAGGCGGGACGATGCGCGCGAAGCCGTCCGCTTCCGGTCGGAAGCGGGCGGCTTCGCCTTTTCTCCGGCGTCATGCCGGCGTCCGCGCATGCCTTCCGGACTGCCCGGCTCTGCGAGCCGATTCCCTTGCGGCCCGGAACGCCGGGCGGGGGTGTTCCGATGCGGGTCAGTCGATGGCGTTTCTTTATTTTTCTCCATGAAATCTATAATTTCTCAAGTTTCATCCCGCAACCCGATTCTGTAAACTGGGAGCAGCCTGACAAGTTGTTCGTTGCCGGATTCTTTGCGAGCGGTTTCACCGCGGAACCGCCGGCGGAGCGTCCGGGCTTCATTTTCGATACGACCGGAAGGATGAACGATGGTCAAGGCACGTTGGAGAAGATTCGCCGTTTGGCTGCTTTTGATGTTGATATTGCCGGGCGCGCTCCTTGCGGCCTGCCGGGACGGCGGCCATGATGGGACGCGCGGCGTGAATGCCGGGGGACAAGCGGCCGCCCCGGACGGGCTGACCGGGGCCGGGGAAGGCGGTCCGGTTGCCGGCGTCCTGCCGGGCGAAGCGCCGGATGCCGGTCAGCCCCGCTCGTCCGGGCCCGGCGACCGCATCGAAGCGCGCATGACCGCGCAGACCATGGACGGCCCGCCGTCCGTCGAACCGGTCTTGGTATGGCGGCATCGGGGGACGCTGGCCTTCAACTATCTGCTCGGCGCGACGGATGATGCGCTGCTGATCAGGGGAGACGACGGCGGGTTCAGCGGTTTTCACGAGGAGAGCACCGTCTATGCGCTCGATCGCGCAACCGGTGAATTGCTGTGGCGAATCGACGCCGGATTCGGCTGGGCCGAAGCGGAAATCGACCCCGAACGCGGAGAAGCGGCGGTGTTGATCCATTACGATCCGGAAGCGGGACGGTACGAGGAACGGATCCGCCGGCTGAGGCTTCAGGACGGCGAAACGCTCTGGGAAGACGTGCTGCCTGAAGGGCGCGGCGGGCTCCACCTGGCGTCGGGGGCGGTCATTTACGACGTGCAGCCCGAGAACAGCGCCGATGGCGCGGGGATGCTGCGCGTCTATCAAGCCGACACCGGCCGGCCGATGTGGGAACGCGGCTACGCGGAGCCGTTCCGGGTGCTCAGCCGTCCGGGAGATCCGCATGTGCTCGTCCATTACCGGCAGACGCTGTCGGCCTACCGTCCGGAGGACGGCGGCCTCGCATGGGAGCTCGAGGTCGGAAGCCCGCCGGCTCCGGATGCATTTGCGTATGAGCATGCCTTCGCGGATTCGGGCGCGAATCGCCTCTCCGCCGCAAGCCGCATCCGCTGGGAGGTGCTGGGAAACGAACTCGCGCTGATCGACGCGGCTTCGGGCGGCGTGAAAGCCGTCTACCCGATGAAACCGGGCGAAATCGTCACGGCGATCGACGACCGCAGGCTGCTCATCGCGCGGCCTTCGGGCGGCGCGCCGGACGGGCGGGACGAGCGTTACGAGACGGTGTTGTTCGATGCGGCCTCCGGCGGGGAACGGTGGACGATTCCCGGCTTCGGTTCGGGCGCTTCGGCGACCGGCGGCCGGCTCCATCTGCTGCTGGACGGCGTGCCGACGGCCGTCGATCCCGACGGCGGACGGACGATCTGGCAGGCCGCGGCCGCCGGCTGCGCGCAGTACAACCGTCTCTCCAGGCCGGTCGTTGCGGGTGAATCACTGCTCGCGCCTTGCGGCGGGGACCTGATCGTGATGAATGCGGCGGATGGCCGGGAGGTCCGGCTGCTGCGGGATGTGAAGCTCGATTATCCGGATGGGCGGGAAGAGGATACGGGAAGCGGTTTTGTCAACGTCGACGCTTCAGGGGATCTCTACCTGGGTTCATCGAACGGCTATTTCTCCCGGCTGCGGCTCCCGCAAGCTATTCCGGAATAACGGCATACCCGGCAGGAACAGGATCGCCGGACGCCGGCAGTTTGCCGGCGCCCGGCGATCGCTTCTTTCCCCGGAACGCGGGTACCCATGTGTTTTCGTCTATTCGGCCTTGGCCGCTTCGATGACGGACCAGAACGCCGGTTTGGGCTGCAGTTTCTTGTCGAACAGAAGCGGCGCGTCCGTCCGGCCCTGCACGGGAAAATCGTGCAGCCAGGTGTGGCTGTCCGCGATTCCCCAGAAGACGACGGCGCTCAGGATGTCCTTGTTGTCCCGGAACGCCTCGAAGAATTCGCGGTACCGGTCGGCCTGTTTCTGAATCACGGATTCGGGGATGTCATCGCCATAGTCGCGATGGTCGTTCCACGCGTAGACGCTCATGTCCATCTCGGTGACGATATTGTCGAGGCCGAGCTCGGCGAACTTGCGCATCGACTCGATGAGCGACGCGGCGCTGGGCCATTCGACGCTGACGTGGTTCTGGTGGCCGATGCCGTCGATCGGCACGCCGCGGTCCAGCAGTTCCTTCACCAGCTCGTACAGCCGGTCGCGCTTCGCCGGCTCGTTCGTGTTGTAGTCGTTGATGTACAGCTTGATGTCCGGACCGCCCGCTTCGCGCGCGGCGCGGAACGCCGTCTCGATGTAGTCGATTCCCGCGATCTGGTACCATTCGCTGTTGCGCATGCCGTCGGGATCCGCCGGCTCGATCGCCTCGTTCACGACGTCCCACGACTTGATGTCGTCCTTGTATCGTTCCACAATGACGCGGATATGGTTCTCGAGCCGCTCGAGCAGCAGCTTCTTGTTCTCTTCCCGCTTCGCCGGGTCGGTCTCGTCCGCCATCCGCTTGCCCTCCTTGTCGCGGAAGAACCAGTCGGGCGTCTGCTGATGCCAGACGAGCGTGTGGAACCGCAGTTCCATGCCGTTCGCCTTCGCGAATTCGACGAGCTTGTCGGCCTGTTCGAAGCGGAATTGGCCCTCTGCCGGCTGAAGATACATCGGCTTCATCGCGTTCTCCGCCACCAGCATGTTCACGTGCTTCTTGATCAGCTCGGCCATCGGACCCGTCGTCTGTTCCGGCGTGATGGCGGCGCCGATCGGGAAGTAATCGGCGTAAGCTTCGGCCAGCGACGGAATGTCGGTCCGGACCGCCTGTTCCGACGCTTCTGTCGTCTGTTCCGATGCGGCGTTCTGCTGCGGCGCGGTTCCTTCGCCGGCGGGTGCGGCGCTTTCATCCGGGCCGGCATTTCCCCCCGCCGCGCCGCCGTCCGCTGCCGCCTCCGCGCCCGGACCGTCCGCCGGCGCGGACGGCTTCTTGTCATTGTCCGATCCGCAGCCGATCAAGAGCGCAAGCAGCATGACGGCCGCCAGAACCCCCGCGAAAAATCTCGTCTTGCGCGGCATTCCGCTTTGCATGATTCAACAGCCCCCTGGATGTTCATGATCGGGTTTCCAAAATTCTTATTGAAATGTACAATTTTTTGCCCGGCTTGTAAATCGACCCTTTAATTTTTGCTATGAAAACTATAATTTTTCAAGTTCCATCCGCGCGTTCGATTTTGTAAACTCAAAATATACCCCTTTAAATGTGTCGGCCGCAGACTGTAAGCGGTTGCAAGACCGCGCTTTTTATCGGATGCCGCGCCTCAAGCGAGTCGAACTCAAGCGAAGTCGAATTCAACGAAGTCGAACGGCTATGCGAATGCACGGTGCGATGGGAGGGGTCGTACATGCACAAAGTGCTGCTTGTCGACGACGAAGGTTTCGCGCGTACCGGACTGCGCGGATTGATCCCGTGGAACCGGCTGGGATTCGAAATCGTGGCGGAAGCGGAGAACGGCGAAGAAGCGCTTCACATGATCCGGGAGGAGCAGCCGGATCTCGTCGTGACCGATATCCGCATGCCGGTGCTGGACGGACTTCAGTTGATCCGCACCGTGAAGGAACAGGATATCGCAAATCCGAGATTCATCATCATCAGCGGCTACAACGACTTCAAATACGCCCAGCAAGCGGTTCGGTTCGGCGTGGAGGATTTCATCCTCAAGCCGATCGACGAGAAGGAACTGTCGGACACGCTGCGGCGCGTTGCGGAATCGTTGAAACGGGAGCAATTGCTGGAGGCGGGCCGCCCGGCGCTGCATATGTCGCTGCTGGAGAGCCTGCTGACGGGAAGGCTGGACGAATCCTACATTCCCGGCGCGGCGGCCGCCCTCGGCCTGCCCTCCGGCCGGGAGCTCTGCTACATCATCGCGGAAGTGAACGACATCGGAGCGGAACCGGAAGCGAGGCCCGCCGATGCGGACTGCTGGAAGAAAGAGCTGGTCCGGGCGGCGGATGCGCTGACCGGCGGATTCAAACCGCTGCTGCACGAGCATGACGAGTGGACGGCCGGCATGCTGATGCCGCTCGGCGGGCATATGCGTTCCTGGGAAGAGGCGGCGCGGATGCTGTGCGAGTACGTCCGGCTGCCCGCCGGCGTCCTGCGCCTGTATGTGGGCGACCCGGCCGGCGCGCCGGAGCAGATTCGGCATTCGTTCCGGTCGGCCAGGATTCTGATGGATTACAAGTACGCGCTGGACGGGAAGAACGTCATATCCGCGAAGGATGCGGACGGTATGACGCTTGTCCGGACGGAGCTGCCCTCCGAACTGTATGACCGGCTGCTGCACGCGATGGAGGAGCGCGACGCGGCCGCGGCGGAAGCGGTGCTGGATGAGATGTTCGGCGCGTTCAAGGAGCACAGGTACGCGCCGGACGCGGTCGCGGCGTCGATCGCCCGGCTGATCCGGCTCGTGAACCGGACTGTGCGGACGATGGAGGGCGACGAGCTCGCGCTGGCCGGATGCACGGCGCTCGCGGACTGGCGGGAGAAGCCGATGACGCTGGGCGGGCTCAGGAAGCTGGCGTCCTCGTTTGTCGCGGAGGCGTCGGATTACATGGCGGAGCTCCGGAAGGAGAAGGCGAAGGGCTCGATCCACAAAATCCGGCAACACATCGAGCGCCATTTCCGCGAAAACATCAATTTGAAAGTGATCGCGCAGCAATACTACATGAATCCGGTCTACCTCGGACAACTGTTCAAGAAAACGTACGGCGTCTACTTCAACGATTTCCTGCTCGACCTGCGCATCCAGGAAGCGAAGCGGCTGCTCCGCCAGACGGATATGCGCATCTACGAGATCGCCGCCGAAGTGGGCTTCAGCAACCCCGAATATTTCGCGGCGCAGTTCGAGAAGGTCGTGAACATGACGCCAAAGGAATACCGCAGCGCGCTCGCGTCGGTCAGCCAGACGCCGCCGCAGGGACGGCGGTCCGGGTGAAAAACATTTTGTATAATTACAAATGATCTATTGTTCTTCTATGGCGGTGTACAGGGCTTCGTTTCTATAATGATAAGGGGAACGGAACGCTTCGGCGTTCTCTTTTTTCGCAAAAATAATTTAAATATTTACAGACGACCATCCCTTGGACGCGACGGCGGACGGCGGATAGCCCTTGATCGCCTTGAAGACGTTGCTGAAATAGGCGACATCCTTGAACCCGCACCGTTCCGCCACTTCGCCGACGGTGAAGCCTCCGGCGGCGAGCATCGCCTCGGCGTTGTTGACGCGGATCTTGTTCAGGAACGCGCGGAAGGAGACGCCGGTCTGCTGTTTGAACAGCCGGCCGAGATAGACCGGGTGCAGGCCCGCGAGCTCCGCAAGCCGGACGATGTCGATGTCTTCGGCATAGTTCTCGGCCAGATAGGCTTTCATCCGTTCGATGCGCGGATCGGGGGAGAGATCGTCCGTCCGGTGCAGCGCGGAGACGAGAAGCCGGTGCAGGATCAGCAGGAACTGGCCGCGCGCCTGCATTTTGTACCCCGGTTGCTTGCTCATCCAGATCTGGTTGAACGTCTTGATCATCTCGAGCAGCGGTCCCGCGAGACGGAATTTCGTGACGGTCGCAAGCGGCAGCCGCGTCTCGTTGTTCGGGGCGAGCCACAGGAAGTTGAACGCGTAAGAGTGCATCGGCGAGTCCGCATATGTATGCGCTTCACGGACCGATCCCGGCGGGATGTAGATCAGATTGCCGGCTTCGGCGGTATGCTTCACCCCGTTGACGTAGTAGTCGGCTTTCCCGCCGACGACGAAGGTCAGATCGTGGAAGTCGATTCGCTTCCGGATGATTTTCCAGTCGGGATAACAGCGCCGGTCGACAAAGAGCACCACTTCGGGCACCAGATGATCGTATTCGAATCCAGTCATGAGCACGCAGCCTCCTTCGTTCGGCTTGACGCCCGCTTTCATGCGCGGAATACGGATCGAAGCAAAGGTTTCTGCCCCTATCCTAACACGGATTGCCGCATGGCGAACATGTGCGTAAGGAGGATTTCTTTCATGTCCGTTGCGAACGCAACTTCCGATACCGGATACGAAGCCTGGCTCCGGTACGGCCGGCTTCCGGAGCGGCTGGCCGATGCGCTGGCCGGCTGGTGCCGCAGGATTGTGATGCCGGAGCGGGACGGTCTGTTCCGGACCGCGCGGCGCGAACTCGAATCGGCGCTGGAGGCGCTGACCGGCGTGCGCCCGGCCTTCGCGGAAGCGCCCGGCGACGATGCGGACGCGGCGGACATGTCCGACGGGAAGCGGACGCTTGTCGCCGCGACGGCGGAGCGATCCGCCGCGCTCGGGCTGATGTCCGGGGAAGAGGCCGGCGCCATGCACGCCGACGGGTTCGTCATCCGCACCGTTCGCCGGGAAGACCGCCGGACGCTGCTGATCGCGGGCGGCTCCGCGCGCGGTTTGCTTTACGGCGTGTTCCATTTCCTTCGTCTTGCGGCCATCGGCCGGCTGGACGAACGGACCGCCGCAAGCCTGGATATCGCGGAACGGCCGCGCAATCCGCTGCGGATGATCAATCACTGGGACAACATGGACGGGAGCATCGAGCGGGGATACGCGGGGAAATCCATTTTCTACCGCAACGGCCAGTTCGTCTCGGACAAAACGCGCATCCGCGATTATGCCCGCTTGCTCGCCTCGATCGGCATCAACGCGCTGACGATCAACAACGTCAACGTGCACGAGACGGAGACGAAGCTGATCACGGACGAACTGCTGCCCGAAGCGGCGGCGGTGGCCGATATTTTTCGCGAATACGGCATCCGGATCATGATCAGCATCAACTTCGCCGCTCCGATCCAGGCCGGCGGCCTGCCGACGGCGGATCCGCTCGATCCGGCGGTGCGCGCCTGGTGGCGGGAGCGGGCGGCGGCCATTTACGGCCGCATCCCGGATTTCGGCGGCTTCCTCGTGAAGGCCGACTCCGAATTCCGGCCCGGGCCGTTCACCTACGGCCGGGATCACGCGGACGGCGCGAACATGCTGGCCGAGGCGCTGGAGCCGTTCGGCGGCGTCGTGATCTGGCGCTGCTTCGTCTATAACTGCCTTCAGGACTGGCGCGACCGCAAGACGGACCGGGCGAAGGCGGCTTACGACCATTTCGTGCCGCTCGACGGCCGCTTCCGGGACAATGTGCTGCTGCAGATCAAGAACGGGCCGATGGATTTCCAGGTGCGCGAGCCGGTGTCGCCGCTGTTCGGCGGGATGACGCGGACGAACCAGATGCTCGAGCTGCAGATCACGCAGGAATACACGGGCCAGCAGCGTCATCTCTGCTATCTGGTGCCGCAGTGGAAGGAAGTGCTCGATTTCGACACGCACGCGTGCGGCGAGGGCACGACCGTGGCGCGCATCGTGGACGGGAGCGCGTTCGGGCGCGCGGCGGGCGGCATCGCCGGCGTCTCGAACATCGGCGACGATCCGAACTGGACCGGCCATCTGCTGGCCCAGGCGAATCTGTACGGTTTCGGGCGGCTGGCGTGGAATCCGGAGCTGACCGCGGAGACGATCACCGACGAATGGGTGCGGCTCACGTTCGGCGGCGATCCGGTGACGGTTCGCACGATTTCGGAGATGCTGCTGGAGTCCTGGCGCATTTACGAGAACTATACGGCACCGCTCGGCGTCGGCTGGATGGTCAACCCCGGAGACCATTACGGTCCGAACGTCGACGGGTACGAATATTCGAAATGGGGGACCTATCACTTCGCGGATTTCCGCGGCGTCGGCGTCGACCGGACGGTGAAGACGGGGACCGGCTTTACGGCCCAGTATCACAAGCCGAATTGCGACATTTACGAGTCGCTGGAGCTCTGTCCGGACGAACTGCTGCTGTTCTTCCACCACGTGCCGTACACGCACCGGCTCCGTTCGGGCAAGACGGTCATCCAGCATATTTACGACACGCATTTCGAGGGCGCGGAGCAGGCGCGCGGACTCGTGGAGCGCTGGAAGAGCCTGAAGGACCGGATTGATCCCGGCCGTTACCTGCAGGTGCTCGCGCGGCTCGAGGAGCAGGCGGCGCACGCGGAGGAGTGGCGCGACGTGATCAACGCTTATTTCTGGCGGAAGACGGGCATACCGGACGAGCGCGGGCGCAAGATTTATTGACGCGCTTCATGACGATTATTGCGGGGAGGAATGCCGACGGACCGGACATTTCCCGGGAAATGCCGGATGTCGCATTGTGCGGCATCGTGCCGGAGAAAGCCGAATGGCTCCAGGCCGGTTCGGGCTTGCGGACGGCAAGCCGCCGGTCGCCGGCGAAGGCGGGCGGCGGACGCTCGGGGTCATCGCCGTCGTCCGCGAGGCGGG
>NICF_comb_assmDRAFT_10003559_pt1 | contig 11224 bp, 10 predicted proteins | sample NewIslPassag4_SG_FD_11279 | JGI IMG/M metagenome (IMG submission 11279) | reverse complement strand
GCGACGACCTAAGCTGCTGCCGGTCGTCGATTCCCCGCACCCAAGACGCGTTCAAACAGCCGTTGACGCCTGCCGATAACCGTGGCGAACACGGGCCGGCCGCGGACGCCGGGCCCACGTCCATGGACCTGACAGACGACCAGATGCCATCCGCTGCCGCCTCTTCCACCGCGAGCCCGCCTGCCCGTGCCCAGGATTCCTCGAAGGCGCCCCGCCGGAACGAGGGACACGGCCGCAGGCTGACCGCGGCGTTCGAGGCGCTCGAGGCGTTCCCGGCGCTGGCCGAGTCGCGCAACCGCCTGCTGCGGGTGGTGCGCCAGCAGCGCGTCTCCACCGGCGAGGTGGTCGCCGCGGTGGAGTCGGACGTGGCGCTGGTCATCTCGGTGCTGCGCCTGGCCAACCAGGTCGAGGGCCGCACGCGCGGCAAGGTCGAGTCGGTGGTGCAGGCCGTCGAGCTGCTCTCGCCGGAGGCGGTCCAGACGCTGGCCGCCCGGGCGCGGACGTTCGACTTCTTCGAGCGCTCGTCGGTCTGGGATGCCGCCCCGGAGCGCTTCCGCCTGCACGGCGTGGCGACGCAGCGCGCCGCCGACCGGCTGGCGACCGAGGCCGGCTACGAGCATCGCGACCGCCTGATGGTCACGGCGCTGCTGCACGACATCGGCAAGCTCGTGCTGATGCACGCCTATCCGGGCTATCCGCAGCAGGTGCACGGCAACGCCCGCACCCCGGAGGAGCGCATCCACCGCGAGCGGCGCGAGCTGGGCGTCGACCACGCGCTGGTGGGCGGCGTGCTGGCTCGCCGCTGGGGCCTGCCGAAGTCGGTGGCCTCCGTCATCGAGCGTCATCACGCCGAGGACGCGCAGGGCGAGGCGGCGTTCGTGCGCCTCGCGGACATGCTCGCCCACTACTCGCAGGGCGGGCAGGTGTCGCCGACCGAGCTTCTGCGCTGCGCGCGCACGGTCGGGCTGGGCCCGAGCGAGCTGCGCAGCGTCATGTACGACCTGCCCTACCCGTCGACCAACCGCACGCGTCAGATCGACCCGTGCCCGCTGTCGGCGCGCGAGCTGGAGGTGCTCAAGCGGCTCGCGGAGGGCAAGGTCTACAAGCAGATCGCACTCGAGCTGACGCTGTCGACCTCGACGGTCCGCACCCACCTGCACAACATCTACGGCAAGCTCGGCGCCGTCGACCGCGCCCAGGCGGTCCTGATCGCCACCGAGCGCGGCTGGCTGTAGCCGGAACTCGCCGCAACGAGCGGGTCTTTCCGTCCGATGCACCCGCCGCGGGTGAGACGCGGCGCGAGAAATCCCCTAGAGTCGGGCGGGAATGATCTCGATCACCACCAAGTCGCCGTACGCGCTCAAGGCCCTCACCGAGCTCGGGCGTCAGGGCGGTGACACCCCGGTGCCGATCGGCGAGCTGGCCAAGCGGCGCGACATCCCCGTCCAGTTCCTGGAGCAGCTCTTCGCCACGCTGCGCCGCGCCGGCGTGCTGAAGTCGCAGCGCGGCGTCAAGGGCGGCTACTCGTTCGCCCGCGACCCCTCCGAGATCACCGTGCTCGAGATCGTCGAGCTGCTGGACGGCGAGCTGGGCGCCGGGGCGGAGGGCATCTTCGCGGAGGCGGCCGCCGCCGCGCGCGAGGTGCTGCAGCGCGTCACCGTCGCCGACCTCGTCGAGCGCGAGCGCCGCGAGGCGGGCGTGGCGATGTACTACATCTAGGCTGCCGTCCCGGCGGCGCCGCCCCGTGCTCTACTAGGCGCCATGAGCGACTCGACGCCCCAGCTCCGTGCCTCCGACGCCGACCGCGAGCGCACCGCCGAGCTCCTGCGCCGGGCGGGCGCCGAGGGCAGGCTGACGGTCGAGGAGCTGGACGAGCGGCTCGACGCCGCGTTCGCCGCGCGCACGCGCGCCGAGCTGGACGAGCTGATCGCCGACGTCGTGGAGGCCCCGCCCGCGTCGGTGTCCGCCGCCGTCCCGGTGCGGCCGGGGCAGGGCGGGAAGCGGTGGCTGCTGTCGATCATGAGCGGCTCGGACCGCCGCGGCCACTGGCGGATGGCCGAGCGCTGCACCGCGGTCAACATCATGGGCGGGGCGACGATCGACCTCAACGACGTCGAGCTGGCCGCCGAGCACGTGCAGCTCAACGTCTTCTCGCTGATGGGCGGGGCGGACATCTACGTGCCCGAGGGCCTGAACGTCGAGGTCTCCGAGGTCGCGTTCCTCGGCGGCAACGACGTCAAGCTCGGCGAGCGCCGGTCGCGCCCGGGCGCGCCCACGCTGCACATCCGGATCGTGTCGATCATGGGCGGCACCGACGTCAAGCGCGGCCGCCGTCGTCGCCGGCGGCGCCGGAACGAGGGCTGACGCCCGCGCCGCGCCGCGCTAGAGGACGGGATCGCCGCACGAACACGTCGGCTTACCCGCTGCGGTGCGGTCGGCGGGGTACGGGATTCCCCACCGCAAGGGAGCGGACCGCCACGCTTGTGCGGGCCCGAACCGTCTGAGATAGTGCGGCTCGTCACCAAGCAACGGAGGCTCCTATGAGCGCAGGACCCGCGCAGCTCGAATTGATCCGGCGTTACCACCGCACCCTGCGTGCGATGAGCGCCGAGGCCGTGCGGGCCCGCGGTCCGCGCATCGGCGCCCGGGAGCGCCGTAGCCGGGCCGCCCAGGAGCCGCAGGGACGCTTCACGAGGGGGGCACGCGAGGGGTCGCGCACCTCCAGCGCGGCCTGACGGCAGGAAGAGCAGCGGGCGCGCCCGGTAGGCTGGCGCGCCCGAGTGCATCCTGTTCCCGCCAACATCTCCGAGCACATCGGCCGCACGCCGATGGTGCGCCTCACGCGGCTCGAGCCCGAGGGCGTGGAGCTCTACGGCAAGCTGGAGGCGTTCAACCCCGGCGGCTCGGTCAAGGACCGCATCGGCATCGCGATGATCGAGGCGGCCGAGGCCGAGGGCCGCATCGAGCCCGGCCGCACGACGATCGTCGAGGCGACCTCCGGCAACACCGGGATCGCGCTCGCGTTCGTCTGCGCCGCCAAGGGCTACGAGCTGGCGATCTTCCTGCCGCAGGGCATGTCGCGCGAGCGCGAGTCGCTGCTGCGGCTCTACGGCGCCCGCGTGGAGATCGTCGAGTCGCTGGGCGGCATGGACGAGGCGGTGGAGGCCGCCCGACGCGCCGCCGAGAGCGACGACGCCTTCCTGCCCGACCAGTTCTCCAACCCGGCCAACCCGGAGGCGCACCGCCGCACCACCGGTCCGGAGATCCTCGAGCAGCTCGACGGCAAGGTCGACGTGCTCGTCGCCGGGGTGGGCACCGGCGGCACGATCACCGGCACCGGCGAGGTGCTCAAGGAGCGCAACCCGAAGGCGCAGGTGATCGCGGTCGAGCCCGCCGGCTCGGCGGTGCTGAGCGGTCGCGCGCCCGGCCCGCATCGCATCCAGGGGATCGGCGCCGGCTTCATCCCCAAGGTGCTCAACCGCGAGATCATCGACGAGATCGTCACCTGCAGCGACGACGACGCGATCGCCACCGCGCACCTGGCCGCCGCGCGCGAGGGCGTGCTGGTCGGGATCTCCGGCGGGGCCGCGCTGTGGGCGGCGCTGCAGGTGGCCGCGCGCCCGGAGTCGCAGGGCAAGCGGATCGCGGTGATCCTGCCCGACTCGGGCGAGCGCTACATCTCGCTGCCCTTCTTCGCGCCGAGCGCCTAGTAGTAGACCGACCGGCAGCGGTGTCGGGGCCGCGCCTTGTACTCCGGCTGCTGCCCGCGGTTCCACAGCAGCGTGTCGATGATGCGCGCCGGGACGCCCAGCCGCCGCGACAGCAGCTCGCAGGCGTGCACCGCGCAGCCGCGGATCTCCTGCTCGCGGCGGCCCGGCTCCAGCAGCCGGCCGGCGTCGATGTCGGCGGCGAGCGCGTCGTCGTAGACGAGCACCCCGTCGCAGCGCAGGACGTGGGGGACGAGGTTGTCGGCGAAGATCGTCAGCCGGTCGAGGTCGTCGAACTCCGCCACGCCCGCCAGGCTGAGGTCGTAGGGCGCGATCTGGGCGCGCTTGTAGAAGCCCCGGTCGTTGTAGAGCGCCATCCCGTCCACCAGCATCTCCGCCAGCCGCTCGGCGGACCTCTTTGCCTGGGCGACGACGTCGAGCGCGTCGCGGTCGCCGAGCCAGCGGCCCAGGTCGCGCAGCGCCTGCGCGTACAGCGACATCAGCTCGTGGTCGGGCGGCTGGCCGAGCGCGGCGGCGATCTGCTCGGTGCGCATCGCGCGCAGCTCCTCGTTGCTCCACGCGTGCCCGGCGCGCCAGTGATCGGCCAGGTTCCAGGCGATCGTGTTGTAGCCGGAGACGGCGCGTCCGACTGCGGGGTCGACGCGCTTGCGCAGCGTGGGGAACCAGCCGGAGCCGAAGTTGATCGTGTCGAGCACGAGCATGTAGCGCGCCACCTGGGCGGGCGGGCCCTCCAGGTAGTGGCGCACCGGGTCCAGCGTCGGCTCCGGCGCCGATCCGTCCTCCGGCAGGCCGGGGTCGTACTCGGCCAGCCGCTCGGCGTCGATCCGCACGTGGACCGCGCTGCGGGCGATCTCCTCGGCGTGGCGGCGAACCTCGTCGGTGAGCCCCATCGCGCTCACCCTAAGGGACGGCGGCGAACGCCGACCGCGCGCCTATTCTGGAGCTGTGCCGTCCGACGCCGCCACCGACCAGCGCGCCGCCGACCTGCTCGAGGAGCTGAACGAGCCGCAGCGTGAGGCGGTCACGCACGGAGACGGTCCGCTGCTGGTGCTGGCGGGCGCCGGGTCCGGCAAGACGCGCGTGCTCACGCACCGGATCGCCTACCTGATCCACTCCGGCCGCGCGCGACCGGGCGAGATCCTGGCGATCACGTTCACCAACAAGGCCGCGCAGGAGATGCGCGAGCGGGTCGAGCGGCTGCTCGGCCGGTCGGCGCGCACGATGTGGGTCAGCACCTTCCACTCCGCGTGCGCGCGGATCCTGCGCGCCGAGGCGCCGCGGCTCGGCTACACGCGCCAGTTCACGATCTACGACCAGGCCGACTCGCGCCGGCTGGTCAAGCGCTGCCTGGAGGAGCTCGGCGTCGACACCAAGCGCTTCACGCCCGCGGCGGTGCAGGCGCAGATCTCCGGCGCCAAGAACCGCCTGCGCGACGCCGACGCCTACGCGCAGCTCGTCGGCGGCTACTTCGAGCAGACGGTCGCCGAGGCCTACCGCCTCTACGAGCGCGAGCTGCACCGCATGAACGCGATGGACTTCGACGACCTGCTCGTCAACGTCGTCAACGTCCTGCAGCTCTTCCCGGAGGTCCAGGGGCGCTACAGCGCGGCGTTCCGGCACGTGCTGGTCGACGAGTACCAGGACACCAACCACGCCCAGTACCGGCTGCTGCAGCTCATCGCCGGCGAGCACCGCAACCTGACCGTGGTCGGCGACGACGCCCAGTCGATCTACGGCTTCCGCCACGCCGACATCCGCAACATCCTCGACTTCCAGGACGATTTCCCGGACGCCAGGGTCGTCAAGCTCGAGCAGAACTACCGCTCGACGCAGACGATCCTGGACGCCGCCAACGCGGTGATCGCCAACAACCGCGGCCAGATGCACAAGACGCTCTGGACCGACCGCGGGCCGGGCGACCCGATCGTCATCCGCGAGCTGGACGACGAGCACGCCGAGGCGCGCTACGTGCTGGGCGAGATACGGCGGCTGGTCGACGACGAGGGCGCCTCGCTGTCGGAGATCGCGTGCTTCTACCGGACCAACGCGCAGTCGCGCGTGCTGGAGGATGCGCTCGTCCGGGCCGAGATCCCGTACCAGGTCGTCGGCGGCACCAAGTTCTACGAGCGGGCCGAGATCAAGGACGCGATCGGCTACCTGACGCTGCTGGCCAACCCGGCCGATGCGATCGCGTTCGCGCGCATCGCCAACTCGCCCAAGCGCGGCATCGGCCAGACCTCGCTGCAGCGGGTGCTGGCGCACGCCGAGGCCGCCGGGCTCACCGTCTGGGAGGCGGCCGCCGACCCGGGCGGGGTGCCGGGGCTGGGCAAGCCGGCGATCCGCGCCTTCGAGCGCTTCATGTCGACGATGGCGCAGCTCCGCGAGCGCGCCGAGGCGGGCGCTCCGATCGCCGAGCTGCTGGAGGCGGTGCTGCACGACACCGGCTACCTGGAGGCGCTCGAGGCCGAGCGGACGATCGAGGCGCAGGGCCGGATCGAGAACCTCGAGGAGCTGGTCGAGGTGGCGCGCGAGTTCGACGCCGTCTACGACGGGGAGGAGAGCCGGCTCGACGCGTTCCTGCAGCAGATCGCGCTGGTCTCCGACAGCGACACGCGCCGCGACGACGAGGGCGTCGTGACGCTGATGACCCTCCACAACGCCAAGGGCCTCGAGTACCCGGTGGTGTTCATCATCGGCTGCGTGGAGGGCGTCTTACCGCTCCAGCGCGCGATCGACGAAGGGGCGCTCGAGGAGGAGCGGCGCCTCTGCTACGTCGGCATGACGCGGGCGATGCGCACGCTCACGCTCACCTACGCGCGACGGCGCAACGTCTACGGGTCGACCGCCTACGGCGTGCCGAGCCGCTTCCTGGCGGAGATCCCCCCGGAGCTTGTCGACCGCGACGAGGGTCCCGCCGCGGGCGCGGGCTTCGGGACGGCGGGCGGGTACCGGCCGCGCGCGGTCTCCTCGTGGGCGGCGATGCGCGAGGTGGCCTCGGCGGGCGCCGGCGGGTCGGGCGCGTCGTTCGCCGTCGGCGACGACGTCCTCCACCCGGCCTTCGGCGAGGGCGTGGTCACCGGGGTGGAGCCGGGCGGCGTGGTCACCGTGCGCTTCGCCGGCGAGGCGGGCGAGCGCAAGCTGATGGTCGACTACGCGCCGCTGACCAAGCGCTGAGCGGGGCAGGCCGGCCGCCGCCCGGCACGAAGCCGTCCTGCCACCGAGCGTCCCGGTAGCTTCCGCGCCCGTGACGGCAACCATCATCGACGGCAAGGCGATCGCACAGAAGGTCCGCGAGCAGGTCGCGCGCGACGTCGAGGCGTTCGCGGCGCGGACCGGCCGGCGGCCCGGGCTGGCGACGATCCTGGTCGGCGACGACCCGGCCAGCGCGATCTACGTCGCCAACAAGCAGAAGGCCTGCCGGGAGGTCGGGATCGAGCCGTTCGACCATCGCCTGCCCGCCGACGCCACGACCGAGCAGGTCGTCGAGCTGATCGAGCGCCTCAACGCCGATGAGGCGGTCAGCGGGATCCTCTGCCAGCTCCCGGTGCCCGGTCACCTGGACGGCGTCCACCTCACCGGCCTGATCGACCCGCTCAAGGACGTCGACGGGCTGACGCCGATGAGCGCGGGCCTGCTCGCGCTCGGGCTCGAGGGGCTGCGCCCGTGCACGCCCGCCGGGGTGATGGTGCTGCTCGAGGAGTCCGGCGTGGAGCTGGAGGGCGCCGAGGCGGTCGTCGTCGGCCGCTCCAACCTGTTCGGCAAGCCGATGGCCCAGCTCCTGCTGGCCGCCGACGCGACGGTGACCACCGCGCACTCCCGCACCCGCGACCTCGCCTCCGTCTGCCGCCGCGCCGACGTGCTGATCGTCGCCGTCGGCCGCGACCGGATGGTGAAGGCCGACTGGGTGAAGCCGGGCGCGGTGGTGATCGACGTCGGCATCAACCGCACCGACGACGGCCTGCACGGCGACGTCGACTTCGACGCCGTGCGCGAGGTCGCCGCCAAGATCACGCCCGTGCCCGGAGGCGTGGGACCGATGACGATCGCGATGCTGCTGCGCAACACGCTGCAGGCCGCCGAGATGCAGGAGGAGCGCCGATGAGACGTCTGCACCTGCCCGAGTCGATCTGCCTGTTGTCGGCCCTGGGGCTGGCCGTCGTCCTGTCGCTCGACTGGTTCGGCCTCGGCGCGACCGTGCCCGGCGTNCAGGCCGAGGAGGCCGCCGCCCGCGCGCACCTCTCCGGCTGGGGCTCGCTCGGCTGGTTCATGGTGCTGCTGCTGGTGCTGCTGATGCTCGGCGGCATCGCGGTGGCGGCCACCGCGGCGCTGCGTCGCTCGCCGACGCTGCCGATGGCCTCGGCCGTGGTCACCTGGAGCATCGGCTCGCTCGTCTGGTTCATCCTGTTGTTCGTGCTGATCAACCAGCCGGACCTCGGCATCGGGGCCGGCGACCGGATGGTCAGCGTCAAGTGGCCCGCCTACGCCGGCCTGGTCCTGGCGGCGCTGATCCCGATCGGCGCCTACCTGGCGATGCGCGACGAGCGCACCGACGCGCCGGAGTCTGCCTACGAGCCGCCCCCGCCGCGCACGATCCCGCGCCCGTGAGCGGCGCCGCCGCCACCACTCCCGTCGAGGGATCAATCGCTTGCGCCAGGCGGAAGCCATTGATCCCTCGACGAGGGGGAGGGGGGGCCGGGAGGGCGCGCCGCGCGCCTCGCTGCGCCGAGGGCTCGCCTAGACTCTCGGCCCGCATGATCGACCGCGACCAGGTCCTGCACATCGCCAAGCTGGCGCGGCTGGAGCTGTCCGACGACGAGGTCGAGACGATGGCCGGCGAGCTCTCGTCGATCCTCGACCACATCGACGCGATCTCGTCGCTGGACCTCGAGGGCGTGCCGCCCACCAGCCACGTCGTCGAAGTCCCGTCCGCGCTGCGGGCCGACGAGGTGCGCCCGTCGCTGCCGCGCGACGTCGCGCTCCAGAGCGCCCCGGCCGTCGCCGAGGACGGCTTCGTCGTCCCCAGCCCCCAGGCCTAGTCCATGACCGACATCACCAGCCTCACCGCCAAGCAGGCGATCGACGCCGTTGTCGCCGGCGAGCTCGACCCGGCGGAGCTGTTCGAGGCCTACCGCGCCAAGGCCGCCGCCGACGAGCACAACGCCTACTGCTGGGTCGCCGAGGAGCGCCCGGCCGACGGCCCCGACCCGCGCAGCGCCCCGCTGGGCGGCGTCCCGCTCGCCGTCAAGGACCTGTTCTGCACCGAGGGTGTGCCCTCGCAGTCGGGGTCGAGGATCCTCGAGGGCTACCGGCCGCCGTACACGGCGACCGTCGTCGACCGCCTCGTGCAGGCGGGCGCGCCCGTCCTGGGCAAGACCAACCAGGACGAGTTCGCGATGGGCTCCTCCAGCGAGACGTGCGCCTTCGGCCCTGTCCGCAACCCGTGGGACCCGGACCGCGTGCCCGGCGGCTCGTCGGGCGGCAGCGCCGCCGCGGTCGCCGCCGGCGCGGCGCCGTGGGCGCTGGGCACCGACACGGGCGGCTCGATCCGCCAGCCCGCCGCGCTGTGCGGCATCGTCGGGCTGAAGCCCACCTACGGCACCGTCAGCCGCTTCGGGATGATCGCGTTCGCCTCCTCGCTGGACCAGGCGGGTCCGATGACGCGCGACGTCACCGACGCGGCGCTGCTGTACCGCCACATGGTCGGCCGCGACCCCGCCGACGCCACCAGCCTCGATCACCCCGAGGAGATCGCGCTGCCGAGCGCGGAGCGGCTGGACGGCGTCCGGCTCGGCGTCCCCGGCAGCCTCGAGGGCGCCCAGCCGGGCGTCAAGGAGTGCTTCGAGCGCACGCTGCGCACCGCCGAGGAGCTCGGCGCCGAGATCAAGGAGATCGAGCTCCCGCACGCCGACTACGCGCTCAACGCCTACTACGTGCTCGCCCCGGCGGAGGCCTCCTCGAACCTGGCGCGCTTCGACGGCGTCCGCTACGGCCTGCGCGTCGAGGCGAGCGACCTGCTGTCGATGTACACGCGCACCCGCCACGACGGGTTCGGCGCCGAGGTCAAGCGCCGGATCATGCTCGGCACCTACGTGCTGAGCTCCGGCTACTACGACGCCTACTACGCCACCGCGCAGCGCGTGCGCACCAAGATCGCCGAGGACTACCGGAAGGCGTTCGAGCAGGTCGACTTCGTCGTCAGCCCGACGGCGCCGAACGTCGCCTTCGAGCTGGGCGCGCTGTCCGACGCCGACCCGTACGAGATGTACCTCAACGACCTGTTCACCGTGCCGATCTCGCTGGCCGGACTGCCGGCGATCTCGATCCCCGCCGGCCTGTCCGACGGCCTGCCGGTCGGCTTCCAGATGGCCGGCCCGGCGTTCAGCGAGAACCGCCTGCTGGATGCGGCCTACGCGCTCGAGCAGGCGATCGGCTTCGACCAGAGCCCGGCGGTGGCCCGATGAGCGACGTCGCCTACGAACCGGTAATCGGCCTCGAGATCCACGTCCAGCTCGCGACGCGGACGAAGATGTTCTGCGGCTGCGAGCTGACGTTCGGCGAGCCGCCGAACACGCGCACCTGCCCGGTATGCCTCGGCCTGCCCGGCGCGCTGCCGGTGCCCAACGCGGAGGCCATCCACTACGGGCTGATGATCGGGATGGCGTTCGGCAGCGAGCTGGCGCCGCGGTCGGTGTTCCACCGCAAGAACTACTTCTATCCCGACCTGCCGAAGGGCTACCAGATCTCCCAGTACGACGAGCCGCTGTGCCGCGGCGGGCGGCTGGGGGACGTGCGCATCCACCGCGTCCACATCGAGGAGGACGCCGCCAAGCTGGTGCACGCCGGCGAGTCCGGCCGCCTGCACGGCTCGGAGGCCTCGATCGTCGACTTCAACCGCGGGGGCACCCCGCTGGCGGAGATCGTCACCGAGCCCGACCTGCGCTCCGCCGAGCACGCGGCCGACTGGCTGCGGCTGCTGCGCGCCACGCTGCGCGCGCTCGGCGTCAGCGACGTGAACATGGAGGAGGGCTCGCTGCGCTGCGACGCCAACGTGTCGCTGCGGCCGAAGGGCTCGACCGAGCTCGGCACCAAGACCGAGCTCAAGAACATGAACTCGTTCCGCTTCATCGAGCGGGGCATCAAGGCCGAGATCGCCCGCCAGGAGGCGATCCTGCGCGCCGGCGGCCAGGTCGAGCAGGAGACGCTGCACTTCGACCCGCGCACCGAGCAGCTCACCTCGCTGCGCTCCAAGGAGGAGGCGCACGACTACCGCTACTTCCCGGAGCCCGACCTGCCGCCGATCGAGATCACGCAGGAGATGCTCGACCGCGCCCGCGCCGCGATGCCGGAGCTGCCGGCCGACCGCGCGGACCGCTTCGAGCGCGAGCTCGGCCTCAACGCCGACTCGGCGCGGCTGCTTGCGTTCCGAACCGAGCTGGGCGACTTCTTCGAGGCGGCGATCGCCGCCGGCAAGGACGGCGAGGGCAAGCCGCAGGCGG
>NICF_comb_assmDRAFT_10003551_pt1 | contig 11244 bp, 6 predicted proteins | sample NewIslPassag4_SG_FD_11279 | JGI IMG/M metagenome (IMG submission 11279) | reverse complement strand
TCCACCATCAGCGAGACCGCCTCGTTGAACGCGAAGGGGTGCTCGCGCCCCCCGTCCATCGCCACGAACCACGTCTCGCCGAGGCGGAAGTCGGAGTACATAACGCGCTGCGGGGAGCCCATCGCGCGCTCCGCCGCGACATGGTCGGGCGGCGGGGGCGCTGCGGAGGGTTTGTGGGGCGATCGAGGGTTCGGGGCCTTCGGGCGCGGGCTAGCCGACTGACACCGAGCGCGGCGCTCGCGAGGCGTTCGAAACGTTTCGGAGCACTTCGACAAGTTCGGCGAGCACGCGGATGGTGTCCGCGTCCGTGTGTTTCAGCACGATCGGGGGGAACTTCGGGTTTTCGGGTTCGAGGAGGATTTCGCCGCGCTCTCGCTCCTGACCAGCGCCAGCGCCACCCGCGCGGCGCCGGTAGCGCTTGATCGTGTAGCTGCCACCGGTTTCGGGGTCGGCGATGTCGTGGTGCTGTACGAGCACGACTTTGCCGTCGCGGCTGCCACCGGTGTAGCGGCGGAAGAGGCACCAGGAGCCGTCGGGGATGAGCGGCTCCATCGAGCGGCCCGAGACCGGCGCAAATGTGCGGTAGCGGGCGGGTTCGGGCGGATTCGGCGCCAACGTCAGCTCCGGTTGCGCAACGCCACTGCGGGAACGTTCGCCGCCTGTTGCGCGTCGGTAGTTCAAGATCTCCTCGTCGGCGACGGGTTTGAGATCGGCGCCCAGACGCTGGAGGCCCCACTCCGACGTGACGAAGGTCGCTCGCAGTTCTTGCCTTCACTCGACCTCGGACCCCACCGGATGTCGTACTTAATCACCCCATGACAGAGCTGGAGGTTAAGACGTTCACCACCGGCGTCCGTCGAGATGAGGATGCGCGCATCCTTGGCGAATGCGTCCTGGACTCGCTTGCGCTCCGCGATGTCCATAGAGCCGTTGAGGCACACACCTCGAAGCCACGGTCGGTCAGGAACTCTTACAGCATCTCCTGGGTCAGCACGAACTCGGTGAACACCAGCACCTTGAGATCCAGGTCACCTTCCTCGGCCTGGAGACGGTAAATTCAGTCCAGCAACGCTCCGGCCTTAGCCCCGGGGCCTGGCTTTCGCAGCGGTTGGCCGCTTCCAGGAGCAGCTTCACCTCGGCCTGTTCATTCTTCAGGGCCTTGGGCAACTACACTCATCAGCTTAGAAGATCTCTGAAATCGAGGAACCCACGACTTCCGAGGTAATGGATAAGTTGCTTCGCCTCTTCTCTGGCGTCAGTGTTCTCCATCCCCAGTTGCAGAATCGGCCGCACATCGTTACGACCTGCGTAAAGCTCCCATCCCTGCCGATCTCCTTCTGCTATGAGCCGTAGGCACCTCACCGACTCAAGAGGATGAGTTTGCGCCGTTGTCGCAAGCGTTTCCAAGACCATGCGAGCTGGCTCTGTTCTGCGGCCGAGCTCAAGAGAGGCGAGAAGCTGATCCAGCGCCCACCCTGTGTCAAGCTTGCCAGAAGCGAACCACCAACCGAAAGCGGACACCTCCTTCGCGAATTTCGACTTATCCGCTGCCCGTGTCGCGGCGGCAAGTCGCTGTGCCCACAACTCCTTCAAACGATTCATAACTGCTGCCGGGATATCTTCCTCCGCATAGTTCAAGGCTCGCCCCACGAACGCCATTGCGTGCGCCCGCAGATCATCGGGCGCCTTTTCCCAGAAACCCACGAGCAAGGAATCGTCAAACGGAAGCTTCCCCCGCCAGTAGAAGACCATGAGATGTTCAGCCAGCTTCTCATCAGGGTCAGCGAGCCACCGCTTGTCATCGCGCTGGCCACCGATCCGGTCCGCCGCCAAGCCGTAGTATGGCTTTAGGATCTCCAATACGTTGTCATCGGGCCCGCAGAACGCAATGTGGGTGTTCCACGCAGCTTCGAAGAACGCCTCGCTTGCCTGGTCTTGCGGAAAAATCCTCGCCGCATTGGCGCGCGCCCAATTGGGATCGAGCATGACAAGCCACGGAAACCATTGGCCGTAAACCGAGCGGATAGCCAGTGACGGCTCCCGGGTCGGGGCAAGGTGCGCTTGCAACACCTCGCGAACCTCGGGCATCTGTTCGAATCCCTTTTTAAGCCACTCCTCCGACCTCGGCTCCTTCTGCACATGCCTTCGCACCCAGAGCGCATAGCGGACAACGGCGTGCATGGCCTCACCCCGGGTGGTGTTGATCGAGAGGGTGGCGGGGTCCATATTGGAGCCGCCGTAGCGTTGCTCGTGCTCCGGCGTCGGATCGGGGTCATCGGTTAGGGGCTTGAGAATCGCCCATACCCTCTGGCGGAGGCCGATAGGGATAGCATTCGGGCGGTCATCGAGGCCCGCAGAGAGGAGATCGGCGATCGCTGTACGCGTCCACCCCCAGTCCGGGTCGGCTTCCAATTCTCGAACCTGCCGGCCCTTGATCTCCCGCGGCTGTGAGAGTACCCAGTCGCAGAGGTCCAAAACCCGCTCCCAATTGAAAGCCCTGTCTTGTTTCGCGGCGTAGCCGAGGCCTGCCACGACGGCACGGACGTATGTTGGGTCCAGGTCTTGGAATGCTGTCGCTTTGGTGGCGAAACGTCCGGGATCCTCCGCGACGACGGACGAGAGCACACGGCCCAGGCCCTCCTGAGACGGCTCGCGAAACAGATTCTCCGGTGGTTCCCACGTCCTCAGGAATTCCACGATCTCCGTGACCGACATCGCCTTGAGCTCTTCGGCTGTCTTCGGGCTCGTGGGCCCCGTCCAAGCGCCCTGCCTGTACCTCGGGAACTCTGGATGTTCGGGCTCGCCGTATTTTCCAACCAGCTCGCGATAGCGTTCGCGCCACTCTGCAGGCAGGTTCTCGAATCCTATCCGCCCCAGCCAGTCCCGCTGCCAGATCTCCCGGTGGAGGGTTACCTCCTTCTCCGAGGGATTCCGCCCCGTTTCCGTTTCTGCATCCTTGATCCATCCGAGGATCTTGGCCTTATCTTCTCCAGAGAGCTGCGCGAAGCGCTCCCGCAGCAGCAGTACATACTCGTGCTGCAGGCCATTGTCTTCGAACAGCGATCGGTCGGTCAGCCTTGCGGCCGCGAGCGCCTTTGCTTGCTCGGGAAACACCCTCATAACGTGCAGCGCGATGCGACGGAAGACCCTCCAACGTCTTCCTTCGAGGGTATTCACCACCTCTTCCACTGTCGCACGCCCAGAGCGAATGAGAACCTCAGCGGAATCGCGCACCGCCGAGACCAAACCGTTCTTGACGGTGTTACGCAGGTTTTGGCAATGGTCCTCGATCGCTGGGCGCCAAATATAGGAATAATCTTCCCGGCACTGGTCATCTTGATGGCGCCTGGACCGCTCAATCGCTTTGTCCAATCGATCACACAGCCGCGCTAGCGCAGGAAGACCGTCTGCCTGGACAAGGGTCGGGAAGCGCTTTTTGAGAATCTCCACGTACTCCCAGATGTCGAAGCGCGCTCGCGGCTCCGGCAGAAGGCGGTAGGGGTCGTCCAGTGCGGCTCCCTGTTGTTGTCTGGGGTCCGGCAGGATATCCAATAGAACCGATGCGATTGACCTTGCCTCTTCGGTCTTCCGACCTTCCGCAAGATGCAAGATGAGCTGCCACGATTTTTCCAGCAACAGCAGATAAGGGATTTCTGCCCACCGCTTGGCCTTTTCCGCGAGTTTCGCTGAAACCTCGGGCGGCATAGCGAGCAGGGCATCCACGAGATCCGTGAGCACCGCAGCATTGTCGGTATCTTCCATCTCTCGGATGATCTGCGCCACTAGCTCCGGCTTATGTTTCGCCATTCGCACGAGGTAACGCGCCTCTGGCCAACGTGGGAACCGGATCGTGCCTTCTTCTTCGTCGCGGGTCGGTGCTGGGGGATACTGAAAGAACCCTTTTCTCCGAAGAGGTTCAATCCACCCGGGATATTGGAGCCGCTCAAAAAAGTACCCACGCGTCACTGCATTGCTCGGGACCTGCTGTGCGACCCGTGTGACATCTTCGTTTGTCGGTTGTGGCTTTGCCAACAGCTCATCCAGAACATGCAACCATGCGAGAAACCGTTCGCGGAAGGCTCTTAGGAGAAGATCGAGCAATACCTGACTCTTCTCCCATAGGTCGGAGATTTCCCCTAAGCTCCTCGGAGTGTCCAGGCCACGGCGATGAGCCAAGCCGTGCAGCTTCTCGGCAAGCTCGAACCAGGCTTGCGCCTCTGGAGCGCCCTCGGTAATCCCTATCGACTGGAGGATTATACGGATTTCATCCTTACGTGAGCACGAGTCCTCCGCGCTTCCTTCCCTTTCAACTACGGGCCGGAACAAAGTGCGCAACGCACTTTCAATTTCCCGTAGCAGGTGAGCCACCAAGTGGGCCGTGCTGTGAAGTTGCCCGGGACTGGTCATCAGCCAACAGGCATCCAGGAAGAACGCAGCGGGCCCCGGACCCACAACCTCCTTGAGCTCTTCATAGATCCGCCGCTGCCGCGGGTCCGATAACCGAACAGGTTGTGGTGCCGGAGGTCCCTGTTCCATCTAGAGCTCTCCCCTAAAAGCCTTCTCCAGAATTGATTGCTCCAGGCGCTTGAAGTGCTCGTCCGTCTCGGCCTGGGCAGCCTTCAGAGCGCCGATCTTCTCCTGCACCGCCTCCAAATGCGCCACGATGCGGCGTTGTTCGGCGAGGGGTGGGAGAGGGATGGGAATAGAAAACATAGCCCTTTGGGTCAATTTTGGCCTTGTAGCACCCGTGAGAAAGGGCTTCAGATCGGTGGCAACGAGGTAGCTTCGCAACAGCTGGTTCAACAAGAGACCATTCTTTCCTCGAATGATGTGCACATGATTATTTGCCCAAAATCGCCCTTCCATAACGTAAGCACTGGGTGCTCCAGGACCATAGAATCCACCGTCCTCCGCAAGAAGTACATATTCACCTTCATGAGTGAATCCGTCCACGTAATCGATTATTCCGTTCGCGCCGCAATATGGGATATCCCCCGGAATCCTGTCCTTCTTCTTCACTGGCTTTCGTAAACGATCCAAAATGTCGCACACCTCCCCCAGTCGCACCCAGCGCCAGCCGGAGGGGAGGTCGGAGCCGGGGCGGGGGAACGTGTCGGCGAGGACGGACTGCCACAGCCGCTCCGCGTCCTCGCGGGCCTGCGCGCGCAGGCGCCTGGCCTCGCGGATGCGCGCCACCAGCTCCTCGATCCGCGCCACGATGCGGCGTTGTTCGGGGAGGGGTGGGAGGGGCATGGGAATTCGCTTGATCCTGGTAAGACGCAACGAAGGATAGCTAGGGTTTTCGATGAACGCTTGCATATCCACGGTCTGGAGCCACCGAAACGCCCACAGGCGTTCCACTAGCTGCTCGTCGACTTCCACCGCTGCCAGATGAGACACAATGAAAGCGTCCATGCCCAAGATCTTGCGCGCGTTCGTCAAGATCGCGGCTCCGCTCTTCGGAAACACGATTACCCCAGATCTAGCTCGCTTTAGCCGAAGCTCTTCCGAGGCCTTATTATTCAGGTAATCCCTTGTGGTGCGGATTGTGTCGCCTTCCGCAGAAGACAAATCGCCTACGCGAACGAAAGGCAATTCCCCACCTTCAAAATACCTCGGGTCCTGCGGAGCAGACGAGCCCGAGTAGACCTTCGCCACCTCCCCCAACCTTACCCAGCGCCAGCCTTCGGGGAGTTTGTAGAGGCCTTCGGTCATGCTTGGGCCTCCGCATTTCCGTTACTCAAGAGCTCGTCCAACTCTTCCACAATCGCGAGGATCTCGCGCTCCCGCTCCATGAGGCCCGCGACGATCTCCATGGGAGGCGTCAGCGCTTCCGCCTCTTTGCGGTTCGGGTTGCGCGCGGTGAGGTCGTAGCCCCGTTCCTCGATCTCCTCCACGGGGACGATCCAGGAGCGCTCCGAAAGGCAGGCCTCGCGCGGGCCTTGGCCTTTGCGATAGGCGTCCCAGGCCTTCCAGAGCCCGCGCGCCTCGTCGAAGTGCTCGTCCTGGATGGGGCTTCCCTTGCTGAACTTCTTGAGCCCTTCGGGGAGAGGCAACTCGTAGTACCAGATCTCCTGGGTCGGCCGGGGGCGTTCGAAGAAAAGAAGGGCCGTTTTCACGTCCGAATAGGGCGCGAAGGTACCCGGCGGTAGGCTCACGATGGTATGCAGGTTGAACTGCTCCAGCAGGTCTTTTTTGACCGTAGCGAACGCCCCACCACGGAACAGCGTGCCTTCCGGCACGACCATGCCGCAGCGGGCGCCGTCCCGCGGCTTGAGCTTCTTCATGATGTGCTGGAGGAACAGAAGCTCCGTTGCCGTGGCCTGCACGGGGAAGTTGGCCTGGATGTGGCGACCCTCGGTTCCCCCGAACGGCGGATTGGTGAGGACCACGTCGAAGCGTTCCGTGACACTGCGGATATTCTCTTCCAGCGTGTTGCGGCGGCGAACGTGAGGCGCGGTCACGCCGTGGAGCACCATGTTCATGAGCCCTAGGAGCGCGGGAAGCGGCTTTTTCTCCTGCCCGAAGAAGGTGCGTTCCTGCAGGGTTTTGTGGTCCTCGATGGTCTTCTCGCCCTCCTTCATGTGCAGATAGGCCTGCGCTAGAAATCCGCAGGAGCCGCACGCCGGGTCGTACACCGTCTCGCCGATCTTTGGATCGACGAGCTCCACTACGAAGCGCACAACGGGCCTTGGGGTGTAGAACTCGCCGGCCATGCGGTTCTCGCTCCCCAGCCGGCGGAGCAGCTCTTCGTAGACCTGGGAGACGGTGAAGATGTCGTCCTGGCTGTGGAAGTCAATGGCGTCAAGGATCTGAAGCACGTCTTTGAGGTTGTAACCTGAGGCGCAAACGATGACATTGCGCTCGGCAAAGACGCCGCGGATGGTCTCGCGCAAGGGATCGCCGCCCAGGCTTTGGAGATAAGGAATCAGACGGCCGTGGACGAACTCGAGGAGCCTGTCGGCGGGCCAATCCTTCGTTGCCCAGGCGCTCCAGCGAAGCTCACCATCGAGGATGCGGGTGTAGGTGCGGCCAGCGAGCTTTGCCTGCGTCTCCCACTCGTCTTCTTGAGCGTCCAGAAAGCGCAAGAAAAGGAGCCAGGCAAGGTGCTCCACATATTCCATAATGCCGCCGCAGTTGTTGTCGCGGCGCAGGATGTCGCAGGCGTGCCAGATCTCGTTGGCGAGCGTTTCGCGGGTCTGGGGTCCGTTCATGCAGCAAGCTCCTTCGTGTAGATGCGTTCTCTCACTTCTTTCATAGTTTGGCCGAGCCTTTCCGGTCCGCCAAAGGCGCGGCTGATCTTCACGGCGCCGCCCCACTCGCGGAAGGGAGAAACGCCGAAGATTGCGGGCTCGAGCTGGTCGATGCCGCCGGCGCAGTACTTGTCTAAGAGTTCCAGGATCACGCGGCGGGCTTCCTCGGCGTGGCGCTCGATAAAGCGCTGCTCCCGATTGAGAAAAGCCTGGGCCCGTTCGCTGCGGGTGCGAATCCGGGCGCCGAAAGCGATGTGCGCCAAGAGGTCAAAGGCATCAGCCTCCGGCTTGCCAAGGACCTCGGCCAAGACCTCCGGGTGCACGCTCGATCGTGCAAGCTCCTCGAGGAAGGCCTTGCGTCGCCCGCTGTCCAGCCAGATGGACCGCAGGTCCGCGCGGGTCGGTGCTGCGTGGAGGATCCGACGCCGGGTGTAGTCGCGATACTGCTCGAGGGTCAGTTGCTCGCCCGTGGCTTCGATGAGGAAGACCGCTTCATCCGCAATGGTCACCTCGAGGCCTTCCACGCGGATCTTTCCACCCTTCTTCTTGGCGGGCTTGAGTGAAACCTGCACAGAGACGGCCTCGTCGGCTACCGTCTCTACCCCAATGCTTCGGCTGACGAAGCCGCTCGCGCTAACGATTAGTTGCAGCTTGCCTGCGGGCAGTCGGTCAAAGCGAAAGCGGCCCTCATCGTCGGTGCGAATAGGTCCCTGCTGAGAGTTGGGCCCCGTACGGACCGACACACTTGCACCTACGATTAGTTGCTGGGTATCGGCGTGAAAGACTACGCCCTCCAAGATGGCCGCCGGAGGACCCTTGGAGGGCTCGGGGGACGGGACGGGTGGCCGATCCCACTCGTCGAAGAGCCGGGTGGCTCCCGTGTAGTCGATAACGCGGAACCAGTACTTGTCGGTCGCCGGGTCCAGGCGGCTGCCGCGTCCGATGATCTGCTTGAAAAGGACCGGGGAAGAGACCGTCTTCATGAAGACGATGTTGCGGCAAGCGGGCACGTCCACGCCGGTAGACAGCAGTTCCGCCGTGGTGGCTACCACCGGTGCGGACTTGTCCGAATCGGCGAACGCCTCGAGCGCCCGCCGCCCCTCCTCGCCCTCTTCCGAGATGATGGGCACCGCGTAATTGGAGAGGCCGGTCTCCGGGCCGAACTCGTCCTGGAGCAACCGGGCCACGAGGCGCGCGTGCTGCATGTCTACGCAGAAGACCATCGTCTTGTCCATCTTCCCGAAGCGACGGAGCAGACCCGCCAGGTGCTTAACCATGGCGCGGGTGCGNTCGGGCAGGGTGATCTCACGCTCAAACTGGGGTGTTGTATATACCTCGCGCGGTTCGACATCTTCCGGCACNAAGACTTCGGCGCCCTGCTCGATNGCGTCTTCCAGGTGTAGGCCCGTGGCGTCCACGGTTGTGCGGACCCGATGGACNTTATACGTGGCAAGAANTCCGTCNTCGATACCTCGCCCCAGGCTGTACTGGTANGCAGGTGGCCTCCAGGTGCCGNGCTCGGGATGCTCNGGGTCAACGGCAACCTCCGGCTCNTCTGCACAGAAATAGGCGTAGGTGTCGATGTTCTCGTCTTGCTTCGGCGTGGCGGTCATGCCGAGCTGNATGGCGGTCCCAAAGTGGTCGAGGATCTCGCGCCAGGTGCCAAAGCCGGAGCGGTGGCATTCGTCGATAATCACGAGGTCAAAAAAGTCCGGAGGGAACTTCTCAAAAAGCCGCTTCCCGCCCTCATCCTGGCCCCACAGGGTCTGGTAGATCCCAAAGTACAGGTCCCGGGTGAGGTTGGGCGGATGGCCCTCAATTTTGAAGCGCGGTTCGCTGGTGCCATCGGCAAAGGGCGCGAAGGTGTTGTAGGCCTGATCGCGCAGAACCACTCGATCGGCGAGGAAAAGCACGCGCCCCGGGCGCTCGGGATGGAGCCGCTGGAGCCAACCCGACTTGATGAGCTTCCAGACAACCTGGAAAGCGACGAAGGTCTTGCCGGTTCCCGTGGCCATTGTGAGGAGCACGCGTTTTTGGCCACACACGAGCCGCTTTACGATCTCCCGAATCGCGATCTCCTGAAAGTAAAACGGACTCTTTCTGCAGAGGGATTCCGGGCAGTAGGGATGGAGCAGCGGATTGCTTCGCCTGTCTGAACCGTACTCCCATTGGGGTTCGGCGACGCGGAAACTGTCCACGCGGCCGAGATTACGCTGCCATCTGTTCCATAACTCACCAGGCGCTGGGAACTGGTGAATCTCCCGGCTGGAATTGGTGCAGAAGTCGAACTCGATCATTTTGTGACCATTCGTGGAAAAGGCGAAGGCGAGCCCCAGGTCGCGTGCATAAGATTTGGCCTGCTCGAGACCTGCCTCCGCTGGCTCGGATTCGGCTTTGGCTTCCACAACAGCAATCGGAAAGGCGTCCGAGAGGCGCAGGAGGTAATCGACCTTGCGAGACTCCCCCCGACGCACTCGATCGCCCACGAGAATCACTCGTCCCTGCGTGTACTGGTGGTCACGCTGGTAGTAGTGCTCGCGTGTGATCTGGTCATCGGTCCAGCCCGCAGCCTTGAGTTTGGGATCAATAAGAGTGGCTCTCGTGTCGGCTTCGTTCTTCATGCTGCAAGCCTCGCGGCCGGGTCTCCGCACAGGTCCCCGATGCTGGGCTGGTAGAGACACAGGGTTTCGCGGTGCTCCGTGAAGATCAGGAGCTTTTCGTCCTCGGCCCGGATGACGTCGGAGGAGTCGAGNACGGCGAGGAGTTCGGCGAACTTCGCTTCCGTGTGGTGCTTCAGGCTGTCGGCCAGACGGAANAGGCGCTCGACTTCGTCCCGTTCCTCTNCGACCTTGTCCGGGTCGTCGGTGAGNACCTGACGGAAGATCCGCTGGTCAGTCCGTTCGCGTTCCTCCTCGGACAGGTCCTCGTATTCCGCTATGTCGCGAGGATGGCTGGGATCGGCGGCCGCCCGCAGAAGCTGCTTCTTCTCCGCCTCCGATCGCCTCGGGTCCCGCAGGATTGAGAGGACCTCGTCGAGGGGCGCTTGCCCATCCCGGCCGATCGTCTCATGTCGGCTCACGCCCGAGCCTCGTGCACAGGAGGCGGACGCGATGAGCCTGCCGCCTACCGTGCCGGTCAGATCGCGCGCGTACGCTTCAGGGATCCTCCGCGGTCCGGATGCCTCTTTACAAACAGCCACCTGTCGCCGTTTATGGATTCGCCAGCTTGCTTATAACTCTGCTTTACCCGCCGCACGTAGAGATGTTGTGAGCCATCCTTTCAGATGTACACCATGACATTGGAAAGAACTCCGCTAGCAACACATCGAGACCATGGTGAAAGAGGACCTCCACCTGTTGATCTAGCGCTTCCCTATACGCCGACATCCGCGGTTCGACGGCGTGCAAGAGTTCTTCACAGGCCGAGCGCGAGAACATCGTACTCGCGTCCCGGTATGGCGACTGAGGCTTGAAGTGCAGTAGCACGCAGCAGGTCGTGCCAGATACCAAACCAGTGGTGGATAGCGCTGATCGTGGTACTTGCTGTTCGCCCCATCACCCGACACGAGCCGTTCCCTCTCATCAGTCGGCCGGCAAGCCCCGGGCCTGACTCGCGCTTCGCGAGACCCGCGGTCTTTGCACCCGTTTGTTCGGGAGCCCCTCTACACCCCACGCGGGCAAACGGATAGCGACCCGACCGGACGGGAAAGCGGACGGGAAGGCGAGCAGCGGGGCGCCCGAGAGAAGCGCCGGCTCCTCTTATGTACGCTGCTTCGAACGCGCGTCGGCGCTCGCGCGCTGTGGCCCGGGGGGTGCTCGGTCATCACCGCGATCGCTCGGCGCAACCGGCCCCTGCGCACGCCCGATCCCTATCCCCCTCTCAGCCCCGCAAGCNCGATCTTCTTCATCTTCTGGAGCGCCTCGACGTGGCGCAGCACGCGCGCGGGGTCGCCCTCTGCGAGCACGTCGTGCATCAGGCTTGGCGCGACCTG
>NICF_comb_assmDRAFT_10003550_pt1 | contig 11245 bp, 10 predicted proteins | sample NewIslPassag4_SG_FD_11279 | JGI IMG/M metagenome (IMG submission 11279) | reverse complement strand
TCCGCGAAGGCTGCAGGGGGAGGGACTCCCGCTGGCGGTCGCGGTACCGATCGCCGCGGCGGGCCCCCGGTTCGGTCCTACCCCGCAATCACTCCCGCGGCGGCGAGGGCATCGATGCGGGAGTCGGGGATGTTGAACTCCCGCAGGATCTCCCGGCTGTGTTCGCCGCACTGGGGCGCGCCCTGGTGTGGGAAGCCGCCGCGCGACCGGCTCCAGTCTGCGTAGGCTCGCACGCTCTTCACCTCGCCGAACTGCGGGTCGGCGAACGCCTGGAAGAAGTTGTTCGCGTGCAGCCACGGGTCGGTGAACATGTCGGCCGCGGAGAGCGCCGGCGCGGCCGGGACGCCCTGGGTGAGCAGCCGGTCGAGCGCCTCGTCGCGGGGCATCTCCGCCAGCGCGGCCGCGATGAGTTCGCCGAGCTCGCCCGTGCCCGGTTCGTCGAACACCTTCTCGGCAATCCAGCGGCCGGCCCACTCGGGGTGCCTGAGCGCGGCGACGATGCCGTGGAAGTGCACCGGCTCCTGTGCCGCGATGCAGATCCAGCCGTCGGCGCAGCGGTAGAACCGCCGCACCGGCGACGGGCCAAGGAAGTCGAGCCCGCCGACCGGCGAGGGTTTGCGGCCTTCATACCAGGTGACTTCGCCCGACTGGAAGATGATGGTCTGGTTCGCCAGGCAGGTCTGGACCTCCTGCCCGCGGCCGGTTCGCTCGCGCGCATGGAGCGCCGCCTGGATGCCAAACGCCGCCATCATCGCGGTCGCCGAGTCGTTGATCGCGATCTGGTGGAACACCGGCTCGTCGTCCCCGCCCTGCGCCGCCATCATGCCCGACATCGCCTGGAGCAGCGGGTCGAAGCCCGGGTCCTGGGCCAGTGGCCCTTTCGGCCCATAGGCGGTGACCGAACAGGTGATGATGCGCGGGTTCACCGCGCTCAGGCTGGCGTAATCGATGCCCAGCCGCTCCTTCACGCCGAGCCGGAAGTTATCGAGCACCACATCGGATTGCCGCACCATCTCCAGGAACACTTCGCGGCCTTCCGGGTGCTTCAGGTCGATGGCGAGGCTCCGCTTGCCCAGGTTGTGGCCAATGAACATCAGGCCGTAGGTGCGGAACGGGTCGCCGGTGGTCGGCTCGATCTTGATGACGTCGGCGCCGTAGTTCGCGAGCACCGTCGGGGCGAACGTTCCGGCAATGAACGCGCCCAGGTCGAGGATGCGAACGCCTTCGAGCGGGCGGCGAACCGGGGCGGGGCCCTCCGGCACCTCGGGTTGCGGGCGCGGCTCGGTCCAGACCGTGGTGCTCGCCACGCGAACGTCATCGCTCGGCAGGTGGCGAACCTCGCCCGGGGTGTCGCTGAACTTGATCGGCAGGCCGGGGATCTCGACCTGGCCGTGCACCGGGTGGTCGAGCACCAGCCGCATCTCGTTCGCCGCGACGGTTTCGCTGCGGAACCACTCCTCGCGCTTCCCGACCGGGCCGCGGGGCACGTCGTGTTCGTGGAGGATGCGCAGCCACTCGTCGCGTGGCTTCTCCTTGAAGCGGGCTTCGAGCCGTGCCTGCACCTCCTGCGACATCGGCGGCTGGAACAGGTTCGCGAATTCGCCATCGACGCCGGGCAGCGACATCAGTTCGAGCATGTCCGTCGCTTCCAGCGCCTTCAGGAAGAACTGCGGCGTGAGCGTGCCGAGGAAGAACCACTCGCCGTCGGCACATTCGTACAGCCGGTAGTGCGGCACGCCACCGCGCGACGACCGCCCGCCCATGCGGACCATCCCTTCGGCGCTGATTGCGCCGCCGCTTTCGACCGAAGCCACGGCGTGCAAACCGGAGATGGTGATCGCCTGGCCGCGGCCGGTTTGCAGTCGGTCCCAGAGCGCGGCCGCGATGCCGTTCGCGGTAATGGTCCCCTGCGCGTAGCCGACCTGCGGCGTCACCAGCGCCACCGGGCGGTCTTCGAAGCTGTATTGCATGTCGGCGACGCCGCTAACGGCAGTGAGGAGCAGCTCGTCGTGCGGGAGCTGACTCCAGCGGCCCTCGGTGCCATAGGGCGGGAGCCATGCGTGGATGAGCCGCGGGTTCGCTTCGAGACAGGTGACCGCGTCGAGGCCGAGCCGCTCGAGTTCGCCTGGCAGCGCATCGAACACCGCGACATCGGCGGCGGCGATGAGCCGGCGCGCCTCGCGCAACCCCTCGAACGTGCGGAGATCGAGAGTGGTGAGCCGCTTGTTCCGGTTCCAGCAGAGGTAGCCGGGTTCGTCCTTCGCGCGGTCGCCACCCGGCGGCTCGACCTTGAGCACATCGGCGCCCAGGTCGGCAAAGAGCATGGTTGCGAGCGGGCCACCAACGCCCTGCGAGAAGTCGACGATGCGGAGATCAGCGAACGGACCAGCCATGGTGCGCGAAGTATACGCACCCTCACACATGCTACGCTCCCCCCAAGTCCACGGGAGGTGGCAGCATGACCTTCGCGCACCCGGAATACCTGGTCTCCACCGAAGAGCTGGCGGCGCAGCTCGGCGACCCGAACCTGCGCATCCTCGACTGCACCGTCTACCTGCGCATGCAGCCGGGCGACGACGGCAAGCAGCGGGTCGTCATCGAAAGCGGTCGCGCCAACTACGAGCAGGGCCACATTCCCGGCGCGCAGTTCGCCGACCTCATCAACGACCTGTCCGACCCGAACGCCTCGCTCCGGTTCACCGCGCCGAGCGCCGAACAGTTCGCCGCGGCCATGTCGCGGCTTGGCGTGGGCGAGGGCACACGGGTCGTCTGCTACGACGCGAACATGACGATGTGGGCGACGCGCGTCTGGTGGCTCCTGCGCGCGTTCGGCTTCGACAACGCGGCCGTACTCGATGGCGGCTGGAAGAAGTGGACCGCCGAGGGCCGTCCAACCACGACGGAGGTGCCATCGTACCCGCCCGGCAACTTCGTCCCGCGGCCCCGGCCGGAACTGTTCGCCGATAAGAACGAGGTACTTGAAGCCATCCGGCGCGGCGACACCTGCATCATTAACGCGCTCACGCCCGAACAGCACACCGGCGAAGTGAGCGGCGGCTACGCGCGGCCCGGCCACATCGCCGGGAGCGTGAACGTCCCCGCCACGCACGCCATCGACCCGCAGACCGGCGCCTACCTGCCCGCCGAAGAACTCCGCAAGCGCTTCAGCGAAGTCGGCGCCGAGTCGGCCGGGAGAATCATCACCTATTGCGGCGGTGGCATCGCCGCCACGAGCGACGCCTTCATCCTGGCGCTGCTCGGCAAGGAGAACGTCGCGGTCTACGACGGCTCGCTCTCGGAGTGGGCCGCCGACCCGTCGCTCCCGATGGAGACCGGCGCATCACGGTAAGGACTCAGGACTGAGGACTCAGGACTAGGTGGGAGTGCTAAGTGCTCAGTGCTCAGTGCTCAGTGCTCAGTGCTGGGTGCTGAGTCCCAAGTCCTGAGTCCTGGGCCCTGTCATTCGGAGGCGGATTCGCCGTCGCCGCCGGCGCCTCGGGCGCCGGAACCGACGGGTTCGCCGAGAATCCAGCTGTGGCCGACGAGCGGGGCGCCCGCCGAGGGAACGACGCCCCGTTCGCGGGCACGGGTGATGATGCGCACGGGCCGATCGGAGCGGAAGTAGTTCCACGCCCAGCTCGCCAGCACGGCGAGGCGGTTCCGGAACCCGATCAGGTAGTACAGGTGGACCACCAGCCACGCCACCCAGCCGATAAAGCCCGTGAACCGGAGCGGCCCCACCTGGGCAACCGCGGCATTCTTGCCGATGGTCGCCATGGAGCCCCGGTCGTGGTAGCGGAACGGCTTCATTGGCTTCCGATTCAGCTTCCGGAGGATATTCGCCGCCACCGCACGGCCTTCCTGCATCGCCGGCGCTGAGAGCATCGGGACCTCACCTCCGTCCTGCACCACGGAAGCGATGTCGCCGATGGCGAAGACGTCGTCGGTCCCCGGGACGCGCAGGTAGCGGTCGACCTGGATGCGGCCGGAACGGCTGCGCGGCACATCGATCGCCCCGGCGAGGTCGGCCGGGCGGACGCCCGCCGCCCACACCAGCGTGTGCGACCGGATGATGCTGCCGTTCGAAAGCCGCACCGTGTCGGGGGTGACCGCTTCGACCCGGGCGCCGGTGATGACACTGACATTCCGGCGAACCAGTTCGCGTCGCGCCTCTTCGCCGAGCTCTTCCGGGAACTGCGGGAGCAGGCGATCCATGGCTTCGACCAGCACCAGGCGAATGGGCTGGCCCGAGAGCTCCGGGTACTCCTCGGGGAGCACCCCGCGGATGAGCTCGGAGAGCGCCCCCACGTACTCCACTCCGGTGGGCCCGCCGCCAACCACCACGAACGTGAGCCACGGCTCCGCTTCTTCGAACTGCTTGAGCGACGCGACCTCGAGGCAGCGAAGGATGTGGTTCCGGAGCTCCAGCGCCTCGCCGAGGTCCTTCAGCCCCAGCGCACGCGCTTCGACGCCTTCGATGCCGAAGAAGTTCGTCGTGCTGCCCGCAGCGATGACCAGGAAGTCGTAGGGGATCTCGGGGCCGTCGGCCGTGTAGACGCGCTTCTTCTTGAAGTCGAAGCCGGTGACCAGCGCCTGGCGGAAATGCACGTTGTGCTTCCCGCCGAAGATCGACCGCACGGGCCGGGCGATATCGATGGGGTTCAGGAGCGAACTCGCCACCTGGTACAGCAGCGGGCTGAACAGGTGGTAGTTGTTCGCATCGATGATGAGGACTTCGACCGGCTTGTTCGCCAGCTTCTGGGCGCAGGCCAGCCCGCCGAACCCGGCGCCGATAATGACAACACGGGGACGCCCTGGATTGCCGTTCATCGGCCCAGCCTAGCCACCACGCCGGGCCGGCGGCGCACATCGGTTGTGATAGTTCTCGCTATTGCGAGAAAGATGTCATGCCTTGATCCTCGGATCGCGGCACGCCCCGCCGCTACGAGGAGGTTCCATGCGCATCCTGGTCACGGGGGGCGCCGGCTTTATCGGCTCCCATGTCGTCGACGCCTATCTCGCGGCCGGCCACGAGGTCGCCGTCATCGACAACCTGGCGACGGGCCGCCGGGCGAACGTGTCGAAAGAGGCCAGGCTCCACGAAATCGACATCCACTCGCACGAGACCGAACGCGTCTTCGCCGAGTTCAAGCCCGAGGTGGTGAACCATCACGCCGCGCAGGCAAGCGTGAAGGTCAGCACCGGCGACCCCGTGTTCGACCTCGAAGTGAACGGCGGCGGCACGGCGCGCATCGCGTCGCTCTGCGTGCAATACGGCGTTCGCAAGCTCATCTACTCCTCGTCGGGCGGGACCGTGTACGGCGAACCGGACGAGCTCCCGGTCCCCGAGACGCACCCCACGCGCCCCGTTTCGAACTACGGCCTCTCGAAGCTCGTCGGCGAGCTATACATCGACCTCATGGCGCGAACGGCGGGGCTCGACTACACGATCCTTCGCTATTCGAACGCATACGGGCCCCGCCAGGACCCGCTCGGCGAAGCGGGTGTGGTGGCCATCTTCACGGGCCGCATGCTGGCGGGCGAACAGTGCACCATCGACGGCGACGGCGAACAGCGGAAGGACTATATCTACGTCGGCGACATCGCCCGCGCGAACGTGCTCTGCCTCGACCGCGGCAGCCGCGCGACCCTGAACATCGGCACCGGGCGGGGCACCTCGGTGAACGAGATCTTCCGGACGCTGAACGACGCGACGGGCAACACGGTCGCGCCGCGGAACGGCCCGCCCCGGCCCGGCGACGTCCGCAACTTCTGGCTCGACACCACCCGCGCGAAGGAAGTCCTCGGCTGGCAGGCCGAGATGGGGTTCGAAGAGGGCATCGCCACGACCGTCGAGTGGTTCCGCCAGCACAGCTAGCCAGCGGCTACTCGGCCTCCGGGAACCGGAACGATACGAGCCAGACCACCAGCCCCGTGACCACGCTCATCACGACGAAGGTCACGAATGTGCTAACCACCACGGCCATCGGGTGCGCGCCGCCGGGGTGCGTGGCCACCCATATCGCCCCGGCGATGGCGCCACCGGCGGCCGCGGCCACGCCGTTCGCGGCGAACGTGTTGCGGTCGCGGGGCGGGTTCGTGAAGAACAACCCGACCAGCGGCGGCCCGGCGAGGAACACCAGGATCAGCACGAGCGGCGGGAACGCGAACAGCGACGCGATCCCCACCCCGGCCATCACCGCGAAGGCGCTCCATGCGCGCCCCCACGTAGTCCCGGCTGGCGCTGCTGTCCTGGCGTCCACAGTCTCCGTCATCGTTTCCACGATACGGCAGGGCGGCCCAACGCTCAGGGGGAGTCAGGGAAACTGCAGCAGGTTGACCAGGTTCCCCTCCGGGTCGCGGAACGTCGCGAACCCGATGCCTTCCTCTACCGTGGGCGCGGCCAGGAACTCGACGCCCTTCGCGCGTAACCGGTCGTACTCCGCGGCCAGGTCGTCGACCTCGAGCGACGGGATGTGGCGCGCGGGCTCCTTCGACTGGCCGTGGACCTCACTGTGCGAGGCGACGAGCAGCCATGGGCCATTGGGCGGGCCGAAGACGATCTCGCCCGGCGACTCCTCGCTCACTTCGAGTCCGATGACGTCGCGGTAGAACGGGGCGAGGACGCTGTGGTCTTCGGAAAAGATGGTGGTTGCAGCAAGGCCCTTGATCATGGCCGACTCCCGAGGGCTGCCCGCTCTGCCAGTCTACGCCCGGCGTCCAGCGGCCTCGCTTGCCCTCGCGGGAAGGCGCGACCAGAATCTGGCGATGGCCGTCCCCCAGCACATCGTCATCGTTGGCGCGTCGCTCGCCGGGCACCGCGCGCTCACCGAACTCCGCCGCCGCGGCTTCGATGGCCGCATCACGCTCATCGGCGCTGAGAAGCACTACCCCTACGACCGCCCGCCGCTTTCGAAGCAGATCCTGCAGGGCGCATGGGAACCCGTTCGAACACTCCTCGATGACCCGGACCACTACGCCGGGCTCGGCATCGAGATGCTGCTCGGGAAGCGGGCCACCGGGCTCGATACCACCACCCGGGCGGTCGAACTCGACGATGGCACACGCGTGCCCTTCGACGCGCTGCTCATCGCGACCGGCGCCTCGCCCCGGACGCTCCCCAACACGCCGCCGCTCGCCGGTCTCCACACCCTCCGCACGATGGACGACGCCATCGCAATCCGCCGCGCATTCGAAGCCGGGGCGCGCGTGTGCGTCATCGGCGCAGGGTTTATCGGCGCCGAGGTGGCAGCCTCCGCACGGCAGCTCGGGCTCGAGGTGACCGTGGTGGAAGCGCTCGAACAGCCGCTCGCACGGGTGCTGGGGCCCACGATCGGCGCTGCCGTCGCACGCATCCACCGCGAGCATGGCGTCGACCTGCGGCTCAACGCACGGGTTACCGGGTTCGAAGGCAGCGAACGCGTCGAGGCGGTGACGCTGGCCGATGGTTCGAAGATCCCCGCGGACGTAGTGATCGTCGGGATCGGCGTGCAGCCGAACACAGCCTGGCTCGAAGGGTCCGGCCTGGCGCTCGACGACGGCGTGCTCTGCGACGCGACGCTGGCGACGAACGTGCCGGGCATCTGGGCCGCGGGCGATGTCGCGCGCTGGTACAACCCGCAGTACGGCCGCCACATGCGCGCCGAACACTGGACCAGCGCGGTCGAGCAGGGCATGGCCGCCGCGGCGAACATCCTTGCGGGCCCCGGCGCCGCCCAACCGCACAGCTCCATCCCCTACGTCTGGTCCGACCAGTACGACGTGAGCATCCAGGTCAACGGCGACCCGCAGGCGGGCGACGACGTCCACGTCCTGCACGACGAACCCGATGCGCGCAAGTTCCTCGCCGCGTACTCCCACGAGGGGAAGCTCACCGCCATCGTGGGCTGGGGCACCGGCATGCGCCGCCGCATGGCGCAACTCCACCCGCTGCTCGAACGCCATGCCCCCATCGCCGCGGCGCTCACCGCGCACTGACCACTGAGCGCCGTCCACCGGGGAGGGGCCATGGTGCGGGGCCGTGGTACACTCATCCCGCCGGGTGACTGGCGCGACGCGGAGCACCGCGGGGGAGCCCGGCCGCGGCGCCGTATGGCCCGCCGACGACCGGCCGCACGCCTGGGCCAGCGAAGGCACCGTCCGCCCTTCGCCACACATCTCCACAGGAGGCAGGCATGCGCGCGCTCCTCGGCGTCTACGACAAAACCGGCATCGAAGATTTCGCCCGCGGGCTCACCGAGCTCGGCTGGGAGATCATCTCCACCGGCGGCACCTTCGCGACCCTCGAGAAAGCAGGCATCCCCGTTCGCAAGGTCGAGGACGTCACGGGCTTCCCGGAAATCCTCGACGGGCGGGTGAAGACGCTGCACCCTGCGGTGCACGGCGGCATCCTTGCCCGCCGCGATAGCGAAGCCCACATGGCCGCGCTTTCGCAGCACAACATCACGCCCATCGACCTCGTCTGCGTGAACCTCTACCCGTTCGTCGAAACCGTGACGAAGCCCGGCGTGACCTTCGCCGAGGGCATCGAGAACATCGACATCGGCGGGCCCGCGATGCTGCGCGCGGCAGCGAAAAACCACGATTCGGTGGTGGTCGTAGTCGACCCGGCCGATTACGCCACGATCCTCGAACAGCTTCGCAGGGGCGGCGTCCCGGCGGAGGAGCGGCGGAGGCTCGCATGGAAGGCGTTCGCGCACACCGCCACCTACGACAGCGCCGTCAGCGAGTGGCTCTGGCGGGAAACGAACCCCTCCGAGTTCGCGCCCGTTCGCACGGTGCCGATGGAGCTGGCGGCGCCGCTGCGCTACGGCGAAAACCCGCACCAGTCGGCCGCGTTCTATGTGGACCGTTCGCTCGGCGAAAAGGATATGGGCGGCATCGCCACGGCCGTGCAGCACCACGGCAAGGAGATGTCGTACAACAACTACCTCGACGCCGACGCCGCCTGGAACTGCGTGAATGAGTTCCCGACGCCCGCGTGCGTCATCGTGAAACACACCAACCCGTGCGGCGTCGCCACCCGCGATGACCTGCTCGAGGCCTACCGGCTCGCGGTGAAAGCCGACCCGGTGAGCGCGTTCGGCGGCATCGTCGCGTTCAACCGGCCCATCGACGAAGCGCTCGCCCGCGAAATCCGCGAGTTTCGCAACCCGAACGACGGCGAGACCCGTATGTTCTACGAAATCGTGGTCGCGCCCGGGTACACGCCCGAGGGCCTGCAGGTGCTCAAGGGCAAGTCGAAGGACCTGCGCATCCTCGAAGCGCAGCCGCGAAAGGCGGGCGGCCTCGCCTTCCGGCAGGTGGGCGGTGGCTGGCTCGTCCAGAGCGCCGATGACCGCGGCCCCGACGACATCGAACTCCGCGTGGTCAGCGAGAAGCAGCCGACCGAGCAGCAGATCGAGGACCTCAAGTTCGCGTGGCGCGTCGTGAAGCACGTGAAGAGCAACGCCATCGTCGTCGCGAAGGACGGCCGGCTGTTGGGCATGGGCAGCGGCCAGCCGAACCGCGTGAAGAGCACCGAGATCGCGCTCGAAAAGGCTGGCGACGAGGTCAAGGGCGCCGTCCTCGCCAGCGATGCCTTCTTCCCGTTCGCCTGGGGCGATTCCATTGAGAAAGCCTGCCAGGCCGGAATCGCCGCCATCATCCATCCCGGCGGCTCCCTCCGCGACCAGGACGGCATCGACTGCGTGAACCAGTACAACGTCGCGATGGTGTTCACCGGCACCCGCCACTTCCGCCACTAGGCAGGACTCAGGTGAAAGGACTCAGGACTTCGTAGAAGTGCACCCGGTCAGGTGCACCCGTCGTGATGCTCCCAGACTGAGTCCTGAGTCCTTAGTCTTGAGTCCTTACTCCTGAGTCCTCGCCGCCAGGCGCGAATGTGCCCAGTGCGTGATCGCGATGGCGAGGGCGTCGGCGGCGTCGGCGGGCTGGGGGGTGCGGTCAAGCCCGAGCTGGAGGCGAACCATCTCGGCGACCTGTGCCTTTTCGCCCCGGCCGTAGCCCGAAGTCGTTCGCTTCACGACCGTCGGGGTGTATTCGTGCACCGCGAGCCCGGCATCGGCGGCGCCCAGGATAGCGGCAGCGCGCGCCTGGCCCAGGGCGAGCGCGCTGCGGGCGTTCGTGCCCACGAACGACGCCTCGATCGCGGCCACTTCGGCTTCGAACTGCTTCGCCGCCATCCGCACCCCGTCGCGAATGGCGAGCAGGCGCGCGGCGAGCTCATCCGTCGGCTTCGTGCGGAGCGTCCCGTGGTGGATATGCACGCAGCGGTCGCCCGCGAGTTCGATGATGCCGTAGCCCGTGACGTTGAGGCCGGGGTCGATGCCAAGGATCCGCATGGCCGCACTGTAGGGCCGCCACGCACGGAGCACCAAGTACCGGATTGCCCGCAGGCCGCCACTGGAGGAGAGTTGGCCCATGGCGACGATTGAGGCAGTCATCTTCGACTTCGGCGGCGTGATTGTGCCGGGCGGCGGCAACATCGAGGCGCTGACCGACGAGAACACCCCGTTCGGCCGGATCGAGAAGGAGTTCGGGCTACAGCCCGGCACGCTCTGGCGCGCGATGTACCAGAACCCCACGTGGGAGCGCCTGCGTGTCGGCGAAGGCACGCACGAACTCTGGCACGCCTCGGTCCACGACGCGCTGCTCCAGCAGACCGACCCCGAAACGGCGCGCGCCATCCTCGTCCGGCTCGGCGAGAAGCGCCCGGTCGAGTTCAACGAGGGAATGATCGAGCTCATCCAGCGGCTTCGCGGACGGGTGAAGGTCGGGTTGCTTTCGAACGCCGCGCCAGGGCTCGAAGACGACCTGCGCAACCACTACCGCATCTACGACCTGTTCGACGACGTCATCAATTCCGCCACGGTTCGGCTGGCGAAGCCCGACCCGCGCATCTACCGGCTGGCTTCGGAGCGCATCGGCGTCCCGCTCGAACGGTGCTTCTTCACCGACGACCTCGAACACAACATCGAGGCCGCGCGGCAGGTGGGCATGACCGCGCACCAGTTCAAGGGTTACGAAGGGCTGCGCGAAGCGCTCATCGCCGCAGGCGTGAACCCGGATTAGCCAACACAAGGGCCCGGACCCACTGGGAACCGTGCGTTTGCGCCCGTACCATCCCCGCCAGTGACGGGCCTCGATCCGCTGACCTCACACGCGGGGGGCATCACCGACCCGCTGAACGGCGCCGGCCGCCGCATCCTCGTGCTTTCGCGTGCGAAGATCGGCGAGCGGATGG
>NICF_comb_assmDRAFT_10003548_pt1 | contig 11249 bp, 7 predicted proteins | sample NewIslPassag4_SG_FD_11279 | JGI IMG/M metagenome (IMG submission 11279) | reverse complement strand
GTCGTCCTCCTCCTGGCGGCGAGCCTACCAACCACCCCCGACATTCCCCGTTCCGGTCGGGTCCACCCCTCGCGTCACGCACGGATACCGCCCCTTTTCCCGTTGTCCGCCGATTCAAGGCGCCTCTGGCGCAACCGCCTGGCACCTGGCGTGGCCGATGTTGGGATTCGGTCGTACAGACGAGAGGTGCATTCTCGATGCGGTGCGTTCCGACGGCACAGCGCGAGAAGGCGCGGGCGACGGCCGAGATCGGGCTGGGAACGGACCGGGCGGTCACGGTCTTGAATCGGCGGGACGTCCGGGGAGAGGGGGGCGGCGGGGGCCGGGAGGGGGATGGCGGACGTTCCGGTCGAGGGGGGACACAGACGCCCGAGGTTTGAAATGGCGGACATGCGGGGAGGGCCGGGGAGGGCGGGGGGGGAGGGGGGATGTCCGGGCACACCAGGGGCGTCCCGGGAAAGGCACGGGGGCGATCCAGGGGGAGGGGCGCGGCGCCCGGATGGTCTCGGGCGTACGGACTCAGTCGTACTTGTAGAAGCCCTCGCCGGTCTTGCGGCCCAGCTTGCCGGCCTTGACCATGCGCTTGAGGAGCTGGGGCGGCTGGAACTGGGTGCCACCCAGCTCGCGGTGGAGATACTCGGCGATGGCCAGGCGCACATCGAGCCCCACGAGGTCGGTGAGTTCGAGGGGGCCCATGGGGTGGCCGTAGCCGAGCTTCATGGCCTTGTCGATCTCCTCGGGGGTGGCGACGCCGCTCTCCACCATCCGGATGGCTTCCAGGCCGAGAACGATGCCGAGCCGCGACGAGGCGAAGCCGGGGACGTCCTGGACGACGATGGCTTCCTTCCTCATCCGCTCGGCCACGCCACGCGCCACGGCGACGGTCTCGTCGGCCGTCTGGTAGGCGCGGACGATCTCGACCAGCTTCATCCGCGGCACGGGGTTGAAGAAATGCATGCCGAGCACGCGGGAGGGCTCTGGCAAGGCGGCCGCGATCTCGGTCAACGAAAGTGCGGAGGTATTGGAGGCGACGACGGCTTCGGGGCCGGCGGCCCCAGCGGCCTCCCCGAGAACCGAGACCTTGAGGGCCAGGTCCTCGGGCACGGCCTCGATCACGAGAGCGACGCCGTCGCAGGCCGAGCGCAGGTCGCCGCAGAGCTCGATGGAGGCCAGGGCGCGGTCGCGGTCGGCCGGATCGACCTTGCCCTTCTCCACGCCGCGGGCCAGATCGGCGCGGATCCGGCCCAGCGCGGCCTCGGCGCGATCCGGGGCGACATCGAAGAGCCGCGTCTGGAAACCCGCCATGGCCGCCACCTGGGCGATCCCCGCGCCCATGGTGCCGGCACCGAGGACGGCAACGGTACGGACGTCACGCATCACCATTCAGCGCTCCTTTTGCGCACGGCGCCGCTCGAGAAAGGCCGTCATGCGCTCGTATTTGTCGGGGGACTCGAAGAGGAGGGCCTGGCCGAGCTTCTCGATGGGCTCGGGGCTGTCGCCGCGCGCGATGGAATCGAAGGCGAGCTTGGCCACGCGGACGGCGAGGGCGGAATTCTTCGCGATCTCGGCGGCGAGCAGGCGGGCGCGGTTCTCGGCCTCGCCCTCGGGGGCGAGGTGCTCGACGAGGCCGATCTCGTGGGCTTGCACGCCCGAGATGATGCGGCCCGTGTAGACGAGCTCCTTCGCCTTGCCGATTCCCACCAGGCGGGGAAGGCGATGTGTACCGCCGGCGGCGGGAAAGATGCCCAGCCCCACTTCGGGAAAGCCGAGCTTGGCCGTCTCGGCGGCCACGCGCAGGTCGCAGGCCAGGGCCAGCTCGCAGCCTCCGCCGAGCGCGTAGCCTTCGATGGCAGCGATCACCGGATGCGGGAAGTCCTCGACCGCCTGAAAGAGCCGCGCGTTGATCTGGAGGAAGGCGTCGAGGGCACGCCGCTCCCGCATCTCGGCGATGTCCGCCCCGGCGGCGAAGGCCTTGCCGCCCTCCCCGCGGAGGATGAGGACGCGAACGCGCGGGTCTGCGCCCAGCTCCTCGAGAGCCCCGTGAAGCTCTCGCACCATCTCCCGGTTGATGGCGTTTCGCGCCTCGGGGCGATTGAGCGAGAGGGTGGCGACACCGTCCCCGTCCACGGTCCAGCGGATCGTGCGCAGCTCTCTCATTCCCTTCTCCTCTGTATCAGGCAGACGAGGATACCGGGCCGGCCCGGCGGTTCAAAGCCGATATCGGACCCCGAAACGCGGCTTGCGCCGCCCGGCCGAAGCTGCTTCCCTTCGAGCCATGCGTGCGATCGTCTTTCATCGACACGGTGGACTGGAGGTTCTCGAGGAGGCGGAAATCCCCACGCCGGAGCCCGGGCCCGGGGAAGTTCGGGTCCAGGTCCGGGCGGTGGCGCTCAACCACCTCGACCTCTGGGTGCGCAAGGGGCTACCGGGGCTGAACCTGGAGATGCCCCACATCCTCGGCTCCGACATCGCCGGGGTGGTCGACAAGGTGGGCGAGAAAGTCGAAGGGCTGCAACCCGGCCTGGAGGTGATGGTGCAGCCGGGGCTTTCCTGCGGCCGGTGCGAGGCCTGCCTCACCGGCCACGACAACGACTGTCCCTCCTACCGGATCATCGGGGAGCACGTACGGGGCGGTTATGCCGAGTACGTGGTGGTTCCGGCGAGCAACGTCGTTCCCAAGCCGCCGAATCTCTCCTTCGAGGAAGCCGCCGCCATCCCGCTCGTTTTCCTCACCGCCTGGGAGATGTTGGTTCGCAAGGCGCGCGTCCGCCCGGGGGAGCGGGTGCTGGTGCAGGCGGCGGGCTCGGGCGTCAGCTCGGCGGCGATCCAGATCGCCAAGCTCTACGGCGCGGAGGTGATCGCCTCCGCCTCCACCGAGGAAAAACTCCAGAAGGCACGCGAACTCGGTGCCGACCACACGGTGAATTACACGCGCCAGGACCTGGTGGCGGAGGTTCGCCGCATCGCCGGCTCGAAGCGGGGGGTGGAGGTGGTGGTCGACCACGTGGGCGAGGCCACCTGGGAGTCGAGCGTGCGCTCGTTGGCGAACGGCGGGCGGCTGGTCGTCTGCGGCGCAACCACCGGCTACGACGTTCGCGTCGATCTGCGGCACCTTTTCTACCGGCGGCTCGAACTGCTCGGATCGACCATGGGCAGCAAGGGCGACCTGCATCGCATCGTTCGCCTGGTGGAGCTCGGCAAGCTGCGTCCCGTCGTCGACCGCGTGCTGCCTCTCTCGGAAGCCCGAGAGGCGCACCGGCTGCTCGCCGAGCGCAAGGCCTTCGGCAAGGTGGTGCTCCGGCCCTGATCGCCACCGTGTCCCGGCGCACATCTGGAGGGTAGGAGGTCCCGGGTTTGCGGCGTTGCATGCAGGTGCGCTTCGTTTCGACGATCCTTCTCGTGGCGTTGCTGGCTGCTTGCTCCTCGCCACAGTCGTCGTCCACCGTGGCGCAGGTCGAGGTGGAGCCGGCGGAGCTGGAGCTCGCGCGCGGACAGGAGGGGCAGCTCGAGGCGAGGGCTCTCGACTCGAAAGGGCGGGCGCTCTCGAACGTCCGAGTGGAGTGGATCTCGTCGGCTCCCGAAGTCGTCGAGGTCGGCGAGGGAGGCAAGGTCCGCGCNCTCTCGGTCGGCGAGGCGCGCATCGAGGCGAGGGCGGGCGGCAAGAGCGGACACGCCGTGGTGCGGGTGCGCGAGCCGCGCCTCGAACGCCTGGTCATCGAGCCGCGCGAGCCGCGGGTCGTGGAGGGCAAGACGATCCGGCTCGAGGTCGAGGTCTTCGACGAGCTGGGTGAGGCGCACGTCGGGCTTCCCGTGGAGTGGACCTCCAGCGACCCGGCGATCGTCCAGGTCGACGCGGACGGGACGGTGACCGGGCTCCGCCGCGGCAAGGCGGCCACCATCACTGCCCGCCACCAAGACCTCGAGGACAGCGTCGTCGTCCAGGTCCTCGAGCCGGTATTCTTTCTCGACATCCGGCCCTACAGCCTCGAACTCCTCGAGGAAGAGAAAGCCGTCCTCACCGCCACGCCTCACGACGAGCGCCTGGAACCTCTCGAGCCGAGGCCCATCGCCTGGTCGTCGGAGGACGAGAGTATCGCCCGGGTGGACGCCGACGGCGTGGTGGTGGCGGTCGACCCGGGCGAGACCTGGATCCGCGCCGAGGTGGTGGGCGAGGAGGCGTCGAGCCGGATTCGCGTGCAGGTGAGCCCCCGCGCCACCTCGCTCGACATCCTTTTGCAGCCGCGCGAGATCCGCGTGGGGGGCCGAATTCGGCTCGTCGCCGAGGGGCGCGACGAGAGGGGCGAGGTGGTACCGGGTCTCGACCTGCAGTGGTCGGTCGAGGACGGCTCGGTGGCCCGTATCCTGGGCAAGCTCGAGGTCGAGGGTCTCGAGCCGGGCACGACGCGCGTCATCGCCCGGGACGAGCGGCATGGCGTCGAGGGTCGTGCGGAGCTGATCGTCCGGCCGGAGGTCCGTTTTCACCTGCGCGGACCTTCGGACGGAGTCTGGCCAGCCGGGGATTCCTTCCAGCTCGTCCTCGAGGCGGAGGATGCGGCGGGCAATCCCGTGGAGCCGAAGGACCCGCGCTGGTTCTCGGAGAACGAGTCAGTGGCGAGGATCGATCCGACCGGGCGCGTTCGCCTCGTGGGAGTGGGAGAGGCCACGGTGGGGGTGGAGGTGGAAGGCTACCGCCTCACGCTCGGCCGGCAAGTGGCCGTTCGCTTCGTCGAGATGGCTCTCGGCGAGCAATCCACGTGTGGCCTCGCGGCCAACGGAACCGTGTGGTGCTGGGGCCGCAAGGCGGTGGTCGAGGGGGAGGAGATCCGTTTCGAGGCTTCCATCAAACCCGAGGAGGTCGCGGAGGGGATCGTCCGGATCCGGCACGGCAAGGGTTCGTGCGAGACGCTCCCTCCCGCGGTGCAGCCCGTCTGCGACATCACCTACGGCTTGCGCGAGGATGGAAGCCTCGTCGCCTTCCACCTCGGGCTTCCGCCTCGGAGCGTCGACGCGCCGCTCTTCGTGGACTTCGACGCGGCCGCCGGCCGGATCTGCGGGGTGACGCCGCAAGGCCGCGTCGAGTGCACGGCCGGCACGGCTGGCGGCTCGGCCGAGGCGGTCCTCCTCGCGGCGCAGGGCCGCTGCACGCTGGTCGGTCAGAGCCTGCAGTGCGAGGGCGACGGACCCTTCGACGTCGACCTCTCGGCCTGGTCCTTCGAGCGCTCGTCGGGCATGCCTTTCCCGCTGTCGATCTCGTCGCGCCACGGTTGCTCCCGCACCGCCGGGGGCGAGGCGGTGTGCTGGGGGGAAAACGACGCCGGGCAGGTGCGGACGCCGGCCGATCCGCCGGGAACTTTCGTGGATCCGACGGTCGCGAAGACGGAGGTGCGGGCGCTGGCCGTGGCCGAGGACGTGAGTTTTCTGCTCTACTCGGAAGGGCTCGCGGTACAGGGGATGGGGATCCTCCCGCACCCTTTGGGTTACGACCCGGCTCGGCTCGATTTCCGAGTCGCCTCTTTCCCTCGCCTCCAGGAGGTACGCGGCATCTTCACCGGGCCGGGCGGGCATCGATGTCTCCTCGACGACTCCGGTCGGCCCTACTGCTGGGGGACGAACGAGATGGGGCAGGTCGGCTACCCGCCGATCCTCGAGCCCTGCTCCAACTACCACGTCCCGGTCGTCGACCCGCTGAGCCCCTTCCCCGAGTCGGAGCCCCGGAGCGTCTCCTGTGCCGCCGAATTTCCGCACCAGCCCTGCGTGGCCTGGAGAGAGGGCGCTCGGCCGCCGCTTTGCTGCCCACAGCCGGACCGTGCGGATTGCCAGGGAACGCCGAAGACCGACTAGGAGGCTGCTTCCCGAACCGGTCCTCGCCGACCGACCCCCGGCTCGCTGCCCCGATCGGGTCCGTCCCCTACCGTAGAGGGAGACGCACCGACCGGGGGAGGGCGAATGAGGCGCGTGGGTGGGCTGGATGGGCGTGCGCTCGAAAAACGGCTCAACTCCCTGGTCGGCATCGATCTCGTCGTCCGGATCACCGACAACCTGCACACCATGCTCTCCTTCGGGCGATCGGAGGGTCGTCTGATCGTCCGTCTCCATCGGATGTTCCTCCATGCATCACATGGAGTATTGGAAGCGCTCGCCCGCTACATCCGATCGGGAGACCGCGAGGCGTCTCGATTGCTCGACCGTTACATCGAGTCGAACCGTCACCTGATCCGGAAGGTGCCGGCGCACGAGCGCCGCAAGCGCTTTCCCCTGCGCCCCCGGGGCCGTTACCACGACCTGCAGGCCTACTTCGACGAGCTCTGCCGTCGCCACTTCGGACGGCGACTCTCGTGCGCGATCACCTGGGGCCGAGTCCCCCGCGTCCGCCTGCCGCGACGGACGATCAAGCTTGGCTCCTACTCGGCCGACGCGAGGTTGATTCGCATCCACCCCGCCCTCGATCAAGCACACGTGCCGCCCTGGTTCGTCCAGTGGATCGTCTTTCACGAGATGCTCCACCACGTCCACGGCGTCCGGCGGGGGCGACGACGGGTCCACACGCCGGCCTTCCTCCGGGACGAGAAACGCTTCCCTTACCTGGAGGAGGCCCGCCGGTGGGAACGCGAGAACCTCGACTCGCTTCTGTGGTGGGATTCAAGGGCGGACGATGGGCGGGGGAGTCGGAGCACTTGAAGAGGCCAGCGCCGGATGTCCCTCGACGAGACGGTGGGCAAACGCGCGCGCGAAGCCGATGTCCTCGATCGGCACACCCTCGCGCAACCGCCTCGCCGTCGCCGCCGCCATGCGTGCCGGTGCGAATCGTTTCTGCAGCTCGAAAAGCCTCGCGGTCTCCAGCAGCCAGTCGGCGTAGAGCTCGCGCCGCTCCTCGTTGAAGTAGCGGCTGGCCTCCCGGTCCACGGCGGCGAGGATCGCCGCCCTCCGCTGCGCAGCACCGGCCTCGCCCGGCAGATACAGCGGACTGGTCATCGCTTCGTCGATGCGTAGGCGCAGCGCCGCGAGGAATTTCTCGTCGGGGATCCAGGGCGCGATCTCCGGTTCGGAAAAGAGTGCATCCGAGGCCCGGGAAAGCTCGTCGAGCTCGCGCTCGTCCTCCGGTGCTCGTCCTTCCCCCACAGGGGAGAGCGATTCGGGCATGTGTGCAGGAGCCGCGCCGAGCGCATGCATGGCCCAGGTGGCGAAATCCGGCGAGCCACCTCCGTGGCGCATCATCCGCACGCGCACCCGGTCGAGGACGCGCCGGGCCTCCTCGCGTGGGATCTCCGTCAGGCGCAGTCGCCCCTGCTGAAGCTCGCCGAGGAAGGCCCGGAGTCGCTTGCGCGACGACTCCCAGGTCTCGAAATCGTCGACCCGGCGGTCGTCGAAGACGAGCCGGGCCACCTCCACCCCGCGCCCGGGCAGGTTTCGCACCCAGAGCATGGCGCGATGGCCCTCGGAATCGATGGGCGAGAGGAGGACGGGAAGCGATGCCTCCTCTCGCGAGGGCGCNACCGCAGGCGAGGGTTCCGATGAGGGAGGGGGCGGAAGCTCCACTTTCTCGCCGCGCGACTGGAGCAGGCGCGCCAGCCTTCGCGCCTCCTTGCGGATCTCCTTGCGCTCGACGAGTGCGGCTTCCTCGAGCACCTCGGTCCGCCCCGCATCCACCGCGGCGCGCAGCAACGCGGGCGCAAGCTGCGGCGGCATGGCGAAGATGGCGCTGGCCTCGGCGGTCCGAATCTCCTCGAGGAGGCACCGGGCCTCGTCCACCGCCTCGGCCGAAACGCCGAGCCGTTCGGCCACGGCGCGCGGCGGCTCCTCGCGACTTTCCAGCAGGGCGATGACCTTCTTGGCGTCCAGGCTTTCTTTCGCGCTCATCGGCGATGCTCAGAAGTCGAAGCCGTCGGCCTGCGCCTTGATGGCGGTGATCGCGGCGAGGTTGACGATCTCGTTCACGCCCGCGCGCAGCTGCACCACGTTCACGGCGTGCCGCATTCCCAAGAGAATGGGACCGATCACCTCGGCGCCCGCCATGCGCGCGAGCAGCTTGTAGGAGATGTTGGCCGCGTCCAGGTTGGGGAAGATGAGCACGTTCGCCGCGTCGCGAAGCGTGCTGAAGGGGAAGAGCTCTTCGCGAAGCTCGGGCACGAGCGCGGTGTCCACCTGCATCTCCCCGTCCACCACGAGGTCGGGCCGCCGCTCCTTGAGGATGCGCGCCGCCTCCGCCATCTTCGCCGGGCTCTTCGTCTCCGAGGAGCCGAAGTTGGCGTACGAGAGCATGGCGATGCGCGGCTCGAGGTCGAAGTAGCGCGCGAGCTCCGCGGTTCGCTCGGCGATGTCGGCCAGCTGCTCCGCCGTGGGATCCGGATTGACCGTGCAGTCGGCGAAGAGCTTGACGTCGTTCTTGGTCACCACCACGTAGACGCCCGCCGCGCTCTTGTCGTCGATGGTGCGCAGGATCTGGAAGGGGGCGCGAATGGCCTCGGGATAGGACATCGTATGCCCGAGCACCATGCCGTCCGCCTTGCCGTCGCGGACCATCATCGCAGCGAAGGTGGAGCGGCGCTCCATGAAGCGCCGGGCGAGCCGCTCGGTGATTCCCTTTCGCTCCCGCAGCTTCCAGTAGGCGCGCGCGTACCGATCGAAATCGGGCGAGGCCAGCGGATCGACGATCGTCACCTTCTCCAGCTCGTCGAGACGGTACTCGGCGATCTTCTCGCGGATCAGCCCCTCGGGCCCGAGGAGGATCGGGGTGCAGATTCCCTCGGAGACGAGGACGTTGCAGGCCTGAAGCACGGGCACGGCATCGCCCTCGGGGAAGACGATGCGCATTTGACGGGCCTTCGCCTTCTGCACCACCGTGCGCATCACTCGGTACGAGCGCGACTGCGAGCGCTTCAGTCTCTCGCAGTACTCGTCCAGGTCGAGCTGGATGCGGGCGACCCCGTCCTCCATCGCCGCCTTCGCCACCGCCGGCGCCACCCACCACAGGACGCGGTCGTCGAAAGGAGTGGGGATGATGTATTCGGGCCCGAAGGAGAGCTTCTTGCCCCCGTAGGCGCGCATCACGTGCTCGGGGACGTCTTCACGGGCGAGCCTCGCCAACGCGTGCGCAGCGGCGAGCTTCATGTTCTCCGTGATCGCCCGCGCGCGGACGTCGAGCGCGCCGCGGAAGATGTAGGGGAAGCCCAGGACGTTGTTGACCTGATTGGGGTAGTCGCTTCGCCCCGTGGCCATGATCACGTCCGGGCGCGCGGCGATCGCGTCGGGGTAGCTGATCTCCGGATCGGGATTGGCCAGGGCGAAGACGATGGGTCGATCCGCCATGGACCGGACCATGTCCTGGGTGACGAGGCCGGCGGCGGACAGACCGAGGAAGACGTCGGCGCCGACCAGGGCCTCCTCGAGGGTCCGCTTGTCGGTGGGCACGGCGAACTGGGCCTTGTAGGGGTTCATCCCCTCCGTGCGGCCCTCGTAGATCACGCCCTTGCTGTCCACCATCACGATGTTCTGCCGACGGACGCCCAGGGCGATGTAGAAGCGCGCGCATGCGATGGCCGAGGCACCGGCACCGCTGATCACCACTTTGAGGTCCTCGAGCTTCTTGCCGGCCAGCTCCGCGGCGTTCAGCAGCGCCGCTCCCGAGATGATCGCGGTGCCGTGCTGGTCGTCGTGGAAGACCGGGATGTTCATGCAGGCCTTGAGCCTTTCCTCCAGCTCGAAGCACTCGGGGGCGCGGATGTCCTCGAGGTTGATGCCGCCGAAGGTGGGCTCCAGCGACTGGATGATCCGCACCATCTCGTCGACGTCTCGCGCGTTGATCTCGATGTCGAAGACGTCGATGTCCGCGAACTTCTTGAAGAGGACGCCCTTGCCCTCCATCACCGGCTTGGCCGCGTGCGGGCCGATGTCGCCGAGGCCCAGCACGGCGGTGCCGTTGGAGATGCACGCCACGAGGTTTCCGCGAGCGGTATAGCGGTACGAGAGGTCGGGGTCCTTCGCGATCTCCCGGCAGGGCTCGGCCACGCCGGGCGAGTAGGCCAGCGAGAGGTCGCGCGCCGTGGTGACAGGTTTGGTCGGGGCGATCTCGAGCTTACCGGGGCGTCCGGAGGCGTGGTACTCGAGGGCGTCCTCGCGCCTGATCCGCCCCCCGGTTCCAAGGTTCGTCGCCATGGGGTTGCACTCGTCTGTCCGCCCACGCGGGCGGCGAATGGAGCCCTTCGTTTACGGCGCGGGCTCCGTGTTTTGCAAGCGAAGGATCCCTCCGGCGCTCCCGGCGGCCAACGCGGGCGGTCCATCGCGTCGGCGGGAGAAGGAACCGATCGCCCAGGGCGCGCGACCCAGCGCGCGCGTCGTGCCGTCGGGCGCGACGACGAGGAGCGAATCGCCTCGCGCGACGAGCGCCTTGCCGGGAGCCCACGCCGCGCCGGCATCCATCGGAGCCGTGACGCCGAGGTCGAAGCGCTGCAGGTTCTCGCCGTCGAAGCGGTAGAGGTGCGCGCCGTCCTCCGCGGGCACACCGCCGATCCAGAGCGCGCCATCCGTCGTGCCGTGGAGAGCGCGAACGACGAGCGAGGGGTGAAGCGTGAAGGCCAGCTCCCCGTCGCCGAGGACGTGGACGCCCCCTTCGGTTCCGGCGACGACGAGGCGACCGCTGCCGTCGACCCACAGGGCTGCGATGTCCGAGACGGGGCTCCACTTCGAGCGCCAGCCGTCGTCGTCGCGAACGAGCAGGCCCTCCGAGGTCCCGATCCAGACGGAATCGCCCTCCGCCCACAGCGCGCGGAACTGCACCTCCACCGGCGCCTTCTCCGCGCGCCACCCGGTCTCGTCCCGGCGCAGGAGAAAGCCCTCCTCGGAGATGGCCCAAAGATCTCCCCCGGCGCCGTGGATGGCGCGGATGGGCCCTTCGGCGAGCGGCGCGTCGAAGACCAGGCCCTCCTCCGCCAGCCGGCCGATCGAGCCGTCGGCGGCGCCGACCCACACCTCGTCGTCCTGCGCGGAGAGGGCGGTCATCGTCACCGGAGAGGTGTGGACCGCCTCGATGCGGTCGTCCCGCCAGCGGAGGAGACGCCGCTCCGTGAGGATCCACAGGTCCTTCCCGTCGTGTGCCAGGGCTTGGACGCGCCATCCGAGGTAGCGCGCCGTCCACGTCCGGCCGTCGAAGTGGTGCAGGACGTAGGGTGCGTGCCCGACCCAGATCTCGTTTCCGTTGCTCGCGATGGCGTGGACCGTGGTCGGCGTTCCTTGCGGGACGATCCGCCAGTCCT